>Ga0082335_1002346_pt1 | contig 35819 bp, 36 predicted proteins | sample Subgrocontami58m_FD_72375 | JGI IMG/M metagenome (GOLD analysis project Ga0082335, IMG submission 72375) | Subsurface groundwater microbial communities from S. Glens Falls, New York, USA - GMW37 contaminated, 5.8 m (SPADES assembly) (version 2) ... | reverse complement strand
TTTCTGCGGCGCGATTCGCGGGGCTGAAGCCGCCTGCTCAGTACTTATGGAAGCGCTTCGCGCTGGCGCGACTTCCATGTACTGAGGCAGGGACGCTACGCAGTCCCGCCGAATCACCATTGAACAAAACCGCAATTGGTCTCCGCGTGCAATATATGTTGTTAATAAGCTCTCGCTGCCGTCCTGGGCGGCGAGGACGCCGCCTTCAGCAGACTATTCCACATCAATACTTTCGATCTTGACATCATCTCCGCTAATTAATTTCAAATGATGACTCTGGCAGGCCGGGCATATTATGATCTCTTCCTTGGGATGAAAAACCGTGTCACATTCAAGACACTTCATTTCCGCATCCACGTATTGGAAATGTAATTTCGCTCCCTGCGCAAGTGTGCCTTTGGCGAGATCATCCCAATAGAATTGGATCGACTCTTCGCGTTCATCCGAAAGTTGGCCGATCAGCAAATTTACTTGCAGGAGCTTCTTCGCGCCGGCATTTTTCAGTGCGATATTAAGGATATTTTGGGTGAGGGAAAGTTCGTGCATGTCTGCCTTAAACGTACCCCCTTTAGTGATCGTGTCCTAGATGGAGAAAGTCACCCCTGGGAATGATTTTCTTCTCGATTATCCACCGCCTGTTTCAACAGATCAAGTACAACACCTGCCGCAAATGGGACCGCCTCTGCAACAGGCGGTGTAAGTTCCTCGCTGAAATCATAGATTCTCCTGGTCGCAATTCCCACGATCTCAACATCATCCGGCAATGGCGCGCCCATGGACCTGCCCAATTCAATCGCATTTTGCAGGGAGCTATCATGCGCGCTGGTCGTATGAAAAGCGGAATAATTTGGCAAGTCGCTTAACTTCAAAACCAATATCGAACCAACCGGCTCATCCAATGCAAACGCGTCAATCAGAATGGCGCGGTCATAGCCAACGAGACGTTCCATCAAACTGAGGCCGCCGAGTGAGAGGCAATCCACATCAACCCTTATCCCCTGCCCGCCTCCCTGAAAGGGGGAGGGGAGTTGGCGTTTTACCTCCTCCGCGACTCTCCACCCAACGCCATCATCGCCAAGAATGGGATTGCCCAATCCAACAACCAACATTCTGGATTTTTTCGCTTCCATCTGAACCTCAAACAATAACCTGCGACGTGAATGGAGCCAGGAAGAAATTGATCCCATCCTGACGGTTGTCCTCACCAATACGGTGATTTTGACTTATGAGTCTCCTGCAAAAAGACCTTCTTTACCGCGAAGAAGTGTGGTCACCTATGGTTTCGCGGCGATCAATTGCACACGTGTATGTTGCAATCTCTCCATCGCGGCTTTTGCAATTGCATACATCAATCCGCATGAGAGCTTCGTATCCACTTCGCAGAGGGCACGCAGCGCCGAAGCATCTATCTTGATCAGTTTGCATGGCTTCTCAACGCGTACTGCGGCTGTGTAGGTATACGGCTCGATCAAAGCCGAGATACCGAAGATCTCACCGGGGCTGAAATCGCTAATGTAGTATTCGTGCTTGTAGTATGGGTCGTGCTCTGTTGTGACGATGTAGTAATATGCCGCACTTCCCTCAATCAGAAAATACAATGAACTGGCAGGTGTGTTGGCTTCAACAATGCTATTGCCAATTTTATAATCCTTTTCCTCGGCGATCATGGCGACGGCTTTGAGTTGCGCGTCGTTCATGAAGTTGAAGAATGGGAAGCGACGTAATAGTTCAGGGGAAATCATATTGAGCTCCTTATGGTTATGAGGGTTCGCAAAAAATAAGTTCCTAGTTTCCCGCTCCGCGTGCAGTTGCGCGAAGCATGCATCCTGCTCGCAACCCAATTGTGAAGCATCCCTGTGGGACTGCTTGCGAACAAAAAACGGGATGTTACTTACAGACCCTTAGCAAAATTGTTTCAACACTTTTACAGGATTCCCAGCCACATCATGGATGGTGATCTGCAATGGCATTTGACCCGGCAGTGAATGGGTCGCGCAACCGAAACATGGATCATAGGCGCGGAACGCCATCTCCACCATGTTGAGCAAACCTTCATTCACATTGCCATCCTTGATGAGACTTGTCGCGGCCTTGTGCGTGGACATTTGGATCGGCGCATAGTTGTTGGTGGTGCCAACGATGAGATTAACTTTGGTCACGACGCCCCGTTCATCGGTCCAATAATGATGCGTGAGCGTCCCGCGTGGCGCCTCGACGATGCCAATCCCTTCTGTCGGAATCTGAGTTGGCTTGGTGTGAATGTTCGGGGACGTGATCTCAGGATCGGTCACCAGTTCCACCCAACGTTCTGCGGCATACAGCAATTCGATCAAACGCGCCCAATGCGTGGCGAGACGTTGATGCACGGGCTTGCCGCCAAAGATATCGTAGAATTTTTGATATTCCTCCTGTGCGAGCGGTGTCGCCATGCCGTCAGAAGCGTTGAGGCGGGAAAGCGGCGTTGCCATGTAGATGCCAGAGTCTTCGCCATCCACAAAACCTTTCCAGCCGACCTTCTTGAGATATGGGAATTTGAGATAAGTCCACGGCTCGACGTGTTCGGCGATATGCTCGGCATAATCCTTCGGCTCATATTTGACGAACTCCTTGCCATTCGGGTCAACCACGCGGACTTTGCCATCATAAAAATTGACTTTGTTATTCTCGTCCACCATGCCCATGTAATAGGTGCAGTGGGTATACACGTCGCCGAGGATGAGATCAACATAGCTTTTGTTGCCAAGTACAATGTCATTGAAGAGCCTGAGGCTGAATTGTGCGAAGTCAATCGCCCAGCGCCCCATCTCTTCGATCTCTTTGCGCTGTTCCTCGGTGATGCCTTTTGTGATGCCGCCCGGAATTGAAGTGCAGGGATGGACTTTGCGCCCGCCGATCATCTCAACGACGGTATGCCCATACTTGCGCATTTGAATAACTTTGCCGCCGATCTCCAATCCCACTTTGTGGATCACGCCCAGAATATTTCTTTCTGCCACGGGCGCATCGGGTCCCATCACAAAATCGGGGCCGCCCAGCGCGTAGAAGTGTGTGGTGTGATCGGTGCAATAAAACGCTGAATAAAGCAGTTCGCGCAGAAGTTTTGCCGTTCGCGGCGGGTCAACGTGATAAACCGCATCTGCCGCTTTTGCCGCCGCCATGTGATGCGCCTCCGGGCAGACCCCGCAGATGCGGTTTGTCAACAGCGGCATTTCCTCAATCGGACGCCCCACGCAGAATCTTTCAAAGCCGCGCAGTTCGGGGATCTGAAAATACGAGTTGGCGACATTTCCCTTTTCATCGAGAAATATTTCGATCTTGCCGTGGCCTTCCAAGCGGGTAACGGGGTCAATGGATATTCGTTGGGTCATAGGGTCTCCAATCGGTAATGCGAAATTTTTTCGCATCACGTTTTACGCATTACAAATTATTTTTCCAGCGGCGAGGCATCGTCGTGCAATTCCTTGATGAAGTGCGCCCGCGCTTCGACCTCTTCCATCTTGAGCGAGGCGTACTGCGAGGCTTCCTTCATCAGTTTCTCAACAACGTCGGCTGGCAGTTTTTTGAGGTCTTCGTGCGAATAGCCCTTTTCATGAAGATACTCTTCGATGAGGGCTTTTTCCAAAAGCGCATTGCGGTCTTCAACAGGTTCGGGTTTTTCAGTCTGTTTCGCAGTCATGTCAGCCTCCTCTAGGAAAGGATTGCGTCCTTTTATCTATCCTTTCACCTTCCAGACTTCCCTGTTTGCTTTGAGCAGGGACCTTGCGAGATTGAAGCGATAGACCTGCCCGGTTGGGTCAGGGATGCCGTCCAAAATATGATCGATTTCTTCAGGTGTGGTCGCGTCAATCACGGATGCAAAAGCCGTCATCAGCCGCGCGCCGTAATCCATCACGCCCTCGGCGGGACCGTAACAACCAATGCACTGCGCCCCCGCCTGCGGACAGCGCGCATTGCACCCGTTGCGCGTGGCGGGGCCGTTGCACGGAATACCTTGTTCGAGAATGCAAAGGGATGGGTCAACCGGGGCGATGTCCTGAATGCGCGTGAACTGTTTGATCAGTTTCACGTTGCGCGCACGCGGGCACTCGTCACACACCGTTGAATCTCCAACGCCAATGGTTGCGCCTTTTGGCGGAAGTTGCGCTTCGCCTTTCACCACCTGGATAACCAGATCAATCACCGCTGCGATCTGATGTGATTCAGGCGGGCAGCCCGGCATGTAGTAATCCACATCCACAACCTGGTCGAGCGGACGTAAAATCTTGAATAGTTTCGGGATATGCAACTCGCCTTCCGGAACATCATAAGATGTCTGAGGGTAAATCTGGTACGGATTTTCTGTGGTGATTGTGTTGAAGGCGGTGTGGACAATATCACCCACCGGGCTTAAATTTGCCAGCCCGGGGATGCATCCCTCACAGGCGCATGATCCAAAAGAGACTAGTATTTTGGATTTCTGGCGCAGGAGTTTGGCGATGTGTTCGTTCTCGTCATTGCGGATTCCACCATTGAAAAGCGTGAGCAGGATCGAGCCATCTTCCATGGCTTCCACATCTTTATACTTCGCGTCCATGGCCACAGGCCAAAAGACGACATCGAAGTTGGCATCCACATCCAGAATCTTCTCATGGGTGTTCAATACAGCGATCTCACATCCACCACAGGAGGCTGCCCAGTACATTGCGAATTTCGGTTTTGCGGTCATTCACGCACCTCCTTTGGAGAGTTATCAGTAATCAGTGAACGGTCATCAGTGAACTGATCACTGATAACTGACCCTTCGACATTGCTCAGGGCAGGTAACTGTTCACTGGGTTTGCCCCAGTTCAACGGTCCCAGCTTGCGGATCTCTTCCACGAACGTGGTCGTTTCACTTGCAAACCTTGCGCCTTCTGCCGCGCTGGCCCAAACCAATTTCACGCGTTCGGGTTCGATGCCCAAACCTGTGAGCACTCTTCGAAGTAAGAGGAAACGGCGCAGGGCCTTGTAGTTTTGTTCGATGTAATGGCACTCACCAGGGTGACAGCCCGTGATCATCACGCCGTCTGCTCCTCCTGAAAGCGCACGCAGGACAAAGGTCGGGTCGAGGCGGCCCGAGCACATCATGCGGATGAGACGTACGTTCGGCGCATACTTCATGCGTGACGTGCCAGCCAAATCCGCCGCGCGATAACTACACCAGTTGCAGGTGAAGCCGATGATTGTTGGTTCAAAAGTATCGTTTATCATAAGAGTTTCTTCGTGCGGCAGTAATTTGTAAATGGTAATTACCAATTACGAATTACGGTTCACGCCGCCACTGCCTCCTCTGCTTCAAGATTACAGAATAACAACCCGTCAATCTGCGCCATGATCTGTTCATTGCTAAATCCCGTTCCACTGATCGCGCCCGCGGGGCAGCCAGCCACACAAGTGCCGCATCCCTGACAGAGCGCGGGATTGATCTCAGAGACCATGTCATCTGCAATGAATGCGATGGCATTGAACGGACACAGACCATTGCAAATGCGGCAACCCGAACACATCTCTTTATTGATGCTGGCTTTGATCGGCTCGAGAACGACTTCTTTTTGCAAGATCTTATCCAGCACGCGCGCCGAAGCCGCCGCGCCCTGCGCCACACTTGAGGGGATGTCCTTTGGTCCTGACGAACAACCCACGATGTGAACGCCCTCGGTCATTGTTGAAACGGGATCAAGCTTGGGATGCTTCTCCGTAAACCAGCCATCCGTCGAACATGAAATGCCAAACATCTTGCCCACTTCTTTCGCATCGTTACGAGGCTGGAGTCCGCTTGACAGAATAACCATGTCCACCGGAATACGGCGTTGCTTGCCAGCAAGCGTATCTTCCACCTGTATAATGAGTTTCCCTTCTTCACCTGGCATACGCGCGGCATCCGTCACTTCCGCCACTTTGCCACGCACGAAGAGCGTTCCCTCCTCCAGCACACGCTGATAAAACTCATCATAAGCCTTATAAGCCGTCCGCATGTCAATGTAGAAGTTGTAGACATTTGCCCCCGTGCGTTCGTGGACGAGATGCGCAAACTTCAGACCTTGCATACAACAAATCACTGAGCAATAGTTGTTGTAATTTTTATCGCGTGAGCCAACGCAATGAATAACGCCTACAGACTTCGGCACACTCTTGCCGTCGCGTAGGACGATGTTCCCAGATGTCGGCCCGGCTGCGTTGCTCATGCGTTCAAATTCGATGCTGGTGAACACATTCGCCAGCCGCCCATATCCATAGTTGCTCACGCGGCGCGCATCGAACAGATCATATCCCGTTGCAAGGATGACGTTACCGACTTGCACATCCATCAATTCATCCTGCTGGGTAAAGTCAATCGCCCCCGTTGGGCAGAACTTTTCGCAGGCTTTGCAAGTCCCTTTGAGGAAGTATGTGCAATTCTCTTTGTCCATTACAGGGAAATTCGGCACGGCTTGTGCAAACGGTGTATACACCGCCTTGCGATATCCAAGCCCCGCTTCATACACATTGTCAATCACTTTCTTTGGGCACTTCTCCTGGCAAATTCCGCAACCTGTGCATAGGTCGGTCTTTACATAACGCGCTTTTTGCTTAATGGTCACGTTGAAATTACCCACGTAACCAGATACATTCACGACTTCACTATACGTCAGCAAAGTGATGTTGGGGTGTCTCCCCGCCTCCACCATGCGCGGCGTGAGAATGCATGCCGCGCAATCCAACGTTGGGAAGGTCTTATCGAATTGCGCCATGTGTCCGCCAATGGACGGTTCGCGTTCCACAAGATAAACATGGAACCCTGCATTCGCGATCTCAAGCGCAGACTGGATTCCTGAAATACCGCCACCTACAACCAGCGTATCTGGACGGATCGGGACTTTGATCTCTTCGAGCGGTTCGTTCATGAGGACGCGCTCAACCGCTCCGGAAACAATCGCTTTTGATTTTTCTGTCCCGATTGCTTTATCGGAATGTATCCACGAACATTGTTCGCGGATTGAGGCCAACTCACACAAATACGGGTTCAACCCCGCGCGCTTGCTTGCGCCGCGGAAGGTGCCCTCATGCAAATGGGGTGAACAAGCCGCCACAACCACACGCGTCAAGCCTTGCTCTTTGATATCCTTCTCGATCAGTTCCTGGCCGAGACTGGAGCACATGAACTTATAATCACGTGAGACTACCACGCCGCTGTCTTTCAGGTTGGCGGCCGCCCAATCACGCACCTGTGCCACATCCACGGTAGCGGCAATGTTTGTGCCGCAGTGGCAGACATATACGCCAACGCGTTCCTTGGTGATTTTCTGTTTAGCACTCATTTCGCAGCCTCCTTCTTCATTATCTTCTTTCTCCTCTTATTGTTTCCTTTCATCAATAAGCGTGGCGGCATGGGCAATCCTTCCTCTTTCTTGCGCTTTGGTTCTTCCTTAATTGGCACTTCCACGCCGATCTTCTTCAATGCAGCATGCGCTGAAACCAACTCCAAGCCAAACCCAAGTTTTTTAGCAGGAAGACCGAATGCCAGTCCGAGTAATTGGGTGAAGAACACGATAGGCATCTTGTAGTTAGTGCCAAAGAAGCGATTCGCTTCACCTTGATAAGCATCCAGATTCATCTGGCACATCGGACAGACTGTAACCATGATGTCAGCTTTGTATTGATCGGCTTCATACATCAGCCTGCGTATGAGTTCGAATGCGGTCTCGGGTCCGATCTGCGTCATGTGTCCGCCGCAGCAGCTTGTCTTCATCGGGAAGTCAATCACTTCTGCACCGAGGGCGTTAAGCAGATCATCCAGTTCTGTAGGATGCTCATGGTCAGACCAGCGATTTTGGTAGTCTGGACGAGGAACCATACATCCAAGATAAGGAACAACTCGAAGGCCGCTGAGAGGATGCGTAACTTTACTTTTAACGGTGTCCAGTCCGGCGTCATTTATGATCACGTCGAGCAGATGTCGAATATTGAGGGTTCCGGGGTCATAATGTAATCCGCCTGCCGCCAGCGCCTGATTGACTTTATCTCCGAGCGTTGGGCGTTCAGCCATGTAGTGATCCGCTTTTGCGAGATTCAGATAACAGGCTGAGCAAGGTGCGACAACTGTATTCGTCCCGTTTTTCTGTTGCGCGGCCAACGCAAGATTGCGGGCGATCAGCGAATAAGCCGGAATAAGATTGATGCCAATATATTCCGTCGCGCCACAGCAATTCCAATCGGTGATCTCTTTCAGGTCAAGGCCAAGCGGTTCGATAATGGCGCGCAGGGATTCCTGATATGCCCGCGCACTGCTATCCATGGAACAGCCGGGATAATAAAGGTATTCGTTCATGTCGCCAGCTCCAGAGTCTTCGCCTTCTCGAGGATGGCGGAGAGTTGATTCATATTCTTGATGTGCCGCGGTTTTACACTCAAACGCTTTTTGGTTAACAATCCCAATCCCATGCCCGCCATGCCGGGCAGGCGCAATGGAAAATGCGTCAGATAGTGGCGGCTTGCAAGGCCAAATTCAAAACTGCGGCCAAAGTTTTCAACCATCCCCACGAAGGTTTGGGAAAAATCTGGGGGGGTTGAGTCGCGATATAACTTGGATTGGATCGCCATGCCCTTGAGGGTGTACATCACGTCTGCGATGAGCACATCCTGCGGACAGCGCACCACGCAGTGGTAACAGGAGACACACATCCATGGCGTATTGCTTCTCAGAACTTCATCGCGCATGCCTGCCCGCAACATCGCGAACAACATGCGCGGCGTGTGGTCCATGTCCATTGCAACAGGGCAGGAACCACCACACGACCCGCATTGGATGCACATCTCCAAATGCGAAACGCCAGCTGTCTTCTTGCTGACTTCGTTCAAAACGGAAAGGTCTTCCTCGTGGGTTAAGCCCGCTCGGATTTTTTCATCTGTCATTTGGGGCATAAGTGCCTCCGTGCTATGCAACTCACCTGCCGCGTAAAGGACACGACAGACCTAAGCCAGTTCCAGCTCGGCACGACCGAAATCGTCCATTCGCAGTAAAAATATAGTACCCCCAGCCTTATAATAGTGATATTTTTCACTATTATAAGTGACAAATATAATCATTCAAACCCTACAAATATCCTGTTTATCAGATGGAAAAAACCCCCCGCATTTTCGCTTCACTTCAGGTAGTAATCCTACTCATGAACAAAGTTTATACCCATCAGAATGGCGGGCACGCTGCCAGGCTGCACTCAATTTGATCTGGGGCTGTGATCTCATATTTCTTGAAATGAGCAGGAATTTAGTCTGTGTGAAAGAAATTAGCGGATTTCAAGTCGCTTTTTGAACCAGCTGGAAATACCCGCCAAGCTTTGACATCATATTGAAAAGCGCTGAATAAATGGCACAAAAACCAGAAATAAAAAAAATTCTCCACCTAATAAATATGGGAAAAACCTGGGCGTAAACAGCAGGCTAAATGTAAAGTAGAGAAATAAATAAATAGAGATGGGTAAACCTAAGTTTTCTTTATCAGGGAGGTAAAATTAAACATCCACTGCAAGACAAGTCAGTGTTTGCTCCACGCCCGGGATAGGCTGTATCACAGAAGTTGTGATCGTGCCAAGTTTAGCAAGATCAGTTGTTTCCACTATTGCCACTGCATCGTATGGACCGAATGTCATATGGGCTTCGATCACGCCGCCCACTTTATGGAGAGTGTGAACAACATCCTTCAGTTCACCAGCGCAGACTTTGATCAAAACATATGCTTTCATGTTTTTCTCTTTAAATAGATTAGAGCCTGTATGCAAATTAAATTTGTGTCACCCTGAGTCGAAGCCCTGAACGAAGTGAAGGGGCGGGCGCAGGGTCTCGTTTTGCCCTAAATCGGGTGAATTCGAGCTAAGGTAGAGATTCTTCGTTGCTCCTCAGCATGACATAGCTGTGTTGATTTTGCATACAGGCCCTAGATAACTGTACGCATATTTTTATTTTCGATACCATCATACTCAATGGATACGAATCTGCCATACCCACCCTTTAAGTTTTCAACAGACAGGATTGATGTGCCTGGGTGACTCAGGTTTTTCACCGGCCACTGCAGACATTCCATGCGATCCAAACGCTCATGCGATATACCGGCATAAATGGGCGTAATCTGCGAGATCTCAGTCATGATCTGTGATGTGTCACTATAATCCCAACCCGTGTGTTCAGCGCCCGAACCATTCGATTTGATCCGGCGGGCCAATTCTGCAATGATCTGCCAATCCGGGCGGGATTCACCTTGGGGTGCGATGGCCTGACGTACCATTTGGATTCTTCGCTCGGTGCTTGTGAACGTGCCAGTCTTCTCCGCAAATGTTACACCGGGCAGGAGCACATCTGCACTTCGGGATGTTTCCGATTCGAAGATTCCTTCCAGTATTACAAAGTCGCAGTTCCCCAGACTGCGCCGCAATCGCGAATCGCCCAGCGCGCCACCTACCAAATCCTCGCCGAGGATGTACAACGCTCGCAATTTTCCATCCGCTGCGGCAGACATCATCTCCAAGGCAGTCATGCCAACTTTGGTGGGCACACCTTTTCCCCAGGCCGCCTCGAACTTCTTACGGGTCGCAGACCCCTCAACAGGTTGATACCCAGGATAGAAAGCCGGGTGACCGCCCATGTCACAGGCGCCCTGCGAATTGTTTTGACATCGCAATGGTACCAGGCCGCCTCCGGGCACCCCAAAGTTGCCCAACAACAACTGTAAATTGACCAGGCTCGTGACATTGATACGTCCAACAGGATGGCTGGCCAGGTCCACGCTCCAAACGATTGCCATTGGACGTTCTTTTGTCAGGATCTCCGCAGACTGTTGTAGGATATTTTCATTAACACCCGTTATCTTCGCGACGTGACCGGGTGTGTATTTTTCGACGCTCCGTTTGAATTCATCGAACCCTTGTGTATGTTTCTCAATAAAGACACGGTCTTCCCATCCATTTTTCAAAATGATGTGCATTAAGCCGTTTACCAGCGTTGTTTCCGTGTTGGGCTTATGGACCAAACGCAATGTCGCATATTCCGAGATATTGATGAAGTCAGGGTGGGCAACCACCAGTTTACATCCTCGCCGTAAAACTGCCTGGCGAAGCTTGACTCCGAAAATGGGATGTTGTTCGGTGGTGTTGGAACCGATCACGAGAATGGATTTAGCCTCGCCTGCCACATCCTCCAGCGAGTTCGACTGGGCATTCCATTCCATGATGGTTTCCAGTCCATCCACTGTGCTGGCATGATTGACGTGGTCGCAGCAGTCAATGTTGTTGGTACCCAGCACCTGACGGGCCAGTTTGTTCATGAGATAGTTTTCTTCATTCAGACACTTCCCTGAAACCAGCAAACCAATACTGTTTGGACCGTACTTGTCCCGGGCGGTATGCAACCCATTGGCAGCCACTTCCAATGCCGTCTCCCAATCCACTTCCGCCCATGGCCCGCGGTTTTGCGGGCGCGCCATTCCTTCGAGTAAATATTTGCGAACACGCGGATGTTTCAGTCGTTGAGGCGACTGGATAAAGTCGTAGCCGTAACGCCCTTTGACACATAAGTGATCCCCGTTGATCGATGCTTTGCTGTTCGATGTGACGCGCAACACGCGTCCACCCGGTATATCATCCTTGATGTTCAGATCGAGTTGACAGCCAACGCCGCAATAAGGACAGGTGGTGGTAACCAGTCGATCAGGCGGACCTAGTTTGACCGACATCTTGTTATCCAGTGCGCCAGTTGGACAGTGCGCCACACAGGCGCCACAGGATTCACAACGTGCCTGCAACATGGTTGTCGCCGCACCAGCCACAATACGCAGATCGTAACCGCGATAAGCTTGAGTCCACACAAAGCGACTCTGGACTTCGGCGCAGGCGCGCACACAACGCGTACACATGATGCACTTATTCTTGTCCACCCAGATGAATGGGTTGGGGTCGCCGTCAATTTGACGGAACGGCTTTTTTGCCATCGCACTTTTCATGTCAATGCCGTAGTAGTTTACCCAGTAGGCAAATTGTGTATCGAACGACGGAAACCTGTTAGTGTGGGTATAGCCCGCATCGTAAAAGCGGACCAGCAACAGTTCCAGAATGGTGCGGCGGTAGCGGGTCAGCGTGGGGCTTTCGGTGCGTACGATCATGCCCGGGGAAACAAGCATCGTGCAGGCTGTCGCAGGCAGACGCAAGCCTTGGATATCCACCGAACACAGGCGGCAGCCACCGTAGGGGGTCAAATCCTTGTGGTGACACAAGGTTGGGATGACGATTCCAGCTTGCTCAGCGGCTTTTAGTACAGTTGTGTTTTCAGGGACTTCCAAAGTCTGGCCATTGATCGTCAAACTGATCATGGGTTCTCTCCTTATTTGTGCACCAGCCGGTCATAGGATCGGGAGCAACTCGGGCGAATGGACTGCGATGGGGCAAACCCCAACCGGGCAGACGTGCTCAGTGATGTGCGCTTCTACTTCTTCACGGAAATATTTCAGGATGTCGAGCAAGGCAGTGGATGCGGTTTGGCCGAGGCCGCAGTTGGATACCTCTGACATAGCCTCTGAGATCTTCATCATCAGATCCAGAGCACTCAGGGGTGCTTCACCCTCTGAAATCTGATTAATGATCTCGTACAGGCGTAGCGTGCCGATACGGCAAGGTGTGCATTTCCCGCAACACTCGTTGCGGAAGAAACGTAGAATGACCTTCGCCAGATCAACGACGCAGGTATCCTCATCACAGACGAGCAACGCGCCGGAACCAAGCGAAACACCCGCGTTGCGGAATGAGTCGAAATCCATCGGCGTATCTTGCAGGCTGGCGGGCGCGATCGTTCCACTGGAACCGCCGGTTTGCACCAGCTTGAGTTTTTTTTCATTCTTCATGCCTTTGCCATAGATGTCTATCACCTCTCGCAGGGTAATGCCCATGGGAACTTCGATCACGCCTGTAAAATTGACATTGCCCAAAATCGTGTACACCTTGGTGCCGGTGCTCTTGGGTGAACCAACCTCACGATACCAGACCGCGCCGTTGCGCAGAATGGCAGGCACGTTTGCAAGGGTCTCCACGTTATTAACCACGGTGGGCTTGCCAAATAACCCATAGGTGGTGGGATACGGCGGGCGGGCACGCGGCATACCTCGTTTGCCCTCCAGCGACTCGATCAATGCAGTCTCTTCTCCGCAGATATACGCTCCCGCCCCGGCGTGCGGGTGAATGTGAAAACTGAAGCCTGTGCCGAAAATATTATCGCCCAATAATCCATGTTCCTCGGCCTGTTGAATGGCATGTTCCATACGGCGATACGCAAGTGGATACTCTCCGCGGATGTAAATATATCCATCATGGGCGCCGATGGCATAACCGGTAATCGTCATTGCTTCGATAATGCTGAACGGGTCGCCTTCGACGATCAGACGGTCTTTGAAGGTGCCTGGTTCGCTTTCATCTGCATTGCAAATAACATATTTAATATCGCCCGGTGTGCTTGCAACAAAACTCCACTTACGGCCCGTTGGAAAACCCGCCCCGCCTCTTCCCTGCAAGCCCGACTTTTCAACTTCGGCAATCACCTCGGCTGGCGCCATTTGGGTCAATGCCTTGCCCAATGCCTGAAACCCTTCGTACAGGATGTAATCCTCGATGCTGCCCGGGTCAACAATACCAGCCCGCTCCAAAACGATCCGCTTTTGAACCGGCAAAGTCCCGCGGCGGTCACGCATCCAGGCGATCTCAGATACAAGTCCGTGCATCATCGCGAGCAGGTTGGGGACGATGTTGCCTTTGAACAGGTGTTCCTCCACGATCGTGTGCACATCTTCAACTTTTACAGGCGCATACACAGCCGCGTCCGGATAAACGATCACAAGCGGCAGATCTTCGTGCACGCCCACATCACGGATCGTGGACACTGCGATTTGATCCGACAAGCCAAACTCCTCGATCTCTTCAATGAACGCATGAAACACCTTCTCGGCGCCGCGTTCGAGGCTGGCTTGATCCACTGAGACTAGAACCATTGATCGGATTACTTTCATATATCACCTCTTCACGTCAGGGTCGGTTCTTTCCGGACCTTGTTACTGGTACCGCGCAAGGATCTCTGGCACACGCTCCGGTGTGACATTGCCATAGACATCATCGTCCACAAGGAAGACCGGCCCAACCCCGCATATGCCCACGCAACTGGTTGTGATCAACGACCACTTCATGTCATTGCTGGTCTCGCCGGGGTTTAAACTCAACTCATCCTGAATAGCCTGTATCACTTCGCGGCCGCCCATCACATGACACGGCGCACTTTCGCAAAAACGGATGATATGCCTGCCAAGCGGTTTCAACGAAAACAGGCGATAAAAGCTCGCCGCAGAATAGAGATGACTGTCTGCCAGGAATACACCTTCCTGAGGGACATGAATGTGGCGGCGAATTTCGGGCAGGGCTGAGAGCGGGATATATCCCAGCGTGCGGTTGATCTCGTTCAGGATGGGCACCACAGCATCGCGAGTTGCGCCGTGTTTTTTAATTGCTTGATTCACCAAATCGGCAATAACCAATTCTTTTTCCTTGATTTCCGGATCCATAATTTCACCTCGAACTCTTAATGCAAACGTCTCAGATCGTTGGGAAGGGAGTGGACTCAATTACGAATTCATCGACAACCCTGCCGCCGATCACATGCTCCCGGACAATCCGCTTGACAACCTCAGGAGTTACCCTTCCATAGGTCACTCTTGCTGAATCGCCTGCAATCACCTCGAGGATCGGTTCATGCTTGCACAAGCCAATACAACCGATCTGTGAGATCGTAACATTCCTGATCTTGTCAGCCTCAACCAATTGTCGAACCGCCTCCAGTGTATCGAGCGCGCCTGCCGCAATTCCGCACGAGCCGATGCTGACAAAGATCTGGATATCTCCCAGACCGGCTTTGCGCCGTTTCTCCTCGATCACTTCCTCTCGAAAGCGATTTAACTCTTCAAGGGATCGTATCGTTTTCATAAGCATTTTCCAATCTATAATTTCAATGATCCTTCATAGATAATCCCAGGCAGGGTCAGCCTGTTTCAAATTTTCATAAACCGATCCAACCGCCTGTTTCACCTCAGGCGAGACGGGAAACCCAAACGCCACCATCTGCGGCTGGATGCCAAGCAAATCCACCTTCGATGTGGATTCCCGCAGGGATTTCATCAGGTAGGAAAGCGGCAGGGTATGTGTGGTCATCAGGAAGGGATCGTCGAGTCTTTTGTCGCTGATGAGGCGAATCTCACCGGGTGCAAGATCCATGTCTGCTGCATCTACAACGATGACATGATCAGGCGCCATCTCACGGATCAGGTGCAGGCAATTCTCCGGCACAGAACCGCCGTCAAGCACATCCCAGCCGTCCACGGGCGAACCAAGCATAGCCTGCGCGAGAAGCGGTCCGGCTGCATCATCGCCCATCATTGTGTTGCCAACTGTCAAAACCAGTTTCTTCATCATGCGTGCTTCCTCACCATCAAATACAAGGCAGGCTCTTCGACCATTTGTCTCAGACATTGAGTAAGGATGCCTGACCAATGTGCTTGTGAAGAATCCATGCGTGGCAGAGAAACTTTCAAAGCAGGGAGGAGGCCACCTGCGTGTTCGCGGTTGACTTCGATCTCGCCCCACTTCAAGAGGCCCTCCATTTTGCGGCGGCCAGTCCCTTCGGGGAGGTGCTCGATCCACTGGCGGTAATCATCAAGCGGGATTTCCATCAGACTCTGGAAGCAATCCATCACACCCACATGGTGGCCGATAGCCAGTGAATAATAGACCACCTGACGGGCGCTCTCCGGGATGCCCTGCTCCTGAGTGACAAATTTATGCGTCAACTGATAGAAAACAACCCGCTCACTCATGGACTATTTTTCTCCCTGATGGGTGTTCGATAATTCTGCGTGAGATGGTTCATGATCTCCGTCAGACGGGGATCATCCTGTTGATCGAGATACGATTGAACATTTTGTTCAACATGTTTCGGATCATTCTCGAACAGTTCAAGGAATTTCCCGGCAATCTGTTTCCCATACAGGTAGCCAGCCATGCGACGCGCTTCCCGTTCGATATCAACCCGCAACTCCAGCGGAACCTGCGGATAATGCGGCAGAACATGTTCATCCTCACCCTGCACGTGATGTGTTGCCTTCAATTTTTGACCCAATATGCCCAGGGCCATGGCAAAACCGTAAATGGTGGCGGCCGGGGTCGGCGGACAGCCGGGGATATAAATATCAATTGGGATAAACTTGTCTGCTCCGCCCCATACACAATACAAGTCATGGAAGATGCCGCCCGAACATCCGCATACACCGTAAGCTACGCAGATCTTCGGGTCTGGCGCGGCGTGATAGGCGCGCATAGCTGGGACACGCATCGAGCGGGTCATGGAACCGGTGTAAACCAGCACATCTGCATGGCGCGGTGATGAAACAACCTTGATGCCGAAACGTTCTACATCGAAGAGTGGGGTGAGCGCCGCGAAGATCTCGATCTCACATCCATTACATCCGCCGCAATCTATCCGGTACACATAGATCGAACGGGAGATGTCTTTAAGTAGTTTTGTTTTGAGCTGTCCTGCCTGTTCATCTAATTGGATGGAATACTTGCTTTGTTCCACCACCACCTGGCTGGTTGGTTTATCGCTGAACATCAGAACCCTCCTTTTGGAACAGGCTCACCATTTTGGGGATGTCGTTCTTGCGCTTGCACTCCGGGCAAACCTCCAACAGGGAAAGTGTATCTGTCAACGCATCAGCGGACATGCCGCTCTGACGAAGCAGCGCTGCTGCATATTCGATCTCTTTGATCGGGGCAAAATACGTTCCGCAGATTCGGCAGGAGGCCAGTTTATAGTCGGCCCGTTCGTACAGATCCTGTTTGTTCATGACGGCCAGTTCAAAATCCGGGCTGAGCATGATGGCTCCTGTCGGGCAGACCTCTTCACAACGCCCGCAGTAAATGCAACGACCCATGAAGAGACTCCATGTCTGGAATCCCTGATCGAGATCGGTGGTGATGTTCAAGGCATTGGGCGGGCAGGCAATTGCGCAAGCCGCACAGGCGATGCATTGTTCCGGGTCGTGATGAGGCTTGCCGCGAAAGCCCGGCATTTGTTCGATTGGTTCGAACGGATAGGGAAGGGTGGCCTGGCCAACCCTCAAAACTTCTTTGATGAGTTTCAGCATACCGCCAGTCTCCTTTGCACAATTACTACTTCAGTGGCGAGTCCTTGCGCTCAATGCAGTAGCGTTCCATTTCCTTGTATGGGACGATGGTGGCTTTCTTCTTGCGAACATCCACCACAGTAACGCGCTCAGTGCATGAATAGCACGGATCAATGCTCGCGACGATCAAAGGCGCGTCGGAGATCGTATTGCCGCGCAACATGTAACGTAAAGCGGGCCAATTGTTATAACTGGAGGCGCGGCATTTCCAGCGATAGATCTTTTGGTTGTCGCCCAACATGCTCCAGTGGATATCCTCTCCGCGTGGAGCCTCTACATACCCAAGCGCAAACTTATAAGGCTGATATGTGAAACCCTCGGTCAGAACCGGACCTTCGGGCATTTCATCCAAACAACGTTCGACCATCGAAACTGACTCGAAGAACTCCTCGGCACGGATCAATGTCCGCGACAGGATATCGCATCCATCTTTCGTAATAACTTTCCATGGCACGCGGTCATAGGCGCAGTAAGGATGGAGGATACGTATATCTCGTGCGAAGCCAGAGCCACGCAATGTCGGTCCAACGGGACTGTAATCACGCGCCACCTGCGGTTCCAGTCGACCGATGTTCTGCGTTCGTTGAACGATATTGGGAGTCTCCAAAAACATGTTGACCAGCGTGGCTGCCTGCGCGCGCAATTCCTTCAGCAGTTGCAATGTGGTTGTCCGTTGTTCCTTCAGAATGTCGCGGCGAACGCCGCCGATCAGGTTGACGCCATAAGTCTTGCGTGAACCAGTCAGCATTTCCGCCATCTTCATCGCTTTTTCGCGGACACGGAAGAACTGCATGAAGCCCGTATCAAAACCAACGAAGTGACATGCCAACCCAAGGTTAAGCAGGTGGCTGTGCAGACGCTCCACTTCGAGCAGAATGGTGCGGATGAATTGAGCACGCGCGGGCGCCTCAATTCCCAGTGCACGCTCGACCGAATTGCTGTATGCCACGTTATGGGCATATCCACAGATGCCGCAAATACGATCCGCAAGGAATGTAACCTGATCGTAGTTCAACCGGCTTTCCGCCAATTTTTCCATGCCTCGATGAACATAGAAGAGACGATAGTCCGCATCAACGATATGTTCGCCATCCACATACAAGCGGAAGTGCCCCGGCTCATCCGATGTCATATGCAACGGTCCCAATGGCACTTGAACAATGCCTTCACCCTCCACGTTGATGAAATCATAATTTTCATCTTCGGTGGTTGGTTCCGGGCGATAACGGTAATCCATCGAGTCTTTGCGCAAAGGATGGAGGTTGTCGGGCCAGTCGTCGGGTAGAACGAGGCGGCGCTCATCCGGCAGACCAACAGGTCGCAGTCCAAACATGTCCCGCACTTCGCGTTCGTACCAGATGGCCGCGGGTACCTTTGGCGTCACCGATGGAAACTCAGGCTGGTGCGGCGGGACCTGGGCATGTACCGCCACGTAAACCTTCCTTCCTGTTTCCGAATCATCACCCATACCCTCAACTGATAAAACGTAATAGATCGCGAACTGCCCATTCAATGGACGTTCATCGTTGGCAACCACTGTCGCAAGCCAGCCGCCTTGTTGGTAATAAAGCATCTCTACCACATCCGGCAGGCTGTTCAAGGGAACAGTCACGGTTACCTGATCCGGAGCCTGCCAGGATTCATCCAGGATCGAACTGCCAAAGCGGGCACGCAGGGCTTCGATATATTTATCACCAACTTTAGGTTTCTCTTCCATCAATACAGTCATGTAGGGCAGTCCTTTCTTTACGGCAATAAATGTGCTAGCGGCAACAGAAGATCCTTCATGCTCATCGCGACCTGCTGACTGGAATCTCCCGTCATGGCTAAATTACTGGCGCCGTTCAATAAAGTCATCAATTGGGGTGGGATGTACAGTCCGAGAACAAGGATCAATATGACCAGTACCGCGCCGGGGATCAATGTCAGCCAATTCGCTTCACCCTTGTCCACGGAATCTGGTTTCTCACCGAAAAGAGCGGAGGCAATTACCCGGAAGAACGCGGCAAATACCACCATGAGGAGCAACAAGCATAGGATCATTAACCAGATGTGACCCGCTCCGAATCCTGTTGTGATGATGAAGAACTTGCTGAGGAAGATATTGAAGGGTGGGATGCCAACCAGCGCCAACGCGCCAACCATCATCAATACGCCGCTGACCGGGATAACTTGCAACATACCCTTGACTTGATCCAAGTTGCGCGAGCGATATTTGATCAGGATATTCCCCGATGTGCAAAACATAAGCGACTTGACAAGACTATGGTTGATCGCCTGTAAGAGTCCTGCGAAGATTCCGGCGGATCCGCCAATTCCAAAGGCAAGCACGATCAAGCCGATGTTTTCCATGCTGGAATACGCCAGCAGACGCTTGATGTCACGTTGCATGTACATGAAGAACGCCGCAAATGCCACAGAGATCATCCCAAAAATTAGGAAGAGAGTCTGGGCAAAGGCGGGTCCCAACACCAGGTTCGAAATGGTCGTGAAACGAAAGATAACCAACAGGGCACAATTAAGCAGTACTCCCGAGAGCATGGCGCTGACCGGGCTGGGCGCTTCACTGTGCGCATCGGGGAGCCAGGCATGCATTGGGAATAAACCAGCCTTGGTGCCGAACCCAACCAATACAAAGACAAATGCCATCTTGATCATTGTGGGGTCAAGTGACTGTGCATTTTTTACGATCTCCGTCCACAACACTGCATTGCCGGGAACCTGCATTACATTGAAAGCATCGGAATAGACCAATACAGTTCCATACAAACCAAATGCCACACCCATCGTACAGATGATGATGTATTTCCAGGCCGCTTCCAACGAGGAACGATGCCCATAGATTCCCACCAAAAAGGCGGAGCCTAGTGTGGTGGCTTCCACTGCCACCCACATCATGATGATGTTATTGGCAGTCACCACCAGGAGCATGGTAAACAGGAAGAGGTTAAACAGACTGTAGTATGTGCTCAACTTATCATCATCAAATTCGCCCGTCTGCAGATTGTCACGCGTATAACCGATGGAATAGATTCCAACAAGAAAACCAATTACGCCGACGATGAGCAGGAAAATGGAGCCAAGGGCATCCACATGCAACCAGTGGTTCAGGCCAAAGATGGAACCCGAATCGAGAACAGCGCTGACCGTTAATAAAGACAGGATCAACACCAACGTCACGCTCACAAGATGCGCTGCTTCCACCAGAACTCGTCCCACGGTTCCCAGCCACCGTGCCGCAAAAGCCACCAGAGAGAATACCAGAGGAATAAGCAGGAGCCAGATCAGATACGTTGTTTCCGTCATCTTGAACTTATCCTTTCAACGTGTTCAGGTCGGCTGTATCCAGCGTGCCCAAACTCTTGTGGATCTGGTAGCCCAAAACCACCATGATGATCACGCCGAACACAGCATCGGTGGTGATCCCGATTTCGACAAGTTCAGGCGCATTGTAGGCAAGCAGTGCAAGGGTCAGGTGCGAGCCGTTCTCCATCAAACAGAAACCAAGCACCTGCTTGAACAAGTTGCGCTGGGTCAAAATACACAACTCGCCAAAGAAGAAGTGCGCCATGGAAACTGCCAGGGCAGGCTTGAACGGCTCCGCGGCTTTGAGTTGAATCTGATCCACTACAATGAAGGAGACTGCCAGGGCAACCGCCGCCAGTAATAAGGAGAGCGTTGTTCCCATCGCGTTGCGTGGTTTTTCCGGGCTACCTACCATTGTGAGAGCGCCATACAAAATCCATGGTACCAGGATAACTTTGGTGATGAAGGCGCTCCCTGCCCATAGGTAGAGTTGCTCAGCCTTGGTTGTATAAGCCAGTAACGCGAAGATCCCAACCAACACAAAGGATTGAAGGCTGTACATTAAAGCCGACCAGCGCGGTTGTTTAACCTCGATCACCAGCAATGATGTCAGGATCAGTAGACCAGTCAGGCTATTGATGAGAGTTACATTTGACATGCCCGCATATCTCCTTTCAACCCATCCACACTGCGGCGAAATATCCTGACATGAGTGTCAGGAACGCCAACGCCCCAAGCACAAACTGGATCTGAGGCGGGAGGCGTGTTGCAGACAAAACCTCGGTTGATGCTTCACCGGGTACGGCCTCGCCAAAGACCCAGAAGAGCCAGGCAAAACTCCCGATCGTCTCGAGAGCAGCGATCACCATCAACACCATCAAGAGTGGTTCATTCCGGGCGGTCATAAAACCTCCCGCCAGAATACTGAATTTGCTGAAAAATCCATTGAAAGGCGGGACACCGCTCACTGCCAGGGTAGCAAACAAAAAACTGATACCAACCAGCGGCATCTTGCTCATGATGCCTTTCAGTGATGGCAGCATTTTTGTTCCCGCCGCATAACTCAGCGCGCCCGCCACCAGGAAGAAGAGGCTCTTGGCAAACGCATGATTGAAAATGTGGGCCACTGCGCCGTTGAATGCCATCGTCGAGCCGAAGACCGAGATCGATAAAGCCAGGAAAATATAAGAGAGTTGTGTAATGGTTGAATACGCCAGTAGTCTCTTCAAATCCTTCTGGGGGAAGTACATCAAGAAACCATACAGCATGGTGATTATTGCCATTACCGCGCCGACTGTCCCGATCATATGCGGCACATGTCCCGCTGAGATTAGACAACGCGCAAGGACATAAGCGCCCACTTTCACCATCGAAGCCGCATGCAGGTAGGCGCTGATCGGTGTCGGGGCAACCATTGCATCCGGCAGCCAAAAGTGGAAGGGCAGTTGCGCAGACTTGCCCCACGCCGCAATCAGAACCCCGAAGAAAATAATGAGTTTGGTATTGTCTGTCAGGCTGGCAAGCGCCGAAAGTTTAAAAGTTCCGCTCGATAGAAAAAATACTGCTGTTGCCACATACAAACCAAGTGAAGCCACCTGGGTGGTAATAATGGCTTTCATAGCCGCCTTGCGTGCCTTAACATCATCGTAGTAACCGATCAAACCCCATGAACAAATGCCGGTTAATTCAAAGAAGACCAACAAACCGAGCATCGTGGATGAGTACACCAAACCCGCCATTGACCCGATGAATGCCAGCAGGAAGAAGTAATACCTGCGCTTCACTTCGACTTCGGGATGCTCCCTATTCTCCGGGCTTAGATAACCGGTTGAATACACCACGATCAGGAAGCCCACCAGGGTGACTGCCAGACCAACCAGCGCGCTGACCTTGTCAACGACAACGCCAAATACTGCGATACCCGCAATAGGCACCAAATCCGCTGTGAATGCAACCTGCCCAGCCATGGCCAATTCGATCAGAATGAGCAGACTGCACGCGAAGGCCAGAAATGCCGCGATCTGGCTGAAGACCTTGACCCAACCGCGCGGAATAACCAATGTCAATACTCCGCCTAATAATGGGATCAGAAAACTGGCAAGGAACAATGCAACCATGTTTCGTTCCTCCTCACCTACACATTAGCCAGATAGAACACAAAGGCCAGGATTGCCGCACCCAAGGCAGTCCACGTCACTGCGGAAGCTTTCAGGAAGCGTACACGAGCCATGGCATTCTCTAGTACTGCAACGATGAAATAGAACACGATAACTTTCAGGAAGAAGACCACAATCGCCAGGAGGATCGAAAACAATGCCGGCAACCCGGATGAGAATGTAGTCACGCTTCCAAATGGCAGAAAGACAGCCAGGAACAGGGCAACCAGAACAACCTGCTTCATATAAATTCCCCACTTCATCAATGCCAGTGATTTTCCGGAAAATTCCGTCAATGGACCCTCCTGAAGTTCCTGCTCCGCCTCTGCAAGGTCGAAGGGCAATTTGCCCATTTCCACAAAGGACGCAAAAGCAAATGCCAACATGCCCAGCCAGACGGATGTGTACAATGGGAATTGTCCAGTTGCCACCTTTGTAGTGATCACACTCAGGTTGGTGGAGCCTGCCAGCAAAGCCATCATGAACAATACCAGCAACATCACAGGTTCGATCAGCACAGAAATGAACAATTCCCGACGAGCGCCTACACCTCCGAAAGTGCTGCCGGTATCCAACCCTGAAACCGAAAAGAAGAAGCGGGACAGCGCGTAGAGATAAATCACCAGGATCAAATCTCCCACCCATTCGAACGGCGAACGCGATGTAAATACCGGAAGTATTGCTGCGATCAACAACATGGAGGCGATCGTAATATATGGAGTTGCGCGGAAAATCCAGCCTGCCTGTTCCGAAATAACCTCCTGTCGTTTCATCAGTTTTGCAATGTCACGATAGTTTTGGAGGATGCTTGGACCGCGGCGATTATGCATTTTTGCCCTCATTACACGAGAGAAGCCGGAGAACATCGGCGCAACCGCAAGAATCACAAGAGCTTGCAACAATCCAATGAAAAACATACTGGTTGATATCATGGAATTATCCCTACTTGAAAACGGCGATCAGGAGAATGGCTAAAGTGAGGATGATGTACAAGCAATACATCCGAATGTCGCCCATTTGGAGTGCCTGAATATGTTGACCCACGTACTCCACGGTTCGAGTCGTTGGATCTTTAATTATCCTTTCCAACACAGGTTCGACGCGGACAATTGCCTCATTCAAGCGTTTTGACAATGAGCCAATCGCTTCCATCAACCTTTGCGCCGCGGAACGAAACATATATATACCGTTGAACGTAACAGCAATGGGTTGGTCAAAATTGCCGGCTGAGACCGACATCTTCTTTGAATATCCATACCCACATGCCCATGGATCATTCACTATCCGCGCCCCAGCTTGACGATCACCATAAACCGCTATCAGTACGACCGGCACCAACAGCAACCCAAGCAGAAGAACAGCCATCAATGGAGTGGATAAAACTCCCTGCACTATGTTCACCGGATATACCCATAAACCGCTCGCAACTGTCATGGCTGGAATGTTCAATGTGTCCGCGACCACGCCCGCAAGATACGGCGCAATGAGTGGCGCGCCAAGGCCCAGGAGGATGCAACCGATTGCCAGAAAAGCCATGCCGCTCAACATCGAAGCTGGCACTTCGCTTGCCTTTCCCGCCTCCGCATTTCGCGCTGGACCTGAGAATGCACCGCTATACATCTTGACTGCCACCATGGCTGACAACGTTCCGACGAATGCCAGTAGCACGGCGCACAGCGGCAACAAAGATCGAACGATGAAATCCTGCCCGTTACTGGCAGAAAAGAAAGCTTGAAAAGTAAACCATTCGCTGACAAACCCATTGAATGGCGGTATCGCCGCAATCGATAAACCCCCAACCAGGAACATCAAAGCAGTCCAGGGCATCAACCGGCCCAGCCCTCCCATTTCATTTAAGTTTCGCGTATGGATGCGGTAATCCACAGAACCGGCGCCGAGGAACAACAGTCCTTTGAACAAGGAATGGTTGAGTGCATGATACAGCGCAGCCAGAAACCCGATCAATGCCACAGTTGGTTGCCATGTTGCCACACCGATCATTCCCGCCCCAATTCCCATCATTATGATTCCCACGTTTTCGATACTAGAATAAGCCAGGATGCGCTTTATATCTCGTTCAACCAGAGCGAAGAGTACGCCAAGCACAGTCGATAAGGCGCCAAAGAACAATACCAGCAACCCCCACCACAAGACCGACGCGCCCAACAAATCCACACAGATGCGGAGAATGCCATAAATTGCAGTCTTTTTCATCACACTGGCCATGAGCGCGACAGCGTTGGAGGGTGCGGCGGAGTAGGCGGGTGGCATCCAAAAATGCAGAGGGACCATGCCCGCCTTGGCCCCAAACCCAACCAAAGCCAGCAGAAAAACCAGGTCTTTCAAGGCCGGTGACAAATCTGCCTGACGGAATGAAGCAAAGTCAAAACTGCCCGTTTTCAGGAAAAATACAAAAAATGACAACACGATCAATGTCCCGCCGGCATGCGCAATCAACATATAAAGATATCCTGCCTGGATCGATTCTTTTTTCTCACCCTCAAAGGTAACCAGGAAATAGGAAGTGAGCGTCATCATCTCCCAGAAGATCAGGAAGTAGAAAGCGTTGGCTGTTGTAACCACCAATAACATCATGGCAATAAACAGGCTGGTGAAAAAGCCCAACAAGCCGGGATTGCGTTTCGCATAATGCCCAAGATAAGAAATGGAATAAAAACTGACAGCGAGACCCAGCAGGCAGATCATGCCAACCATCAGAGAGGAAAGACTGTCCATCTGTAAAGTGAATTGCCCGAAAGGGAGTAGGGATGGCAATTCTAAAGGCGAGGGGATTCTAATCGCGGCTCGAATCGCAGACACCAGTCCAATAAAAGAGGCGATGGTTCCCATCAGCCCTGCCGTCACACGGGCAGCCCGGTTAAATCCATTGAGTAACAGCGAGGCTAAAGCGCCCACACCAAACAATGTCACGGAAAGCAGTAATATCTGAATTGTGCCCATGCGGATTCCTTCTTTTTAAGTTTCTTCCTCAAGCACGGCTATGGACTTTATTTGTTCAATGAATTCTTTTGGATACCCCGCCTCATCATCAATCAGGCTCAATGCCTTATGCGGACAGGCGATCACGCAGACAGGACCTGCTTCACTGAAGTAGCATAGATCACATTTGATGGCCACTGTCTTCTGGCCAATGCTCCAATTCAAGGTGGACAGACGTTCCTGTATTGCAAATTCGCGCAGGTACATTGGATCAGCCTGATAAGGCGTATTGATGTAAGTGTATTGCCCCACGTTAAACTCGAGTTTTGGAAGTGGTGTGCCGCCCGGAATGATCGCCCCAAATGGGCATGCCAAGGCGCACATCTTACAGCCGATGCACAGACTTTCATTCAGGAAGATTGAATTGTCTCGATAGGTGATGGCTTTGACCGGGCAAACTGCCGCACAGGAGGGTTCTTCGCAATGGCGGCATTGGATGGGCATGGTGCCGGCAGGCGGGGTGTGGATGATGTAGAGTCTGGGATATGCCTGTAGACCAACTTTGCGATGCCCCTCAACACAACCGGCAACGCAGGCATAACATCCGATACATCGTTTTGGATCAGCAACTACAATGCGCTTCATATTGCCTCCGCAGGGCTTCGGAGCGCTTCACCGCTTGTGCATTCAACCAGCTATGCCAGGGAGACTGGAACGACATTGATGTCAGCCAATATACCAACTTGTGACACTCTTCCAAATCAGTTTTGGCAACTCACTACAAGCTAGTGAAACCTTTCATATATATATTATTGATAACCTTCCATCAAAAGTCAAAGGACAAAAGCCATTATTTTGTAATAGAAAATGAATTCGCTTACAAAATAATCGGGAATGTAGCATTCACATTCATGGATGCGATACAAAACCACAGGAACCAAAACAGCCACTTCCAGGATGGCTGTCATCCAGCGCGTTGGGTTCATATACCGGCTGGATTCGCTTAAGATTCTGAGCAACAAGGCCAAGCGCTTCGCCCCATAAAATGCGCACAAGGCCTTCCCCCACCTTTTTGAGCGGATATCGCAAACGCCCTTTGTGATAAACATTTTTCAGGCAAGCATTGCACTTGGGACATAAAGCCCCCTCACTCGCCGTATGTGATTTCATATATTCCAGATCAATGATTTTTCCATCGCTGGTATTGATGAGCAATCCACATCCAACATCACAGTATGGGCGCACACTAGCGACGGACGAATGATCCAACATGGTCAGCTTCCTCAACGTCTGTAAAAAAGGCAACTCCCACGATTGCGAAGTTTTTTTACTTCTTCTTATTTACAAGAAATTATCAAAAGAAAGTCAACAAATAAAACGGCACTAGTTTCAAAATACAAAATGGCAGGTACAAAAATTGTTTGATCGCGAGTTACGCTGTTGCTACGTACATCATGCACATTTCAATACATATAGGGGAATATCATCTTCGCGCGTCAATCCCGCTCGAACTCTTTCATCTGCCATCTGGGGCATAAGTGCCTCCGTGCTTTGCAACTCAACCTGCCGCGTAAAGGACACGACAGACCTAAACCAGTTACAGCTCGGCACGACCGAAGTCGTCCATTCGCAGTAAAAATGCACCACTCCCCATTAATATTATTAGTGAAATTGTTCACAAGATATAGTGCTTAACATAATCATACAATCCTGACAAACATCACATTTCCCGGATACATCAAGAGAGACAGCCATGTTACCGAGTGTGATCAAACCGCCAAATCCCAATCCGAAGTTAAAAATATGAAGCGACTCTTTTGAAGTCGCTTCATATTTTTTATTAGGACTTTTGCTCAACCCCGCTTTTCCATGTCTCCCTGAGCCGAAGCCCTGAACGAAGTGAAGGGGCGAGCGAAGGGTCTCTGAGACAATCATAGAGATTCTTCTCTTCGCTACTAAGAAACTATCCTTCGACTACGGGCTTCGCAACACCTGCCCTCCCACCCGCTCCACTTCGGGGACTGTAGTGGCGGGCGGTGCCAGGGAGAACAAAAACGCTCAACCCTCCGCTCAGGATGAAGGATACTCCTCGCTGAGCGGAGTGAGGACAGCACGATCGTCCGAACGCAGCGGTCCCTGAGCTTGTCGAAGGGTCGAAGCGCGCACGTCACAAGTTTCCTCCGCTTTGAACAGTGTCGCTTTTTCGCTGTGGTTTTACTCAGAATGACAAGCGAAAGTCCTGTTTTATATCAAAATTGGCTAAGGCAAGCTACTCATCCACATACGGTACATAATCCGCACGGGCAATGCCCTGCTTGATCGCCATCTCTGCCACAGCGCGAGCCACAGCATGATGCACTTTCTTGTCCAACGGGTTTGGCACCAGTTCGCCGGGCGGGGTCATTTCTGCGATTACCTTCGCGGCGGCTAAATACATTTCGTGGGTGATGTAGGGTGCATAAGAATCGACCGCGCCGCGAAGGATGCCGGGGAATCCCAGAACATTGTTCACCGATTTTCCATCAGCCGCAAAAGCCGCGCCGCGCTCCATCGCAACTTCGGGGTCAATCTCTGCATTTGGGTTTGAAAGGGCCAGGATGATCTGTCCCTTGCGCACCATTTCAGGTTTGATCAGATTCGGCGCGCCTGTGGTTGCGACAACAATGTCGCACTTTGCCATGATCTCCTTCAAGTCAGATTTGATGCCTCCGCTTTTTTCAAACCGACCCAAGGCATCCATGCTCAGATCTGCGCCATAGACCGGATTGCCGGTCAAGCGCATCATCATCTGACCTATGGCAAAACCAGCCGCCCCAAGCCCGATCTGCCCGATGACGGCCTTGTTCATGTCCTTGCCAGTCCCGCGCGAAGCGACCATCAACGCCGCAGTGCAGACCACCGCCGTACCATGCTGGTCATCGTGCATGACAGGGATATCCAGCATGGCTTGTAATCTTTGCTCGATCTCAAAACAACGCGGCGCGGAAATATCCTCCAGTTGAATCGCAGAAAATGTCGGTGCTATCGAGGCAATGGTCTTGACGATTTCATCCGGGTCTTTTGTATTCAGCAAAATTGGAATGCCGGAAAGCCCCACCAGCGTTTCCATCAACATGGCTTTGCCTTCCATCACCGGCATACTCGCCAGCGGGCCAATATCCCCAAGCCCAAGCACCGCCGTGCCGTCTGTGACAATCGCGACCATGTGGCTGATGCTGGTATATAAGCGCGCCTGCGAGGGGTCTTTGGCGATCCGCAGGCAGACCTCGGCCACGCCGGGGGTATACACGCGCCGCAGGGTTGTCAGTGAATCAATTGGATAGCGCGAGCGGATGGCGATCTTGCCTTTTTGGTGAAGTTCCAGAACTTCGTCGCGCACTTCGATCACAATTGTGCCATCGTTATTTCGCATGGCTTCCAAAACCGCTGAGAGACTTGTTTCATTCTCAGCATTGACGGTAATATCGCGCACCACGTTTTGCGAGGTTTCTGTTAAAAGCACAATACTGCCGGTGCTTCCGCCTGCCTCAGCGATGGCGGTCAGCAGTCTTGCCAGCACTCCTTTTTTCTGTGAATTGCGCACGCGCACGATGCGCATGATCTTTCGTTCCCAAGCCATACAAGCCTCCTTTTTATTTCACATCCATTTTAACGCGAATACCGAAGACAGGTAAACAGGTAGACAGGTAACCGAGTAAATAAGTTTGAAGAAACATCCTGATACCCTTTGTACCTGTTTACCTGTATACTTTACCCATGCCCTCCACACTTCCCATCCTACGCGCCCGCCGTGAACGCAGGCTTGAAAAACAAAGCAAAAGATCAGCGCAAGAGCGCGGATTTGTCATTAGTATGGGTATCGTTATTTCGCTTCTGCTGGCTGGAGTGATCGTGATTGGCGCATTCGCTTATGCGGATATCACCCGCGAATTGCCGTCACCTGAAATTCTGCCGCGCTTATTAAACCCGCCCGATGGCTTGCTGCTTCGACCCACCCACATCTATGACCGCACGGGTTTGCAATTGCTCACCAGCTTTGCGCCAGATGACGCATTACAAGCGCGCAGTTATGTTCCCATCAACGAACAAAACCCTCAGCATATTCCTGAAAATCTAATCAATGCCGTGATTGTCGTTGCTGACCCGCAGTTCCGCGATCATTCGGGATATGCCATACAAGGCTTTGACGACCCCGAACTTCATCTCACCATTGCGCAAAAACTTGTCAGCAGTTTAATGCTTTACAACGAGCCACCTTCCTGGCAGCGTGCCATCCGTGAGCGCCTGCTTGCCGCGCAGATCACTTCGCAATTTGGACGCACGCAAATTATCGAATGGTATTTGAACAGCGCGAATTTTGGAAACCATGCCTATGGCGTGGAAGCCGCCGCTCAATTTTATTTCAACAAGTCCGCCGACCAACTCACGCTGGCCGAGTCTGCAATTCTTGCGGCGGTGGGTGAAACGCCCGCGCTCAATCCGCTGGATGCTTCGCAAGTGGCCTTCCAGCGCGGACGCGAAGTCATTTATATTTTGAATGGACTTGGGTTGGTAAGTAACGAAGCCACAGTGCAGGCCTTGGCAGAGACTCCCACGATTCAATCCTTCGACGACGCTCAGGACAAGCCCGCGCCTCTTTCCAAGCCGATGGTTGCTCCTGCTTTCGTGAACATGGTGCTCGCCCAATTGGATTCGCAAATCCCGCGTGAACGAATCGAACGCGGCGGAATGACCATCATCACCACCCTGGATTATGACCTGCAAAAGCAAGCCGCTTGTGTGACCGAAGTGTATGCGGCTCGCATGGCAGGTTTGCCTGAGACAGAAAAAGAATGTGACTCTGCGAGGTTGCTGCCATCCCTGCCGCCGGCTGTCACATTTACAGATTTATCTGCCAGCGCGTTGATCCTCGACCCGCATACGGGCCAGGTGCTGGCGATGGTGGGCGAAACCAATCAAGGTGTGGAAACTCCCCTTGTCAGCGCACACCGGCCCGGGTCCAGTTTGGATACGTTTGTCTACCTGACGGGATTCACCCGCGGCTTGAGTCCAGGCTCACTGACGTGGGACATCCCTACCGACGAACCCATCCAAAACTTTGACGGCGAATATCATGGGCCCATGCGATTAAGAATTGCTTTGGCGAATGATTACCAGGTGCCTGTGGAAACTTTGAAGACGCAAATGGGAATTGAGAATGTGACGAAAATCGCCTCGTCGTTTGGCCTTGATTTGAATGCGAGTGTCAGCATGCTCAAACTCGCGGGCGCGTATGGTGTCTTTGGAACGCAAGGCGTATATTTTGGACGCGCCCTGGACGATGAATTTATGCCTGTGACTACATTGCGGGTGGAAAGTGTGGATCAGGCCGTGATGCTGGATTGGTCTCTACCGCAGGCGCAGACGGTAGTGACCCATGCGATGGCCTATTTAATGGCGAATGTTTTGAGTGATGAGACTGCCCGCTGGGAATCGTTGGGCAGGTCGAACGCGCTTGAAATTGGCCGGCCTGCCGGCGTGAAGCTGGGACAAACCACTGATGGAGGCGATGCCTGGGTAGTTGGGTTTACACCAGCTTATGTGGTGGTGACCTGGACTGGTGCGCGCGGCGAAGGTAATTCAGTGACGCCGCGTTTCCCGGCTGTGTTGTGGCATGCCTTGATGCAAACCGTTTCAGCAGACACGCCAGCAGATGGCTGGTCCGCTCCGCCAGGTGTGGCCGCCATGACGGTCTGCGATCCTTCGGGCATGTTGCCAACGCGTGAATGTCCGAATCTGGTGACCGAAGTTTTTCTAAATGGCAGTGAGCCCACGCAGGCGGATAACTTGTATCGCGAGTTTTCTGTCAACCGTGAAACGGGTTTGCTTGCAACGGTGTTCACTGCGCCCGAGTTAATTGATACGCGTGTGTATCTGCTTGTACCTGAAAATGCGCAGGATTGGGCCTTGAGCGCGGGATTGGATGTGCCTCCCAGCTCGTATGATGCGATCCAGTCGCCGCCGGTCAATGCCATTGCAAATATCACCTCTCCGCAGTTGTTTGAAGATGTAAATGGCATTGTACAGGTCATCGGCACTGCTTCAGGCGTTGACTTTGCTTATTATCGTGTGCAAGTGGGCAAGGGATTGAATCCGCAGAAATGGACCCAGCTTGGCGGCGATGTGATCACTCCTGTTGAACGCGGCCTACTGGCAGAATGGAATACAAAAGGATTAAGCGGTCTGTATGCAGTGCGGTTGTTGGTCGTGCGTCAAGATCAAGTGGTGGATACAGCGGTGATTCAGGTCACGATCAAGTAAGGGGTTCTTTTGAAGGATAATTGGTGATAAACAATTCCTTTCCCTTAGCCGCATTATTTTGTTTGTAATTATTCATACCGTATTGAAGTTCCCATTCATACAAATTCGCATAGGAAAAATTCTGTCGTATTTCCGCTGAATCATCGTAGGTAATCAGCCAGGGGTGTTGACATTTTTTCATGTCATCCGCAAATTGTTTGTGATCAAACCCCAGGTGTAAATCTCCGTTCTTTCCATACAACCGTGATTTTGTAGCGACCAAATACGGCGGATCTAAAAACACAAACACATTATTTCCCGGCTCCAGGATTACATCCCTATAGCCCAGATTGGTTATTTTGACATTTTGCAGCAAAGGCTCGAGCGATAAAAGGCGGCTAATTGACGAATGTGTAAACCTTGAATGATAAGCCAACTCCGAGTACCCACCTGAGTCAACGGTGCCGGAAAAAGTGATCCGATTTAAGACAAAGAAACGCAGTGCCCTGTCAAACTCCAATAAATCCTTATTTAGCGTGCCCCTGAATTCATCGAATAATTCCCTCCCATTTTTTGTTTCATTTTTTATTTTTGTAATCCTGTCAGCCAGTTCTCCCGTATTTGCTTGGGCAATTTTCCAGAAACAATATAGATCATAATTCAAGTCGTTAATCCAGACTTTAACCGCAGGAAATTTTTGTCTTATATTTATAAATACAGAACCACCGCCCACGAAAGGTTCCCGCAATTCCGAAAAGGATTCCGGTAATTGCTCCAGTATTTTTGGAATGGCTCTGGATTTTCCACCGGGGTAGCGCAAAGGGCTTTTGAGTATGATCATGATGATTTGCCTGTCACAGGCAGGTTTTCAGCATAAACGACCTTCTTGCTTCCTTTTAGCCGGTCAAGTTTAGGTTCTACAAAGGTCAGTTCTTTAATTTGATAAGGTGGATAAACTGAGCATAGATGGGGTGTCTCATTGAATTGGACAAAACATACCCAGGCCTCCGGATGGCTCAGGATTGGGTCTTTGCGATTATTTCCTGCCTGGAAAGTCCAGGATAATCCAAATTTTTTTGCTAATGAGGCCGCTTGTGTCTTAACGGCCAGCCCCCGACCATCAATGTACAAATCGCTGCCCCATGATTTTTGTTTCTCTTTATAAATTTGGTAATCGGGTCCCTGGACCTGCCGGCCCAATTTCTCAAAAACAATTCTGACAGCTTCCTCTCCGATCTTGCTGACATAATGATCTTTTTCGATTTTCTGCAGATTGAATTGATTCGTATCCCGATAGCCACCCCCAGGAGAACCAACTGTGGGAGTAACTTGTCTGGCGAAGCCTTTTGCTTTAACAACTAAACTCACGTCGATCGCTATTGTTTGAACATTTACAAAATATCGCATACCGCAAACCTCAGATTAAATCCAATTCAATTACAACTCAGTAACTCTTTTAACACTAGGCTACCATGTCCCCAGTCCATACAGATCACCATAATTTCGGCAGTCGTATTTGGGGGAGGTGTCCGAAGGACGGAGGGGGTGGTTTTAGGGGTGGTTTTAGGTCTTGTTTTCAACAATTTTTATCTCATCCTCTGACAACTCATACAGTTGATAGACCAACGCATCGATCTCCCCTTCCAGCCCTTCGACGGGCTCAGGGCAGGCGCGGACCGCGTAGCGTCCGCCTGCCCCGTTGGGTCGGCTTTCATTTCCTAGCGTGGGTCAAACATCGCCCGAAACGTATCCGCAGTATTTGGCTTGATCGGCAAGGTCTTGTCGCTTTGATCGCCAAGTACTTTGAGCAATTCGCTCACAGCGTCGGCGAGAGACTTCTTCTCAAAAGCATTCAACGCGGTTTGAATGGCTTTTTTCAAGTCTTTGTTGTCTGGCATAATCTCACCCCATCCGTTTTTTTAGGGTGTTGAAATATGTTTCAAATTCTTTCGGGTCAATCTCCGCTTTTTTGGCGCGCGGCAAAATGCTCTTGAAATGTTCTTCCAATTCCAAATCCAGGCGTAACTTGCTGGAAAGCTGCTTGAGAATTTTCTCGATCTCGACCGAAGGGGTTTCCAGCGAATAATCCACATCCAAAGTCTCACGCGGCGAACCGAGCAGGCGCAATGCGCTTCCTCCCAGTAAATACAATTTTGCAGGATGAGAGAATTGTTTCCCCAGCCTTTGCAGAAATTGTTGCAGCGCTACGGATGTGACTGGTTCCATTCTTTTTCCATCTCCCAGCGGCGCAGAAGATGACGCGCCGCATTATCGTATGTTCCCATCCAGTTAAGTTCGGTCTTTGTTAATTCGGCATGGGCTTGCGCCAGTTTTTTCAATTGCTCTTTTTGAGATACACCCGTCAAACCCAATTCTTTTGAGAACAAATCTGGCAACCATTTCCATTTCACGCCCAAAAAAGGCGTGAGCGCTTTGGCATATTGTTTTTGCAAAATAAAGGCGGCCGTATAGAAGATTTTCAAGACCCGTGCATTTTTCTTTGACATGAGCTTCAATGCGGCAGGTATATATTCACTGTATTCAGGATGTGCCAAAAATAAGGAAATCGCCGCAACCCGTACACGGCTGGTAGGCTGGTGAATTAAGTCCACAATAAGAATGTCTGGACTTTGAGTTTGTTTTGGTTCGTCTATGCCCTCACGCGATAAATATCCCACGCCCAACATGGCGAGTTCGGCAACTACTGCATCTTCCTTTGCGCTCGCGTTGGCAATTCTCATAACGGTAATTTTAACGTATAACCAGCCGCATGACTAAATCAAAGTCAGTTTGTTCAGTCACTTGCTCTTGAATGCCAGGTAAAACTGCGCTGCGTCCCTCCAATAATTTACTGGCTGTGCGCTTGCGGAACATGCCTTCAATCGCAGTCACGGTTTTTTGAGCAAATCGTTATACACAGTCATATCTTCGCCGTTCCTCGTCTGCTCATTGAACAAGCGGCACAAGCCTTCATACGGTGCGTCTTTTCCCGAACATACTGAGCGGAAAATCTCAAGGATCTGCTTCGGGCTGGTGAAGTTATATCTCACGACCCCGTCATCCTGAATATAAACAAGATAATAGGGCCGTGTAGGATTCACCGTGTCGCTTTTCTCTGTTCCCTTTTGCCTCAGGCAGAAGATCACACCAAAGCGAATGACAGGGTATTCTGGGTCTGTGGGTACGATCCCATATAACCCTAACGGGGCATCCCGTTGCCTGAGTCTGGTCTTGATTGCGAATTATTTGACAAGGGAACCCCCTTTGCGGTTTATATTTTCTCCAAGTATACCCGGCGCATTCTCTCAAGAGTAAAGTGGTCTGAGGCCAACCTGATTTTTAAATAAACCGCCAAAATTTATTCTCAGCGGATTCATCCTTCAACTTTCAACCTGTAACCTTTGAACCTGTAACCCTACCTCGCCAGCACCTTGGCCATGTGATGGTACTCCATATTCACCTGGCGCTTGTTACTGATCACATCCAGAAGCGGAACGAACTCCACGCCCTTGCCTTTGAGCCCGGTCATCACGCCGTGTTTACCTTCCGCGAGCGCTTCCACGGCTTTCACGCCCATGCGTGATGCAAGCAGACGGTCATACGCGGATGGCGAGCCGCCGCGTTGAATGTGGCCGAGAATGGTCATGCGTGTTTTGAAGCCCACATCCATGTTATCAATTTTCTCGGCAAGATCAATTGTGCGGATGCCTGAGCCTTCTGCATTAATGATAATGGCATGTGTCTTGCCGCGTTTGTAGGCTTCTTCCACTGCCATGGCTACTTCATCTGCAGTGATCGGCACTTCAGGGATCAATGCCACTTCCGCGCCGCAGACAATGGCCGCCATCACCGCGAGATAGCCGCAATTGCGTCCCATGGTT
>Ga0082335_1002345_pt1 | contig 35821 bp, 30 predicted proteins | sample Subgrocontami58m_FD_72375 | JGI IMG/M metagenome (GOLD analysis project Ga0082335, IMG submission 72375) | Subsurface groundwater microbial communities from S. Glens Falls, New York, USA - GMW37 contaminated, 5.8 m (SPADES assembly) (version 2) ... | reverse complement strand
GTGGAACGCACAGTAATCGTCCGACTTAAGGCCCTCTGGTTCACGACTCTCGCCCTGGGCCTCGCGGTGAGCGCCTGTGCGCCGGCCACCGCGCCTCCCGCGTCCGCCCCCACGCCATCCGCCGCCCCCGCGAGTCAAGCTGCGCCTCAGGCCAGCCCTAAGTCGCCCCCCTTAGCTTCCGGGACCACGCAGGCCCCATCCGCGGCGTCCACGCCCACCCCCCGACCCGCCACTGGAACGGGCGCCGTGCCCCAAAGTGGTTCCGAACAACCACGCTATGGCGGTATCGTGAAAGCTATCTCGGCGTTTGATATCGCCACGCTGGACGTCATCAGTTCGAGCAGCACGACCGTACAGTACGTGACGAGACCTGTGTACTCGACGCTTCTTCGAGTTGACCCGGCCAAACCCACCGAGGTCGTGGGCGACCTCGCTACAAACTGGGAAATTACTGATGGGGGGAAGGTCTACGTTTTCACCCTGAGAGACGGTGTCCGATGGCATGACGGTCAGCCTTTCACAGCCGCGGATGTGGTCTTTAGCATTGACCGGATGCGCAATCCCCCCAAGGGCATAACCAGCGTACGAAAGGACCTCTGGCAGACCATTTCCGCGGTGGAGGCGGTGGACGCTCGCAACGTCAAAATCACACTGAAGGCGCCTAACGCGAGTCTCTTCAGCCTGCTCGCCGCCGCGCCATCACAGATAGTCCCGAAACACGTGCTGGAGAAGGACCCGAAGGCGATCACCGCCAATATGGTGGGGACGGGCCCATATAAGTTCGTGAAAAACGAAAAGGGGATAGTTTTCGAGGCCAAGCGCAACGAAAACTACTACGTGAAGGGCAGGCCATACCTGGATGGGGTACAGTATTACATCATCCCGGACGCGGCGACCGGCTTCGCGGCCCTGCGCGCCCACCGGGTCAACTTTGGCGGCTGGGGCGGCAGCGGGATATCCGTGTCCCAGTCGCAGCAGATCCAGCGCGAAGGTCTGCAGATCAACATGGTCCGCTATCCGTCCATAGGTGGGCAATTTATCATTTTGAACCAGCGTCCGGGGCGCCCCTTCGCTGACGAGCGCGTACGCAAGGCCTTCGCGCTTGCAACGGACGTTACCGCGGCTATTCAATTGGCCCAGGAAGGTCTCGGAAGGAGAGTGGGAACGTTCGTGAATCCCGCTTTCGCGCTCCCCGAAGCGGAGGTACTGAAGTACCCGCAGTACCAGCCGGTCACCGACAAGAAGCTGGCGGAGGCGAAAGCCCTTTTGACGGCCGCGGGGTACCCCAACGGGCTTGATCTGGATGGTTCAGGCTATTCTCAGGCGACGTACGTAAACGCGATGGAGGTGTTCGCGCAGCAGGCCAAGAGCGTTTTCCGCATCAAGATCAAGGGGCTTGAAACGGCTGCGGCTTATGATGGATGGAAAGCTGGGAGGTTCGATATGGCAGTCGCCCCTGGGTCGCCCGCTATGAACGACCCCAGTGTTCGAGCCGCCGAGTTCTATGTGAGCGGGGCCGGCAGCAACTACGCGGGCATCAACGACAAAGAAGTTGACCGGTACTACGCGAAGTCGCTGGAGGCGACAGACCCGCTGGAGCGCAGAAAGATCGTGCAGGAGTGGGAGCGCTACATGCTCGACCATTACCTTATCTGGTATCTCACCAACAATGAATACATCATGCCCATGTGGAAGGAGATCCGCGACAAGTATATCCCTGACCTGACATCGGGACACGAGTGGCAGGACGTTTGGATAGCTCAGTAACTTCCGCAGCCTGACGCGGAGCGACCCGTGCGCGTTTATATAGCACGACGGCTTCTCTTGTTCATCCCGACATTGCTCGGGGTGTCCACACTGATCTTTTTCCTCATCCGCATCGTGCCGGGCGACGTCGCCATCCTTGCCCTGGCGGGTCCAGGCGGTGACGTGCGCCAGATTGACCCGGTGTCTCTCAAGGCGCTGCGGGAGCAGATGGGGGTGGACAAGCCGTTACTTGTCCAGTACGTGGACTGGCTATGGACGGTCGTGCGGCTGGACATGGGCCGTTCATTCACCCAGGACCAACCCGTGGTGTCCATTATCTGGCAACGCCTTCCCATTACGGCGGAGTTGGCTATTCTCGCCAGCCTCCTGACAGCTTTGATGGGCATTCCCACGGGAGTGCTGGCGGCGCTATACAGGGGCACCTGGATTGACTACACATCGCGCGTTGTGGCTATCGCGGGTGTGGCGATGCCCACCTTCTGGATAGGCCTCGTCATCATTGTCGCGCTCCTTTGGCTTTTCAAGTGGTTCCCGCCGTTGGGCTACGTGAGCTTCTTTCATGACCCCTGGGTGAACATCCAGCAGGTCATCTGGCCTGCCCTCGCCCTCGGCTATTACCACATGGCAGTCGTATCGCGCATGACTCGTGGCACCATGCTGGAGGTCATTCGACAGGACTACGTCCGCACCGCCCGCGCCAAAGGACTGGCTGACTTCATGGTCATCACCCGGCACACCCTCAGAAACGCTCTCCTGCCCATTGTCACGATCATGGGGATTCAGTTCGGTGTCATGATGGGGGGCGCCGTTATCATGGAGTCCATTTTCCTGCTGCCGGGGCTGGGGCGGACCCTGTTTCTGGCCATCACGATGCGGGACTACCCTCTGCTGCAGGGAATCGTCATGTTCCTGTCGGTAAGCTACTTGGCCATCAACCTGGCGGTCGACCTTCTTTACGCGTGGCTGGACCCTCGAATCCGCTATTCATAGGAACGAAATCGAGCGGGACGCGGGCGGAGCGTCGCTTTCGCGTCAGCAGGTTGCGGTCAGACTAGACAGCAGGGCCGTCGTATGGGTCGCACAGCCGCTCACCAAGACGTGAGGGGCTTTACTAGGTACGAGAGGAGCGGACAGTATGGCCTACAAGTACATGCTTTACGAGAAGCAGGGGAGCATCGCCCGCGTCATCTTCAATCGGCCGGAAAAGCTCAACGCCATGACCTTCGTGGGCAGCGGCCCTGACGCCATGGAGTTCTACGCGGCGCTGGACGAGGCTGCTAACGATGACGACGTGAAGGTGGTCATCATCAAGGGGGCAGGCCGCGCCTTCTCCACGGGCCAGGACCTGAACAAGGTCGGTTTTGTGTACGGCATGGGCACGCAGAAAGACGACCGGCGGCCCAGCCAGCGCATCCGACTCAAGATTGACCGTGAGGCCTTTTATGATCATCGGCTCAAGCTCCTCTACCACCCCAAAATCACTATCTGTCAGATACACGGATATGCGGTAGGGGGAGGAGTCATCTTCGCCGTGACCACGGATCTGGCTATCGCGGCGGAGGACGCGCAGCTCGGCTTCACGGAGCAGCGCTTGGGGTTCGCCGGCACGACAATGGTGTTCCCCATGCTGATCAACACCGTCGGCCTGAAGCGGGCGCGCGAATTGCTCCTGAGCGGGCGCATAATCTCCGGCGTGGAGGCGGCGAAAATCGGCCTCATCAACAGGGCGGTGCCGGCGGACAAGTTGGAGGAAGAGGTGGAAAAGACGGCGCATGCCATGAGCCTGTTGCCGCGGGACGGCATCGCCATCGGCAAGGCGATCACGCACCTGACGTACCAGCAGATGGGGTTCACGGCCGGTCTGGTGGCGGGCTACATCGGCCACACACTGTTCACGAACGTGCAGTGGGAGCAGGACGAGTACAACTTCTTCCGGGAGCGCCGCGACAAGGGTACACGGGCCGCGTTTCACGGGCGAGACGACCGGTACCAGAGCCTGATTCCGCCCCAAGCTGCGACCAAGGAAAAGAAGTAGCAGGAGAGATAAACGTGTCTTACAAGTACATCCTTTACGAGAAGACCGGCAACATAGCGCGTCTCACGTTCAACAAGCCGGAGAAGATGAACGCCTTCACCTTCGTAGGCGGGGGGGAGGATGCGCAGGAGATTTTCTCTGCCCTGAAGGAAGCGGCTGACGATGACGACGTCAAGGTCCTTATCATTAGAGGCTCCGGGCGCGCTTTCAATGTGGGCAACGACCTTACCAAGGTGGGTTTTGTCTACGGGATGGGCACGCAAAAGGATGATCGGCGGCCTAGTCAGCGCATCCGCCTGAAGATTGACAGCGAAGGGCTCTATAAGGACGCGCTGAAAATCCTGTACCACCCAAAAATCACCATCTCCCAAATCCACGGCTACTGCCTTGGGTGGGGACCCGTGACCGGGCTCCAGTGCGACCTCGCCATCGCGGCGGAAGATGCGCAACTCGGCTTTACAGAGCAGCGCCTGGGGTTCGCGGGCGTCTCGCGGGCGTTCATCATGCTGATTCACGCGGTCGGCTTGAAGCGCGCGCGTGAGTTGCTTCTGAGCGGGCGCATAATCTCCGGCAAGGAAGCGGCGGAGATTGGCCTTGTCACCAAGGCGGTGCCTCCGGGCAAGCTGGAAGAAGAGGTGGAAAAGACGGCCCAGGCCATGGCGCTCCTTCCCCGGGATGGCATCGCCATCGGCAAGGCGATCACGCATCTGACATACGAGCAAATGGGGTTCAGCACCGGCCTGGTCGCGGGCTATATCGGCCATACGCTGTTCACGAACTTGCGCTGGGAGCAGGACGAGTACAACTTCTTCCGGGAGCGCCGCGACAAGGGTACACGGACCGCCATGCATAAGCGGGACGACCGGTACAAAGGGCTGGTTAAGTGAACTCCATGCCCAGGGCTGACGCGTCACGCCTCGCTCCAAGGGCTTAAGTGCGGGAAAGCTCCAGCGTGGAAACTCCTGGCGTACACCTGACAGCACAAATCACTCCAGGGCAGGGCCGGTCCCAAAGATGGGCGAGAGGGTTGCGGCGATTTGCCACAGGGCAACCCCTCGGCGTTGTCGGGGCCATGCTCGTCGCGGGGATGCTGTTCTTTGCGCTGTTCGCGCCCTTGCTGTCTCCCTATGACCCCCGCGAAATCAGGGCGTCATCCGTCTTCTCGCCTCCGAGCGCCCAGTTCTGGCTCGGGACGGACAAACTGGGGCGAGACCTGCTGAGCCGTGTCATCTACGGGGCGCAGGTGTCAGCGCTGGTGGGATTCCTGGGCGTGGGTGTTGGAGCGACCGCCGGGGCCATTGTCGGCGTCCTGAGCGGCTATCTGGGCGGGAACGTTGACCTCGTGGTGCAGCGTTGCACCGACGCCCTGATGGCGCTCCCCACGCTGGTGCTGGCGCTGGTCCTCGCGGCGGTCCTCGGCCCGTCCACGATAAACGTGACTATCGCCGTGGGCGTTGTCGTGATTCCCCAGGCCGTGAGAATCCTGCGCTCCAGCGCGCTCAGCACCACCAACGAGGTCTATATCGAGTCGGCGCGGGCGATAGGCTGCAGCCTCTGGCGAATCCTTGCCCGGCATGTGGCGCCTCAATGCGTCGCTGCTTACATTGTCGTCGTGACCGTGCAGATCGGCTGGGCCATTGTCATCGAAGCGTCCCTAAGCTTTCTGGGACTGGGCGCGCCGCCGGACGTGCCCTCGTGGGGCGGCACGCTCTCCATAGCGTCCCGTGAATTCCTTGAGCGCGCGCCGTGGATGGCAATCTTCCCCGGCGTGGCCATCACCCTGGCTGTTTTCGGCTTCAACCTGCTGGGCGATGCGCTTCGTGACGCCCTTGACCCGAGGCTTCGCGGGCAATAGCCCGACGCACCGCCATCGCCGTGCAGAATCCCTGCTTCTCCAAGGAGGCGTAATGGGGAACCCGCAAGAAGAATACAAACGAAAGCTGATCTCGGCTGAAGACGCCGCGCAACTGGTGAAGCCCGGGGACCACGTTGCCTTTACGTTTGGCCGGGAAGCCCAGGCGGTGGGACTCGCAATCGCCGCTCGTAAAGAAGAGCTTCACGACGTCCACATCTATATCCCCAGCGTGGGCAGGGACTACGGCTGGTATGACCCCGGCTGGGAGGACTCCTTCGCCATCTCAACGAGCTACATCGTTCTGCCCATGGCGCGGGAGATGCTCCGGGAGCGCAGGGCGGACTTCGCGATGGGCCTCACGTCACCGATGGAAGGGCCCGAGCCGCCACGAGTGGACATCCTGCTGACGGAGGTCTCTCCGCCGGACCGGCACGGCCATTGCAGCTTCGGAGCCTCATTGTGGGACAAGAAGGAGCGCGTCCGCCAGGCCAAGGTGGTCGTCGCCGAGGTCAACTCCCGTCTCATCCGCACGGGAGGTGATAACTATATTCACGTCTCGGAACTGGACTACTTTGTCGAGAATACAGAGGAAGGTGTACGCAAGGCTGAGACCTCGGGAGAGGCCCCTCCGGCGGGAGCGACGTCCATCGCGCGGCACATAGCATCTCTTTTGCGCGACGGAGACACATTACAGATCGGCGCGGGCGGAGTCACGGAATGGCTCCCCCGTGTCGGGCTGCTGGACGGTCGGACGGACCTGGGGCTGCACACGGAGATGACCGCACGCGGCCTCGTCAAGCTCGTTCGGGAGGGGGTCATCAACGGCAAACGCAAAACGCTGCATCCCGGGAAAGTGATCGCCACCGCGGTGGGCGGCGCGCGGGAGGACATGGAGTTCATAGACGGCAATCCTTTCTTTGAGCTGTATTCCGTGCACTATGTGAACAACCCGGCGGTCATCGCCCGGAACGATAACATGGTGGCCATCAACCAGGCCCTGTCCGTGGACCTGACGGGCCAGATCGCGGCGGAGTCGGTCGGCCCGCACATGTACAGCGGGCCTGGTGGTCAGCTCATGTTCGCCATGGGCGCCATGCTGTCGAAGGGGGGACGTTACATCACCGCGCTTCCCTCGACGGCCAGGAACGGCACGGTTTCCCGCATCGTGCCCCAACTGGAAATCGGGAGCGTCATCACCGTTCCCCGCGTGTGCGCCGACTGCGTCGTCACGGAGTACGGCGTTGCCAGGCTGCGGGCGAAATCCGTCAGGGAGCGCGCGATGGCGCTGGCGGAGATAGCTCACCCCGACTTCCGCGCGGACCTGCGCAAGGCGGCTAAGCGTCTCTTTTGGCCGTAGCCGGAAGAGCCGGACGGCCTGCGTATTCTTCTTGGGGGAGAAACGGCAGTGAAATTCAGCCTGCTCCTGATCAACATCCCCGATGCCGGGTACCCTGCGGAACGCCTTCTCGCCGAAGACCTGGAGCAGGTGCGCACTGCCCGGGACGCCGGGTTCGACGGTGTCCTCGTAGGGCAGCACATTCTCGCTCATCCGTACCAGTTCATGGACCCCTTGACGCTGCTCGCGCGGCTCTGCGCTGAGGCGCCGGGCATGCTGTTTGGGACTGGAATTCTGCTCCTGCCTCTGTACCACCCCGCCGACATTGCGGAGCGGGTCGCCACCCTGGACATGCTGTGCGGCGGCAAGTTCCGCCTGGGCGTGGGACTGGGCTACCGGGCGGAGGAATTCTCCGCTCTGGGCCTCCAGTTGCGAGACCGGCTGGGACGCTACGTGGAGAGCGTTGAGGTCATCCGCAGGCTTTGGGAGACAAATGGTCCAATGACCTTCGAGGGGCGCCATTTCAAGCTGCAGCAGGCGCAGACGTCCATCAGACCAGCGCAGAAACCTCGTGTGCCCTTCTGGTTCGGCGCGCACATTGATGTCGCTGTCCAGCGCACAGCCAAGCTGATCGACCCCGCTGCGGGCGACACCTGGTACTCCGTGCCGGGGACAACCCTGGCGGACGCCGAGAGGCAAATGGACGTGTTTCAAGCCGCGCTGCAGGCGCTGGGCAAGCCGCTTCCCCAGGAGCTTCCGATTCGCCGGAACATGTATGTGGCGCGGGACAGACAGACGGCCTTCCGCGAGGCTGAGCCGGGCATCAAGCGGATCTATGCATCCTTCGGGCAGTGGGGGAACCCTGGCGTGTCCCAGGGACCTCACGAGGCACAGCCAAAAGCAGCCAACGTGGAAGAGCTGATGAACGACAGCTTTTTCATTGGGTCACCGGAGGACTGCGTTAGGAGCATCACCCGGTTCCACGAGCGCCTGGGGGTCAACCACTTCGTCTTCCGCATCCAGTGGCCGGATATGAAACAGTCCCAAGTCCTGAAAGCCATGGAGTTGTTCGGAGCCAGGGTGCTTCCTCACGTGCGGCACCTGTAGCTCGTTGGGACGGGGGAATAACGTGTCTCAGCCAAGACTGCGTGTGGGCGTTGTGGGTGCGAACGGTCATCCGGAACGATGGGGGGCGCGCGTCCACGCCCCCGTCTTCAAGGCCCTTCCGGAGACGGAGTTGAAGGCGGTCTGCACTGCGCACGAAGAGACCGCGCGTGCCGCTGCCCGGCATTTTGGCGTGGAGCGCTGGTACAGCGACTATCGCCGTCTTGCAGCGGACCCGGACATTGATCTGGTCAGCATAGCCGTGCGCGTGCCGGACCACTATCCCATCTGCATGGCCGCGCTGGAAGCTGGAAAGCACGTGCTGTGTGAGTGGCCTCTGGCGCTGGACGCGACTCAGGCCGCGGCGCTGGACAAGGCCGGAGCAAGCTCGCGGCGCTACTGCTGCGTGGACCTTCAGTCGCGTTACTCGCCGGGCATTCTGCTTCTTCGGGACCTCCTCGCCCAGGGCTACGTGGGGAACATCGTTACGTTCAATATGGTCCACTTTGTCTCCAACTACATACGGCCCGTGGCGCCTCACCGCTCCTGGATTGCCAGCGCGGACAGCGGCGGCGGCGCTCTGTCCATTCAGGCGGGCCATGCGACGGATGTGCTGGAATGGTGTCTTGGAGACGCCGTTTCGGATGTGTTGGGAAACGTCACCACGGCGCTCCCGGAATGGACGCTCGCGGGAAGCGGAGAACGGCTTCCGGTGGCGTCACCGGACAACGTCGGCTTCCTGGCCCGGCTGCATGGGGGAGCCGTGGGATGCGTCCAGGTCAGCGTGACCGCGTGGCACGGCAGCGGCTGGAGGCTGGAGGTGTACGGCACGAAGGGCAAGCTTACCGGCTCTTGCCCGGGTATGCTCATGTGGACTCCGGTCCGCGTTCGGGGGGCGACAAAAGAGGACGCTGAAGAGGTGGACATCCGGCCGGCGGATTCCCACGTGATGGTGCGCGAGTTCCAGGAGACCGATGTCCCCTTCAACGTCGCCCAACTGACACGGACTCTTGTCCGCTCCATTGAAACCGGTCGCCCATTCTCCCCCGCGTTCGCCGAAGCGGTGCACCTGCACCGAGTGCTGGAAGCGGTCCGTCGCTCGTCGGCCACGGGGGGATGGACTCCCACGGAGTGAAAAAGGAGAGCCGCGTGCTGTACGAAGCGGAATCTGGCGACATAACCATGGCGCTGGCTGGCGACGTGCTTGTCCACCGGCGTTTCGCTTGTTACCGTGAACCTCGCTTTCGAAGCCTTTGGGAAATTTTCCATTCGGCGGACCTGGGCTACGCCAATCTCGAGGGCGTCTCGCACAGGTATGACCACCGTCCCGCCATGCGCAGGGGTCTCTTCTCCACGGCCTTCCCGCCCGAATGTCTGGATGACCTGAGGCAGGCGGGGATCAACCTTGTCTCCTGCGCGAACAACCATTCGTTCGACTATGGGGAAGGCGCATTGATGGAGACAATCGGTCATCTCGACCGCGCGGGAATCGCCCACGCCGGGACGGGGCGGCACCTCCGGGAAGCGCGCTCCGCGGGGTATGTCGAAACTCCCAAAGGACGCGTTGGTCTCATCTCGGTGACCGCCACGTTCACGGAACATCACCGGGCGGGTGACCAGGGCCCGGACCTGCCGGGCAGACCCGGGGCCAGCTGTCTGGGCCACTCGATGGAATACGTTGTTGACGGTGATTCTCTTAAAGCGTTGCGGAAGATGGCCCGTCGCCTGGGAATGAAGACCGGGACGGACCCACAACTCAACAAGGAGATTGTTTTTCTGGGGAGCAGGTTCGTGCAGGGGCGGGAGGTCAAGGCGACAAGCAAGCCGAGCCCCGTGGACTTGGACGACATCATTCACTGGGTGAAGGACGCCGGACGTCAGGCGGACTGGGTCATAGTCAGCCTGCACAGCCACGAAGACGGCGCAACCCCCCAGCTTCCGGCGGACTTTGTCCGCGTGTTCGCTCGGGCGTGCATTGACGCAGGCGCTCATCTATTTGTAGGTCACGGGCCGCACTACCTCCGAGGCGTGGAAATCTACAACCAGAGGCCCATTTTCTACAGCCTGGGCAACCTGTTTTTCCAACTGGAGGGAATCCCCTGGCATCCCCGTGAAGCCTACGAGCGCCTCAATCTGGGTTACGACGCTCATCCTTCGGACTTTTACCCCGCGTATACGAATGACGAGACGAAAGGATTTCCCGCGGACCGCGCCTACTGGAGGAGTGTCGTTCCCGTTTGCGAATGGCGGAGTCGGGCGCTCAAGGAGATACGGCTGCACCCGATAGACCTGGGCCAGGGGCTTCCTTGGAGTCAGCGAGGCCGTCCTGTCCTTGCGGACCGCGCCGTCGGAAGGGAGATTCTGGAGACCCTTGGGGACCTCAGCGCCCCCTTCAGCACGCGTGTCCAGATTCAAGGGACGACGGGGCGTATCGTCCTCTAAGGCATTGCGGATGCGTGTTGCAACATGGTTGCTTCCCTGTTTACATGCTCCGCGTGACGCGGAACGTCCCCATTCCAGGGGAATGGCAGAGAGAGTTACAAAGGAGGAGAAGGTGGAGAGCCGACGTCGGTTGAGGAAGCTTATCGCGTCATCAGGCATAGTCCAAGCGGTGGGCGTGGCGGACGCGGGCCACGCAAAGCTTGTCGAAGAGGCAGGCTTCCCCGTGGTGTACATGTCAGGAAGCTACGTGAGCTTCACCCACGGGTGGCCGGACGCAGGTCTGTTGACTGTGACCGAGATGGCGGCGCGCGCGGCGTCCATCGCGGACCGGGTGAAGATTCCACTCATCGCTGATGCCGACGAAGGCTACGGCGCCTCCCTCCAGATCATGCGGACGGTCCACGAGTACGAGAAGGCTGGCGTGGCGGCGCTCCATATCGAGGACATGGCCGCCAAGAAACGCGGAGCGCCCGTGTCCATCCCGGACATGGTCAAGCGCGTCAAAGCCGCGCTGGAGGCGCGGACTGACCCTGACCTGGCTATTATCGCGCGCACCGACTCCATGGCGGCATGGCGGACCGGCCTCGACGGCGCGGCGGCGCGGCGCGAGGACTGCTTAAAGCGCTCCGTCGCCTATGCCGAGGCGGGGGCGGACCTCGTCATGGTGATGCATCCCGACTCGACAGAGATGCTGGAGCGCTTTTGCCGGGAGGTCCCGAAGCCGATTGCCGTGATCGCGGGGCAGGTCGCGACGACCAAAGGTGTCTCGCCTTTCAAAGCCACTCCCCTTGAACTTGAGCAGGCGGGAGTCAGGCTGGTCATCTTCGCTACCTTTCTGCTGACAAAGATGGTGCCCGTGGCGCGCGGGCTTCTGAGCGGACTGCGCAGGACGGGACGCGGTGAGTTTACCGACGAGGACCGCGAGCAACGCAATACGCTCAATACGCTCCTTGGGCATGGCGAGCTGACGAAGGTGCAGACAAAGTATGGAGAATAGCCGTCCTCTCCTTGAGGCCCGGCATGTTTGGCTGTGGACCGCAATCCCACCGAAACCCCACGCTGGCGCAGGGCGTGCTAGTGTGCCTGATATGCATCGGCCAGGAGCGCCCTTTACCCATATCGGGCTGGCTGCAGCGCAAGCGCGCGCTTGCGCTGCAGCTCACGAGTTGTCGAAATCGCCTGGTATGGCGATCTGGCGCTGATGGCGACGTGGGAAGTGCGCGTCGCGGTGGGTGATCTGTAGCGGTTCTTGAGCACAGGCCCGGGCACAACGCCGAGTTCACACCTTCCGCAACCGCGGGTCCAGGACGTCGCGCAGCGCATCGCCCAGCAGGTTGAAGCCCAGCACCGTGACGGTGATGGCCAGCCCCGGCGCCAGCACAAGCCAGGGTGCCTCCTGGAAAAACCGGCGGCCCATCGTGCTGAGGTCCGCTCCCCATGAGGGGTCCGGCGGCGGCGTCCCGAAGCCCAGAAAGCTCAGCGACGCCTCGATGAGGACGGCCCGCGCTAGGCTTGCCGTCGCCAGGACGATGATGGGCGCGGCGATGTTGGGCAGGATGTGGATGGCGAGGACTCGCAGGCTTCCCGCGCCCACGGCGATGGATGCGTCTACGTACTGGAGCTCCCGTGCCGACAGCGTGCTGGAACGGGCCACTCTCGCCACCTGCGGCACCAGGACTATTCCAATAGCGATGATGGCGTTGTTGGTGTTGATGCCCAGGCTGGCCGTCAGGGCCAGGGCGAGCAGCAGCGTGGGCAGCGACATGAGGGCATCAACCACGCGCTGGACGGCGAGGTCCGTCACCCCGCGAAAGTAGCCGGACACGACACCCATGATGGTGCCCACAACAACCCCAAACGTGACGGACAGGAGCGCCACCTTCAGGGCGATACCTGCTCCGTACATGACCCTGGAAAACATGTCCCGCCCGAACTTGTCCGTGCCGAAGGGAAAGTCCAGCGAGGGCGGCGCGAAGACGCTCCTGGGGCGCATCTCCAGAGGGTTGCCCGCGACCATCGGTCCCGCGATAGCCACCAGCAGGATGACGCCGACCATGACCGCGCCCACCACTCCGAGGGGGTAACGGACGGCGAAGCGCCGCAGACCGGACAAAAGCGATTGCCCTTTGGCCTGCGGCAAGGCGTTGCTCGGGGCTGTGGTGGCGTTGGTCATGTTGTCAATTCCGCTCCGCCAGCGCTGCGGTCTTCCCATTGAGCATGACATAAATCCGCATCTTTAAACAGGGGCAAGGAAGATGTCAAATACAGGTTCCTCTTAGATCATGCTCCAGGCGGCCACGGAATCCTCCGTGTGACGGGGTAAGATGAGACAAACGGAGGGCAAAAGGTGGCATGCAAGCCTCCAAGACCTCCGGCAACCACGACCCGAATATTGCTGGGGCCAGGGAACACGGAAGTCGTACCATTGTGCGCGCGGCCCTCACTGCGGATGTGCTCTCGCTCCCAGGGGGCCAGATGTTCCAGGGGAAACTGGCTTGTCCGGTTGACAAGTTCTTGCCGGACCTGCTCCTTGCTAAGTTTGCCCCGAACTCCCAGGATTTCCGCATGGTCAGGGTTCAAGAGAAGCCATCCGTACCCGTCACCATATCTCATGGTCTGGATTCCAGACCATTGCAAGGCCCCTGAAAGGGTGATAAGAAGGTCATTTGCCTCTTTGCTCATTGTGTCCGAAGTGGCAACTGTGCCTGTTACAGCGCCCAGGGTTACCGTGCTGTCCTCCTGTTTGAATCCCTGGTCCACGTGATATGGACGCCAGGGGCTTTTTTCTTCGTACTCCCCGAGGCACATGGCATAGCGGCCGGGCGAACCCTGAGTTGATTTACTTACCGGGCCGGGAATCGCTCCTCCGATGTTCAGTTGAATGAGGCGAATTGCCCTTCCAATGCTCGCATTCGCACGCCAACCCGGGCCCAGCAAACCATAACTGCAATTGATATTCAAGTCTTTGCGTACAGGGCCGTTGATGAGACACATGATGGCGACTGGGTTGGTCGTTGTATTGATCGCCAGGAGGGGGAATTTCGGGTCACCCATAACCTCGGCGGCGGTCACGACCACGGGGAAAAACTCCGGCCGGCATCCGGCCATCACTGCGTTCGCAGCGATCCTCTCGATGGTCGCCTCTCCGTTTCGAGGCGCATGAACGGCCACGACTTCGCCGGGGTCGCGCCGCATGGTCTCGATCATGCGCGTTACGCGCGGAACCGTTGGTGGAACAATGGGAAGACCGTCAGACCATCCGTTCCTTTCCATGTAGTCCATGGTGGATTCCAAATCATCGTCAATAAGCACCCGTTCTGCCCCTTCCATATAGCCCCCTTTTCAGGTAATCAGAAAGGTCTGGAATTGTACGTTACGCCCGCCGCCCTGCTGTTTTGGATTACTCATTAGCTCGCGTGACCATCGTGGCAGGGTTGGACAGCTTTTGTTGGAGTTCGTTGAACTTCTCTTCCGCAAGTCGTATCGCCATCTCGTGTGGAAGCGTCTCGAACGGATGGGGAACAATCACCATGGGCAAATCTGGGTAACCTCGGGATTTCGCCACACTTTTGGCTAAGGGCTCAAACTCCTCCGTGACAACGGTCACTACGGGTACGCCTCGTTGCTCGAGTTCAGTGCTGGCAACGACAACTGCCGCTGTACAGCCTCCTCAAGCGCCCAGGCCTACAATAGCCGCGTCTAGTTGATTGGCAAGCGTGTCCACATCAACAGGCGCGAGAGTGCCGCGCCGCGGCAGGCCTGGTGTCGCCTTGACAGCGCTCACCGTCCCCTTTTCAGTCAAAAGCTGGCTTACGCGACTCAGAAACACGTGGTAATTGCTCCAGTCGTTATACCACATCCCAACGACTTTGCCACTGAGGCTGTTGACACGCGCAGACAATGGCCGCGTTCGGTTGCCGTCTGGAGCCGATGGAACCACAATCTCTATTTTCACGACCAACCTCCACGACGTTCTGCGGGCATGCACGCGACAGGCGAATCCTGAGATAGGGAAGCGGACAGCGCAAAAGCTAGCACCACAGGTGCGCTATGTTAATCCACGACGCACGGGCCTTTGTGGCATGAGTCCAGTCCCGCCCCCATAGGACGGCCCGGTTCCGGGCCGTCCTATGGGGGCGGGTGTGTCGATTATGACCTACTTCTTAAGCCAGGTCTGGTCCGCAAAGCGCACGAAATACTCCTGCGGGCGCGCCCAGCCCTGCACATGTCCCTGCAGAATATCGAAGTCATAGGTCTGCAAGACGTTGAAGTTGAAGAGGTACTTCTCCACGTTGACACGCTGGATCTTATGGACGAGTTCAATCCGTTTTGCCAGATCAAGCTCCTGCCGCTGTTTCTTGATCAGGTCCACGATCTCGGGCATCTCCGGGCTGGCCCAGGACCCGCCGGGGAGATAGACGCCCGCAATGCGGGCATCCGGGTCAAGGCTCCATGACCAGGCGTGGGAGAGCATCTCGTAGTTCCCCTTCGACCGCTCGTCCAGGAACGTGGCGAACTCGAGTACCTCAACCTTGGCCTTGATATTGACCTTGGCAAGCTGGTTGACCGCGACCTGGGCAATCTCCACGGAGGGTTGCTGTCGGTCTGTGGCGCGGATGGTCACGTTGAACCCGTCCGCATACCCGGCCTCCTGCAGGAGGCGCTTGGACTCCGCAATGTCGGGGCCAAAGAGTTGCTTCAGTTCCTGTTCGGGAAGGCTCCACTTGCCCACCACCCCGGCCATGGTGAGGCGCCCATCGCCGCCGGCGACGAGCTGGAGCATCTCCTCAGGGCCCAGGGCCTTGAAAATGGCGCGCCGCACCTTATAGTTGGCCAGAGGGCCCTTTGGCTCTATAGCAATGAGGCGCGTGACCGCGGGAGTCTTCACCACATGGGCCGTGGGAACGTCCCGAAGCGCCTGGTCCTTCAGATCCTTGTCGCCGCTGCTGATGATGTCCACTTGTTTGGCCGCGAAGGCAGCGCGCCGCGCGGATGGGTCCTTGATGACGACCGCCGTAATCTTGTCGAGGTACGGCTTCCCCGCTTCAAAGTACTTGGGGTTCTTCTCCATGGTGAAGCTGACCTCGGGCTGGGCGTTCGTCACCATGAAGGGGCCGGACCCAATGACTTTCTGGCGTACGTCGTATTTGCCGTCGTAGCCTTCCTTTGGATAGATGACGGAGGCCGGGTCAGCCACCATATTCAGGAAGGAAGCGGACGGCTCGGACAGATGGAATTTTATGGTCCGGTCATCTATCAGCTCCATGGACTTGACAGGGGACCAGGTTTCTTTGGCCAGACTATGGGGGGCCGTGAACTTGTTGTAAGGCGCTGCGCCCTTAGACCTGAGCACGGTGGCCTCGACGTCGGCTGACGTCACTTCCCGACCGCTTACCGGCGCTATGTCGTGGAAACGCACTCCCTTACGGAGGGTGAAGGTGTAGGTCTTGTCATCCACCTGTTTCCATGACTCCACCGCGTCGTTGATGATCTCCAGGTTCTCATCGAAGCGCAGCAGACCGTTCATCGTGGGCCCGATCACGTTCATCGTGATACCGCTCCGAGCCCCGTTAATGTCGAGCGACGGAGGAGTCGTATGTATGGCGACGGTTATGGAACCGCCCGGCCGAGGACCGGCGGGTGGGGCGGGCGTTGCGGCTGGTGCGGGCGCTGGAGCCTTGGTTGGCGCGGGCGTTGGGGCAGACGCGGGTGCCGGCGCAGCCGCAGGGGCGCACGCGCTGGTCACCAGGAACACTGCCGTAGCTATTGCCATTAGAAGCTTTCCGTGTTTTAGCGTCATTGTTTCCTCCTTTTTGTGCTCGCTTTTCGCTACCTGAATGCTGTGTCTATCGCCGGAGCAGGCCGCCTTTTAGGTGAACCGGATGCGGGGATCAAGGTATCCATAGAACAGGTCAATAACCAGATTGAGGACCGTTGTGGCAACGGCGAACAAGAGGATGGTGGACTGGACGGTGATGAAGTCCCGATGAAGCAGGGCGTCCACGGTGAGCTTCGCCATTCCGGGCAGGTTGAAGACGGTCTCGATGATGAGGGTGCCGCCGATGAGGTGGCTGAACTGGTACCCAACCAGCGTGAATACGGGCAGCAGGGCGTTCTTGATGCCGTGACGCATTATGACGATGGTCTCCCGCAGCCCCTTGGCCATCGCCGTCCTCATGTAGTCCTGGCGCATAACCTCCAGGAGGGACGACCGCATGATGCGCGCATTAAAGGCGGCCAAGTACGTCCCGAGGGCCACGCAGGGAAGGGCGAATTGGGCCAGGTTGACCCCAGGGTCCACGTAAATGGGGACGTACGTGGCCTTTGGTATCCATCCAAACCAGAGGGCGGGCAGCAACAGAAGGAGCGTGCCGAGCAGGAACTCCGGCACGGCGAGGCCGCTGATGCTGAGGAGACGGGCGGAGTAATCGATCCCTGTATTCTGACGCGCGGCGGAGACAATCCCCAGCACTAGGCCGAGCGTGGTCGAGACTATCATGGATAGCACGGCTATCTCGACGGTGATAGGAAGGGCGCGCTCGACCTCCTTGAGCACGGTACGCCCCGTGAAAAGGGACGTGCCCAAGTTGCCCGCCAAGACGTTTCCGATCCAGTCGAGGTACTGGACGTAGTAGGGTCGCGTCAACCCCAACTGCTCTCTGAGCGTTTCGACCTGTTCTCTGGATGCCTCTTCGCCCGCCAGCATGGACGCCACATCGCCAGGGACGATGCGCATGATGGCAAAGACCAGCACCGACACCATGAGAAGCGTCGGTACCATGAGAAGCACCCGTCGCGCAATGTACCTGTGCATTACAAAGTCAGCGGGACAACTGGCCCGCCACGGACGCTATAACGGCGAGCCACGTCGCCTGGGACAACGCGCAGGATGAAGAAGACAATGAGCGACACTCCGATAAGGACGGGAAGGAGCAGGGCGATGCGTTGCAGCACGTACTGGCCCACGAATCTCTCTCCTGCTTCGCGGACGTCGGCTAGGGCTTCGCCGGAGCGGGTTGCTTCACCGGCATGGTCATCTTCTGGACGATTTCCTCGAAACGCTCGTCCGCGATGCGCCGCACTTCATCCCTGGGCAGCGTCTCGAACGGGTGAGGCAGCACCACCATCGGCAGGTGGGCGTAGCCCTTGGCCTTGAGGCACGCCTGCGCCAGCGTGACGAACTCGGAGGTCACCAGAATGAGGGTAGGCACGCCTTTCTCCTCGAGTGAGACCGCGTCGTGGATACACCACGCCGTGCAGGAGCCTCAGGCGGCCAGCCCGGAGATGGCGGTATCTATGCCCTGGGCGAAGGCGGCGTACTTCTGGGGCGACAGGGCGTCCACGCTGCTAGGCATGGCCGTGGCGGACGTGCGGGTCTGCGTATGCATCCTGTCGGCCCGCTCATCCTCCACGGAGATGATGCGCACGTCGCCGACCTTCGTCTCCGAGCGCAGGCGCTCCTGGATGCGCTCCACGAAGACCTGAAAATTGGGCCAATAGCTCCGCACGCCGATGACCTTGCCCCGCAGGTCCGCGACGCGGGGCGCCGCCTGCTTCACGTTGCCCGGGGGCGGCGCGACCGGGTCAATGACTTCAACGCGCGCCATGGACGTCTCCTCCTTGTCGGGTTGCGCTGGGACCGGGTGCAGGGGTGATGCGCCGCGTATCAATGACGCGAGTGACGGGCTGGGACTGGGCCCACGTCGGCACGAAGGTGGAGTGATAGCCGCCGTGGCCGCCAGCCACTACTACCATGAAGTATTCAGGCCCAGGCACCAGCGCCACGTGCCCGTCGCGCACGCGCCGGTCCTCCGTGAGGCGCTGCTGCTCCGCCTTCGCGAACCGCGAGAGCGGGATGCGGCTGGTGCGCTCGTACAGCACGCGCTTGACGTCTTCCTTGGACAGCCCGTCGCGGGAGCAGACGGCGGCGTGGTCCGGGTTGAGGATGAGCAGGGGCTGGCCCGAGAAGTATCGCAGCGAGGGGATGCCGGGCCAGTCCATGGACGAGGTCATCGTCGTCAGGATGCCCTCCGCATCCCGGCTCCACACGTCGGACACGCTCACCGTGCTCGTAGCCGCGGTGACAGTGACGGTGCTCTCTTCCGCGGGGTGCCCCATCTCCACGTGGAGGGAAGGCCAGGGGCTGCGCTCTTCGTATTCGGCCATGCACAGGGTGTAGCGCCCCGGCTGGGCCATCGTGGACTTGCTGACCGCGCCGGGAATGGAGCCGCCGATGTTAAGCTGCGCCAGCCGGATAGCCCGGCCGATGGTGGCGTTGGCGCGCCAGCCCGGCCCGAAGAAGCCGTAGCTGCTGTTCAGGTCTATCATGTGCCGCACGGGGCCGTTGACGATGAGCATGGGGGTTACGGGGCTTGTGGTGGAGTTGATGCCGTACAGGTTGAACTCCGGCTGCGCGATGGCCTCCACCGCGGCCACGACCACTGGCAGATAGTCCGGCCTGCAGCCCGCCATAACTGCGTTGGCCGCGATGCGCTCCACGGTGGCTGCGCCGTTGCGCGGCGGCAGCGTGGCTATGACGGTGTCAGGCGTCTGCTGCACTGTCGCCATCATGCGCTCCACGCGGGCCGCCGTGGGCGGAATGATGGGCAGACCGTCCGTCCAACCCTTCCCGCAGGCGTCTTCGAAGGCGGCTTCAGCGTCCTCTTCCAGGAAAACGCGGCGGGCTTTCAGCCTTTCCATATATGGAAGGCCCTCCTCAATGCTGGAGTATGCCGAGTGTCGTCCGTGGGGCCTGCCGGTCGCGGAGCGCAACGGCAAGCGCGCCCGCTCCGGTACGGGAGGTGGGCCTCGACCCGCCGCGATTGTATCTGCCAGCGAACGCCGTGTCAAGCGCATGGACCATTCGCGGGCAGCCCCTGCGGTCGGCGTCGTTCGCACCGGGATGACGCCATGGCGTGGGCAGGCGAGTCAACAAGCTGCTCTCTGCAGGTTGGGGGTGGGTATGTCGGGACGCGCCGGTTTGCACGAAATGTCATTCTGAGCGAAGCGAAGAATCTACGTCTGGTATATGAACTAACGTAGGCCCTTCACTGCGTTCAGGCTGACAGTGGCTCCGCAAGCGGTTTTTGTGCAAGTCTGGGACGCGCTATCACGGCGAGGGGCTTTCGTGGCGAGTCTCCCCTTGCTGAATGCGGCCAAGCAGCCGTAGCAGGCCATCGAGGATGGTCAGCGGATGCGGGGGGCATCCGGGCACGTACAGATCAACGGGGACGACCGCGCCCGCGCCGTTCATGACCTGCGGATGGTCACGGAACGGCCCTCCGGCGATGGCGCACCCGCCGACCGCGACAACAATTTTGGGGCTGGGCACCGCGTCGTAGGTCTTCTGAAGGGCCAGCCGCATGTTCTGCGTCACCGGCCCTGTGATGAGCAAGCCGTCGGCGTGACGCGGCGACGCCACAATCTGGATGCCGAATCTTCCAAGGTCAAACACGACGGTACCGAGGACGTTAATCTCGGCCTCGCACCCGTTGCATCCGCCGGCGCTCACCTGGCGCAGCTTGAGCGAATGGCCGAACAGCGCGCGGCTCTTCTTATCAAGCGCCTCGGCGAGCCGGAGCCCTTCCTGACCGACAATAAGGTCCTCGCGCGTGCGCGCCGCCATGCGGAAGTCCTGGGTGTAACGCAGCGCGCCGGTGGGACAGGCATCAGAGCACTCCCGGCAGAAGAGGCACCTGCCCAGGTCAATGCGCGGCCCTCCAGGGCCTATGGAGACAGCTTCGACGGGGCAGGCGTCCACGCAAGCCTTGCAGCCGTCACGGCATTTGGACGGGTCAATGCGCGGCAGGCCGCGGTAGCGCTCGGGCAACTGCGGCGCCGGTCCGTTCGGATAGCTGATCGTCCGGTGCCCCTGGTGCGCCCGGACGCGCAGCAGATGGAGCAATGGGAAAACTTTCTCAGTCACAGGTCAAACCCGCAATAGGAAAGATTGAAGCTCTTATTGCACAATGGAAAATCGGATATCTGCTGCCCTCGTAGAGTAAGCGCCAGGCCCGTCCAGTTGTGGAACGAGGGGTCAACCACCTTGTATCGGGCGAAACGGCCCTGCGCGTCGGTGATGGCTGCGTGGACGAGCTCGCCGCGCCAGCCTTCGATGAGCGCGACGGCGAACAGGTCGGGCTTCAGCGGAGGGCATGCGGCGAGCACCGGGCCGGACGGCAGCGTGGCGATATGCTGCCTGACGAACGCGGTGGAGCGCTCAATCTCCAGGCGGCGGACCATCGCGCGGGCGAGCACATCGCCGCCGCGCCAGACGGCGACAGGCGCCCCGCCGTTGCGATACCAGCCTGACGGATGGTCGGCGCGGGCGTCGCGGGCGAGCCCGCTGGCGCGCGCCGCCATGCCGACGATGCCCATGTCCTGACATGCCTCCGCGGTGAGGACTCCCGTGTTCTGAAGTCGCTCCATCACCGAGTCTGTCTCGAAGAACAGGTCCACGGCCTCACGCACGTCACGCTCCGCGCGTTCCAGTCGCCGCAGCACCTCTTTCACCTGGGCCTCGCTCATATCGAAGGCCACGCCGCCGGGCCGCAGGAGTCCCCGGCCAAGTCGGCTCCCGCAGACGAGCGCCGTCATATTCAGGAAATCACCGCGCAGACGGCCGCAGTACGAGGCCGTGGGCAGGAAGCCGATATCGCTCGCCAGCGCGCCCATGTCGCCGACGTGATTGGCAAGACGCTCCAGCTCCAGTGCTACCGCCCGCAACGCCTGCGCCCGCGGCGGCGGCTCGACGCCGCTCAGCGTCTCTACTATCTGACAGTATGCTGTCGCGTGGCCGATGGTGGTGTCCCCCGCGACAGTCTCCATCTGTAGCAGGGTGCGCTTGTGCGGCCCGCCCGTGAGCGCCTCCTCGACGCCCCTGTGCTGATAGCCGAGGTGAATCTCCAGGTGGTGCACCACCTCGCCGTGGCACTGGAAGCGGAAGTGCCCCGGTTCAATGACTCCCGCGTGGACGGGCCCAACCGCCACCTCGTGCACGTCTTCGCCGGTCATGGAGAAAAACGGGTGCCGCAAAGGGACAGCCTTGTCGCTCGCGCTCTTGTCGCCCGGCTCCCCCAATGGAATGTCATGCGCGCGCACCGGCTTGATCCAGGGGTGGCCCTCCGGGAAGGCGCCTGTCTGCTCAAATATCTCCCGTTCGAAGAGGTGGACCTGAGGGCAGCGCAGCGTCAGCGTCGGGTACGTCGTACGGACGTCAGCCGCCATCGCGGAAAGCTCATGACGCGCGTCGTCGGCGAGCACGACGTAGAGGCGAACGACGCCCGACGGCATCTGCCAGCCGAACAGGGCGGCCACGCGCTCGCCATGCTGCACCGCCGTTGTGATCGTCGTCTGGAAGGCCTGCATATCAATCACGGACACGGCGTCCAGACGGAGCGCCTGGGGATTGCGGAATGTAACGATTTGCATAGGCGTCATCGCGCGCCTCCCAGAAGCCCGGCGGCGGCTTGCAGTGTACTATCCACCGCCGGTGGGAGGTAGAGGCCGAACAGAAGGGCGGTCGCCGCCAGCAGCGCCGCCGGTGCGACGGCGAGGAGCGACTCCTTGTGGACGACGACTGGCTGCGTCCATGGATCACCCATAAGCATGCGGAGGAAGATGGAAGCCATGCTGATGAATATCACGGCCAGCAACAGGAGAAACGCGGCTGCGACAAGCGGATATCCCTGTGCAAAGATAGCCTGCAGGATAGTGAACTCGCTCAAAAAGGAGCCGAACGGCGGCATGCCGGTGATGGCCATGAGACCCGCCATCCAGAGCGGGCCGGAGACGGGCAGAAGCTGCAGCATGCCGCGTACGCCGCGAACGGACGTCGTCCGGAACGCGGCGAGGATGTTCCCTGCGACAAGAAAGAGCAGCCCTTTGGTCAGAGAGTGGTTGAGCGCGTGGAACATCGCGCCGAAGGCGGCGCCGCCGCCGATGCCCACGCCCAGCGAGAGAATGCCCATGTGCTCCACGCTGGAGTAGGCGAGCATGCGCTTGTAGTCGGACTGGCCGATGATGAAAACGGCGGCGACGGCCATGGACAGCAGGCCGAAGCCGATGAGCAGTTCCCTCGCGAACGGCGCTTCGCCCGCGGCAGCCACGACCTGGTAGGCGCGCAGAATACCGAGGAAGGCGCAGTTCAGCAGCGCGCCGGACATGAGGGCGGAGACGAGCGATGGAGACTCGCTGTGGGCATCGGGCAGCCACGAGTGGAAGGGGGCGAGGCCCATCTTTGTGCCGTACCCCACAAGAAGCAGAAGGAATGCCGCTTTGAGCCAGACCCCGTGAAGGCTGGCGCCACCCGCCATGAGGTCCGACAGAAGGAGCGGAGCGCCTTCGCTGCTAATCCCGGACGCGGCGACGGCCAGAAAGAACGTCCCGAGCAGCGCGACGGCGATGCCGACTGAGCAGAGCAGCAGGTACTTCCACGTGGCTTCCAGTGACCGGTGATGCCGGTGAAAGTAGATCAGCGGGGCGCTGGCGAGAGTCGTGGCCTCAATGGCGACCCACAGGACGCCCATGTGCTGGCTGACCGTCACCAGCGACATGGCGGCCAGGAAGAAGAGCATACAGCCAACGAAAACGCGTTCCGGCTGGTTGGAGAAAAGGACGCCCTCCACGAAGTCGGGCCGGGGCGCGCGCACCTCCCGTTGCAGATATCCGATCGCGTACACCGCGGCGACAAAAAACAACGTGCTGGTGATGCCCAGGAAAAGCAGACCCAGAGAGTCGGCGTGGAGCCAGTCGGCGGGAGATGGCGCAGGCGGGTTCGCAATGCTCACGCCGACGAGCGCCAGGTGGGCCGCCGCGGTGCCCAGGAGAAGCCATCGCTGCGGGCGCTCGGTCGGAAGGGCAAACGCCAGCGCTCCCGCGAGTGCGGGCATGACCACCAGCGCAATTGCCGTCGCGTCCATTTATCCGTCCGACGCGGGCGCGTGAGGCGGCTCCGCGCCTCTGATATGAGGAATCCTGTGACGCCGCCTGTTCATGTCATTCAGTTCCTGCAGTTTGTTGGCGTCTATATGATCGAATTCCTTGTTTATCTGATAGATGGTGATGCCCATGACAAAGACGCCCACAAAGATATCCAGCAGCACGCCCATCTCGATAAGTACGGGAAGCTCGCGGGCCAGGGCTAGGCCGAACACGAAGATGCCGTTCTCCAAGACGATGTAGCCGAGCACCTGAGTGACCGCCTTCTTCCGACTCACCAGCAGCAGCAGCCCGATGAATAGCGTCGCGAGCGATACGGGTACCACGAGCTGCGAACTCGTCGCCTCCGGCAGCGGCAGCAGTTCCGACAGCACGAAGGCGACTCCCACCGCCAGCGCGCCCAGCACGACGGAAAGCTGAAAGCCGATGTACGGCTCGACTTCGCGCTGGACGCCCGCTTCGCGTATGGAGCGGAAAAGGAGCCACGGAATCACCAGGCCCTTCAGGACGGCTGTGGCAGCCGCGACTGCGACCAGGTGTGGCGTGATGTCGTCGAGATGCGAGACGATGAAGAGCACGGCAAGCACGACGCCCTGAGCGGCCACGATGCGAGCGCATCGTGCAATCCTGTTCGAGGCGAGCGCCCCCAGAGCCAGCAGCAGCACCAGTATCAACAGCAGGTCAATGACAGACGACATACCCTATCCCACCACCAGCGCGAGCGCTACGGCAAGCGCTCCCAGCCCGCCTGCCGCCGTGAGCAGGTGCGGAACGTGGAGCATCCGCAGCCGCGCCATTGATGACTCGACGACTCCCACGACGATCGCCACGACCAGCATGCCCACAAGAAGCAAGCCGCCGTCCGCGAGGATGTTCCCGGTCCGGACGGGGAGTAGAATGCCCACGATGAGCGCTGAGAACACCCACAACTTGAGGGCGGCGGCATACATGATGTAGCCGAAGTCCGGCCCGCTGTGGTCAAGCACCATGACCTCGTGGACCATCGTCAGCTCAAGGTGCGTATTGGGGTCGTCCACGGGAATGCGCGCGTTTTCCGCCAGCATGACCAGGAATATGGTGGCGGCCGCCAGCGCCAGCACCGCTCCGGTTGTCCGCAGCCATGTGTCGATGCCGATGGCGCCCACCATGCCTGTCAGCGACAGGCTGCCGCTCACCAGCACGAGGACGAGCAGCCCCAGGAACAGCGCTGGCTCCGCGAGGGCCGCGATCATCGCCTCGCGGCTTGCACCCATGCCTTCGAAGCTGGAGCCCGTGTCCATCGCGGCGACGATGGTGAAGAACCGCATAAGACCGAGCAAGCCCGCGAATGCGATCAGGTCACCGGGAAACGCAACGACCGCGCCCACCTTGCCGACCGGAGTCAGCAGCACGGCGATGATGACCGTCGCGAGTCCCACGACAGGGCCCGCGCGGAACACCCACGTGGTGGTCGAGCTGTACACAGCGCCTTTCCGCAGCAGCTTCCACAGGTCGTGGTACGGCTGCAGCAGCGGCGCGCCCATGCGGCCTGCGAACACCGCCTTTGTCCTGTTGATGACACCCAGCAACAGCGGGGCCAGGACAAATGCGCAGGCTTGGAAGAGAAGCGTTTCCGGCCTCATACGCCTCCTCGCAGGCCGAGCTGCCAGATAAGCAAAACGACCAGAGTGACAAAAATGTAAAGCAGGTAAAGGTGTACGCGGCCGTGTTGAAGCCAGCGCAGGCTAATGCTCGCAAGGTTGATCCACTCAAAGAGGGGACGATAGCCCTTGTTGAGAAATACGTCCGGCGTTTCCGTGTGGAGCGTGGCGCTATGGGGGAAGTACCCCGTGGGCCGCTCAATGTGGCTGCGAGGACTCAACAATCGACTGAAAACGTCCACGAGCGGCTGGGCGAAGGAAGACGACGTGTACTGCATGCGCGGCGTCGGGCGCTCGTAGCCGCAGTCCCAGGTGACCGCCGTCGTCACTTTGCGTCCGGCGAGAAGCAACCAGCGGCCTAACGCCAGAAGTGCAACCATAACCAGAACTCCCGCGGCTACGCCCGCGATGTTCCTTGCGACAAGGGTGACAGCCACAACATTTGACATAACAAGTTGAGAGTCAGCGCCTGCTACCTGCGCGGCGGCGGGCAGCACGACCATAGCCGCCAGAGGTGCGCCGACGCCGATGACTACACAGAGGACTGCGAGGATGATCATGGGGAGCAACATGCTCACGGGCGATTCATGGGCCTGGGAGGCGCGGCCCGTGCGCGGGGATCCAAGAAAAACCACGCCGAAGGCCTTGGTGAAACAAGCCACCGCCAGCCCGCCGATGAGTCCCAGGCCGACCACCGCCAGAAGAGGGGCGGCTGTTGCTATGCCGCCATCCGTTGTATTGCTGAGCGCTCCCATGATGATAAGGAACTCGCTCACGAAGCCGTTCAGGGGCGGCACTCCCGAGATAGCGGCCGCGGCGATCAGGAACGTCCCGCCGGTGACAGGCATCTTCTTGAGCAGCCCGCCCAGCCGGTCCATTTTCCTTTCGCCTGTCGCATGCAGCACGGAACCCGCGCCGAGGAACAGCAGCGCCTTGAATACCGCGTGATTGACGACATGTAGCACAGCGCCGGAAAACCCCAGTACCGCTACGACGGCCTGTCCCTGGCTCATGCCCCATACGCCCACGCCCATTCCCAGGGCTATGATGCCGATGTTCTCGACACTGTGGTACGCCAGCAACCGCTTCAGATCGTGCTGGGCCAGCGCGAAAAGCACCCCCAGTACCCCGGAGGTCAGGCCGATGCAGATGAGGAGAAGCCCCCACCACGCGGGTGGCGGGCCGAGGAATGTCAGCGCGCGCAATATCCCGTAGATGCCCGTCTTGAGCATGACGCCGGACATGAGGGCCGAAACGTGGCTCGGCGCGGCGGGATGCGCCTCCGGCAGCCAGACATGAAGCGGCACGAATCCAGCCTTTGCGCCAAAGCCCGCCACCGCAAGCAGGAACAGCGCCGACGCCAGCGCGGGCGCAAGCGGTTGGAGCGCGGCGAAGCGGTCGAAGTCCATGGAACCGGCCTCAAGCCCGAGAATGGCGAAGAACACGAGGAGGAACGCCGTACCCACGTGCGCCGCGACCAGGTACGTCCACCCGGCGTTGCGCACATCGGCCTTCTCATGTTCGAAGGTGACGAGAAAGAAGGATGCGATGGCCATGACTTCCCACGCCATCAGGAACAGAATGCCGTTGCGCGCCATGACCAGCAGTGCCATGCTGGCGACCAGAAGATTGAAGAAAAGCCATGGCGCGCCGAGCGACTTGCGCTGTCGGTAGGCCAGAAGGTACTGCGCTCCGTACGCAGCCGCAAGGAGCGACACGCCGAAGATGACGAGGAGAAAGACGGCGCTGAGTGAATCAACCGCAACGGAGAACTCGCCGTAGGGCACGCGCCAGGGCAGGCGCAGGGCGATGGTCGCGCCAGTGGACAGCGGCCCGCCGATCGCCACAAGACCGAGAACGCAGCCGATAACGGCGCTCGACACGCCTGCCGCCGTCGCGGCGCGCGGAAACCGGCCCAGCGCAACGGCGAGCGCACCGCCCGCGACGGGTATGCCCAGGGCGATAAGCAATAGGGACATCAACCTGGGCCAGCCGCCTTTGGGTGCTCCGTCTGGCTAGACAATGCGCAGAACCCGGCTGACCCGCGTACGCCGTGGGGGTGTCGCGGCGGACAATAAGAAACCTCTGGGGGGCGGTTTTCTGTCCGCTCCGCAGAGGCACGCACAAAGTCTCCCGTTTTATTGTTGAGGAATGCCATCTGAGAAAAATCGCACAGGGAACCCTGTTGGACCCTATCCCCGTGCCCGAGACCTCCGTGTGTCCGCCGAGAGGGCCGCAGGGCCTCGCGCGACGCTCGTGCCGAGGCTACGGTTCCACGACAAGACACAATTACGAAGTATATGCCCAAACGGGGCCGCTGGCAACTCCGGGACGCCGGTAGCGCAGCCCTTGTGTGCAGCTTCCGGCGGCTCTCAGATAGGCCCGTACGCTGAGCTTATTCCGCGGCAGTCGCCATCCAGCGCAGCGCCCGCGCGACGTCCGCGACACCGCGCACCACGTAGTCGGCGGCGTCCAGCACTTCACGCGGCGTCTCGCCGTGGGCGACGGCGACGCAGAGAACCGCTACGCCCTGCTCACAGGCTAGCGTCTTGAGCGCCGCGAACGCGTCGAGGTCCGTCATGTCGTCGCCCAGGAAGACGGCCGCCGTGAGCCTGTGTTCCGTCGCCAGTTCTCGGACAGCAGTGCCCTTGCTCAGAGGCAGGCGCGGGCGCAGTTCGATGAGGGCGATGCCTTCATACAGAGTCAGTCCGTGCTCACGGGCGCGCGGCTCCAGTTCACGCAGCAGCGCTTGCCGTGCCCGCTCCCGGTCGGGCGCCGGACGGTAGTGGAAGGCGACTATCGGCCCCTTGTCCTCGACGTACACGCCGTGGGTGGCGGCCACGGCCTCGACCTCACCACGGACCCGCGTGATGCTCTCCTGCGCCGCGGCGGCCTCGGGCCGAAGCGCGACGCTGCCGTCCTGCCAGCGCTCCAGCCCGTGGTTGCCGCTGCACACAACGCCGTCAATGCCCACCAGCCGGTGAATCTCGTCGGCGCGCCGTCCGGACACCACCGCCGCCAGCGCGATGCGTGGGGCCAACAGCGCGAGCGACTCTTTACAGTCGGGGTCTATTCTGGCCGTGTCAGGGGTCGGCGCCATGGGCGCCAGCGTGCCGTCGAAGTCCAGGAAGACGCCCAATGGACGCCGGTTGACGACGGGCGCCGCGTCGTCCAGACGGTCGAAGAGGTACGGCCTCACGGTGGCCCCGTCCCGCCCTGGCCGCGCCACGTGCCGGTCAGGACGGCCGCGACGTCGTGCCGTCGCCGGCCAGGGCGGGAGCAACGCCGTCCCGCATATAGACATTGTGCGTCGGGTAGGCGATTTCGATGCCCTCGGCGCGGAAGCGGTGCGTAAGCTGCTGGATGAACGCGTGCCTCAGCACGTACTGGTCGGTCACGCTCACTGCGCGGAGCGCCACCACGAACTCGATGTTCGAATTGCCGAACTTGGTGTAGCGGAAGGCCGGTGTGAAGTCCTTGACTCCTGCCGGGGTGTCCAGCATGACCTTCCCAGCGACTTCCAGGGCGACCTTCTCCACCTTATAGAGGTCGCTATTATAGCCGACGCCGCAGTCCACGAAGAAGCCCACGGAGGCGTCCGGCTGATGAAAATTCGTCACGACCGCGTCGGCCAGCTTGGAGTTGGGTATGATGACCAGGTTGTTTTGGAGCGTTTTGATCCTGGTCGTGCGCCAGCCGACGTCCAGCACGTAGCCCTGCGTCCCACTGTCCATCTGGATGAAGTCGCCCTGCTTGATGGAGCCATCCGCGAGCAGGTATGTGCCCGCGAAGAAGTTGGTGAGCGTGGGCTGGAAGGCAAGGGCGACGGCCAGGCCGCCGATGCCCAGCGCCGCGATGAGCGGCCCGACCTGGATGCCGAGGGAGTCCAGGATGAGCAGGACTCCCACCGCAAGGAGGACTGTGTTGCCCAGGCGTCGGATGATGGGCGACAGCTTGTCGTCTATATCGGTCTTAGTTCGTGACGCCACTTCACGTCCGTACCATTCCACCAGCACGCGGAAGACCCGGATGCCTGTATAGACCGCCAGTGCGTAAATGGCGACGCGAAGCCCCTTGTCTACCTGCGCCTGGTAGATGTCAATGTCATGGACGGTGGTGAGGGCGATGTAGACCGCCAGCAGGAGGACGCCGCCAAAGAGAGGGCGCGACAGGGCTTCGATAAGCTCGTCGTCCAGCCTTGTCTCCGTCTTGGAGGCGACGCGGGCGACGATCCTGTGGAGAAACCAGCGGGCAAGGTACGCCGCGGGAAGCGCCAGCACGAGCGCGGCGATGGCGGTCAGGACGTCGGGCCGGACGAGGAGTCGCAGGGCTTGGTCAAGCATATTTGTATTTCACGCTCCGTCTTTGGAAAGCCTCAGGCTAACGCGGAGGCACGATCTTGGCGCGCCACGTGTTCATGTTCACCTGCGAGAGCGCGCGCCGCGCGGGCGCCCGGCACTGGGGGCATGTCTCAGCGGCGTCGCTCTGCGAGAAGCTCTTCAGCTTGTCGAACCTATGGTTGCACTTGGTGCACTCGTATTCATACACGGGCATGGTATGCACTCCCACCATCTGAATTGAACTCTCTCATTATAAGTGTAAGCCGCGCGATTTTGCATCGCCGTCGGAATATCTCTCTGCCAACAAGCCCGGTCCGCATGAGCGCGTGGTCTCTGATAGCCCAGCGTGTGTACCGACGCTTCTGACCGCGAAGGCGAAGAAGCGAGCGCAGGGGCGCAGCCCCCTGCCGGAGAGTGCGGGAGGTGTCCTCCCGAAGAACTCTTTATCTTCCCATTCTCCTCGAAGGAGAATGGGAGCGAGGGGATGAGGTGTATTGCCTTGCAACTAGGGTGTTGTTTATTTAAAGATCATTAGTCGGCGGTGACGGAAGGATTCAGCCGAGCCAGACAAGTCCTTGGTCTCTTGACAACTGATATCAAATAGTCCAATATCTAACATTAACATTATTGCATTTCCGAGGGGGAATTGGAGTGACGATGCGCGGCTATCGTATCCGGGCCGTTATTCCCATACTGGGGCTCCTGCTGCTGGGCGCCGTATCCGCCTGCTCGCCTACCGCGCAGCAATCGGCGCCGCAACCGGCGCAGGCGCAGCCCGCTCCGCAACAGCCGCAACAGAAGGTCATGTACATCGGCGGCATCCCTGACCAGGACCTGTCCGTGCTCGAGACGCGCTTCAAGGGCATCGCCGATTACCTCTCCAAAGAGACGGGACTGAAGGTGCAGTACGTTCCCACGGTGGACTACGCGGCGCTCGTGACCGCCTTCAAGCAGGGCGACGTGCAGCTCGCATGGTTCGGCGGGCTGACCGGCGTCCAGGCGCGGCTGGCCGCTCCCGGGGCGCAGGCTATCGTCCAGCGTCCGCAGGACGAGAAGTTCGTCTCCGTCTTCATCGCGCAGAAGAGCCTCGGCGTCAAGGCGCTCGCCGACCTGAGGGGCAAGACACTCACCTTCGGCAGCGAAAGCTCCACGTCCGGCCATCTGATGCCGCGGTACTACGTCATGCAGGCGGGACTGGTCCCCGAGAAGGACTTGAAGTCGCTCAACTACAGCGGCTCCCATGACACTACCATCAAGCTGGTGGAGACGGGCGCCTTCCAGGCTGGCGCGCTGAACGTTGACGTTTGGCAGCGGAACGTGAGGGACGGCAAGGTGGACACCGGCAAGGTGGACGTCTTCTATACGACGCCGCCGTACTACGATTACCACTGGGTCGTGCGGGGCGACCTCGACCAGAAGTTCGGGCAGGGGACCGCGGACAAGATAAAGCAGGCTTTCCTCAAGCTGAACACGTCGAACGGCGAAACGGAGAAAAAGATCATGGGCGCGTTCGACGCGAAGAACTTCATCCCGACCACCAACGACAACTACAAGGCTATTGAAGATGTTGCGCGCGCCCTCGGTATTGTCCAGAACTAATCTCTCGACAGACGTCGTCCTGGATGGGCTGTCCAAGCGCTACGACGCTCTGGAAGCCCTGGCGCCGCTTTCCTTGCGCGTGGAGCAGGGAGAGACGGTGGCCCTTCTCGGCCCCAGCGGCAGCGGGAAGACCACCCTCCTTCTGCTGCTGTCGGGACAGATGGAGCCAGACACGGGGCGGATTGTACTCAGCGGCAGGGACATGGCCCGGATGCGTTCGGGCCGCGAGCGCGCCCGTCTCGTGGGAATGGTCCACCAGCAGTTCGACCTGGTGCCGCAGCTTTCCGCACTACATAACGTTCTCGCCGGTCGTCTTGCCGAATGGAGCCTCTGGGCCTCGATGGTCTCACTGGTCTGGCCGCGCGACCACGACATGGCGGTGGCCGCGTTGGCCCGCATGGGCGTGGCCGACAGGGCGGACGTTCGCGCGGGCAGGCTCTCCGGCGGCGAGCAGCAGCGTGTCGCCATCGCGCGACTGCTGGTGCAGGACCCGGCGGTCATCCTTGCGGACGAGCCGGTGGCCTCTCTGGACCCCGCGAGGGCGGGCGAGGTGCTGGCCCTGCTGGTGAGCGTGGCCCGGCAGTCGAACAAGACGCTCGTCGCCAGCATGCACTCGGTGGAGCTGGCCCGCGAGCACTTCGCGCGCTTGATCGGTCTGCGTAACGGCGAGGTACAGTTTGACCTTCCGAATCCTCAGGTGACGGAAAGCATGCTGCACGCGCTGTACGACCTGCGAGGGCTGCGCGGTGAAAGCTAGGCTCCTGGAGAGCCGCCGCCTGCTGACGCTCATCCTTGTGGGCGCGTTCCTCTGGAGCCTGCTGAACGTCAACTGGGCCGAAGGGCTGGTCCACCCCGGAGGCTTGGAGGCGCTGGGCCAGATAGCCCTGGCGTTGTTCCAGCCTCGACTGTCGCCGGACATCCTCGCGGCGGGGGCGCAGGCGAGCTGGACGACGGTCGCCTACGCCGTGACCGGCATGACCCTCGCCCTCGCCATCGGGCTGCCGCTCGGCGTGGTCGCCTCCGGCGTGCTGACGCGCGTCGGCTGGGTCCGGCGGCTGAACGTGGGGTCTGCGCGTTTTGTCCTTGCCTTCTTCCGCTCCATCCATGAGCTTGTCTGGGCGTGGCTGTTCGTCGCTGCGGTGGGGCTTTCGCCCGTTGCCGCCGTGCTCGCCCTGGGCATCCCGTACGGCGGCGTTCTGGGACGCATCTACTCCGAGCTTCTGCAGGACGTACCGGAGGGGCCGCTGCGGGCGCTGCGCGGCGCCGGCGCGTCCGAGTGGCGTGTGCTCTGGTACGGACGGCTCCCCATGGCGCTGCCGGACATGCTCAGCTACACCTTCTACCGCTTCGAGTGCGGCATACGGTCGGCGGCCATCCTGAGCTTTGTCGGGCTTGGCGGCCTGGGATACCAGATACAAATATCCCTCGCCGACCTCAACTACGGCCGCATGTGGACGTTTGTCCTCTTCCTCATCCTGCTGGTGCTTCTGGTCGGGGGGTGGAGCGGCATCGTGCGGCGGAGGCTTGTGGTGTGAGTGAACTTCCGGATGTAAGGACATTCCCTCGCTCGAGGACGCTGCCTCTGCGATTGGACGTGCTGTGCATCTCCGCCATCGTGGCTGTCGTTCTGGTGGCCGCGTCATGGCTGACCGTGCTCAACGGCGACCGGATTCAGCAGCACGGGTTTTTCTCCACGGAAACGCTGGAGCGAAGCCTGACGTTCCTGCGGGACCTTCTTGGAATCGGCACGGGCAGGACGCCCGCGTTCGCGCAGTGGGAGGAGTGGCGGAAGGCGGCGACGCTGGCGTACGACACGCTCGCCATGAGCGTTCTCGGCATCGGCTTCGCGGCCATCGTGGCGTTCGCGACCTTCATGTTCGGCGCGCGCAACGTGATGGTGGGAGAGCTTGCCCCGTACGGCTCCTGGGTCTGGCGTGTGGTTTTTGTCCTGGTGCGCGGGCTGTACATCGCCGCCAGGGGCATTCCGGAGCTGGTATGGGCCATGGTCATCATCTTCGTGCTGTCGCCCGGCCTGCTGCCGGGGGCTGTCGCGCTTGGACTGCACAACTCGGGCATTCTGGGGAAACTGGCCTCGGAGGTGGTGGAGGGGCTGGACCCGCGCCCCATCCGGGCCATGCGCTCCACCGGCGCGGGGCACATGCAGGTGATGGTGTACGCGGTCCTGCCGCAGGCGCTTCCCCGGTTCATGACCTATCTTTTGTACAGGTGGGAGGTCATCATCCGCACCACCATCGTGGTCGGATTCGTCGCCGCGGGCGGACTCGGCCTGCAGTTCAGGCTCAGCATGAACCAGTTCCACTACACGGCCATCGCCATGCTGCTGGTCTGGTACCTCATCCTCGTGGTGGGAGTTGACCTGCTGGCCGCCGGGCTGCGACGCCTCGCGCGATAGCCAGCGGGCCTTTTTCACACTTCTTGCTTTCACATGTGTATCTCGTTATCCTGTTGTCATTAAAGGGTTTTTCCTGTCTTCTGCTGTGCATCATGCAGCGCTGGTAGTGGGGAGAGGGCGTCAGAGATGTGCGAGGGGAGATAGGCATGGCGATGCAATCGCTGGCTGCTGAACGTCAGACTGCTGCTCCAGACCCCTGGATTTGCTCCGCGCGCTGGGACATGACGTTCTTGATTCTCAGCGCCGGGCTGGTCGCGGCGCCCATCCTGTTTCACTATGCGCTTCTGGAGCCGTTGCTCGGCACCCAGCAGTCCGTGTGGCTGGTCAACGGCGTGGTGGCGCTGGCCATCGGCGGCCCGCACATGTACTCGACGTACACGTACACCTACATGGAGCGGGACTTCCTGCGCCGCTATCCGGTCTACGTGGCCCTGGGCCTTCTCATCCCCATCGGCGTCATCGCCACGGCCCTCTGGGATCTCCAGGTGCTCGTCTCCTTCTTCATGATGTGGGCGTCGGTGCACGTCCTGCACCAGATCGTCTATCTGACGGACTGCTACAGGATGCGCATGCCCGTGCGCGACAGCCAGTGGTCGAGGGCCATTGACTACGCTGTGGTCATTACGAGCCTGTACCCATTGGCGACGCAGAAGCTGGTCCGCAGCGAGTTCGTCATTGACAACTATGTCATCCTCATACCCGGGTTCCTGCGCAACGACAGCATCGTGATTCTGGCCTTCGCCGCGTTCGCCGTGTCACTGGCGCTCTTCATCGGCAAGACCCTCATCGAAGTCCGCGAGGCCCGCGCCCATTACGGCAAGACGCTGCTCATCAGCATCGCCGTTGTGCTCGCGTTCTTCGTCCCGACGTTCGGCAACCTGTCCGTGGCGTTCCAGGGGATGAACGCCTGGCACTCCTGCCAGTACATGGCCCTGGTCTGGTACATGAACAGGCTCCGCAAGGAGCGGGGCGAGGTCTCGTCTGGCTGGATAAGGGGAATGTTCGGGCCGGGACGGTCGCTGCACTTCTACCTGTGGATGGTGGGCCTGACCGTGGCGGCGGCCGTCGTCATGTCCGTCGTGAGGGTGGCGGCGGGACTGACTCAGGAGCAGGCCTATTACATCGTCGTCCTGAGCCCGCTGCTTCTGCACTACTACTTGGACCACTTCCTGTTCGTGCGTCCCGACCGGGTCATGCGCCCCACCGTGTCCTAGGTTGTGTTGACAATTCGCGTTTTCCCGCTCGTGGTGAGCTTGTCGAACCATGAGCGGGCGACAACGTCAGCAGCGCCTAGTGTCCTGTCGTGGAAATTCGTGGCACAAATCCGCGGGGTGCAGTCCTTCTGCGAACGATGCCGGGGTCATAGGGGTGTCCCCTATAATTTACAACGCCCCCTCTCCTGCAGGAGAGGGGGCTGGGGGTGAGGTATCCGTATCCCAAAAGAGTTGTGTTTTTCCAGGAGGAAGCCCCCACTTTTGTAAAGAACCAGGGACTCACTACACTAGCCTTCGTGCGTCTACAGCCAGCCCTCTCGCCTGTACCACAGCGCCGTCGCGCGGATGCCCTCCTCGTGCGGCGTCACTGCCCTGAACCCCAGCTCTCGTGTCGCGCGGGAGCCGTCGCACAGCCAGTACCGCACGTCCAGCTCCCGGCTCTTGTCCTTGCCGAACGCCTCTCCCTTCGTCCACGCCCGCACGAACAGGCGAAGCCCCATGATGTACGCGCGCACGGCCCACACCGGCGCGGGTACCGGCGCCGTCCAGACGCCCAGCGCGCGGGCCGCCATGCGCGCCACGTCCGGAATGCTGACGGGGACGTCATGCGCCAGGAAGTACGTCTGTCCCTTCGCGCGGGGGTGCTCCGCGGCGAGCAGTATGCCCGCCGTCAGGTCGCGCCAGGAGATGACGCTGACGCGGCGCGGGCGGCTCGGCAGCGGCAGAATGTGGCGCGCCACGATGCGAAAGAGGGGAAGCGTGGCGTCGTCGCGCGGGCCGTACACGGCGGGCGGGCGCACAATGGTGATAGGGAACTCCTTGAGATAGCTTGCCGTCGCGATCTCTGCGTCCCACTTGCTCTGCCCGTACAGACTCACGGGCTGGCACGGGTCGGCTTCAGTCACGGGGCGCTCGCCAGGGGAAGGGCCGGCGGCGGCCTGGCTGCTCACAAGGACGAAACGGCGCAGTCGGCGGGCTGAGCTTTTGCACGCCTGCAGGAGATTGACCGTGCCCTGGTGATTGACCCTGTCGAAGTCCCCGGGGTCGTGCGCGCGCGTGAGTCCGGCCGCGTGGAAAACGTAATCAACGTCATGCAATGCTGAAGGGAGGCTATCGGGCGCGGTCACGTCGCCCCAT
>Ga0082335_1002344_pt1 | contig 35829 bp, 26 predicted proteins | sample Subgrocontami58m_FD_72375 | JGI IMG/M metagenome (GOLD analysis project Ga0082335, IMG submission 72375) | Subsurface groundwater microbial communities from S. Glens Falls, New York, USA - GMW37 contaminated, 5.8 m (SPADES assembly) (version 2) ... | reverse complement strand
GGATGGTGACAGCCGACTCGAACTGGGACATCTCTATATGCTGGCCCTGGCCGGTGCGGCGGCGGTAGCGCAGGGCGGCCAGGATGGCGATGGCCAGGTGGCCGGGGTTGATGACGTAGTCGGTGTAGTTGGTGCCGGTCCCCAGGGGTGGGCGGTGGGGGAAGCCCATCAGGTAGGCCAGCCCACCCAGGGGGGTGATGGTGGCGCCAAACCCCGCGTAGTACTTGTGGGGGCCCCGCAGGCCCTGCATGGGTTGGTCCGCCCAGATGATATCGGGCTTTACCTGGCTGGCCTCGGCGTAGGTCAGGCCCCAGCCCTCCATGACTCGGGGCGAGAAGTTCTCCACCGCCACATCGCTAACCTTCAGCAGTCTCCAGATTATCTCTCGGGACTGGGGCTTGGAGAGGTTCAGGAACAGGGAGAGCTTGCTAGAGTTGAAGTTGTTGTAGTAGCCGGAGCAGTTCAAGTTGCCCGTCTTGCTGTCGGCGATGGGCTGGGCGATACGCAGGCCGTCCAGATGGCCCTGGGACTCGAAGCGGATGACCTCGGCGCCATGGTCGGCCAGTATCTTGGTGGCGATGGGCCCGGCCCCAAACCAGGAGAAGTCGGCGATGCGGACGCCGGCCAGGGGCAGGTGCGGTGGCGTGGGGGGCAGATTATTGGCCATGGGTTATCCCTCCCGTGGGTGTCGGGCTCAGGGATCGGAGCGGTACAGGATGTGGCGGGCGAAGCCTGGCCAGGAGTCCGTGGCGCTCTCCATGTCACGGAAGGCGATGGTGGGCCCCGCCAGGTTCTTGGTGATGAGCCCCTGGATAGCGCGCAGGCGTGTGCGCAGGTCGTCGGTGAGGCTGGTCACCACGGTTTCGATCAGGGTCACCTCGCCCAGGGACACGGCCGCTACCTCTCTCACCTGGTCGATATGGAGTCGCCGCAGGTTGACCAGGTAAAACTCCACCAGGGTCACCACCTCCGGCGGCACGTCCTGGCCCGTAGCCTGGCTGCCCTGCGCGGGGGCGGGCCCCTCCTCAGATCGCACCGGCGGCCTTCAGCAGCTGAAGCTCCGGGGGCGAGAGCCCCAGCTCTCGCCGGTATATTTCGTCGTTGTGCTCTCCGATGAGGGGGGCCCGGCGGCGGAGGCGCCAGGGCGTCTCGCTGAAATGGTAGGGCCCGCCGGGGTAGCTGAGGGTGGCCCCCAGCTCGACATGGGCCACTTGGTGGAAAAAACTCAGGGCAGCGAGCTGTTCGCTGGCCAGCAAGTCGGCCGGGGAGCTGAGAGGGACGAGCATGATCCGGCGGCCCTGGGCCGTGTCGTAGAGCTCCTTCTTAGTGTAGGAGCGCAGGAAGGCCTCCACCAGGCCGTCGATGTGCTGGAAAACACGCAGACGCTCGTTCAGCTGTGAGGCGTCCACCGTCAAGGCCATCAGGGAGCGAAAGTCGTTGACGACGGCGATGACCTCCTGCCACTGGGGCTCCAGCAGGTCCCCCACCTTGCCTTCGCCGGCCATCCAAGCGAGCAGGTCGTCCCAGGTCGCGCCGTGACCGGCGAGGAGGGAGAGGAAGACATGGCCGTCGGCGCACTCGTAGACGCCGTTGGCGGGGAAGGAGCGGCGGCCGCCCGCGCGCCGGCGGATGTGGCCCTTGATGTCGAAATGCATCATCGCCGTCTCCTGGGCCATGGAGGCGGCCTCCTGGAGCGAGACGTCTACATGCTGGCCTAGCCCCGAAAGCTCCCGCTCGTACAGCGCCATGAGGACGCCGATGGTGGCCTGCACCGAGCCCATGTGGTAGGCCTGGGAGCCCCAGAAGCTGTTGGGAGGGTCCTCCGGCATCCCCGCCAGGGTCATGACGCCGCTCATGGCCAGGCTGGTTATGTCCGAGACCTTGAAGCCCTTGTAGGGCCCCCACTGGCCGAAGCCGGTGATGCTGGTGACGATGAGGCGAGGGTTGAGCCGGCCCAGGGCAGCCTGGTCGAGGCCCAGGGAGGCGAGGTGACCGGGAGGGTAGCTCTCCACTATGACGTCGGCCCGCTCCGCCAGCCGCCGGAAGAGGGCCCGGCCATCGGCGCGCTCCAGGTCCAAGGTGATGCCGCGCTTGTTGGTGTTGAAGTGGAACCAGTAGAGACTGCGCTCGGGGTCAGGCTCGTCGTGGTAAAAAGGGGGCAGGTTACGCAGGGAGTCACCGCCCGGAGGCTCCACCTTGATGACGTCGGCGCCCAGGTCGGCCAGCAGTTTGGTGCAATAGATACCCTTGGCGTCCGCCAGGTCCAGGACTCGAACATCGCCGAGCAGCGTTGCCTCGGCCTGCCCTGGACCCGGCGGCAGGGCTTCCACCATGGCTGCCTCCCCCGTGGTGTATGCCCCATTCTACACCAGGACGCGCCGGAAATAGGGGTCAGTGTGGGGCGAGCCAAGCCCCCGGGCCTCCTCTAGCCTCACGGAGAGGAAGAGTAGGGCTCCGCCTTGACGGGCGACAGCGTCGGACGTAGAATAATAGAGGGTGCGGTAGCACAGTCTGGAGGGTGTTTATGCCTATCTATGAATATCTCTGCGGGATCTGCGACACCAAGTTCGAGCTCTCCCGCCCGGTGACGGAGGCCCTCCAGCCCGCGACCTGCCCCAGCGGGCACGAAGGCGCCCGCAAGCTCTTCTCCGCCTTCATGACCTTCAGCAAGGGCGCCAACGGCGTCCTGACGGCCGTCTCCGGCGGCGGTGGCGGCTGTAGCTCTTGCGGCGACCACAACTGCTCCAGTTGCGGCTCCAGCCTGTAAAATAAGTAGCCCGTATGTCAGGGCCTGGGGTGACCCCAGGCCCTTTGTTTTGGCCGCGGAAGCCCGCTGAATACCCACCTACGTCAGCAGAAGCCAAGTAGCGGGGTCCCCCCGCTTGCCGGGCTCCGCTAAAGGGCGCGCCCGCGTCGCCAGCGCAGGAACAGCGCTGCGGCTGCCGCCAGCACTCCCGCCTCCAACAGCACTGCCGTGGACAGCAGCAGCGTAGCGTCCCTGAAGAACCCTTCGGGGAAAAGCGCGATTAGGTAGTTCTGGGCAGGGTCCAGCTGCCAGAAGTCGTTGCTGAAACTGATCAGATGGAACTGGAGGAATAGCGCCTCGAAGCCCACCAGGCTGCCGATCCCCACGGCGGCCAGGAGAGCGATGGTGAGGACGGCGCCGGTTAGAGCCTTCCTGGCCAGCGTCGAGGCCAGTTGGCGCCGCGCCACCAGGGCGCCCAGCACCACGAAGCCCACGGCCACCGCCAGGCTCCCCCACATCAGGCGGTAGTCCAGATGTATCAGTCCCTTCACGTCGCGCATGTGGATCACCTCGCGCGAGTCGGTGAACAGGTCACGTTCCTGGCCCCGGACCGCGACCCGTATCTGGAGCAGCTCGTCCTGGGAGCGGAAATAGTGGATGAAAGCGGGGCCCACCACCCGGTCCAGGTCTTCCTGGGAGATGCCCACGGCCTCGGCGATACCGTACTTGCGAAAGCCATACTCGTAGAGAGCGGGCGCCGCCACCAGGCCCCGGAGGCTGGCCGTGATCAAGAAGATGGGGATGCTCAGGACCAGGGCGAGGCCCCACAGCCAGAAAAGCCCTCGCAGAAGGCCGCGCGTCCAGGGGCGCGCCTCGGCTCGCGCGGTATTCTCCACGGTAGTCCCTTCCACTATCCCACCTCCAGGGAGCGCTCCAGCGTATAATCGGGTTCAGTATAGGGGCTGCCTTGAGGGGGTGCCATGACCACCAACATCGCGGGCCTGGGAGCGGCCCTCGCTGTCCTTGGGCTGGAGCCTGTGCCAGATGGACTCCAGATTGTGGATGCCGTCGCCGACCTGCGCTTCGATGCCACCCGCCCCCTGCTTATAACCGGCCTCACCGAGGATGCCATCTCAACCGCCCTCCAAGAGGAGCTGTCCCGGCGCTACCAGGAGACCCACGCTGTATCCGTGGTCACCAGCGCCCCCGGCGCGGCCCGCGTGGTCTCCGCGACCGTGGGAAATCTGGCCCGGCTGCGTGCCCTGCCCGCCCCGTTATATCTGTACTTGCCGCCGCTTCCCTGGGACCAGGACCTGGGTGCTTTTGCCACGGTGGAGCGCATCGTGGCGCGCCTGCGGGGTGAGGGTGGCTGCCCCTGGGACCGCCAGCAGAGCCACGAAAGCCTGAAGCGCTACCTCCTGGAGGAGTGCTTCGAGGCCCTGGAGGCCCTCGACCAGGGCTCCCCCGAGCGTGTGGCGGAGGAGTTCGGCGACCTCCTCCTGCAGGTGCTCCTTCACTCCCAGATCTACCGCGAGGAGGGGGCTTTCGACGTCCACGGCGTCCTGGCTACCCTTGCCGCCAAGCTCATCCACCGTCATCCCCACGTCTTCGGCAACGTCAAGGTCAAGGACGCCGAGGAGGTGGTTACCAATTGGGAGATGCTCAAGGAGGCCGAAGGCAAGAGCAAGGACTCGGCCCTGGACCGCATCCCCGCGGGGATGCCCGCCCTAGCCCGCGCCCAGGAACTCCAGCGGCGCGCCGCCGCCGTCGGCTTCGACTGGCCCGAGGCGGCAGGAGTCTGGGAGAAGCTGAGCGAGGAGGTAGCCGAGCTAAAGGCTGTGACCGATAGCGCTCGGCGTCGCCAGGAGCTGGGTGATGTCGTCTTCTCCCTGGTCAACGCCGCCCGTTGGCTGGGACTCGATGCCGAGGAGGCGTTGCGCATGGGCAACGCCCGTTTCGAGCGACGCTTCCGCGAGATGGAGCGGCGGGCCAGGGAGCGCGGCCAGGCCCTGTCTAGCCTGGACCTGGCTGCCCTGGAGCAGCTCTGGAGCGAGGCCAAGGCCGCCCTGGGCTAGCGCCTTTTTGACAGCAGGGTAGCCAGGGCATACCATGGCCACTGCCCGGGGGCAGCCTGGCCCAAGGCAGATGGGCCAGTTCCCCAATGCCTCCCTAGACACAGGAGCAGTCAGTGGCCGAAGCAGCGGCCGCCCGGCGGCGCCCACGGGTCTTCTACGGCTGGTGGATTGTCCTCTGCTCCTGGGTAGGCGACTTCTTCAGCCTGGGCATCAGCTTCTACAGCTTCAGCCTGTTCATCAAGCCGATGAGCGAAGAGCTGGGCTGGAGCCGGGGCGCCCTCTCCTTTGCGCTCACTCTACGTTCCCTGCTGAACATCGCCCTTGGCCCAGTGGTGGGCCGCATCTTGGACCGCTGGGGGCCCCGCTTCCTGATGGCGGGAGGCGCCCTGGCGGCGGGCACCGCCCTGCTGCTCCTCAGCCAGGTCCATGGCATCCTGTCGTTCTACCTGATCTTTGGCTTGCTGTGGTCCTTGGGCTTCGGCACCATGAGCGGTCTGGTCACCACCACTGTCGTCTCCAAGTGGTTCGCGCGCCGGCGAGGCCGCGCGGTGGCCATCGCCGCCACCGGCATCTCCATAGGCGGGATTACCCTCACCCAGCTCACCGCTTTTCTCCTGGCCCACTACCATTGGCGCACGGCCTGGATTGTGCTGGGCCTCTTGCTTATGGTGGTGATAGTGCCCCTGGCGTTGCTGATCATGCGGCGCCAACCCGAGGACATGGGCCTGCGCCCCGATGGCGATCAGAGCGCAGCAGAGCGCCAGGCGAGCCCTTCTAGGGCTGTCAGTGGCCCCGGATCCAGCGCGCGCCGCGGGCGCTGGCGCTGGCGCCTGCCCACACGCCCTAAGCAAGAGGAGCGAGACTGGACGCTGCGGGAGGCCGTGCGTACCCCTACCGCCTGGCTGTTGGTAGTGGCGTCCAATCTCTCCGGCCTCTCCATCAGCACTCTTACGCTCCACCAGGTACCGCTGCTGCAGGACCGAGGGCTCTCCGTGGCCACGGCAGCCACCGTGGTCACTTTCTTCGCCGTGGGGTCGCTGACGGCCAAGATAGTCTGGGGGCTGGCGGCGGAGCTGGTGCCCCTGCGCTACCTGGCCACCCTCAACTTTTTGGGGGCCGCCGCCGCCATGGGCCTCCTTTTCAATGTCCACAGCGCCACGGCGGCGTTTGCCTACGGCGCCATCGCCGGCGTGACCATGGGAGCCATGCCCGTCGTTCAGAACCTCCTGTGGCCCGAATACTTCGGGAGGGCTGCCCTGGGGACCATTCGGGGGGCCTTCGCTCCCATCGGCGCCCTCTCCTCGGGCTTCGGTCCCTACCTGGGCGGCGCTCTCTTCGACGTCACCGGCAGCTACTCCATCGCTCTCATCATCATGATCGGCGCCACCAGCACGGCGGCGGTGTTGATGTTCCTGGCCCGCCCACCCCGCGTGCCCAAACCAGTAGCTACGGCGTCGCCGGCGACTGCCCCCACCCCGCGAGCCTAGAGGGGCCGGATTTGGCAGCGCAGCGCGTTTCTGCTACCCTGGGCCCACTTAGCCAGGCCAGCCACCTACCACCGAGCCGGGCACATGCCAAGAGAAAGGAGTCCTATGAAGGCCGCCGTCCTCTACGAGCCCGGAAAGGCGCTGCAGTTGGAAGAGGTCGAGCTCGACCCGCCCAAGGAGCACGAGGTGCGGGTGCGCATCGCTGCCGCCGGCATCTGCCGCAGCGACCTCCACTTTATGAAGGGCGAGGCTAAGATCAACCTGCCAGCGGTGCTGGGCCACGAGGGAGCGGCCATCGTGGATCAGGTCGGCGCGGGCGTCACCACCGTGAAGCCGGGCGACCACGTCATCCTCTCCTTTGTGCCCAACTGCGGCCGCTGCTACTTCTGCACCATCGGGCGCACCAACCTGTGCGACACCCACGCCGCGACGGGCGCCAACCTCTTCGACGGCACCACCCGCCTGCACAAGGGCGGCCAGCGCATCTACCACATGGGGAAGGTGGCCTGTTTCGCCCAGGAGGCAGTCGTTCCCGAGAGCGGCTGCATACCTATCCCCAAGGACTTCCCCCTAGCCCAGGCCGCCCTCATCGGCTGCTGTGTCACCACGGGAGTCGGGGCGGCGCTCTTCGCTGCCCAGGTGGAGCCGGGCAGCACCGTCGCCGTCGTCGGCTGTGGCGGCGTGGGCCTCAACGTGATCCAGGGCGCCCGGTTGCTGAGCGCAGGCAAGATCATCGCCGTGGATATCAACGATGCCAGCCTGGAGTTCGCCCTGCGCTTCGGCGCCACTGATATGGTCAACTCCAAAGAGCAAGACCCCGTGGCTAAGATCCGCGAGCTGACCGGTGGCCTGGGCGCGGACTACACTTTCGAGGTCTTCGGCTCCGCGGAAACGGTGGAAGTGGCCTACAACTCCGCTCGCAAGGGCGGCACCGTGGTCGTGGTGGGGCTGGCCCCCCTCTCCCAGCGGGCGGCCATCGACCCGGTTGCTTTGGTCCGCTTTGAGAAGACCTTGAAGGGGAGCTACTACGGCTCCTCGCGCCCCTCCTTGGACATGCTGCGGATGGTCGACCTCTACCGAGGAGGCAAGCTGAACCTGGACGACCTGGTGACCCGGCACTACAAACTGGACGACATCAACAAGGCCTACGGCGACCTGGAGCGGGGCGCTCCCGGCCGCGGGGTCATCACTAGCTTCTAGAGTTAGCAACTCCAAGGGCTGGGACTCGGACAAGGACAGCCCGCGGACCGCAGGGGGATAAGCTCATGGCCGCGATGCACCCGCTAGTGGAGCAGGTCCAGCGGGAGCTGCGGCCCCTGGAGCGCCGCATCAGGGAGCATCCCTACCTGCAGGCGGTGGAGAAGGGGGCCATGCCCCGCGACAAGCTGCGCCTCTTCGTGGGGGAGCAGCGCCACATCATCGAGAGCGACCTGAGCAGCGTGGCGCTGATGGTCTCGCGCTGCGCCACACCGGCGGGCCGGCGTTTCTTCCTCCAGGTGCTCCAGGGCGAGGATGCCGCCTTGGGGGCGCTGCACCAGCTGGCGGCTGCCCTGGGCCTCGATGAAGCCTGGCTTCGGGCCTACGAGCCCAGCCCGGAGTGCCAGGCCTATCCCCACTTCATGGCCTGGATGGCGCTTCACGCCGCCGAGGCCGAGATGGCAGGGGCGCTGGTCATTAACTTTGCCGCCTGGGGCGCCAACTGCGAGCGCCTGGACGCGGCCCTGCGGGCGCGCTACCGCTTGGGCGCGGATGCCACCTCCTTTTTCCAGCTCTTCGCCGCGCCACCATCCCCGGAACTCCAGGAGGCGGCGACGGCGGTGCTGGAGGACGGCCTGGCGGGCGGCGTCAGCGCGGCGCGCATCCGCAGAGCGGCCCGACTGCTCCAGGCTTCCGAGCTCATGTTCTGGGACGGTATCCAGCGGGCGTCCGCAGAGGCCGGGCTGCCCTAGAGGGCTGGCACCTGCAAGGTGGAACAATGGCAGCGATCGCTAGCTCCGGACGTTTCGGGGAGATGCAGTGCTGGGCGTGCTGACACTGAAGCGGCCGCGTATCTTCCCCGGCTGGTACGTCGTCGCTGGCTGCTGGCTGATCCACTTCTACCTGGGCGCGTTCTTCTTCATCGGCTTCACCAACGTCTTCAACCCGATACGTAGCGAGTTCGGCTGGACGGCGGCGGCCACCGCCCTGGCCTTCTCCATCCAGCGCTTCGAGGGCGGCATCGCCTCACCTATCGTCGGCTTCCTGCTGGACCGCTACGGCTCGCGGAAGCTCATGCTCGCCGGCATGGTCGCCGCCGGGCTAGCCTTCGTCTTGATGAGCCGGATGCAGAACCTGTGGCAGTTCTACGGCATTTTTGCGCTGCTCTCCCTGGCCCTCTCCATGGGGTTCGGCGCGCCCTTCAACGCCGCGGCCGTGAAGTGGTTCGTAAAGCAACGCAGTCGGGCCATCGGCATCATGTGGACGGGCACTAGCTTCTCGGCCTTCCTCATACCGCTCTACGTAGTGCTGATCCAGTCGGTGGGCTGGCGCACCTCCCTGCTCCTGGTGGGTCTGGGCGTCTGGATTTTCCTTATACCAGCGGCCTCGTTGGTGCGCTCCCGCCCGGAGCCCTACGGTTACCTGCCCGACGGCGACCCGCTGCCCGAGGGGCAGACGGGCGACCAGCGGCAGGCAACCTTGCAGGCTTCGCAGCGGGCCAGAGGCACCGGCTTTACGGTGAGGCAGGCCCTACGCAGCCCCGCCTTCTGGCTGGTCTCCCTGGCCTTCGCCCTCTCCAGCATGAACATCGGCGCCGTCATCGTCTTCATCGTCCCCCACCTGACCTCTAGCACCTTGGGGTTCTCACCCCAGGCCGCCGCCTTCATCGCCAGCCTCTTCATCGCCATCAGCGGGCCCGGGCGCGTGGCGGTCGGTTTCCTGGGCGACCGCGTCCCCGACAAGAAGTGGATTGTGGTGGGAGTCTTCGCCTTGGAGGCAGTGGCGATGGTCGTCCTGGGCCTCGCCCACTCCTATTGGATGGCGATACTTTTCGCTTTCCTCATGGGGCCAGCCCACGGGGGCTCGATCCCCATCCGGCCCGCCTTCTACGGCGACTACTTTGGCACCCGGGCCTTCGCCACCATCCAGGGCCTCTCCGGCACCCTCTCGTTGATCACGGGCGTGGTAGGCCCAGTGATGGCGGGGCGGATCTTCGATCAAACTGGCACCTACGCCCCGGCCTTCTTCATCATGGCCGCCGCCACCGTCATCGCGCTGCCTATTCTCATCGCTGCCCGCAAGCCCCAGTGGGCCGCTGCACGGGGCTGACGAGGTGTCGCCCAACGACGTCTTCGAAAGCCTCCAGCGCCAGCCTCAGTACCAGCTCTACGCCGCCGTCTCGTCGATGCAGGAAACCCTGGCCCATGCGCAGTTCCCCAAGGTGCTGCCAGCGTCGTTCCAGCTCACCACGTCCCACTTCTGGCTGTTGCCAGACGAGGAGTACCGCCGCCGCCAGGTGGAGCGAGTCCGGCGCACCTTCCATCCTAGCCTTCCCCGACCCCTAGTGCAGCGCAACGCCGATTGGGTCGCCGCCTCCCACGTCGCCTACGATCCCGACAGCCAGCGCATCCTAGTCAAGGAGTCCTTCTTCGCGGGCGCCCACGAGACCGACCCACGCTACCGGTTTCTACCCATCCCTGTTTTGGGCAAGGAGCTGGCCCACCTGGTGGGCCGGGTGTTCGAGCAGCGCATCATCGACCCGGCGGAGCGGCGCTCCGTGGGCGAGAGCCTGCGCCATCTAGGGATAGCCGACCGGACGGCGGACCAAGTGGTCATCAAGCGCTGGGGCATGGCGCGGGACTACTATCTGGACGGCTACTTCCTGGGGCAGGATGCGAAGGTGTTCTTCTTGCAGGACCTCTACGCCGACAGTTTCGGCCAGACCGTCTTCGTCTTCGCCACCATGCTCAACTTCGACCAGGCCTTTCCGGAGGCCGTGGAGTACGTCCTGCACGGCCACGAGCAGACCGCCACCGCCAAGTCCCAGTACATCGCCCGCTTCTATCGCTATGTCCTGGAGGTGGGCCTGGAGGCGCTGCTGGCGGCTGGCGTCGCCGGCGACGAGTCCCAGTTCCAGGCGCTGGGGGCGCAGCGCTACGGGGAGCGCCCGAACCAGCTGCGCCTGGCCGAGCTGGCGGTGCTGCGTGACCAGGCCGTGGGCCGGAACCGCTGGGACTACACGCTGGGCTAGGGTAGCCTTGCCAAGAAGTCTCGCTTTCTTTGGTCGGGCTCTTTCCAAAAGATGTCCTCGACTATTCCCCTGCCCCCTTCCTGCCAGGAAAGGGGTGATCTAAAAGGGAGAGAATCCCGAGGGTCGGGACTTTGGCCCCCGGCCCTTCGGCTACGCTCAGGGTAAACTCCGGGGAGGGTCCTTCTGCACTCTCTCTATTCCATCAGGATGCCATTACGCTCCTCTCGTTGACAGCTTCCGGCACCGCGCTATCATGGCCTCGGCCCGCAAGGGCCAGGGCTGGAGCCTGAGCCCCCTAGAAATCAGAGCGGCCCCAGCACGAGGAAGAGCATCAAGTAAGGCCCTTGTCGGATGAATACGAACCCCGCGATTCACCAAGCCCTCCAGAGTTTCGCCGCCAGCGTGACCGCGAAGATGACCCAGGTCACGAGCGGGGAGCCAGAGGACCAGCTCCGGGGCCCCTTCGAGGGTTTCGTCGCGAGCGCCGCCACCGCCCTGGGCTCGGAGGTTGTCTGCACCGGGGAGACCCCCTTGCCGGACCGCCTGGGGCGGCCTGACTACGCCGTCCACCTCGCCAAGCTACTCGCTGGCTACGTCGAGTTGAAGGCCCCCGGGGTCGGCGCAACCGCGACGCGCTTCAAGGGGCACAACCGCGATCAGTTCAAGCGATTCTCGGCCATCCCGAACATCCTCTACACCGACGGCAACGAATGGGCGCTCTATCGGGACGGCGAACTCGTGGACAAGGTCGTACGCCTGGCGGGCGACGTCGCCGCCGACGGCGCGAAGGCCGCCGCGCCCCAGGACGCTCAAGGCCTCGAACGCCTCCTGCGCGATTTCTTCTCCTGGCAGCCAATCATTCCCACAGATCGCAAGGGCAAGATCGACCTCAAGGGCTTCGCCGCGCTGCTCGCCCCGCTGACCCGGATGCTGCGCGACGACGTGACCGACGCGCTGAAGGACCCAAACTCTCCGCTGGTCCAACTTGCGAAAGACTGGCGGCAGCTCCTCTTCCCCGACGCGCCCGACGAGCAATTCGCCGACGCCTACGCCCAGACCGTCGCCTTCGCCCTGCTGCTGGGCCGCAGCGAAGGGGCCGACCCGCTCACCCTCGGCAGCGCCGAAGCCGCCCTCGCCGCGCAACATAACCTGCTGTCCCGTGCGCTGCAAGTCCTGACCGATCCCGGCGCGCGGTCCGAGATGGCCGCCTCGCTTGACCTGCTGCTGCGCGTCATCGCCGCCGTGCCGCCCGCTACCTTCGCCGGCCCCGAAGACCCGTGGCTCTATTTTTACGAGGACTTCCTCGCCGCCTATGACCCGAAACTCCGCAAGGACGCCGGGGCCTACTACACCCCCGTCGAGGTCGTCCGCTGCCAGGTCCGCTTGATCGACGACCTGCTGGTCAATCGCCTGAACAAGCCGCTGGGCTTCGCCGATCCCGGCGTCGTCACCTTGGACCCCGCCGCCGGAACGGGAACCTATCTGCTCGGCGTGATCGAACACGCCCTCGGCCGCGTCGAGGCCGAACAGGGCGCGGGCGCCGTCGCGGGCCAGGCAACGGAACTCGCCAAAAACCTCTACGGCTTCGAACTGATGGTCGGCCCCTACGCCGTGACCGAGCTGCGCGTCAGCCGCGCCCTGCGTGACCGCGGCGCGCAATTGCCTAAAGACGGCACGCACGTTTACCTGACCGACACCCTCGAAAGTCCCCACGCCGTGCCGCCGCAACTGCCGCTCTTCTTGCGGCCCATTGCCGAGCAGCATGCCAAGGCGCTCAAGGTCAAGAGCAACGTCCCCGTCATCGTTTGCCTGGGCAACCCGCCCTACGATCGGCACGAAGCCGCCACCGGCGACAACAAAGCCCGCACCGGCGGCTGGGTGCGCTGGGGCGACACCGACAAGGGCGCGGAGGCCATCTTCCGCGACTTCCTCGACCCCGCCACCGCCTCCGGGCATGGCGTCCACGTCAAGAACCTCTACAACCTCTACGTCTATTTCTGGCGCTGGGCGCTGTGGAAGGTCTTTGAGCACGAGACCGCCCACGGGCCGGGCGTCGTCAGTTTCATCAGCGCGTCGAGCTACCTCGACGGCGACGCCTTCTGCGGGATGCGCGAGCACCTGCGCCGGCTGTGCGACGAGGTGTGGATTCTCGACCTCGGCGGCGAAGGGCGCGGCACCCGCAAGAGCGACAACGTCTTTGCCATCCAGACGCCAGTCGCCATCGCTGTCGCCGTCCGCGCGAAGAAGGCCAGGCAGGACAAGCCCGCCCGCGTCCATTACGCCCGCATCGAGGGAGACCGCGACGCCAAGCTCGCCGCGCTGGACGCCATAGGTGGCCTCGCCTCGGGGAAGTGGCAGGACTGCCCCGAAGACTGGCAGGCCTCCTTCCGCCCGGCGGGCAAAGGCCATTACTTCGACTGGCCGCTCCTGACCGACCTCATGCCGTGGCAGCATTCCGGCGTTCAGTTGAAACGCACTTGGCCGATTGGTCCCGACAGTGAAACCCTCCAACGTCGCTGGCGCGGTCTGCTTCTTGCGGATGATCGATCAGAAGCGTTTCGAGGTACAGGCGATCGCGAGGTGGATGGAACTTATCGTGTCTCTTTGAATGAAAACAACGATTCCACGCCGATTGCCAAACTTAAGACCAATGCGGCCATGCCAGAAGTTCAGCGTTACGCTTATCGCTCTTTTGATCGCCATTGCATCATCGCGGATGGGCGCTTGATGTCTCGTCCCCGCCCCGACCTCTGGCGCGTGCATGGCGAACGGCAGGTGTATCTGACAACAGCATTCACACAGTCATTGGCCAAAGGGCCGGGACTTGCGGCATGTTCCGAGATACCGGACCTTCACCATTTCTCCGGGCGCGGCGCAAAAGACGCTGTTCCCCTCTACCGCGCCGCAGACGCCTCGGAGGCGAACATCCTGCCCGGCCTGCTCGAACTGCTCGGCAAGGCGTACAAGCGCAATGTGGCGCCGGAGGACTTCCTGGCCTACGTCTATGGAGCGCTGGCGCAGCCGGCCTTCACCGCGCGCTTCCACAAGGAACTGGAGACGTGGGAGCTGCGCGTGCCGATCACCAGGGACGCCGCGCTGTTCGAGAAGCTCCGCGACACCGGCGCGCGGCTGCTCTGGCTCCACACCTACGGCGAGCGCTTCGTCCCCAAGGGCAAGAAGCGCGGCGAAGTCCTGCGCGGCGCGGCCAAATGCACGAAGGCCGTTCCCGGCAACGCCGACGGCTACCCCGAGTCGTTCGAATACAACGAGGCGACGCGTACGCTGCGTGTCGGCGAAGGCGAGTTCGCGCCCGTCGCGCGCGAGGTCTTCGAGTTCGAGGTATCGGGCCTCAAGGTCGTGCAGTCGTGGCTCAAGTACCGCATGAAGCGCGGCGCGGGCAAGAAGTCCTCGCCGCTGGATGACATCCGCCCCGAACGTTGGACCAGCCAATTCACCACCGAATTGCTGGAACTGCTCTGGGTGCTGGAGGCGACGGTTGCGGGCTATCCCGAGCAGGCGCAACTCCTGGAAGCCGTCATTGCCGGAGAGTGCTTCAAAGCCGACGAGCTGCCCGAAGTACCAGAGAAAATGCGCGAGCCTCCGCAGGCGCAATCTCAGAATCGTCGTCTGTTTGATTTGGAGGAAGAGCATCAAGGCTAGCACCACCTCCCCTCGCGCCTTGACCATCGCCGGGTCGGACAGCAGCGGCGGGGCCGGCATCCAGGCTGACCTCAAAACCTTCGCCGCCTTCGGCGTCTACGGAATGTCGGCGATCACCGCCATCACCGCCCAGAACACGCTGGGCGTCGCCGCCGCCCAGGAGTTGCCCACGGCCCTCATCGCCCAGCAGATCGAGGTGGTGGCCGAGGACATAGGCGTCGACGCCCTCAAGACGGGCATGCTGGCCTCCAAGGAGATCGTCAGCATCGTGGCCGCCACGGTCCGCAGGTTGGGGCTGACCAACCTGGTGGTGGACCCGGTGATGGTGGCGAAAGGCGGACACCCGCTACTGGCGCCCGGCGCCCAGGAAACGCTGGCGCGAGAGCTCCTGCCGCTGGCTACAGTGGTGACGCCCAACCTGTACGAGGCGTCCATCCTGGCGGGTTTTCCGGTGCGGTCGCTGGATGATATGAAGCGCGCGGCGCGGGCTCTGGTAGCCCTGGGCGCGCGCTGGGCCGTGGTGAAGGGCGGCCATCTGGAGGGCGCGGAGGCGGTGGACGTCGTCTATGACGGCAGGGTGTTCACGCTGCTCAGGGCGCCCCGCGTCCAGACCCGCAGCACCCACGGCACCGGGTGCACCTTCTCCGCCGCCATCGCCGCCGGCCTGGCACGGGGGCGGGCCCCCCTGCCCGCTTGCGAGCGGGCCAAGGAGTACGTAACGGCGGCCATCGCCAGCGCCCTCGGCCTGGGCAAGGGTCAGGGGCCCACCAACCACCTGGTGGGGGTGAGTAGCCGGTGGGCATGAATGCCAGGTGTTCCCTGCGACGGGGCCGGGCACCAGGGTTGAAAACTGCGGTAAAGCCTGGGCTGCCGGGGGCTCAGCCGGTGCCGTAAGGAGGCGCGTCAGGCGCCCTTGCATCGCCACTTTACCGCCCCCTTATAATGGCCTGAAACCAGAGGAGGTGTGCCTATGCCCGCGACCCAGCCACCGGTGTCCAAGTTCGGCATTTACATGAACAAGACCACCCACTACTGCGTCCGCATCAACTCTCCTTACTGGCTCCCGGAGGAGAAGGAGGGCTGGGTGATGGTGACCCCAGAGGTCAACGCCACCATCCTCAAGATCCGCGAGGAGGCGGTGGGCAAGAAGCTGGTGAAGCCGGCGGACAAAGAGAAGGTCATCTGGGAGCCCCTCAAGACCTAGCGGGCTCAAGAAAAACGTGGAGTCCAGAGGAGCGTCCGCCTAGACGGATGGCGAGGTAGCTGGGGGATGGTACATACCAGTTTTCCCGCACCCCGCTAGGCTTGGTCTTACCTGAGCGAGCGACCCGCGGGCGTCCAGCGGACCTCCGAGGCAGAAAGTTAAGGGGCACCATCGGGTCTCGGTGGTGCCCCTTCCGTGCCAGGGGCCCTGGGACCCCTGGGCTACTTGTCTCTCTCCTTTTGGGATTGGGAAAGGGCAGCCTGGGCCGCCGCCAGGCGGGCGATGGGCACCCTGAAGGGGGAGCAGCTCACGTAGTTGAGGCCGGCCCCATGGCAGAATTCGATGCTGGAGGGGTCGCCGCCGTGCTCGCCGCAGATCCCTACTTCTAGGTCGGGTCGGGTGGCGCGGCCTTTCTTGACGGCCATCTCGATGAGCTGGCCCACCCCGCCGCGGTCGAGGACCTGGAAGGGGTTATCGGGCAGGATCTTGCGCTGCACATACTGGAGCAGGAACTTGCCCTCGGCGTCGTCGCGGCTGTAGCCGAAGGTGGTCTGGGTCAGGTCGTTGGTCCCAAAGCTGAAGAACTCGGCGTACTGGGCGATCTCGTCGGCGGTGAGGGCGGCTCGGGGCACCTCGATCATGGTGCCGAACTTATAGGGTACCTTTGCCCCTTGCTCCTTCTCCACCTGCTGGGCCACTGCCTCCAGCTGCTCTCGGACCAGCTTCAGCTCGTTCACGTGGCCCACCAGGGGGATCATGATCTCAGGTCGGACCGGCACCCCCTCCCTGGTCAGGGCGCAGCAGGCCTCCAGGATCGCCCGCACCTGCATTTCATTGATGGCTCCATAGAGGAGCCCCAGGCGGCAGCCGCGGAGCCCCAGCATGGGGTTCTGCTCCCGCATCCCCTCAACCGCTCGCAACAACCCCTGTTTCTCCTCCAAGAGCGGAGGGTTGTTTCCCCTCACTCGCAGCTCCGTAACCTCCACCAATAGCTCCTCGTAGCGGGGGAGGAACTCATGGAGGGGAGGGTCCAGGAGGCGGATGATGACGGGGCGGCTGCCCATGGCGCGGAAGATGCCCGTGAAGTCCTCCCGCTGGAACTGCAATAGCTGCTCCAGGGCGCCGTGATAATCGCGCACCGCCTGGGAACGCTCCACCTTGCTCTGGGCTTCTTTCACCTGCCGCAGCTGCGCCGGGCGTCTCTCCTCGGAGGCCTGGGCCAGCTCCCGCTGCAGGGCGGCCAAGCTGTCCTCCAGCTCTGTGGCTTGCCCGGCGGCCAGGATCATCTGGCGCACGATGGGCAGGCGCTCCTCCTCGAAGAACATGTGCTCGGTGCGGCAGAGGCCGATGCCCTCGGCGCCGAACTCCACGGCGCGCTGGGCATCGCGGGGGTAGTCGGCGTTGGCCCACACCCCCAGGCGGCGCACCTGGTCGGCCCATTTAAGGAGGGTCTGCAGGTCCTTCTCCTGGCTCAGGTTGGGCTCCAGGGTCTGGATGCGCCCCTGAAAGACCTGTCCCGTGGTGCCGTCGATGCTGATCTCCTCGCCCTCGCGCACCACCTTATCGCCCGCGCGCAGCAGCCGCTTCTCAGGGTCCACCTCGATGGCTTCGCAGCCGGCGACGCAGGGCTTGCCGAGGCCGCGGGCGACGACGGCGGCGTGGCTGGTGGCGCCGCCGCGGGCGGTCAGGATGCCCTTGGCGGCCAGCATGCCGTGGACGTCGTCGGGGTTGGTCTCCGGCCGTACCAGGATAACGGCCTCCCCCCGGGAGCCCAGCTCCTCCGCCTTGTCAGCGTCGAAGATGGCCTGGCCCGTAGCGGCACCTGGCGAGGCGTTGAGGCCCGTGGCCAAGCGCAGGCCGCGGGCGATGGCTTCGTTCATGGCCCGCTCGTCGAAACGCGGGAGCAGGAGCTGGTATATCTGGTTGGGCTCAACCCGCAACAGCGCCTCTTCCCTGGTGATCAGGCGCTCGTTGGCCATGTCCACCGCCATCTTGACGGCCGCCTTGGCGGTGCGTTTGGCGGAGCGCGTCTGGAGCATGTAGAGGCGGCCGCGCTCCACGGTGAACTCTAGGTCCTGGGCATCGCGGTAGTGCTGCTCCAGCCGGCGGGCGATCTGGGCGAACTGCTGGTAGACCTCTGGCATCTCCTCGTGGAGCTGAGCGATCTTCTTGGGGGTGCGGATGCCCGCCACCACATCCTCTCCCTGGGCGTTGGGCAGATACTCCCCGTAGAGGACCCGTTCACCCGTGGCCGGGTCGCGGGTGAAGGCGACGCCGGTGCCGCTCTCGTTGCCCAGGTTGCCGAAGACCATGGCCACGATGTTGACCGCCGTGCCCAGGTCATGGGGGATCTTGTTGAAATTGCGGTAGTCGATGGCGCGCTTGTTGTTCCAGGAGGCGAAGACCGCCTGGATCGCCAGGCGCAGCTGTTCGAGGGGGTCGCTGGGGAAGGCCTTGCCGGTGTGCTGCTGCACCAGGGCCAGGAACGCCTCTGCCACCTGCCGCAAGTCCCGCGCCGCCAGGTCGCTGTCCAGGCGGGCGCCCGCCTTCCGCTTCGCCTCCTCCAGCTTGTCTTCGAACTCGGCCGGGGCCATATCCAGGACAATCTTGCCGTACATCTGGATGAAGCGTCGGTAGGCGTCCCAACCGAAGCGCTCGTCGCCCGTGGCTGCGACCAGGCCCTTGAGGGTAACCTCATTGAGACCCAGGTTCAGCACCGTATCCATCATGCCGGGCATGGAGAACTTGGCGCCCGAGCGCACGGAGACCAGCAGGGGGTCCTTGGCGTCGCCGAGGCGCTTGCCCGACTCCCGCTCCACCTCCTTCAGCGCCTCCAGGGTCTGCTCCCACATCCCGGGAGGGAGCTGCTCCCCAGCCTGGTAGAAGGCGTTGCAGGCTTCCGTGGTGATGGTGAAGCCGGCGGGCACAGGGAGGCCTGCGTTGGTCATCTCGGCCAGGCCGGCGCCCTTGCCCCCCAGGAGGTCCCGCATCTGGGCATTCCCCTCGCGGAAGGGATAGACCCATTTCCGCACTGCCTCGGAGGCGGCCTGGCGCGAAGGCTTTGAAGTGAGCTTCATAGCTTCTCCTGGTGCCCGTGGTAGAGGTTGACGCTGCTAGGGACAGGGCCCTTAAGGCGACCCCCATTATACCACCGCGGCGGGGCACTAGTGCAAAGTTTCACGAGCCCTGACTACCCTGGAACTCAAGCAGCCCCCAGAGTGCCTGCCCGCGCGTGCTATAATCGCTCAGGCCCTTGCCTCTGGTCAAGGAGGCGCCTTTGGCCCGGGATCACCCCGTCCGCCCGCCCCTGGAGAATAGGACGGAGACCGCCCTCTGCCCTGCGCGACGAAAAGAGGCCAGCCCCTGGGGCCGCCCGCGGCTCGAGGAGCCCGACCGCAGTCCGCACCGGCATCAACCTCTGCCTGGCGCTCGCCTCTCGGTACTTGCAGGACGCTACGGCAGGTGCGACGGGACTGTCGCCAACGGTACCAGGCGGGTGTAGCCGTGTCCGTCATCGACGAGATCAAGGGGAAGCTGGACATCGTGGAGCTGGTGAGCTCGTATGTCCCCTTGAAGAAGGCGGGGCGCACCTTCAAGGCGCCCTGCCCGTTCCACTCCGAGCGCACCCCATCCTTCGTGGTTGACCCCGCCCGGCAGAGCTGGCACTGCTTCGGTGCCTGCTCGGAGGGCGGCGATGTCTTCTCCTTCGTAATGAAGAAGGAGGGGGTGGAGTTCGGCGAGGCCCTGCAGCTGCTGGCCCAACGAGCGGGGGTCGAGCTGGTGACGCAGCAGGCCGCGGAGGGGCCCGATGAGCGCGAGCGTCTGCGCCAGGCCCACGAGGCGGCGGCGCTCTACTACCACAACCTGCTGCTGAACTCGGGGGCGGGCGAGGAGGCCCGCCGCTATCTATTGGAGCAGCGGCGGCTGACCGCCAAGAGCATCCAGGACTTCCAGCTTGGGTTCAGCCTGGACTCCTGGAGCGGCCTCAAGGCCCATCTGCTGGAGCGTGGCTACGGCGAGGTCGAGCTCATCCTGGCCGGGCTCCTGCGACGACGCGACGATGGTTCCGGCAGCTACGATGCTTTCCGCGGACGCATAATGTTCCCGATCTGGGACCAGCGGGGCCACGCCATCGGCTTTGGCTCCCGCGCCCTGACGGCAGAGCAGGCCCCCAAGTACCTCAACTCGCCCCAGACCCCCCTCTTCGACAAGAGCGGCACCCTCTACCCCATCCACCGGGCGCGCCAGGCCATCCGCCGGGAGGACCGGGCGGTGATCGTGGAGGGGTATCTGGATGCAATCATGGCCCACCAGCACGGCCTGGAGAACGTGGTGGCCTCCCTGGGCACCGCACTTACGGAGCAGCAGGTGGGGCTCTTGAAGGGGCTCACCAAGCGCATCGTCTTCGCCCTGGACCCCGATGCCGCCGGCGACCACGCGACGCTGCGGGGCATAGAGGTGGCCAGCGAGGCTCTGGACCATAAGACCGTACCGGTGCCCACGTCACGCGGCCTGATCAGGTATGAGCGCATCCTGGATGCCGAGATCCAGGTGGCCGCCCTGCCGCCAGGCAAGGATCCCGATGAGATCATCGCCGAAGACCCCGGCGCCTGGCGGCGGTTGGTGGAGGGCGCCCAGCCGGTAACCGACTACCTGTTCCAGGCCGCGGCCGCCCGCCACGACCTGGCGCAGGTGGAGGAAAGGGCGACCCTGGTCAAGGAGCTCCTGCCCGCCGTCGCCGAGCTGAAGGACCCCGTTCGCCGCGCCCACTACCTGCAACGCCTGGCCAAGCTGGGGCAGGTACAGGAGGAGGCGCTCCAGGCGGAGCTAAGGCCCGCCCCGCGGGGTCGCTCCAGCGCCAGGGACGGCGTGGCCCCCACGCGCGGCCCCGCCCCGCCGCGCGAACCCTTGGAGGAGCACCTGCTGGCCTTCATCATCCAGTACCCCGAACTGCGCAGCCTGACCGTGGGCCTAGCTCCTAGCGCCTTCGAACGCTGGGAGAACCGGGCCTGCTTCGAGGCGCTCTGCCAGGGGCCTTCCCTGGAGGCGACGCCGCCGGCGATGCCTCCGGGCCTGGGGGAACATTGGGAGCGCCTGCGCCTGGCCGAACTGCCTCCCACTGGGGTGGAGCACCGCGAGCGGGCGGTGGCCGACGGTGTCCGGCGTCTCAAGGAGCGGGCGCTGCGCCGTCATTGGGCGCAGAGTGGCCAAATTCTGGCCGATGCATATACTGAATTGCGGGCCGACCCTGCCCCAGGGGAGGCCGTCGCAGAGCACCTGCGCCTCTTCGAACAGGGGGCCGCCAGCGCCAACGAACTGGGCCGGCTGCAGCACCAGCAGCAGCGCGGGCCAGAGAGCGAGGGAGAGCAGCGAGATGCAAAGCCTGGGGAATAGGCACGAGCTGGGGGAGCTTCTCTCCAAGGGAAAACAGCAAGGGCACGTCACTCCCGAAGATATCCTGGGGACCTACGCCAAGGCCGCCCGCCAGGACGGGCGCCTGGACGACGTATACACCGCTCTGGCGGACCATAATATCCCTATCGTGGTGGAAGACGAGGCTCTCTGGTCCGCGCGCCGGCCCGGCCTGGACTGGGAGACGAAGGTCCCCGAGCCCCCGGAGGCGGAGGTAGAGGCCGCCCTCGAGATCGAAGACCACGAGATGATCGATGACCCGGTGCGGATGTACCTGCGGGAGATCGGCCGGGTCTATCTGTTAAATGCCAAGGATGAGAAGGTCCTGGCGCGCAAGATGGAGGAGGGCAAGCACATCCGCCTGGTAGAGGCGGAGCTGTTCCAGGGGATGGGGCACGCGCCCGCCGCCGTGGACGTGGCTATTGCTCTGTTGCAGCGAGCTTGCCTGTCCGCCCCCCTCATTAGCGCCACCGAAGAAGAGCTGGGACTACCCTCAGGCCGGGGCCCCGTGGCCAGCATGACGGAGCCCAGGCTGCGGGCGGCCATCGACGGCGAGTTGGACCAGAACCTGACCCGGGGGCTGGCGCAAAGGGAGGAGTACCAGACCGGCACCCTGGAGTCAAGCCTCATAGTCCTCTCCCTTGACCTGCGGCTGATCCCCCATGAGGTCCACGCCGCCCTGGGCGACGCCTACTCTTTCATCGAGGCCCGGGCTTATTCCACCCTGCCTGAGTTTTACGAGTCCCTGTGTGCCTGCGAACTGCCGTTCCGCCGCACCTTCGATCTCCAGAAGGACGAGGCCCGCCGGGCCGAGGCCCACCTGGTGGAGGCGAACCTCAGGTTGGTGGTCAGCGTAGCTAAGAAGTACATAGGCCGGGGCATGTCCCTCCTGGACCTCATTCAGGAAGGGAACATTGGCCTCATCCGCGCGGTGGAGAAGTTCGACTACCGCAAGGGCTACAAGTTCAGCACCTATGCCACCTGGTGGATCCGCCAGGCCATCACCCGCGCCATCGCCGACCAGGCCCGCACCATCCGCATACCCGTCCACATGGTGGAGACCATCAACAAGCTGGTGCGTGTCAGCCGGCGCCTCATCCAGGAGTACGGGCGCGATCCCACTAGCGATGAGATCAGCGTGGGGATGGAGGTCACCCCGGAGAAGGTGCGTGAGATCATCAAGGTTAGCCAGGAGCCGGTGAGCCTGGAGACCCCCATCGGCGAGGAGGAGGACTCCCACCTGGGCGATTTCATCGAGGACCGCAGCGCCCTGGCGCCCGCCGAGGCGGCCAGCCACCAGCTCCTGCGGGAGCAGGTGGAGGAGGTGCTGAACAGCCTCAACGCCCGGGAGCGCCGGGTGCTCCAGCTCCGCTTCGGCCTCGAAGACGGGCGCAGCCGGACCCTGGAAGAGGTGGGACGCGAGTTCGGGGTCACCCGCGAGCGCATCCGCCAGATCGAGGCCAAGGCCCTGCGCAAGCTGCGCCACCCCTCCCGTTCCCGCAAGCTGAAGGATTATTTGGAGTAGGCCTGCCCAGAGTTCGAGTAGCGGGCCGCAAGGTGGCGCAGGGGCAGCCCAACGGTTGCCTCTTTTGCTTTCAGCGCAGCAGCGATCGGAGCAAGTGGGAGGACTCGCATAATATGACACGCTGGTTGCCAGCCTTGGCCCTAATAGCGCTGCTCCTGAGCGCGGGTACGCTTGCCTGTGGCGGTGCCTCTCCGGTCACATCCCTGACCGGCGTGGCCGTCAGCCAGCGCCTGACCCTCCAGGTACATAGCGCTGAGCTAGCGGAGCGGCTGGTCTATCAAGAGGACGGGCAGACCTATACGATTGCGGCGGCGCCCGGGCGGCGGATTGTTGCCATGGAGGCCACCGTCACCAACCCAGGCGCTGAGGCTGCCCTCCTGGTCATCGGCGCGGACTCCGCGACCCTCTCCGCGGGCCAGAACGACAGCTACGCTCTCTTGGACCCTCGGCTTCACCGCGAGGCCACGCCTGCAGCCACCGCCCCCAAGTATTATTCGCCCTGGCTCTGGGGCCCGTTCACCCTGAAGCTGGGCTTTGGCGTCCGCGGCTGGCTCTTCTTCGACGTACCGGAAACAGTCAAGCTCGAGGACCTCACCAGCCTCTCCTGGCGCAGTCTGGACTCGATGTCTGTCCCGCTCGCTCCCCAGCGTCGCTAAACTAAACGCACTTTCATTGACACGGGCGCCGCCCTGGGGGTATAAGTTCTAGGACTATGCATATGAAGGAGCGACCATGGGCAAGCTAGACGGCAAGGTAGCCATCGTCACGGGGGCCAGCCGGGGCATCGGCGAAGCCATCGCGAAGCTGTTCGCCAAGGAAGGCGCGAAGGTGGTCTGCGCCGCTCGCACCCTCCACGAGGGAGACCACAAACAGCTGGAGGGGTCGCTGGATAGTACCGTCAAGGCGATCAAGGCTGCGGGCGGCCAGGCCGCCGCGGTGCAGTGCAACGTCGGCGACGACGCCGACTGCCAGCGCTTGGTGGAGGAGACCAAGCGTATCTACGGCGCGGTCGATGTCCTGGTTAACAACGCCGCCCTGAACCAGTACGCCCCCATCGCTGAGTATCCGGTCCGGCGCTGGATCGTGGCCTTCAACGTGAACGTCCACGGCCCGTTCATGCTCAGCCGCTACGCGCTGCCGGACATGATCGCGCGCCGCCGGGGTGCTATCGTCAACATCTCCTCGGGCGCCGCCATCGGCCCCGGGCGGGGGCCCTACAAGCTCCCGGCGCGCGGCCGCGGCGGGGTGATGTACGGCACCACCAAGGGCGCCCTGGAGCGCTTCACCCAGGGGCTCGCCGAGGAGGTCTACGAGCACGGCATCAGCGTCACGGCGTTGTCGCCCTCCCAGGTCGTCCCCACGCCGGGCGTGATGTTCCATGGCTTGCTGAAGGACGTCAACGACCCCCGCGGCGAGTCGCCCGAGGTGATGGCCCGGGCGGCCCTCTTGCTGGCGACGGAGCCGGTGGACAAGGTCACTGGACGGGTGACCTACGACCAGGCGATCCTCAAGGAGTTCGGCTGGATCAAAGAGGCCAAGGGCACGGGCGTGGATAGCAAGGGCAGCGGCTATAGCCTGATCTAGGCGTCGCTGCCGATAGATCGTAAGGTAAAACGAGGGCGTCCCAAGGCCGGGGCGCCCTCGTTCTTATGGTGGGGGCGGCCCTTCGCGTCCTACCGGCCCATCCCCAACATACCGCCCATGCCCTTGCCGCCGCCGCGCTTGGAGAGTTGGCGCACGACCTGCTGGGCTTGGCGGAATTGGTTGAGGAGCTGGTTCACGTCGGCGACCTGGACGCCGCTGCCCTTGGCGATGCGCCGTCGGCGGGCGCCGTCGATGACCTCCGGGCCGTGGCGCTCCTGGGGCGTCATGCTGTAGATGATCGCCTCGACCTTCTTGAAGCCTTTTTCGTCCAGGGCGCCGGCGGGTAGCTGTCGGCTGATGCTGGAGAAACCAGGGAGCATCTCCAGCATGGCGGCCAGCCCGCCCATCTTGCGCACCTGCTGCATCTGCCCCAGGAAGTCCTCCAGGTCGAACTTAGCCTGGCGCAGCTTCTTCTCCAGCTTCTTGGCCTGCTCCTCGTCCACGCTCTGCTGGGCCTTCTCGATGAGAGAGACCACGTCGCCCATGCCGAGGATTCGGGAGGCCAGCCGCTCGGGGTAGAAGGGCTCCAGGGCGTCCACCTTCTCGCCCATGCCCAGGTACTTGATGGGCACTCCCGTGACCTGGCGGACGGAGAGGGCCGCGCCGCCTCGGGCGTCGCCGTCCAGCTTGGTCAGGATGAGTCCGGTGAGGACTACCTTCTGGTGGAAGTCCCCCGCCACCCGGACGGCGTCCTGGCCCGTCATAGCGTCCACCACCAACAAAGTCTCAGCCGGGGCGACAAGGCGCCTGATTTCCTTCAGCTCGCCCATGAGCTGGTCGTCGATGTGCAGACGCCCGCTGGTATCGAGGATGACGTGGCTGGAGCCCAGCTCCCGGGCGCGCTTGAGGGCGTTGGCGCACACCACGGGGGCGCTCATCGCCATGGCCTCCCGATAGACGGGCAGGTCCACCTGTTGGCCCAGGACGGAGAGCTGCTCCATGGCCGCCGGGCGCCGCAGGTCCGCGGCCACCAGCAGGGGACGGGCCCCGTTCTTCTTCAGGAGGAGCCCCAGCTTGGCCGCCGTCGTGGTCTTGCCCGAGCCCTGGAGGCCAGCCAGCATGATCACCGTAGGCGCTTGGGGCGCCGTGGCCAGCTTGCTAGGCTCGCCCAGCAGGCGGACCAGCTCCTCATGAACGATCTTGATCACCTGCTGGCCGGGAGTCAGGCTCTGGAGGACATCGGACCCCACGGCCCGCTGACGCACCCGGTTGATGAAATCGCCCACCACCTTCTGGTGGGTGTCGGCGTCGAGGAGGGCCAGCCGTACCTCCTTGAGCGCCGCGTCCACATCCTTTTCGCCGAGCCGTCCCTGCCCGCGCAGCCGCTTGAAGACGCCCTCGAGCCTGTCGGTAAGGGTTTCGAACATCGTCTACCTCCTCGACCCGCCGCTCGCTCTCGGGTGGATAGCGTTTCCTATGCGCGAGCCGCTGGCCTGGTGTAGGCTACTTCAATTAGGTTGACACGGTGGTGGTACCCCGTCGCACACGCCAGGAACGGGATCCCCGGAAGCTTGCAAGATGAGGTCCATGTCGGAGTCGCTCACGCCCGCATTTATCATTGTCAGTTTGACATTCGACCTCGAAGCATTATGGCTCTCGGCTGACTGTACGTAGTCACCGAGCGAGGATCGGAGCGCGGCCAGCGTTGCTGGCGCTAAGTTGTACTTAGAGAGGATCCCGCTAATCTCCGCCATCTTCGGAGAATCCGCGATCTCGAAGATCGTGTCCACGTCGGAGTCGTTCACGCCCGCTCCCTTGATTAGGAAGGTCTTATTGGACCTCGAAGAATTATGGTTCTCGACTTCCTGTGCATAGTCGTCGAGCGAGGATCGGAGAGCAGCCAGCATTGCCGGCGCTAAGTTGTACTTAGAGAGGATGCGGCCGATCTCGGCTTTCTTCGTGGAATTGGCAGCCGGGGGCGGTGGCGCTGGCACCTGTCCGAGGGAAGGTTGCCGTTGTGGTACAGCCGCACCAGGCTGCGCAGCCGGTGCCGGTGCAGCTTGGGCTGGTGCAGCGGGTGTCGGCTTAGCTGCCGCTACAGAATCAAGGCTGCCCTCTTCTTTGACGGCAACCGCAAGGATAGTGTCCACGTCGGAGTCGCTCACGCCCGTTCCCTTGATTAAGCCCCTCACCTGCTCCTGCTGCTCCACCCGCCTTACTACTTCCTGTACGTAGTCACCGAGCGAGGATCGGAGCGCGGCCAGCGTTGCCGGCTCTAAGTTGTATCTAGAGAGGATGCCGTTAATCCTCGCCATCTTCGAAGTATCTGCGGTCCTGAAGATTAGATCCACGTCGGAGTCGCTCACACCCACTCCCTTGATTAGGAAGGTCTTATTGGACCTCGAAGAATTATGGTTCTCGACTTCCTGTACGTAGTCCCCGAGCGAAATCCGGAGAGCGGCCAGCGTTGCCGGCGCTAAGTTGTACTTAGAGAGGATGCCATCGATCGTGGCTTTCTTGACATTGACGGCATTGGGGCCCTTCTGTTGAACAGCGTCCTCGCCCTTCTCTATGGCGCTGATATCGGTGCTCGCCGGCGTTGACGGCGTCGTTACCGTCTGCTGGCTTGGCCCATCTTGGCAAGCCGATACGACTAGCGACACAATCAGGAGCATAAATCCTACGCGCCCCATTCCACTGACTAACATTTCGGGCCTCCTGACCAAAGCGTTTAATCAGATCCCGCTCGGTTTGTATTGTACCAGGGCCTCGGCGCCAGCAGCGGTCTGATGCGAACGTCTGTGTTACAATGCGGCCAGGTGACAGGGATGGCGATCAGGATCACCTGCTACGGCGGCGTGGGGCAGATCGGCGGCAACAAGGTCCTGCTGGAGGACGTGGCCACCGGCGGCCGTCTATTCTTGGACTTCGGCATCCCCTTCGGAGAGCGGCGGCGCTACTTCGAAGAGTATCTGAACCCTCGCGCCAGCGCCGGCTTGCTCGACCTGATCGAGCTGGGCCTGGTGCCCCCCTTCCGGGGGCTCTACCGCCCCGATCTGCTGGACCTGCCCGAGATCCAGGAGCGCATCGCCGCCTTCCCGGACCTCTCCCGAGAGGGGCGTCCGCCGGTGGACGCGGTGCTGCTCTCCCATGCCCACCTGGACCACAGTGGCTACATCTCTTTCCTGCGCCAGGACGTGCCGGTGGTGAGCACCGCCATGACGGCGGCGCTGACCAAGGCGATCCAGGACACGGCCAGCGGGGGGAGCGACCTGGAGCGGGAGGTGGCCTACTTCACGCCCAAGCTCAAGCGTCAGGAGAGGGCCTCGGCCGGCCGCTTCTATCTGGGCTCGTCCCCGGCCCGCAACGCCGCCTACCAGCTTCGCCCCATGCTGGTTACCGACGCTGTGACCGGGGACGAAGAGTGGCGGCGCTTCTGGCTCCAGTCGCGGGCGCGGAGGAAAGGCATAGCCGGGCCCTTGCCCCAGCAACTGGAGCAAGGGGCCCTGGGCTGGGGCCTCAAGTCGCTGCCGGTGGACCATTCCATCTTCGGCGCCGCCGCCTTCGCGGTGGAGACCTCGGCCGGCTGGGTCGGCTATACCGGCGACCTGCGCTTCCAGAGCAAGCGGGGCACTGACACCGTGGCGGCCATGGAAATCCTGCAGGGCCTGCGCCTCAAGGCGCTCATCGGCGAGGGCACCCGCCTGGGGGACGACCGGCAGGGCAGCGAGGAGGAGGTCTACGAGCGCTCCCTGGCGGCCGTCCGGCGTACCACGGGCCTGGTGGTGGCGGACTTCGGCCCCCGGAACATCGAGCGCCTGGAGGTGTTCCACGCCATCAGCGTGGAGACGGGGCGTCCCCTGGTCGTGCTGGACAAGGACGCCTACTTGCTGTCCGCCATGCGCCTGGCGGACAGCTCGGTCCCCGATCTCCGGGGCGATGATATCCTGATCTACAGCGACCGCGGCGAGGACTCGCGCGGCTGGCAAGACGTGCTCCGCGAGCGTCACGGCGCCCGCTACCTGGCGCCCGACGAGCTCCAGGGTCGGGGGCGCGACTACATCCTGTGTTTCAGCTTCCTGGACCTCAAGCACCTGGTGGACATCGCCCCCCAGGGCGGCGCTTACATCTATTCCACCAGCGAGGCCCACAACGAGGAGGAGCGGCTGGACCTGCGGCGGCTCCAGAACTGGGTCGCCCACTTCCAGATGGCCTTCGTGGGCGACCCCGAGCGCGAGTCCGGGTACCATGCCTCGGGCCACGCCTCCGAGTCCGAGTTGGCGCGCTTCGTCCGGGAGGTGTCTCCCGGCTATTTCATCCCCCTGCACAGCGAGCAGCCCCGGCGTTACCTGGAGCTGCTGGCAGGGACGGCTATCGAGGTGCGGCTGCCAGAGTACGGGGTGCCCCTGGTGTTTACGTGAGAACAATATGATCCCCTGCAAGCTAACCCTGAAGAACTTCCTCTCCTATGGGGAGCAGGTCCCTCCACTGGACCTGGAAGGTATTCACGTGGCCTGCCTTTGCGGTGCCAACGGGAACGGCAAGAGCGCCCTCCTGGACGCCATCACCTGGGCGCTGTGGGGAAAGGCCCGGGAGAGCCGGGACGATGAGCTGGTCCGGATGCACCGTGACGAGATGGAGGTGACCCTGGAGTTCCTCTCCGGGAGCAACCGCTATCGCGTGCTCCGGCGTCACAGCCGGGCGGGACGCCGTCAGGCCCACACCGAGTTGGAGCTACAGCTCTGGGATGGCGCTGCCTTCCGCCCCATCACCGGCGCCACGGTGCGCGAGACCCAGGCCAGGATCACCGAGACGCTGCGCCTGGACTACGATAGCTTCGTAGACAGCGCCTATCTCGTGCAGGGCCAGGCTGACCGCTTCTCTTTGAAGCGCCCGGCAGAGCGCAAGGAGCTGCTGGCCAAAATCCTGGGTCTCTCCGTGTACGAGCAGCTAGAGTCCCGGGCACGGGAGCAGGCACGGGACCTGGTCCGCAGCGTCGGCGACATGGAGGGGCGCCTGCAAGGATTGGAGGGCTCGCTGGCCGGCCGTGCCGTGGCCCAGCAGGAGCACTCCCAGGCCCGGATATTGGTCGCCGAGCTGGAGGCGGGCCTGAAAGAGGCCCAGGGCCAGGTCGACACCCTGACGGCCCAGGCCCAAGCGGCTGACCTGAAGCGGGAGCGGCTCCAAGACCTGGAGCAGCAAGCCCAGCGGGCGGCCAGGGAGCTGGGAGACCTGGAGGTGCAAGCCCGCTGGCACCAGGAACAGATCGCCAGCGACGGCGCCCTGGCCGCCCGCGCCGTTGAGATCGCGGAGCGCTACGCCGAGCTCCAGGCCGCGCGCCGAGACTACGATGCTCTGAACCAAGGGTTGAAAGCCCTGCGCGACCTGGAACGACGCCAGGGTGAACTGGAGAGAGCCGTACAGAGCGCCCGGGTTTCCTGGGAACGGAAACTGGCGGTGGCCTCGTCCCAGGCCCAGGACGCTCGGGCACGGGGGGACCGTGTCCCCGAACTGGAGCGCGACCTCGCGGCGACCCGCGCCCAGCGGGATACCTTGGCTACCCTGGAGCGCCAGGCCCAGGCTCAAGCCGATGAGGCGGCCGCCCTGGCCGCAGGCATCCAGGCAATTCAAGCCCGGATCGAGCAAGAGGGCAAGGAGATAACGGACAAGCTGGAGTTGCTCGCCCACGCCCAAGCCCAATGCCCCCTTTGCGGGCAGGAGCTGGACCCCGACGGCAAGGCCAGCCTCCAGCGCAAGCTGGAAGAAGAGCAGCGAGCGCTGCGGGAGCAGTGGAAGCGGCTGGAAAAGGATATCGAAGCCAAGCGAGCCGCCCACGGGACCGCCCGGAGGAGCGCCGAGGCGCTCCAGGTCCGCCTGCGCCGGGACGGGCCCGCCCTAGAGCGCCGCATAGGATCGCAGGAGAAGGAGCTCGCCGACGCCCGTGCCGCCCAGGGCCGCGCCGACGCTCTGGAGCAGGAGGCCGGCGCCTTGAAGGGCCGCCTGGACCAGCGCGACTACGCCGCTGCCGAGCAGCAGGAGGCCGCCCTGGTCCATCAGCAGATCGAAGCCCTCGGCTATGACCCCAAGGCCCAGGAGCGGCTCCGCCGTCGCGGCGAGGAGCTGGCGCCGGCGGAAGAGGAGCACCGCCTTCTACAAGAGGCCCAGCGCCGCCTTCCCGAGGAGCACAAATCCGCGCAGCGGGTGGCGGGCCAGGCCGCCGAACGCCGGCGGGAGCAAGCCGAGCTGGCGGACAGGATGCGTCAGCTCCACGCCGAGCTGGCGGCTCAGCCTGAGCTGCCAGGTCAGCTCGCGGTGGCCCGGCAAGAGCTGGCCGCGCTCCAGACTCGCCACACGGCAGCCCTGACCTGGCGGGCCCAGGTGGAGGAGCGCCTTCACACCCTGGAGCGCCAGGCCCAGGAGCGGGACACCCTGGCCACGCAGCTAGCCAAGGCCAGGGACGACCGGCTTACCTACGAGCTCCTCGCCCAGGCCTTCGGCAAGGACGGCATCCCCGCCCATATCATCGAGGCGGCCGTGCCGGAGATCGAGGCCGAGGCCAACCGGCTCCTGGCCCGCATGACCGACAACCGGATGCACTTGGACATCCGGACCCAGCGGGAGAGGAAGGGGGGAGGCGCCATCGAGACCCTGGAGGTGCAGGTCGCCGACGAGCTGGGCACTCGCGCCTACGAGCTGTTCAGCGGCGGCGAGGTGTTCCGCATCAACTTCGCCCTGCGCATCGCCCTGTCGAAGCTGCTGGCGCGGCGCGCCGGGGCCCCCCTGCCCACGCTGATCATAGATGAAGGCTTCGGCACCCAGGATGGGGCGGGGCGGGAACGGCTGGTGGACGCCATCAACGCCGTCCAGGACGACTTCCAGCGCATCCTGGTCATCACCCACCTGGACGACATCCGCGACGCCTTCCCCGTCCAGATCGAGGTCACGAAAACAGAAGAGGGGTCTATGATTCAGGTACGGTGAACGCTTTACGAGGCAGTGTCATGGAAGATGACCTTAAGTTGAGTATGGATGCTTGGGTAAGGAACTACATCGCTGAGTTTCGTGTCGCTGCTGCGCGAAATGCCAGTCAGAAGCTAGGCCTGCTAGCTAGCATTTTTGACGATTTCTCGGCTCCATGCCAGGTTCATCTCTTCTGGTTCAGACTAGAAGAACCACCGGTTGACTACGCCGTGCTTTTATGTACTCGAGTGAAGAACTTGCCCGATGACCTAGTGGAGGTTGTTGGGCCAATATCTCCGCCGCAGATTAAAAACAAACTGTTGGAGGTGGTTCGTTGGCCACGTTGGGAGGAGAAGATAAAAGACCCTGGTTTCTTGCTCCCCAAGGACGCTTCACTGGGGCTAGTTATAGCGGGGCACCTCGCCCAGGCCCGGGAGTCATTCCAGCGGTATCTGGTGACGCAGTTATTTTCAGAGCAGCCAAGAGACGCTTGGATAAACATGAAAGCTGGTTTCCCCGGTAATGGCTTCATATGGGAGATACACGGCGACTTGAGGTCTCTCAACCCAGAAGAAACGGTCAGCAGGAGTTTCCAGAGACCCCAACCTGCTTCGGCACTGCCAGTTCAGACCTCCAAGCCGAAAGTTTCCATCGAGGGTTATGGAACTCACTTCTATCCACAATTGTGGGTCGGTGATCCGCCGTCCCCGACGCCAGAGGATGTAATATCCGGCAAGCGAGTCCATGCCCCCCCAATAGGGTTATCTGCCAAGGCTCTTGACATGACCTATGAAGGCAAGGTCCTGATTATCCATCAGGACGGCTTCGTTGGCTTGGAAGCTCAAACGAGGCGCGAAGCAATGGAAACCCTAAATGAAATAATGGGCACGATGTTTCTGAGCAAGATACCAGCTACTGCCGTGAGAGAGCGTGAGCTTGGTAGTGTAACCATCGAGCCTGAGTCCTTGGCCGTAGCGACCCGTTCCAGTGAGTTGGTCTCGCTACGGACGGCACAAGCGTTTGGCGGCGTCGGCCCGCCGATTCAAGATGACGTGCAGTTCGAACTGAACCGCATCTCTGGGCGAGTTGTCCCTGTAGCACGAATGCGAGACGTGGTTACTAGAGCGGAGCGCCTGTCAAGAAATGCCATCGCTCGCAGCCATCTCATGTTTCTACTGGAAGCCCACACGCATCTGCTAAGCTCCGAATACCGCCAGTGCATCGTAATGGCGTGGCTGGTTATAGAATCGTGGTTGGAATGGCGATGGCTAACTATGCTCGACTCCAAGAATCTTCCAAAGGACCGCCGCGATCGATTCGCCAGCCATGATCCGTGGACAGCCGAACTGCGGTCAGAGACCCTCAGCCTGCTAGGGTTCATAGACCCAACGAGGCTCGAAAAGCTCACAGCGATTCGGAGGCGACGAAACAGAGTGGTCCACAGCGGGTTCAATCCCTCGAAGGTTGGGGCAGAAGAAGCTATAAAACTGGCACTCGAGGTCGCCCAGGAAGGGCCACTTGGTCGTTCATGACAATTGCTTCTCCACCACCATTAGCTCAACGGGCGAGCCATCCTTCAAAACCCTCCCCCTTGAAGGGTGAGGGAAGGGTGAGGGTGATGTCCTCCCTCATCCCAGCCTTCTCCCTCCAGGGGAGAAAGGGTGTGTGCGCACGGTCTACCTTGACCCCACTACGGCATCGCCAATTCAACAAGCGAGCCCTCTTCACCCCAGCAGGTGGCCCAGCAAGTCGGGGAAGGTGCGCAGGATGCCGTCGGCCTCGCCCTGGCTGTCGGGCTCCTGGCGGAACTCGTGGGTGAGGAAGGCCAGCGGCACGCCCAGCGCCTTGGGCGCCCGCACGTCCTCCGCCAGGCGATCGCCCACGAAGACCGCCTCGGACGGGCCGACTCCCAGTTGGTCCAGGGCCTGCCGGTAGATCGCATCCGCGGGCTTGCGGACGCCCGCCTCCGACGAGAGGACGACCGCGTCCAGCAGCCCCGGCTCGCCCAGGAGAGGGAACCCGGTCGTCCAGCGCCGCTGGAACATGCTGTTGGAGACTACGCCCAGGCGGAAGCCCTCGCGCTTCAGTCGCTCCAGCGCCTCGCGGGTGGCGCTGGGCACCACCAGCCGCTCGGCGTAGACGCTGTGGTTGAGGGCCACGATCTCGTCCAGGAGGCCGTCATCCAGGGGCAGCCGCTGGCCCTCGAACGCTTGGACGAAAAGGGCCCGCAGGTCCAGCTCGGCCGTCTCGCGGCGCCGGTAGGAGCCGCTGTAGCTGCTGTTCACGTAGGAGAACACGTGCCAGAGCATGAAGGGTATGTCCTGGCGGAGGGCGGGGAAGGCCCGCACCAGCCGGCGCCGGGCCGCGGCGTAGAGCCGGAACTGTACGTCCCGGACGTCGCCGCTGTCGGCCAGGGTGTGGACGTAGTCGAACAGGATGGCCCGAGGCTTCATCCCGCCCTCCGCTAAGGCACCGTCAGCTCCACGGGCGAGCCATCCCGCAAGTCGTACCAGTCCCGCAGGGGCAGCGGTGCCATGACCTCGATCACCCCGGGCGGGCGCGCCAGCTCGTCCTGGCGCACGATGAAGCCCTCGATCTCCCCGAAGACCAGGCAGGGGACCAGGGTCACGCCGGGATCGCCGCCGGCCATCTCCTCGCTCTCGATGCGCAGGGCGCCGGCGTAGTCGAAGGGCGCCTCCAGCTCCAGGTTCAGGGTGCCGGGGGAGAAGACCACTCCAGTGCGCTCGAGGAGGGCTGCCAGCAAGGTGCCGGCGATCATGCGCCGCAGCGTCTCGCCCGTCCCGCGCACGACCCGTCCCGTGATCTTGCGTCCCTCTGCAACCTGGGCCATGGCAAGTCCTTTCCCTTAGCGGCACATTGCCGGAAAAGAAAAGCGGAAGGGCAAAAATGCCCTTCCGCCGGCTACCCCAAAGTGGGCATCAGGGCTTCGGCGGCTCGGCCTCCTGCGCAGGCGGCGTCTGCTTCTGCGCCTCCAACTCCTTGCGCCGGCCCTCGCGGGCCTTGCGGATCAGCTCCGCCTGGGCCGCAGGGTCGACCTCGTCAGCCTCTTCCTGCTCGAAATACTCTCGCTCGTAGATGCTCGGCATGAGGCCCTCCAGTCACTGGTACCATGTTCAGACTAGCCCCGCCCCTGGACTATGTCAAGCAGGATAGGGGCTACAACAAGCCGGAGCGTTGACCTCCTTCTGGCTTTACACTAGAATCTGGTGCGCCCCGAGGCCTCGGGGCGTTCTTTTGATAGAGGCAGTCGAGGGCAGGGCCCTGGGCTTCGGCCCACAGCCCCCACGAGCGTGTGAGCATGGCAGTGACGCCTCTCCAGAGTGACCAGATACGCGAGGCTTTTCTGAGCTTCTTCGCCGAGCGCGGGCACCTGCGCGTGCCCAGCTCCTCCCTGGTCCCGCAGGGCGACCCCACCCTGCTCCTGACGAGCGCGGGCATGGTGCAGTTCAAGCCCTATTTCACGGGTGAGCGGGCAGCGCCCTCGGCGCGGCTCACCAGCGTCCAGAAGTGCTTCCGGACCACCGACATAGATGTCGTGGGAGACTCCAAGCATCTCACCCTCTTCGAGATGCTGGGCAACTTCAGCATCGGCGGCCAGCAGGGCAGCTACTTCAAGGCTGAGGCCATCGCCTGGGCCTGGGAGTTCTCCACCCGGGTGCTGGGCCTGCCCCCGGAGCGGCTCTGGGCTACGGTATACCTGGACGACGACGAGGCCTGGGAGCTGTGGCGCGCCCAGGGCGTGCCAGCGGAGCGCATGCGCCGCTACGGCGAGAGCGAGAACTTCTGGGGCCCTCCTGGCGACAGCGGCCCCTGCGGACCCTCCAGCGAAATACACTACGACCTCGGCGCTCCCTGCCGCCTGGGCAAGCTGGACGCCGACTGCGGCCCGGCCTGCCCCTGCGGCCGCTTCGTGGAGCTCTGGAACCTGGTCTTCACCCAGTTCCACCAGGCCACCGACGGCACCCGTCGCCCCCTGGAGCGCAAGAACATCGACACCGGCGCCGGCCTGGAGCGGCTGGCGATGGTCATGCAGGGCGTCACCACGGCCTACGACACCGACATCTTCAAGCCCATCATCGCCCGCGTCTGCCAGCTCGCGGGAGTGCGCTACGGCGAGGATGAGCGCCGCGACCGCGCCATCCGGGTGGTGGCGGAGCACGCCCGTGCGGCGACCTTCCTCATCGCCGACGGCATCGTGCCCAGCAACACCGGGCGCGGCTACGTCCTGCGTCGCATCCTGCGCCGCGCCGTGCGCTTCGGCCTGGCCCTGGGGCTCAGGGAGCCTTTCCTGGGCCAGGTAGCGGAAGCGGTGATCGCCAAGCTCGGCCCTTTCTATCCCGAGCTGGTCAAGAACCGCGACTTCGTCCAGCGGGTGATCCAAGCGGAGGAGAACCAGGCCCATGAGACCCTCGAAAGCCGCTTGCCGCTTATCCACGAGATCATTCGTAAGAAGAAGGAGGCTCCGGCTGACCGCGACACTCTCTTGCGCCCCGTCGGAGGAGGGGAGGTCGAAGTAGTACCGTTACCAAGTGGATCACCAAGCGGATCACAAAGCGTCATCCCCGCGCAGAACGCCTTTGTCTTACACGACACCTACGGCATCCCCATTGAAGTAACCGCCGACGTGGCCGCTGAGCACGGCTTCACGGTGGACCGCGAGGGCTTCGAGCAGATGCTGGCGGCTCACCGTAAGGTTTCGCGGGCCGCCAGCGCATCCCACTTCGGCACCGGCGCCGCCGCCGCCGAGGCCCTGCAAGCCCTGGGGTTGCCCCCCACCCGCTTCGTCGGCTATGAGGCCCCTTCGACAGGACTCAGGACAGGCTCAGGACAGGCGCTGGAGCACCAGAGCACAATCGTCGCCCTGCTTGTGGGCGGGCAGCCGGGGGAGGCTGCCGCGGGAGGGGAGCAGGGCGGGGCGGGCCTGGTG
>Ga0082335_1002343_pt1 | contig 35833 bp, 27 predicted proteins | sample Subgrocontami58m_FD_72375 | JGI IMG/M metagenome (GOLD analysis project Ga0082335, IMG submission 72375) | Subsurface groundwater microbial communities from S. Glens Falls, New York, USA - GMW37 contaminated, 5.8 m (SPADES assembly) (version 2) ... | reverse complement strand
ATGTCAGGGTGTATGCCAACGGTTATCCCGAGTGGGTCGCCAAGGGAGAGTTCGGAGCAGTCGCAGGCGCCTACGTCAGGAAACTGATCGACGAGAAGGCCAGCTACCTGCTGGTCGATTCGCGACCCAAGCGCGTCGTCGACAAGGATGGCATGATCCCCACGGCGGTGCATATTTCAGACAGTGAATTCGACAAGCATGCCGACAAGCTGCCGGCGAACAAGGCGACCGAGTTGATTTTCTACTGCGGCGGGCTTGCATGTCCGCTCAGCCCGAACTCGGCCGAGAAGGCGCGCAAACTCGGCTACACCAACGTCAAAACCTACGCCCTGGGCCATCCTGACTGGCTCAAACTCTACGGCGCGCCCAAAGCGGCCGCGATGCCTGCCGCCGCCGCGGCTGCACCACAAACGGGCGTCAAGGTCGAGCTGGGCAAAGAGAAAGGCTCGGTTTCGACGGCATGGTTCGAGCGCACCATGCAGGAGAATCCGGGCGCGCTGCTCGTGATCGACATCCGCGACCCGAAGGAGTACGCAGCAGGCACGATCAAGGGAGCAGTCAATATTCCCATGGCCGAACTGGCGCAGAAAATCGGCTCCCTGCCTACGGACCAGGTGATCGTTTTCGTCTGCTCCACCGGCGCGCGCTCCGGCGAAGCCTACGATACGGCCAAGTTGCTGCGCGCCGATTTGAACGTCTATTTTCTCGACGCCAAGGTGAGCTACGGCGGGGACGGAACCTTTAGAATCATCCTCTGACGCGGCGTCCTTGCAACTCGCGATCAGGTCTGCCAAGCTCGCGATACGACAATTACGCGAAGGCAGAACATGATTCGACCTGCATTGAACACCGCGGCCGTCATCGCGCTGGGTTACGTTTTGTCACTGGCGGCACCCGCAGCGGCACAATCCCCCCAAACCCATCAGCACAGCTTCGGCGGCGCGGAGAAATGGGCGCGGATATTCGACGATCCGGCGCGCGACGCATGGCAAAAGCCGCACGAAGTAATTCAGGCGCTGGCGCTCAAACCCGATGCGGTCATCGCGGACATCGGTTCCGGCACCGGTTACTTTTCGGCGCGCTTTGCGCACATGGTGCCGAAGGGCCGGGTCTACGGTGTCGATACCGAGCCCGACATGGTGAAGTACCTTGCCGGGCGCGCAAAGCGCGAGGGGCTGAACAACATCACCGCGGTAAATGGTACGCCCGGCGACCCGCGCCTGCCGGAAAAAGTGGACCTGATCATCATGGTGGACGTGTTCCATCACGTCGGGGATCGCGATCGCTACTTCCGCAGGCTGCGCGAATCGCTCAAACCGGGCGGCCGTATTGCAATCATCGACTTTCGCATGGACTCGCCCGACGGCCCTCCCCAGAGCGTGCGGATCGCGCCTGACCGCGTGAAAACCGAGTTGAAGGGTGCCGGCTACGCACTGGTCCAGGAGCATGCTTTTCTGCCGAACCAGTATTTTCTGATTTTTCAGCCCGCGAAGCAGTGAGGCGCATCACTGCCTGATCGCAGGGATTGCGCAGGCCTTTGCGGCAGGTGCAGAACTGCTATCTCTGCGTCAGCACGCCGTCTCGTCACCGTTGATGACGCCGAAATCGGCCTCGAAACGCGCGAACACCACATGGATGTTTTCGCGCCGAAACAGGTCGATCAACCTGTCGGCATCGTCGTTACTGACGAGAAAATCGACTTGCACGGTCAGGTCGCCTGCCAGCTCGAAGAAGTGTTGCTCGTGAAGCTTGCCGTGGCGGCCGAACCCGGCAATGGCGCGAAAAGCTGAGCCGCCGTGAATGCCGGCCTGCTTCGCCTGCTCGAGCAGCCATTCGTAGAGCAGGATATGGCCGTGTTTGTGGTTCTCGTGCATGTAAAACCTGAGCAGAGTGCCTTTCATGCAGCCTCCAGCGGAAAAATCAGGCGTATGACGTAAATGCCGAGTATGGTCAAGACGACGGAACCCACGACGTGAGCCGAGAGGGTAATAGCGCCCCACAGATATTCCTTGTGAGAAAGCAGGGTGACGATTTCGGCGGAGAAGGCTGAGAAGGTCGATAACCCGCCGAGAAATCCGGTGGTCATCAGCAGTCTTATTTCAGGCGGCATCGAGGCATTGCGGGTGACGAGCTCCATCGCAATACCCATCAGAAAGCCGGCGACCAGGTTGGAAGCCAGCGTGCCGAGTGGTACGGTGGGGAAAACCGGGTTGAGCGCAATGCCCAGTCCCCAGCGCAACCATGCGCCGACGGCGGCGCCACCACCCACTGCGAGCCAACTGGAAAAACCCATCGCAGCCCTTTAAAGGTTTATGGCTTAATCCGGCACGAATCGGCGATTGAGCAGGACGCGCGCCGCAACTGTTACTTCGCCGGCGGTCATGCCGACTGGACCGGTGCCGGCGGCAACCAGCGCGTCGGCCGCAGTGCCGTGCAAATGCACGCCGGCGAGTAGCGCAGCCTTCGAATCCGCACCTTGTGCAAGCAGCGCGCCGATAATGCCGGTCAGCACATCCCCCATGCCGGCGCTCGCCATTCCCGGATTGCCGCTCGTATTGATGAACCATGCGGCGTCGGGCAGCGCGCAGATGCTGCCCGCGCCTTTCAGCACCACGAAACTGCGATAACGCGCCGCGATTGCGCACGCGGCGGCGATGCGGTCAGCCTGCACGCTTGCTGTTGTTCCTTCCAGCAGCCGCGCTGCTTCCGCGGGATGAGGGGTGAGTATCGTTGCCGCGGCGCGTTGGCTCACGAGTTGTTGCAAACCCGCATCGAAGGCGATCAGATTCAGCGCATCGGCATCGAGCACCAGCGGCAGATCGGCGTGCAGAGCCGCGGCGAGGACCTGATGCGCGTCCGGCGATTGTCCCAGACCGGGTCCGACCGCGAGGCAGTTGAGATGATCGAGCTTGAGCACCTCATCCGCCGTGCGCAGCATCAGTTCAGGCTGCAGCGGATCGACGCCGGGGCTGTCCGCACCGAGGAACCCCAGATAGACGCGGCCCGCACCGAGATTGAGCGCGGCGCGTCCAGCGAGCAATGCAGCGCCGACCATGCCGGGCGCACCACCGAGGATGCCGAGACTGCCATAATCGCCCTTGTGGCTGTTGGCGCGCCGCGCGGGTAACGCGGTGGCGACCGCCGCGCTCCCGATGACAGCGCCTTTCGCGGCGGGCAGTGCCGCTGGATCGAGCCCGAGCGCGCACAGATGGACCCGGCCACAATGTTCGGGCCCGTCAAGCGTGAGCAATCCTGGTTTCAGTCCGATGAATGTCACCGTGTGGTTCGCGCGCACGGCGCTTCCCATTACGCGGCCGGTATCGGCGTCCAGCCCGCTGGGTGCGTCGATCGCCAGCACCGGTGCACCCAACGCGTTGATTACCGTGATCAGCGCGGCGTATTTCCCGGTGAGCTCGCGTTGCAGGCCGATGCCGAACAAGCCATCGATCACCAGATCCCAGCGCTCGCCGGCGGGGATGTCCTCAACGGTGCCGCCGCCGCTGTCGCGCCAGGCGGCATACGCGGCCTTGGCATCGGCGGAAAGCTTTTCCGCATCCCCGGTGAAAACTACGCTCACCCTGTACCACCATGATTTGAGGTGACGCGCGACGACGAACGCATCACCGCCGTTATTGCCGGGTCCGGCGAAAATCAGCACGCGGCCGCCGCTCGCGGCTATGCTGCGCGCAATTTCCGCCGCAGCCAGTCCGGCACGCTCCATCAGCCCGGGCGGTTGCAGGCCCTCAAGTGTCCGGGTTTCGATGTCGCGTATCTCGCCGGTGCGATACACCGGCACGAATTCGCGTGATTCAAATGTCATGGCTGGGGGAATGGTTTTCGGCTAGTTTAACCCAACTACGACGGCACTCCAGACTGCGGCAGGCGGCGCTTTCGGGTAAAATCCGGTTTTACGGACAGCGCGCCGACTTCATGCCGCAATTCCTCAGCCTGCGCGGGCGCAACGCCCTTTCCGAGTTCCGCTCAAGCAAGCTCCAGCAGGCTTTCCAGCAGGTCAACCTCAGATTCTCGGGCATCAGCGCCGAGTTCCGGCATTTCGTGAGTGTCAGCCGGGCGTTGAGCGCCAGCGAGAATGCAATTCTCGAACGCATCCTGACCTACGGCCCTGCCGTGCGCGCGGTGCCGGAAGCGGGACAGTTGCTGCTGGTAGTACCGCGTCTGGGCACGATATCGCCGTGGTCCTCGAAGGCGACCGACATTGCCCGCCATTGCGGGTTGGACGCGGTCGAGCGCATCGAACGCGGTGTCGCCTGGCACGTCGCCAGGTTCGACGGCAGTCATCTCTCTGCATCTGAAACAGCCGCACTGCTGCCGCTCATCCACGATCGCATGACCGAGACCGTACTCGATACGCCCGCAGCCGCGGCGCAGCTTTTTCACCATTACCCGCCGCAGCCGCTCAAGTCGGTCGACATTCTCACCGATGGCGTTGCAGCGCTGGTACGCGCCAATCGCGAGATGGGGCTCGCGCTGTCGGACGACGAGGTCGATTACCTGTGGCAGAACTTTTCGCGCCTGCAGCGCAATCCGACCGACGTCGAACTGATGATGTTCGCACAGGCGAATTCGGAGCACTGCCGCCACAAAATCTTCAACGCCGAATGGGTGATCGACGGCAAGCCGCAGGCAGAATCGCTGTTCGCGATGATACGCAACACGCACCGGCAGCACCCCCGGGGAACCATCGTCGCCTATTCCGACAACTCCGCGATCATCGAGGGCGCGCGGGTGCGGCGCTTTTATCCGGCGGCGGACGGCGGTTATCGCTATGCCGAGGACGACGCGCACATCCTGATGAAAGTCGAGACTCACAATCACCCGACTGCGATCTCGCCGTTTCCGGGTGCTGCGACCGGCGCCGGTGGCGAAATCCGCGACGAAGGCGCGACCGGGCGCGGCGCCAGGCCGAAAGCCGGGTTGACTGGTTTCAGCGTTTCCAATCTCAATATCCCCGGTTTTATCCAGCCCTGGGAGCAATACTTCGGATCGCCCTTACCCCCAGCCCCTCTCCCGGAGGGCGAGGGGAGCGTCGAGCGCCTCACGAATCACGAATCACGAATCACGAATCACGGCATTTACGGCCGTCCGGCGCGCATTTCATCGGCGCTGCAAATCATGCTCGACGGACCGATCGGGGGTGCGGCGTTCAACAATGAATTCGGCCGCCCCAATCTGTGCGGCTACTTCCGGACTTACGAGCAGGAAGTCGCGGGCGAGGTGCGCGGCTACCACAAGCCGATCATGCTCGCCGGTGGCATCGGAAACATCTCGGCGCAGCATGCGCACAAGCGGGAGTTCGGCGCGGGCGCGCTGCTGATCCAGCTCGGCGGACCGGGCATGCTGATCGGACTGGGCGGCGGCGCGGCATCGAGCATGCAGACCGGGAGCAATATCGAAGACCTCGATTTCGATTCGGTGCAGCGCGGCAACGCCGAAATGCAGCGCCGCGCGCAGGAGGTGATCGATCGCTGCTGCGCGCTCGGAGCGGACAATCCGATCCTGTCGATCCACGACGTCGGCGCGGGTGGTTTGTCGAATGCGCTGCCGGAAATAGTGCACGCCGCGCATTGCGGCGGGCGCTTCGATCTGCGCGCGATTCCGAGCGAAGAGCCGGGCATGTCGCCGCTGCAGGTGTGGTGCAACGAGGCACAGGAACGCTACGTGCTGGCGATCGAGCCACGGCAACTGGATTTCTTCACGGCGCTGTGCGAGCGCGAGCGCTGTCCGTTTGCCGTGGTCGGTACCGCAACGGCCGATCATAAGCTCATCCTCGCTGATCCCGTGTTTGGCAATACCCCGGTCGACATGGAATTGTCGGTATTGCTCGGCAAGCCACCCAAAATGTTGCGTGACGCGAAGCATCGTGCAGCCAGGCTGTTGCCGTTCCATGTCGCGGGTATCGACGTGCGCGAGGCGTGCTTCAGGTTGCTGCGGCTGCCGGCAGTAGCTGACAAGACGTTTCTGATTTCGATCGGCGACCGCACGGTCGGCGGCATGACCGCGCGCGACCAGATGGTCGGCCCGTGGCAGGTGCCTGTTTCGGATGTCGCGGTGACGCTGCTTGGTTTTCACGAATACCGCGGCGAGGCGATGGCGATAGGCGAACGCACCCCGCTCGCGTTGATTGACCCGGCGGCCTCGGCCCGGATGGCGGTCGGCGAGGCGATCACCAATATCGCCGCGGCGGCGATCGCCGGCATCGGCGACATCAAGCTTTCGGCAAACTGGATGGCGGCCGCCGGTCACCCCGGCGAGGACGCGGCGCTCTACGACGCGGTGCGCGCGGTGGGCCTCGAGCTGTGCCCGCAGCTCGGCATCAGCATTCCGGTCGGCAAGGATTCGATGTCGATGAAGACTGCGTGGAGCGACGGCGCGGCAAAAAAAGAGGTCACTGCGCCCCTGTCGTTGATCGTTTCGGCATTTGCCCGCGTGACCGATGCGCGCAAAACCCTGACGCCGCAGTTGCGCACCGATTGCGGGGACACCGATTTGATCCTGATCGATCTGGGTCTGAACCAGTGCCGGCTCGGTGGTTCGGCGCTGGCCCAGGTGTACGGCCAGACCGGCAATGCGGCGCCCGATGCCGGCGATGCGCGCCTGCTGCGCGCGTTCTTCGGCGCAGTCCAGCAACTCAATGCCGCAGACCTGATACTTGCCTATCACGACCGCTCCGATGGCGGTCTGTTCGTCACGGTATGCGAAATGATGTTTGCGGGCCGCTGCGGCATCGAGCTGGAGATCGGGGCGCCGCCGGTTGCGCAGCTTTTCAACGAGGAACTTGGCGCCGTGATTCAGGTGCGGCGCGCTGATATCGTGAAGGTATTGCAGATGCTGGCGGAGGCAGGGCTCGGTGCCGCGTGCCGCACCATCGGCAGCGTGCGGGATTCCGGCAAAATGGCGATTGCAGCGGGTGACGCGCCGATTTTTTCCGCATCCCGGGTGGAGCTGCACCGCGCGTGGTCCGAAACAACTTTCCAGATGCAGCGGCAGCGCGACAATCCGCAATGCGCCCAGCAGGAATACGACCGCATCCTCGATACCGGCGATCCCGGCATTGCGCCGCGCCTGACGTTCGATCCTGCTGCCGATGTCGCGGCGCCGTTCGTCAATGCCGCAAGGCCGCGAATTGCGGTTCTGCGCGAGCAGGGCGTCAACGGCCAGGTCGAGATGGCGGCAGCATTCGACCGCTGCGGATTCGAGGCGGTGGATGTGCATATGAGCGACATCATCGCGGGCCGCGTCAGGCTGTCGGGTTTCACAGGCTACGCCGCTTGCGGCGGCTTTTCCTACGGCGACGTGCTGGGCGCGGGGGAGGGCTGGGCCAAGTCGATTCTGTTCAACGCGAGAGCGCGGGACGAGTTCGAAGCGTTCTTCAGGCGCACTGACACTTTCGCGCTCGGGGTGTGCAACGGCTGCCAGATGATGAGCAATCTGCATGAAATCATTCCCGGCACCGAGGCGTGGCCGCATTTCGTGCGCAACAAGTCGGAGCAGTTCGAGGCGCGCTACGCGATGGTCGAGGTGCTGAAATCGCCGTCATTGTTCTTCGACGCCATGGCAGGAAGCCGGCTGCCGATTGCGGTCGCGCACGGCGAGGGATATGCCGAATTCGCCACGCCGGAGCAACGCAGCCGGGCGCAGCCGCTGGTCGCCCTGCGTTTTATCGATAACCGGGGTGCTGCGACCGAAAGGTATCCCTGCAATCCCAACGGTTCGCCGGCAGGTATCACAGGCCTGACCACGCCCGACGGGCGGTTTACGGTGTTGATGCCGCATCCCGAGCGCGTGTTCCGGACGGTCCAGAATTCGTGGCACCCGCGCGAGTGGGGCGAGGACGGCCCGTGGCTCAGGATGTTCCGCAATGCCAGACGATGGGTCGGGTAGGCCGCGTTGCGGCGCTGAATCTCTTAGTCGATCTTGGCCTTGGCGCGCAGGTCGCCGATTACCTTGTCGATCGCCTGCCGCTGAAGGTTCTGCTGCAGCTGCGGCTTGACTTCCTCGAAGCCCGGTGTTTTGAACGGCCGTTCGTCGTCTAGGCGAATCACGTGCCATCCGAACTGGGACTGCACCGCCGGATCGGTCAGCTGGCCTTTCTTGAGCTTTTTCAGCGCCGCGGCAAACGGGGGCACGTAGCGCCCGGGCGCACTCCAGCCAAGGTCGCCGCCCTGGGCTTTCGAGCCCTGATCCTCGGATTTTTCCGCGGCGATCTTGTCGAAAAGCGCGCCTTGCTTCAATTGCGCAATGATCTGCTTCGCCTCGGCTTCCTCTTTCACCAGAATGTGGCGTGCTTTATATTCCTTGTCGCCGATTTGCGTCTTTTGCCGTTCGTATTCCTTCCTGAGCGCATCGTCGCTGAGGGGGTGACTCTGGATGTAGTCCTGCACGAACGCATTGACCAGCGCTTCCTGGCGTTGCAGGTCAAGTTGCGAAATGACTTCGGTGCTTTTGTCGAGCCCTTTCTTGACGGCTTCCTGCGAAATCACTTCCCGGGTAATCAGCGCATCGCGCATGCGGTTCCTGACATCCGGGGTGTCGGGCTGCCCCTGCGCGGCGTTGACTTTGAGCAGCAGCTCAAGCCTGCTCTGCGGAATCGACACGCCATTGACTCTGGCGATCCCCCCCGCAGTCTGTGCATGGCTGGTCGCAACCGTCAGCGAACCGGCGAGTACGAGCGCGAGCAGCGGGATTTTCGTTGTGTTCAGCATGATTTCCTGTTGTCGGGGATTAAATTTCGTCGGGAGTATACGCTTTGATCGTCAAGGCGTGAATTTCGCGCTCGAGCATCTTCCCGAGCGCGGCATGAACCATGCGGTGGCGCTCCTGGGCCGCTTTGCCTTCGAACAGCGGCGAGACGATGATCAGCTGAAAATGCCCGCCGCCGCCTTTCGCGCCGGCGTGTCCTGCGTGCTGTTCGCTGTCGTCGATCAGCTCGACACTGTCGGGCGACAGCACCGCGAGCTTCTGCTCGATGAGCTCCAGGGTGTCCTTCATGCCGGCACGGATTTCCTGCGGGTTGCGCGGCGCATTACTTCGAATCGTCGGTGTCGACGTATTTGGAGAGCAGCAGGGCCTGCCCCACGATGAACACCAGCATCAGCCCCATGCCGCCGAAAAGCTTGAAATTGACCCAGGTGTCGGTCGAAAAATTGAGCGCGACATAGATGTTGAGCGCGCCCATGACGGCGAAAAATCCGGACCAGCTCATGAGCAGCTTGCGCCATACGATCTCCGGCAGATCCATCTGTTTTTCCATCATCGCCTTGATCAGGTTCTTGCGGAAGACCAGCTCCGCAATCAGCAGCACCGCGGCAAACAGCCAGTAGAGCACGGACGGCTTCCACTTGATGAACATCTCGTCGTGAAGCAGCAGCGTCGCGCCGCCGAAGAAGACGATTACCCCGAGGCTTACCCACAGCATGTTATCGATCTTGCGGTGCCGGTACCACACCCACCCGATCTGCGCGAAAGTCGCGACGATGGCGACCGCGGTCGCGATGTAGATGTCGTAGACCTTGAAGGCGACGAAAAACAGCAGGACCGGAAACAGATCGAACAGGAGTTTCATAAAGGCATGATTATCAGACTTTAATGCCCTGTTGTCCAATCGGGCAGGGCGCCCGCGAACCCGTCAGCCCGCAGCCGCAACCAACGCAACGGTGCCGCTCATTCCGGTTCGAGCCTGAGGGAGGCCGAGTTGATGCAATAGCGCAGTCCGGTGGGCGCGGGGCCGTCTTCAAACAGGTGCCCGAGATGCGCGTCGCAGCAGCTGCACAGCACTTCGGTGCGATGCATCAGGTGGCTGTAGTCGTCTTCGGTACGGACGTTCCCGTCCGCTGCCGGCTGCCAGAAGCTTGGCCAGCCGGTGCCGGAATCGAACTTGTGCGCGGAACAAAACAACCCGGCGCCGCAGCACACGCAACGATAAACGCCTGCTTCGTGGTTGTTCCAATAGGCTCCACTGAAGGCGCGCTCGGTGCCCTTCCTGCGCGCGACGTCAAACTGTTCGGGGCTGAGCAGTTTTTTCCATTCCTGTTCGCTCTTGACGATTTTCTCGCTCATGACGGACTCCAACCGGGTTATCCTGCAACTCCAAGCTCGAGCCGCATCGGTCCCTTGGAAATGGCGATGCGGCCGGGATTGCGCCGCTTGGCAAGCTCCCTGAGCAGCCGTACGATCGGCTGGTCGAAATGGTATTCAGTCTGCAGCGGTCCCGTAGCGCGCATGTCATCCACCTGGGAACCGGCGTAGAGATGGCGCAGCAGCCGCTCCTCGTCGCTGAGGTACGGGTACTTCCTGCGCAGCGATGCTACCGCGGGTGCCGGCGGCCGGGGCTGGAGCGCAATCGCGGACGAGCCGTTGGCGATGATCCGGTCGAGCACGTCGGGCTCGACCGGCGCGAGCAGCTTGCCGTAGTAGCCGAGTGCGTATTTCTTGACCTCGTCCGGAATCGTGCGGTAGCGCTCGCCCTGCATCACATTGAGCACCGCCTGCGTCCCGACGAGCTGCGAGAACGGCGTCACCATCGCCGGCCAGCCGAGTTCCCTGAACACGCGTGCCGTCTCCTCGAGCACCTGGTCGAACTTGTGCATGAGCCCCGCTTGCTGCAGCTGGAACTTCATGTTCGTAAGCATGCCCCCCGGAATCTGGTGCTCGTAATGAAACTGGTCGTACTCCATCGGTACGCCCAGCGGCAGGCCAGCGTGTTCGGCGACGCGCCTGAAATGCGCGCCGACCGCGGCCACGAGCGGGTCGTCGATATTCACGGTGTAGCCCATGCTGCGCAGATTGCGCACCACCGTCTGCGTGGCAGGCTGCGCCGGGCCGTTGGCGAGCGGTGCAATCGACGTCTGGATCTGTGTGACCCCGAGCCTGACGCCTTCAAGATAAACCAGCGGGGCCAGCCCGGTCATGCAGTGGCTGTGCAGCTCGAGCGGCACTTTGCCCGTGACCTCGAGCATGGCCGGCACCAGCGTGCGGATGCGGTCAGGTGTCAGCAATCCCCCCGGGTCCTTGATCATCATCACGTCGATCCCGGCGCGCTCGATCAGCTCGCGGGTCTTCTGCGCGTAGAACTGATCGGTGTGCACCGGGCTCTGGCAGAACACCACCGAACCGACGGATTCCATGCCGAGCCGCTTCACCAGGCGCAGGATGTCGACAATGTTGTCGAGGTCGGACAGTGCATCGATGGCGCGCACGCGGCGGACGCCGTTTTTCGCGAGGCATTCGACCCACAGATAGTTCACGTCATCGGGCTGGACGTCGAACGACAGCAGGCTTTTGCTGCGCATCGCCGATTGCATCCGCGTGCGGGTGACTTTTTGCCGCATCAGCCGCAGCCGCTGCCATGGGTCTTCCTTGAGATAGCGCACGCAGACATCAAACTGGATCGCGCTCATCAGGTCGATCGCTTCGAAACCCGCGCGGTCCATTTGCTCCGCCACGGGCAGCATCATCGCGGTGGTCATGCGCGTTGCCCACAGGCATTGGTGGGCGTCGCGCAGCGTGGTGTCGATTACCTTGATTTCGGCCATGGAGCGGCGGCGGTCAATCCGGTTTGATTACGATGAGCGGCTGGTCCGGCTCGACCTGCGTCTCGTTGGCGAGCGGAATCGCCGTGACGGTACCGGCAACTCCGGCCTTGAGCGTGCTGAACAGTTTCATCACTTCGAACACGCAAACGGCGTCTTCGGGCCCCACGTGATCGCCGATTTCGGCGTATGGCTTGGCGCCGGGTGCATCGGCGCGGTAAAACGTTCCCATGGTCGGCGCGCGCACGGCGACGTGTCCGGGCGGTATCTCGAATGCTGCGCCACCCGGGGCCGGCGCCGCGGCGCCGGGAGGAGGCTCGACCGGCGCGGGAGGGGCGGCCCGGGTGGCGGCGTTGTCCGGAGCCTTGCCGCCTGGGCTGATATGCAACTTGAGTTCGCCGATTTCGAGATGAACTTCGCGATCCCCCATCTCATCGATGATCTTGAGGATCTGCTGGACGTCGTCGTGGGTCAGTTCTGACACAATGGCTCCCCGGCGGGCGGCGCGGTCAAAGCACCTTGCCCGGATTCATCAGATTATACGGATCGAGCGTGTGCTTAAGCGCCCGCATCAGTTCCAGTTCGACTCCACCCTTGTAGTGCTCGAGTTCGCCGCGTTTCGCCTGGCCGATGCCGTGCTCGGCGCTCACGCTGCCGCCAAACCGGTACACGATATCGTGGACCACGCGGTTGACGTCCGTGGCGGCGCGCGCCCGGGGGTCGGTGCGTTCGCGCCCCGGCACGAATGCATTGAAGTGCAGATTGCCGTCGCCGACGTGACCGAAACAGATAATGCGCACGCCCGGAAAGCGCGCCTCAAGCGCGTGGCTGGCGGTGGCGATGAACTCCGGAATGCGGCTCACGGTAACCGCGACGTCGTGACGGTACACCAGCCCCTCGACGCGGGCAGCATCCGGAATCGTGTCGCGCAGCCGCCAGAACGCCTGCGCCTGCTGCTCGTTTGCCGCGACGACCGCGTCGCTCACCAGTTTGTGCTCGATGCCGGCGGCCAGCGCACTCTCCAGTTCGGCGCGGATTGCGCTGCCTTCGTGGGTGTCGGTGAGCTCAATAAGGATGTACCACGGCTCAGCCTGCGGCAGCGGATCGCGCGTGCCGGGAATCTGCCGCAGCACCATGTCGAGGCAGTTGCGCGAGAAGATCTCAAACCCGCTGACGCGGTCCCCGCAGTGCCTGCGCAGCAGTGCGAGCAGCTCGACGGCGGCTTCCGCGGAGCGTATCGCCGCGATTGCGGTGACGCTCGCGCGCGGGCGCGGAAACAGCTTCAGCACCGCCTTGGTAATGATGCCGAGTGTGCCTTCCGCGCCGATGAACAGGTGCTTCAGGTCGTAGCCGGTATTGTCCTTGCGCAGGCCGCGCAGCCCGTCCCACACGCGTCCGTCGGCGGTCACGACTTCGAGCCCCAGCACCAGATCGCGCGTGTTGCCATAACGCAGCACGTTGCTGCCGCCGGCATTGGTGGAAAGATTGCCGCCGATCTGACAGCTGCCTTCGCCCCCCAGGCTCAGCGGAAAAAAGCGGTCCGCGTCCAGCGCCGCCTGCTGAACGTTGGCGAGTATGCAACCGGCTTCAACCGTCATCGCGTTGTTGAGCGTATCGAGCTCGATGATCCTGTTCATGCGTCCCAATGCCATCACGATCGCATTGCCGCTCGCATCCGGGGTCGCGGCGCCGCACATGCCGGTGTTGCCGCCCTGTGGCACGATCGGAGTGCGCGTCGCGGCGCACAGGCGCACGACGGCCGCGACTTCCCCGCTGCTCGCGGGACGCACGATCGCCGCCGCGCGCCCCTGATACAGCTCGCGCCAGTCGGTGAGATAGGGCGCCATTTCAGCCGGATCGGTGATGAGGCCGCCCGCACCGACGATCGCAGCGAGCCGCGCGATCAGATCGGCGGAAATCTCCGGCTGAGCGCTCATCGCACCGCGTGCGGGCATTGCGTCAACTGTTTTGGGTCGCATACCTCATGCCGAACTTCAATGGCCCTCCTTGGGCACAATGACGAGCGCGTATTATACGGACAAAAACCAGCTGAAATTTAACTGCCGCGCGCATTTCCTGTAAAGTAAGCGCAGGCAGCAATTCGCATCCATCCAACAAGGGAGCAACAGGCGGTGCCGAGAACAGCCGAAATCATTGCGCAAGCGCTGTACGAAGAAGGGGTCCGGTACGCGTTTGGTATCCCGGGCGGCGAAGTGCTCGAATTGCTCGATGCATTTCGCACGGTGGGGATCAAGTTCGTGCTGACCAAACACGAGATGGGCGCCGGCATCATGGCCGAGGCCAGTTACCAGCTGACCGGCAGACCTGGCGTGCTCGTCGCCACGCTCGGCCCCGGCATCACGAACACCACGACGGCAGTGGCGCAGGCGCTGCTCGACCGCTCGGCGCTGCTGGTGATCACCGGCGAAGTCGCGACTTCGCTGAAGTCGATCTACACCCATCAACTCATCGATCAGGAGGCCCTGCTGCGGCCGATCGTCAAATGGTCCACCACGATCGCGGCGCAGAATGCGTTCGACCAGGTGCGTAAAGGCATCGCGATCGCCAAGGGTCCGATGCCCGGACCGGTGCATTTCAATCTGCCGACTGACGTTGCCGGCAGCGAGCAGGCCGAAGGGAGGCGTTTTGCGCCGGTCACAGTGCGTGCCCTGCCGCGGCGCGAGGATCTTGCGCCGGTCGAGGCCTGGCTCAGGAAAGCGCGAAAGCCGCTCGCATTCGTCGGGGTCGGCGTCCAGCTCGACGGCGCGGAGCGTGACTTCAAGCGTTTCATCGAAGCCTGGCGCATCCCGTTCATTGCAACTTACAAAGCCAAGGGCGTAGTGCCGGAGGACCATCCGCTGTGCATCGGCGCAACCGGCCTGAGTCCGGTCGTGGACAAGATACACATGGCACACCTGCGCGAAGCCGATCTGGTGTTCACCATCGGTTTCGACCCCGTCGAGCTGCGCAGCGACTGGATCGCGCCGTGGGACGAAAAGAAACAAACCGTCAATCTCGACCTGGTGCCGAATACCCATCACGTCTACCGCAGCTCGTTCGAATACGCGGGCAGCCTGTCCGGCGCGCTGCACGCGCTCATCGCGGCGGTGCCGAAGCGCACGCCGGGCCGCTGGCTGGAGGCCGATCTCGACCGTTACCGCCGCACCATACAGCACGCGCTCGCGAGCACCCCAGCCAGGGGCATCGGTCCCTACCAGGTCGCGGCGGCGCTGCGGGAGGTTTTTCCGCGCGATACCATCGCCACCGTCGATACCGGCTCGCACCGCATCCTGATCAATCATGTCTGGCAGTCTTTCGAGCCGCGGCGCCTGCTGCAATCGAACGGGCTGGGTTCGATGGGTTACGCGCTGCCATCGGCGATCGCGGCCAAGCTGATTTTCCCCAAACGGCCGGTACTGGCAATGATGGGAGAAGCAGGCCTCGATATGGTGATCGGCGAAATGGCGTTGCTTGCGCACCACAAGCTCGCATTGACGCTGGTCGTGTTCCGCGACGACACGCTGTCGCTGATCAAGCTCAAACAGCAGCGCATGAAGCTCGCTGAAACCGGAGTCACGACCGGCAGCCCCGATTACGTGATGCTGGCCGAGGCCTACGGCGGCAATGGCTTTGTCGTCAATGACGTGGTCGAACTCAAGAAAGTCGCGCGGGTCGCGTTGAACAGCAAGCGTTTTACGCTGATCGAGGCGCGCATCAATCCAGCCGAATACAGCCACCAGATGTAGCGCGCTGCAACGGCACGGCGCGCATTTTATTGATCGATCCCTCCCATGCACCAGATCACATTGATACCGGGTGACGGCATCGGCCCGGAAGTCACCCGGTCCACGCGCGAAGTCGTCACTGCGGCCGGCGCCAACGTCACGTGGGAAACGGTCGGTGCGGGCCTGCGGACCGGGCAAGAGTGCGGCACGCCGCTGCCGGCGAGCGTATTCGAGTCAATTGCCCGCACACGGCTCGCGCTCAAAGGTCCGGTGCAGACGCCGTTCGGCGACGCCTACCCCGTGGTGGTCGAAGGCCGCACGCATCCGAGCGTGACCATCGCGTTACGCAAGGAGCTGAAGCTCTTCGTCAACGTCAGGCCGGCGCGCAATTATCCCGGGGTCAAGTCGCGCTTCGACAACGTCGACCTGCTGATTTTCCGCGAGAACAGCGAGGACCTGTACGCCGGCCGCGAGCGCATGGTCGATGCCGATACCGCCGAGGCGATCAAGATCATCACGCGCCAGGGCAGCGAGCGCGTCGCGCGCTTTGCATTCGACTACATGCGCAAGGTCGGCCGCCGCAAGCTCTCGGTGATACACAAATCGAACGTGATGAAATTGACCGACGGCTTGTTCCTCAGGACCGCGCAGCAAGTCGCGCGCGATTACCCGGAGTTCGAAGTCAACGAACGCGTGATCGATGCGCTGTGCATGGAACTCGTGGTCCGGCCGGAGGAATTTGACAGCCTGCTGCTGCCCAACCTCTACGGCGATATCGTGTCGGACCTCGCTGCGGGACTGGTCGGCGGACTTGGTGTTGCGCCCGGTGCCAACATCGGTGCTGACTGCGCGATGTTCGAGGCCGTGCACGGCGCGGCGCCCGATATCGGCGGCAGGGACATCGCCAATCCGATGGCGATGATCCTGTCGGCGGTGATGCTGCTGCGCTACATCGGTGACGCGCAGGCCGCCGACCGCATCGAGCACGCGCTCACAGCGGTGCTGCACGAGCAGAAGCACGTCACGCGCGATCTCGGCGGCAATGCCGGCACGCGCGAGATGACCGCGGCGATCGTCGGGAAACTAAGCAAAACATAAAATCCCCCTCGCCCCCGTCGTCGGGGGAGAGGGCAGGGGTGAGGGGGCACGCATTTACGTCTTCATCAATCAGGCTTGATGCCGGCGACCAATTCACGAGTGAGTTGGGCGGCCGGGATCTCTTTGCATCCGCTTGCATTCTGGCCAGACCACAGAGGCGAGAAATCACCGGAACCCCGGCTTTCGGCTTTGGCGCGCAAAGGCGCGATGGCAGCGGTGGCTAAGGGAAAAGCGGGTACAGCGGTGCTGATCGGGCCAAGCTCTTTCATAATGCGGTTCACGATTCCGCGGGCGGGTCGGCCTGTGAATAGGTTCGTGAGCGCCGTATGGCGGGCTGCCTCACTCTTCAGCGCGGCGCGATGTACTACGCTGGTGGTCGCTTCAGGGCAGAGCAGATAAGCCGTTCCAATCTGTACGCCGGCTGCGCCGAGTGCCATGGCAGCCGCAACACCTCTTGCATCCGCGATGCCGCCAGCGGCAATGACCGGGAGCTTCACTGCCCGCACGATTTGCGGCGACAGTGCAATCGTGCCAACTTGGGAAGTCAGATCATCCGACAGGAAAATGCCGCGATGTCCACCCGCCTCGAGACCTTGTGCGATGATGGCATCGACCCCGTGCGCTTCGAGCCAACGCGCCTCTTCAACGGTCGTTGCCGACGAGAGTATCTTCGAGCCCCAGGCTCTCACTCGCGCCAGTAATTCGGCGGATGGCAAACCAAAATGAAAGCTCACCACGGCGGGCTTGAATTCGTCTAGCACGTCGGCGGCTTCGGAACTGAAAGGCACGCGCCCCGACCCGATGGGAATGGTGTTTACATCAATTCCATACTCATTGTAATAGGGCGCAAGCGCAGTTCGCCAAGCCGCTTCGCGCCCGGCGCTGGGCGTGGGTGGTGCGTGGCAAAAGAAATTCACGTTGAAAGGCTTGCTCGTCCGTGCCTTGATCGCCGCCAGCTCATTGCGCATGGCGTCAAGACTGAGCATGGCACAGGGCAGTGAGCCCAGTCCGCCGGCATTGGAAACTGCCACCGCCAACGCGTGACCTTGCACACCGGCCATTGGTGCCTGAATGATCGGTAGCTCGATTCCCAGGAGTTGTTGCAGTGTCATCGTCTGATCTCCGTTTGCTTTAATCAATTCCGGGCAACGAGATCCCGGAGGTTCTCCTCGCCGCCAAAGCGCCAGGGACGGAGCTCAGTGCGAGCGTAGACGCCAGGTACGGTCCAGATACATAGGTAACGGTAAACGCCCTGTCAACGCATCCTGGCAAAACCCTTGCCAATCAGTATCAGCGCTCCACAAGCGAGAAGGGCCTGCAACGCTCCCCAGAATCGCTGCGGGCTCGCCGTACGGAAGAACCGTGTCCCCATCCACGTCCCCAGGAAGATCACCGGCATGAGCAACAGCGCTTCAGCGGCTATCGTGAGCGTAACAAGCCCGACGATTACGAAGAATAGAGCGCGTCCGGTGAGAAAAAAACCGGACAGGACGAGATTCGTGCCACGAAAACTCTCGGGCGTCCCGCAGGCCAGCTTAAGGTAGGGAACGAGGAGGTAGATACTTCCGCCGCCGCTGACAGTCCCTATCACTCCTGCGGTCACCGCGAGTGTCGATGTGATACGGCGGGAACGCAAATCGAACCGCTGCGAAAGACGCGCCATCAGCTGAAGCCGTTCCATCCCGATGATCATCATGATGATCAATCCCATGGATATTTCCAGCCACTCCGCCTTCCATAAGGTCAATAGCCAGGTGCCCACCGCCGTGCCGGCAAGCATGCCGGCAATCAGCGGCTTCGAAACTTTCCAGTCTGCGCTGCGCAGACCCTGGGGCAACAAGTCGATCTGCGCGATGAAAGAGGCCATAGCGGTCAACACGATGGCGTGGTGCGGGCCCAGGATCGGTGTGGTCAACAGGACGATCGGTATATTCGAGCCAAATCCAAAGGCTCCACGGACAAGAAAGCCCAGAAAATACGCGCCTGCTATGCATCCGATCGTCCATAAAGGCGCACCGCGAAACAATGCGTCACCCGTCAATAATTCAAAGCTCACGGCAGGGGCCTCTGTGTATCTAGGGTCAGTGTGATTTATCTTTTCGGGCTTGCCGTTGCGTCGTTAGTATAATGCGACGTTCGTATCACACCCAACTTGTAAAATAACGCAAGGAGAAACAGCATGCAGCGCAAGCAACTCGGTATCGCGGTCGTGGGCTCGGGAAGGATAGGGACGCTGCGCGCGCGTCTGGCGGCAAAACATCCGGCAGTCGGCTTTCTTGCGATCTCCGATCTTGATCCCGCGCGCGCGCGCTCGCTCGCCGAACAGACGGGCGCCGACTTTTACTCGGGTGACAACAACGAAGTCATCTCACGGCCGGAAGTGAACGCGGTATTTGTTTCCACGCCTGAAGGCGAACACTCCGCCCCGGTGCGCAAGGCGCTGGAACTCGGCAAGCCGGTGCTGGTGGAGAAGCCGCTCGCGCTGACGCTCAAGGACGCCGACGACATGCTGGCGATTCTCAAGCAGACCGGCGGCGAATTGCGCGTCGGCTACAGCCGCCGCTACAAGGAATGCTTTTTGCGCGGCAAGGAGCAGATATTGCAGGGGCGGCTGGGCCAGATCATCGGCGGCACCGCGCGCGTCTACAATTCCCGCGCCCAGGCATTCAACATTCTCAAACGCGATCCGCATGCGACGCCGGTGCTCGATGTGCTGACTTATTACGTCGACCTGATGTGCTGGTATCTCGAAGGCAACCCGCCGGTGGAAATCGTGGCGCGCGGAAAGCGGGGCCTTGTTTTCAAGCCGGCAGGGCACGACGTGGACGACATGACGTGGGCGATGGTCACGTTCGCCGACGGCGCTGTGATCAACCTGGGCGTGAGCTACTCGCTGCCGGCCCTGTATCCCGCACAGGGACAATCTTCGCGCATTGAATTGCTGGGCGCCGACGGTTCGATGATCATCGATGACGATCATCTCGATCATCTGCTTTATTCCGAGAAGGGCGTGCCGCATGGCTACATGCCCGATCATACGGTCAACATGGCGTTTCTCGGGGCGAATACGCCGGGCGAGTGGGCAGTGGGCAACTTCTGGGGGCCGCTTGGCAACGAGACGCGCGCCTGGCTCGATCACCTCGCGACCGGCAGCCCCACCGTGCATACCACGCCCGCGCAGGCCCGCATCAATCTGGAAACGACCATTGCGATTCAGCGTGCGGCGGATACCGGCAAGGCGATCAGGTTGCCGCTGGAAACCTGAGCGCGCCGCTACTCGAGCTTGATGCCGGCCTCGCGCACGACTTTGCTCCATTTCGCAAGGTCGTCGCGGATAAAGCGTGAAAACTCCTCGGGCGTGCTCTCCAGCACATCAGCACCGAAGCGTGCAAAGCTGTCGCGGGTAGCTTTCAGACGCAGCACTTTGATGAGCGCGGTGTGCAACTTCATCACGACATCGCGCGGCGTCGCGGCCGGCAGCACGATGCCGGTGAAGGTGCTCGCATCGAAGCCAGGCAGTCCCGATTCGTTCATGGTCGGGATTGCGGGCATCTGTGCCGAGCGCTTGAGCGTGGTCACGGCAAGGGCGCGCAGCTTGCCGCTCTGGATGAAGCCGATCGACGAAGACAACTGGTCGAAATGCACGTCAACCTGGCCGCCCATCAAATCGATAAGCGCGGGCCCGCTGCCTTTGTAGGGTATGTGAATCATCTTGGTGCCGGACGCGCTCTGGAACAATTCGCCGGAGAGGTGATTGGTCGTGCCGCTGCCTGCCGAGGCCATGGTGATGCGTCCCGGCCGCGACTTGGCAATCGCGATGAACTCCTTCACGTTTTTTGCAGGTACCGAGGGATGGATTACCATCACGAGCGGCACGCTCGAGACCAAAGTCGTCGTCGCGAAATCCCTGACCGGATCGTAGCCGAGCCGGGGATACAGCGCGGGAGCGGTGGTCAGCGTGCCCGTGGAACCCAGCACCGTCGTGTAGCCGTCCGGCGCCGCTTTGGCGGCAAGCTCCGCACCGATGGTGCCGCCGGCGCCGCCGCGATTGTCGATCACAACCTGTTGGCCGAGCGCTTCGGTGAGCCCGGGCGCAATCGCGCGTGCCGTGATGTCGATATTGCCGCCGGGCGGGTACGGGACGATAATGCGGATGGCCCTCTCAGGATAGGCGGCATGCACAGTGGGCGCAGCGGCGCACAGCGACGCCATCAGCAGCAGGTGACGGCTATTCATGGTTTCTCCCCCGGGACGCGTTTAGCGTTCAATAAACTGAAATTTGATTGTGCCGTAGCCAACCCTGGTTTGTAAATCTCTCTTCCGGTCATATTTGCCGGCGCTTGCGGCGATCGTGTCAATGGAGTTCCGGCTTGATGTCCGGATATTCGCAGGGCAATAGTTTATCGACATGAATGGAAACGACAAAATGAATTCCGCGCCGGCCAATCCAGCCAATTTTCCTGACAGTGCGATGGACGTGCTGAACTTCGGGCGTGACTCGCTGCGCGCCATCTTTGCGCCCCGCAGCGTAGCCGTGATCGGCGCGAGTGAGAAAGAGGGCAGCGTCGGGCGGACCGTATTGTGGAACCTGATCAGTAACCCGTTTGGCGGCGCGGTTTATCCGATCAACGCGCAGCATGGCCAGGTGCTGGGCATCAAGTCGTATCCCAACGTCGCCAGCGCGCCCGGGCCGGTTGACCTGGCTGTCATCATCACGCCCGCACCGACGGTACCCGGTATCGTCAGCGAGTGCGTCGCGGCCGGCGTGAAAAGCGCGATCATCATCTCGGCCGGGTTCAAGGAAGCGGGCCCGGCCGGCGTGGAACTGGAGCGGCTAATCGCCGAGAGGGCGCGCGGCAAGCTGCGTCTCATCGGTCCGAATTGCCTGGGTGTGATGCGCCCCATCACGCACCTGAATGCAACCTTTGCGAGCGCGATGGCGCGCCCCGGCACGGTCGGCTTCATCAGCCAGAGCGGCGCGCTGCTGACTGCCGTGCTTGACTGGAGTTTCCGTGAAAACGTCGGCTTCAGCGCATGTGTATCCGTCGGCTCGATGCTCGACGTTGACTGGGGCGACCTGATCAACTTTCTCGGCGACGACCCGCACACGCACAGCATCATGATTTACATGGAGTCCATCGGCAACGCGCGGTCCTTCATCTCCGCCGCGCGCGAGGTCGCGCTGACCAAGCCGATCATCGTCATCAAGGCAGGGCGCACCGCGGCCGCGGCCAAGGCCGCCGCCTCGCACACCGGCGCGCTTGCCGGCAGTGACGACGTGCTCGACGCGGTGTTCCGCCGGTGCGGTGTGCTGCGCGTCAACGCCATCTCGGATTTGTTCTACATGGCCGAGGTACTCGCGAAGCAACCGCGCCCGTCCGGCCCGCGCCTTACCATTGTCACGAACGCCGGCGGGCCGGGTGTGCTAGCCACCGACACGCTGATCGCCCTTGGCGGCGAACTGGCCGAGCTGTCCGAACCGACGATGGAGGCGCTCAACAAGGTGCTGCCGCCGCACTGGAGCCATGGCAATCCGATCGACATTCTCGGCGACGCCGATCCGGAGCGCTACGCGCAGGTACTCGAGATCGCCGGCAAGGATCCGAACAGCGACGGACTGCTGGTAGCGCTCACGCCGCAGGCGATGACCGATCCGACCGAAACGGCCAGGCGTTTGACGGCGTTCGCCGTGACCCCGGGCAAACCGGTCCTCGCGAGCTGGATGGGCGGCAAGGATGTGGTCGCCGGCGAGGCAATTCTCAACCAGGCGAACATACCGACCTTCGGCTATCCGGACACGGCTGCGCGTACGTTCACCCTGATGTATCGTTACGCGTATAACCTGCGCGGCCTGTACGAAACACCGACGCTGGTGGAGGCCGGGATGGGGGCGGCGCCGGACCGCGCGCAGGCACGGCAGTTCATCTTGGACGCGCGCAAGGCCGGCCGCACTCTGCTCACCGAGTACGAGTCGAAGCAGATGCTCGCGGCGTACGGCATCCCGACTGTGAAAATGCGGATTGCCACCAGCGAAAACGACGCGGTGCAATGCGCGGACACGATTGGCTATCCCGTCGTGCTCAAACTGCATTCGCAAACGATCACGCACAAGACCGAAGTCGGCGGCGTGCAGCTGAACCTCTCCGACGCCGCTGCGGTGCGACGCGCCTATCGCGCGATCGAATCCGGGGCGAAGGCAGCGCGCGAACCGGATTTGCGCGGCGGCGGGCATTTTCTCGGCGTAACCGTGCAGCCGATGGTCAAACTCGATGGCTACGAACTGATCGTCGGCAGCAGCATCGACGCGCAATTCGGTCCGGTGCTGCTGTTCGGCGCAGGCGGGCAACTGGTCGAAGTGTTCCGCGACCGCGCGCTTGCCCTGCCGCCGCTCAACACGACGCTGGCGCGACGCATGATGGAGCAAACGACGATATACAAGGCGCTCAAAGGCGTGCGCGGCCGGGCGCCCGCAGACCTCGGCGCGCTGGCGCAATTGCTGGTGCGGTTCAGCCAACTGGTCATCGAGCAGCCGTGGGTCAAGGAGATCGACATCAACCCGTTGCTCGTGGGTCCCTGCCCAAATCCCGCCGCGCCGGACAGTGGAGAACCAGGGGGAGGGGGCATCATCGCGCTCGATGCACGTATGGTGCTGCACGAACCGGGCCTCGAAGAGGATCAATTGCCCAGGCTCGCCATTCGCCCGTACCCGGCGCAATACGCGTCGGAATGGACGGCGAACGACGGCACGCGTGTCGTCATCCGCCCGATTCGCCCCGAGGACGAGCCGCTGATCGTAAAGTTCCATGCGACTCTGTCGGAGGAGAGCGTGTACATGCGTTACTTCCACATCATCGGGTACAGCCAGCGCGTTGCGCATCAACGCCTGACGCGCATGTGTTTTATCGATTACGACCGCGAGATGGCGCTGGTCGTGGATCGTAAAGATCCGCAAAGCGGCGAGCACTCCATCCTCGCGGTGGGACGCCTGAGCAGATTGCACATGGCGCCGGAAGCCGAGTTCGCCATTCTCGTCAGTGACGCACACCAACGGCGTGGTTTCGGCAGCGAGCTTTTGCGCCGCCTCGTGCAGATCGGGCACGATGAGAAGCTGCACCGGATCACCGCCAGTATTCTGAGCGGCAACGTCGCCATGCAGAGTATTGCGCGCAAGACCGGTTTCAGGCTGAAACAAGCGGGATCCGAGGTCAACGCGGAGATGGACCTGTCAAAATCCTGATGACGTGCTTATAATCCGCACATCATGATTCCATCACAACGTCTGCCGTATTCAGCCATCATCGATCGTGCTCCGCTCAAGCTGCCGCGTGGGGTGCGCCTGGTCGTGTGGCCCATCGTCAATGTCGAGGTATGGGACATCGGGCGGGCGATGCCGCGCCAGGCGTTGCCGCCGCCGACCGGCGTTACCCTGCGGCCCGATCTGCCGCACTGGGCGTGGCATGAATACGGCATGCGGGTCGGTTTCTGGCGGCTGAAGGCCGCGCTCGACCGGCTGAAGATCACGCCGACATTGTCGGTCAATGCGCGCGTTTGCCTCGATTATCCGCGCGTGGCGCAGGCGGCCCGCGATGCGGGCTGGGAATTCATGGGGCACTCCTACGATCAGCGCCCCATACACTTCGAGCCCAATCAGCGCGCGATGATCCGCAGGGCGGTCAAGGTGATCAAGGCATACACCGGCAAACAGCCGGTCGGCTGGCTCGGGCCCGGATTCACCGAAACGCTCGACACGCCGGATCTGCTCGCGGAGGCTGGCATCAAATACGTCGCCGACTGGCCGGTGGATGATGAGCCCTGTGAACTCAAGACCCGCCACGGCACGCTGCTGTCGCTGCCGTACAGCATCGAGCTCAACGATATCGCGATGATGATGGTGCAGCACCACCCCGCGAGTGAATTCGTGACGCGGTGCATGGACTACTTTGACCGGGTGTACGCGGAATCGAAGTCGCGCGCAAAGGTCATGTCGATCGCCGTGCATCCTTACATTTCGGGTACACCGTACCGGATCAAGTATTTCGAGCAGGTGCTCGAGAGGCTGCGCAAGAAGCCCGGCGTGGTGTTCTGGACCGGCGAGCAGATCATGAACTGGTATGCGGCGGGCCGCGGCAAGCGCGGCAAGGTTTGATTTTTGTCAAAGATGCGCCGGACGCCTGTGTTAGGCTGAACCGGCTTTGGCGAGGCAGGGGATGGTGCACGGCAAGTCGGATTTGGACGCCATGTGACGGAGTTTCCGAAGCCCGGTGGTTGGATGAATAACCTTATCAATCAAATGGTTTCGTTCAATTTTGCAAATTGTTGTAAAATAAAAACCTGCGCGCACGAAAGGCGTTTTCCGGCCTCGTTTCGCTCGCAATGACACGACCGCACTGTGACTGAAACCGGTCCAATATCACCCAACACACAAGGAGCATTCCAATGGCAAATACACCGTGGAAATCAAAAAACTGGTACGTAAGCCAGTGGAATTATGAGAAGGAGGTCACCAAGGACTTCAAGTTCGCCAAGAACATCAAGGTGCACGACATCACGCTGCGTGACGGCGAGCAGCAAACCGGCATCATCATGACCAAGGATGACAAGATCCGCATCGCCGAGGGTCTGGCGGAAGCGGGTGTACATCGGATCGAAGCGGGTATGCCGATTGTCTCTCCTTCGGATGCCGAGGCCATCAAGGAAATCGTCAAGCGCAATCTCGGCCCGCAGATCTTCGCGTTCTCGCGCTGCATGAAAGAGGACGTCCAGCGCGCGATCGATACCGGCGTCAATGGCGTGGTGATGGAAATCCCGTCCAGCCAGCACATGGTGGACCTTGCTTACAAATGGCCGATGGAAAAAGCGATCGAGACTTCGATCGAAGCCACCAAGTTTGCGCGCGACAACGGGCTCGAAGTCGTCTTCTTCCCGATCGATTTTTCGCGCTCTGAAATGAATTGGGTATTGAACCTGATCGAGCGCGTCGCCACCGAAGGACACATGGACGCGCTGGCGCTGGTGGACACCTTTGGCGTCGTTTCACCTCACGCAATGCAGTACTTCGTGCGCCAGGTCAAGAAGCGCATCAACAAACGCCTCGAAGCGCACTTCCACCAGGATTTCGGCATGGGTGTCGCGAATACCATCATGGCGCTGGCCGAAGGCGTCGAGGTGATGCACACGACCGTGCTCGGCGTCGGTGAACGGGCTGGCAATACGCCGATGGAAGAAACCGTGATGGCGCTGTTGACGATGTACGGAGTGGACGTCGGACTGGATTACACCAAGCTGACTTCGCTTGCCAACCTGGTGCAGCAAATTACCGGAGTTGCCGTGCCTTCGAACAAGCCGATCGTCGGCAAAGCCCTGTATCAGATCGAATCCGGCATCATCGCTAGCTGGTACAAGAACTGCGGCGAGGAATACGCAACCGAACTCTTCCCGGTGCGCTGGAATGCGGTCGGGCAGCCAGCTCCCATCGTGGTGATGGGCAAGGGCAGCGGCATCGATTCGGTCAAGATGTGGCTCGAGCAAATGGGCATCGAGGCGAGCGATGAAGAGGCCTTGATGATCACGGCAGCGGTCAAGAAGTACTCGCTGAACAGCAAGCAACTGCTGACCGAAGATGAGTTTCGCAAGGTTGCCAAAGGAGTGCTCGGTCAGCGCGCCGCAGCGTAGAGTCCGTGTGATACGCTGATCGTCAGCAGCAAAACGCCCCGGGGGCTCGCGCACCGGGGCGTTTTTTTGGGACGACTAATTGCACTGTGTCACAAAGCAGATTCCCTCCCCCGTCGAGGGGGAGGGTTAGGGTGGGGGTGAAACGCCTCGGGATGCGCAATCTTTTCACCCCCATCCCAGCCTTCCCCCGTCGAGGGGGAAGGAGTCCCTTTGGAATCTTGTGACGCGGTATGATTGGTGATCAGGGATCGCTAATCGGGTCTCTGCAAGTCAGCCATCATCGCCGCGAGAAAGCGTCCGGCTTCGCCGCCGGTGACTGCGCGATGATCGAAAGTCAGCGACAGCGGCAGGATGCGGTGAACCGCGGGCTGGTCGTCAACGACAACCACTTCCTTGCCGATGCGTCCCGCGCCGACGATTGCAACCGTCGGCGGCAGCACGATCGGCGAAGCATAGCGGCCGGCGATCGAGCCATAATTGGATAGCGTGATGGTGTTCGCGCGCAGGTCTTCAGGCGGAACCTTGCGATTGCGCGTGTCCTGGATCAGCCTCGCCAGCGCGGTTTTCAGTTCCTCCGGCGCGCGCCGCTCGACGTTGCGCAACACCGGCACCAGCAGGCCGTCCGGCGTATCGACTGCGATGCCGAGATCGACGTTTTTCAATAACCGCCTGCCGACTGCCTGACTGTCATACCAGGCATTGAGCGACGGCTCGGCGCGGCAGGCGGCGACGAGCGCGCGGATCAGGCGCAGCATCACGCTGGCGCCTTCGGGCCAGGCGTCGATGTCGGCGTCGTCCATGAGGGTGGCGCAGGCGACTTCAGCGTGGGCGAGCGTCATGCTTTGCGCCATCACCTTGCGCACGCCGCGCAGCAGCTCCTGCGGACCGAGCTCGGCGAGAATGCGTGCCGCGCGCTGCACATCGTTGGCGGTGATCAGGCCGTCGGCGCCGGTCGGCGTCACCATCGTGAGATCGATGTTGAGCTTGCGCGCCAGTGCGCGTACCGCCGGCATCGCCTTGATGCCGTGCGCGAGCGGCGTCGCGCCGGCGGGGGCCTCGGCAATCACGCTCTGGCCGACCTCGACTTTGCCGACGACGGTGCCGGTGTCGGTTTCATCACCGCCTTCGAACGCAATCAGCGGCGCGCCGACGTGCGCAACATCGCGCTCAGTGCCGTAGAGCTTGACGATCCTTCCCGCGTAGGGAGCGGGGATATCGACGATCGCCTTGGCGGTTTCGACCGACACCAGCGGCTGATCGACCGCGACGTCGTCACCCGCCTTGACGTGCCATTTGACGATTTCCGCTTCCTGCAGGCCTTCGCCCAGATCCGGCAGCTTGAAGATTTTCATAGTGATGATCGGACTACGCGAATTCGAGGGTCTTTCTTGCGGCCGCGAGTATCTGCTGCTTGCCCGGAAGGTAATGCTGTTCGAGGCGCGCCAGCGGCACCACGACATCGGGCGCGGTGACGCGCTGCACCGGCGCGAGCAGGGTGAGCAGGCCCCGCTCGGCGAGGGTTGCTGCGATTTCGGACGCGATGCTGCAGTGACGCGGCGCCTCGGTCACCACGACACAACGCCCGGTCCTGGCCACCGAAGCCAATATGGTATCGAAGTCGAGCGGCTTGAGCGTGGCCACATCGATCACCTCGGCGACGATACCTTGCTCTCCCAGTTCGTCGGCGACCTGCAGCGTCTCATAGACCATTGCGCCCCACGTGACGAGCGTAACGTCGGTGCCTTCGCGCAGCGTGAAGCATGCATCGAGCGCCAGCGCTTCGCCGTTGTCGATCACGTCCTCTTTGAACAAACGGTAGAGGCGCGTGGGTTCGAGAAACACCACCGGGTCGGGATCGCGGATTGCGGCGAGCAGCAATCCATAGGCGCGCTTCGGCGACGAAGGATAAACCACGCGGATGCCGGGGATGTGCGCGAACATCGCATCGGGGCTCTCGGAGTGATGCTCGGGCGGATGAATGCCGGCGCCGCATGGCGTGCGCAGTACCATCGGGCAGCTTAACCGGCCCTGCGTGCGATGCCGCATGCGGCCGGCATGATTGAGCATCTGGTCGAGCGTGGTGTAGGCAAATCCCGAGAACTGGATTTCGCATACGGGGCGCAAGCCTTCGGCCGCCATGCCGATCGCCATGCCCGCGATCAGATTTTCGGCGAGCGGCGTGTCGATCACGCGCTCGGGACCGAACTTGTCGAGCAGGCCGAGGGTCGCGCGGAATACGCCGCCGTCTTTGCCGACATCCTCGCCAAGTACGACGACGTCAGGGTCCTCAGCCATCGCGCGCGCGAGCGCCAGATTGACTGCCTCGACCAGGGTGATCTGCGCCATGACTATGTCGATTCGCCTGCTGCGGCAGTTACCGCCGCGCGCTGCACGGCAAAAGCTGCCGGCAACGTCGCGTAAAGATGGTCGAACATCTGCCCGGCTGGAGGCGGCGGCGTGTCGAGGTAGGCCTGTGCTGCCGCCTGCACCTGTTCGGCGGATTGCCTGAGCAGTTCCTCCTCCAGCGCCCTGTTCCACACGCCCGCTTCAGAGAGATAATTGCGCAGGCGCAGCACTGGGTCCCGCTTCCATGCTTCGGCGAGCTCTTCGGGAGCGCGGTAGCGCGACGCATCGTCCGCGGTGGTGTGATCGGCAAGGCGATATGTCACCGCCTCAATCAGCGCCGGCCCGCCGCCCGAGCGGGCTTTGACAAGCGCTTCGCGCATCGCGTGGTGTACCGCGACCACGTCGTTGCCGTCGACCTGCACGCCCTCGAAGCCGGCGGCCAGCGCTTTCTGTGCCAATGTTTGCGCCGCGCTCTGGGTTTTGCGCGGCACCGAGATCGCCCATTGATTGTTGGTGAGGACGAACACAACCGGCAGCCGCCATGTGCCGGCGGCATTGATGCTCTCGTAGAAATCACCCTTGGAGGATGCCCCGTCGCCTAACATGCACACTGCGGCACGCGGTTGCCTGCGCAGCTTGATCGCGTAAGCAACACCCACGGCGTGCAGGCACTGCGAAGCGATCGTGATGCACACCGGGAAGTCGCGGCGCGCAGCCGAATAGTTGCTGCCGCGCTCGTCGCCGCCCCAGTACACGAGCAGCTCGCGCATCGTGACGCCGCGCATGATCTGGACACCGTTCTCGCGGTAGGTGCACAGGAGCACGTCGTCCTTCTGCATCGCGGCACCGACACCGGCCTCGACCGCTTCCTTGCCGAGTATCGAGGCGTAGGTGCCGATCTGGCCGGTGCGCTGCAGCGCGATCGCCTTGGCGTCGTAGGTGCGCATCAGCACCATCGCCTGATAGAGCGGTATCAATGCCGCGGTGTCTGCTGCAAACGCGGGAAGGGGGGCGACGACCTTGCCATGCGCATCGAGAAACTGCGAGTAAAGGATTTCGAAGCGGGCGGCGACGGTCACGGCGGCGTCTGTTCTTGAAGCGACCTGTCCCAGATATTCGGGATCACGGCGCTGGAATATCCGGAAATAAACGTCTGATTGTCCCCGCCGGGAAATTCGTAAGTATGACGTTTCACCGCGCCGATGTTTGCGCCGTAGACATGAATGCTGATTGACGGGCGTCCGCCCAGAGCGTTTGACACTCTGTGGATGTCTCCAACGCGCGGAGAAACCAGATCGACTTCACCCGGTGTCAGCTGATGCGTGTTTTTCGCACTCAAGCGGCGCGTCACAGGGTCCAGAGCGAATTCTTCGCAGAGTTCGACCCCGCGCATCATGCCCACCATGCCCCATACCGTATGGTCATGGATCGGCGTTTTCTGACCGGGTCCCCAGACAAAACTGACGATCGAAAAACGCTCCATTGGATCGCAATAGAGCAGGTATTGCCGGTACCGCTCTGGATCGGGTGTGGCAAAGTCTTCGGGTAACCAATCGTCGTGCGCAACGAGTCCTGAAAGGAGCGCTTTGCCGTCCACAAAAATCCGTTTCTCATCATCGCCGGCCGCGGCGATGTGCCGGGTGAACGACTGCACGAAACCTCGAAATCTGGCCGTGTTATTCATTAAGATAACGTTTGCGTTGAGCAGCGCTCGCTCACAGTGAGGTCAAACGGATCGGGACCAGGAGCCTTGACGATTGTTCCGGGGTGTGGCGGATTGTGCATCCTCATGATTTTAGCCCCAGTGGTAAACCTGCTACTTGTATTTTTTCTGCACGAGCACGGCGATATCCGCGCCGGCGGCAATGTCCTGCTTGCGCTTGCTGTCGCCGGCGTCGATTTTGCGGGATTCGTCGAGTACCGCCGCAGCGTGCTGACGCGGAATGAACACGACACCTGCGTCATCGGCAACGACCAGATCGCCCGCGTCAGCCGAAACACCTGCGATGTGCACCCGGCCATTGATCTCGACCGTTTCGAGGCGCCACTTGCCGGTGATTTGCGTTACACCGCGCGCCCAGATCGGGAATCCCAGCCCATGCGAGGCGTCGGGATCGCGGTAAGAGCCATCGATCACTGCACCCGCACAGCCCTGGCGATGAGCGATGGTTGCCGACTGTCCGCCCATGTTCGATACGCCTGCGAGTCCCTCGATCACTATCACGTCGCCGGGTTCAGCGAGGTTATAGGCTTCGGTCTCACCCATGCGATTAATGCCCTCGCCTGCGCTGCGGAACACCGATTGCTGCCGCTCGACGTTGCGCACCGTCACGGCCTGTCCGACGATGCGCTTGGCCGGCAGCGTTGGCGCGAGTACCGACGCGGGAATTGCACCCGCGAGGCCGAGGTTGTCCATGGCATCGGACACCGTCCCGGTCAGGTCGATGAGCCGGGCGAAACCCGCGATGATCTCGCCGGAAAGGCGGGGTATTTCGAGCGTCCGGATTGCGTCGCGCGGAACCTTGCCGGTGAGTTTTTTCGCGGTAGCCATTGATGTCTCCGTTGTCCGTTAGGTCAAAACAATGCGCCAAATAGAATTTTACATCGCAGGCAGGTGATTACCACGGATCGCCAGAGTGTCTTCGTTGACTCAAGCCTGGCCGCAAGGCTCGCTGCTGGTCGGACACTTGAGCGCGACGGCGCCTTATGTGTGTTACCGCACAGATTGCCAGGGCAAAAAAGGTTAATACATCAAAAGTCAGGTGAATCAAAACCGCTCCCTGACTGAGCCGGTTTTCCTGTGCTCTTCCCGCGATTCTACCGCGCGATCTGCCTCCAAGACCCTTCCATATTGCAGAAGGAGTTGGCACGTGTCCGCGAGCAATTCAGATTCTGCCGTTTTCTCCAGAGGCACCCTTGGCCAGATTGTCCTGGTCTGCGGGGCGATTACGGCTGGCGCAGGCGCGCTGATTCTCGTGGGATGGGCGATCCGCTCGAACGCGCTCATGGCCATGGGATCAGGCTACATTTGGATGGCTCCCAACTCCGCATTGCTGTTCGCCCTGCTGGGAAGCGCCTTGCTGGGTCGCCAGGTCTGGCCCGCCCGCCGTGGCATTCACCGCGCCGCGGCCATGGCTGCGCTTCTCAGCGCAGTTGTGGCAGGCGTGACGCTGATCAGCTTACTGACCGGCCTGAACGTTGACGATTGGCTGTTCCACACCACGCGGATGTTCGGAGCAGTGCCGATGGGGCGCATGTCACCGGTCACGGCGATTTGTTTCGTCCTGGCCGGCGTTTCGCTGTTGCTGTTGGAATCCCAGGCCAGCAAGTGGGCCTCCATTCCGGGACCCCTGATCACACTGGTCGGAACGGTATGCCTGATGGGCTACTGGTTTGGGACGCCGCTGCTCTATGGCGCGACCGTCATTCCGGTGGCACTACCGACGTCGTTGGGGTTGATGGCGCTGGGAGTCGGACTGACCGCTGCTGCAGGGCCCGGCAACTGGCCGATCAACATTTTGATCGGCCCTTCGACCAGTGCAACTCTGCTGCGGACGTTGCTACCGACGGTGGTGCTCCTCGCGCTGATCAATAGTTGGATTACCGCCACCCTGTTCCAATACTCGGATCCCGAGCTGGTGCTTGTTGCAGCGATAACCGCCATTTCGTTCTTGCTGGTGGTCGGCTTGGCGGTTTCGTGGGTATCACGCCCGATTGGCGACGCGATAGACCAGACGGATACCGAGCGCAAGCGGGCCCAGGAAGAACTGAAAGAGAGCCAACGCAACTATCGCCTCCTGGTCGAGAGCCTGCCGCAGAAGATTTTTCTAAAAGACCGCCAGAGCATTTACATCTCCTGTAATGGAAACTACGCCCGGGAATTGGGCATCGCGCCACCCGACATCGCCGGCAAGACCGACTACGATTTCTATTCGCGCGAGCTGGCGGAGAAATATCGCTCGGATGACCGGCGCGTCATGGAGACTGGCGTCACCGAGGAACTGGAGGAGCGTTACGTCCGGAATGAAAAGGAATTCTGGGTGCACACGGTAAAGGTTCCCGCCAACAACGAAGCCGGCGCGCGCTTCGGCGTGCTTGGGATTTTCTGGGACATCACTGAACGCAAGCAGTCGGAGGAAGCGCTGCGGCTGCTCAATGAACAACTCGAAATCAAAGTGGCGGCACGCACCAAGGATATAAAGCTGGAAACGGAGCGTCTCGATCTCGCGCTGAGGAGCGCGGGCATGGCGATGTGGAATTCCGATTTGGTCACCGGCCGGGTGTCCCTCGACGAGCGCTGGGCAAAGATATTAGGTGGGGAGCCGGGGGCGTGTGTTACCACGTTCAGTGAATTGTTGAAGCTGGTGCCTGCCCAGCACCAGGATCGGTTGCGGGAGGCCGCCGCTGGCATCATGAGCGGGCGCACAACCCGGTACCGGGTCGAGCACCAGGTGCGTACCAGGAACGGCGAGTGGCGATGGATTGAAAGTCACGGAGAGGTAGTGGAGCAGGATGCGCAAGGGCGTGCGCTCCGGCTAATCGGCGTCAACGCCAACATCACCGAACGCAAGCAGATGGAAATCGCGCTCGCCGCAAACGAGGCCCAGTTACGACACATAGCCGATCACGTTCCGGCGATGATCGGGTATTACGACGAGAACGAGTGCTGCCGTTTCGCCAACCCGAGCTATGCGGCGCTGTTTGGCCGGACGGTGCCCGGTATCCTCGTCCACCACCTGCATACGATTGCCGGGGCCGAGACCTACCACGCCATCGAGCCGTATGTAAGGAAGGTCCTCGCTGGCGAAACGGTCCACTACGAGCGCTCGCATCGAAACGGGCCCGGCGTTGAGCGTACGCTGGAATTGATCCTGGTGCCTCATCTCATCGAGCCCGGCCGGGTTGGCGGATTCTACGTCATGGCGATTGACATTACCGAACGCAGGCGGGCCGAGCACGCGCTGGTCGCGGCCAAGAACGAGGCCGAACATGCCAACCGGGCCAAATCCGCTTTCCTCGCCGCCATGAGCCATGAGATCCGCACCCCCATGAACGGGGTGATCGGCATGGTCGACGTGTTGCATCAGACCAGCCTCAAGGGCTATCAGGTTGAAATCGTCGATACCATCCGGGATTCAGCATATTCCCTGCTTGGGATCATCGAGGACATTCTCGACTTCTCCAAGATCGAGGCGGGCAAGCTGGAGATCGAACGCTCGCCCACGCCGGTGGCCGCCGTGGTGGAGCAGGTCTGCAAGATGTTGGACCACCTGGCCGGAAGGCAAGGAGTGGAACTCACCCTGTTTACCGATCCTGCGATTCCCGAAGAAGTCCTGGGTGATTCCCTGCGCTTGCGTCAGGTGCTGGTCAACCTCGTCAACAATGCCATCAAGTTTTCCAGCGGGGAGTCGCGACAAGGCAGGGTGTCGATGCGCGTACGCCTGGCCGATCGGAACCCGGAGCGAGTGACGGTGGAGTTTCAGGTGACCGACAACGGCATCGGCATGGATGAGCAGGCGCAGGCGCGGATGTTCACCTCCTTCAGCCAGGCCGACGCGTCCACCACCCGGCGTTTCGGCGGCACGGGACTTGGGCTGGCTATCGCCAGCCACCTGGTGAAACTTATGGGCGGGGAGATCACGGTGCAGAGCGTGCCGGACAAGGGCTCCACCTTCACCGTGCGTCTGCCGTTCGTGCCGCTGCCGGCCAAGTCCGAAGCGGGCGAGGCGGCATCGGACGTTGCAGGGCTTTCCTGCCTGGTGGTGGGCAGCGCGGAGGGATTGGCCGACGATCTTGCCGTCTATCTCAGGCATGCCGGAGCGGCCGTCGTTCGCGCGCCGAATTTGGTGATCGCGCGCGAACGGACCAGCGCGTATCCCGCCGGACTGTCAGTGTGGGTCATCGATGCCGGCGACGAGCCGCCGTCTGCGGACGAACTGCACGTCGCCGCCGGAGCCCGGCCCGATCTGGAAGTCCGCTTTGTCGTCATCGGACGCGGGCAGCGGCGCAAGCCGCGGCCTGGGTCTCCCACCCTGATCGCGGTGGACGGCAATGTACTCAACCGCGAGACCTTTATCAAGGCGGTGGCCATTGCCGCCGGGCGGGAGCGGGGCGAAGGCGAGGCGCCGCTCAGTCTGAACGGCAATGTGCTCGGCCGCCAGACCTTTCTCAAGGCGGTGGCTATCGCCGCCGGGAGAGCGCAGCCGGAAGCAGAGACGCCTTCCGGCAAGACCTCTGTGGAGATCAGTCCGCCATCGCACGAACAGGCACGGCAGCAGGGCAGGCTGATCCTGGTGGCCGAGGACAATGAAACCAACCAGAAAGTGATCCTGCGGCAACTCGGTTTGCTCGGTTTCGCGGCGCATATTGCCGGTAACGGCCGCGATGTACTGGAACACTGGCGCAGCGGCAATTACGCGCTGCTGCTCACCGACCTGCACATGCCACAGATGGACGGCTATGAGCTGACCGCGGCCATCCGAGCCGAAGAGAGCGGCTCCCGGCACATTCCGATCGTCGCCCTGACCGCCATTGCCCTCACGGGGGAAGCGGAGCGTTGCCGGGAGGCCGGCATGGACGATTACCTGAGCAAACCAGCGCCGCTGGAGAAACTGCAAGCCGTGCTGAACAAGTGGCTGCCCATTGCTGCAGAACCTTTGCCAGAGCTTACGGCGCCACTCGCGCCACAATCTGCACCACCCTTACCGGTGGACGTGAGCGTGCTCAAGACCCTGGTAGGTGACGATGTCGCGGTCGTCCGAGAATTTCTGCACGATTTCCGCGCCAGTTCAGCCAGGATAGCGGCAGAGCTGCGTGCTGCATGCCAACGCGGCGAGGCAACAGCGACCGGCGCGGCGGCCCACAATCTCAAGTCCTCGGCTCGCTCCGTGGGCGCGCTCAAGCTGGGAGATCTGTGCGCGGAAATGGAACAGGCGGGTAAGGCCGGCGAGAACGAAACGCTGGCTGTCCTATTGCCCGGATTCGAGCAAGAACTGGTTGCCGTGGAAGGATGTCTGGATTCGTTGCTGCAGGAGCGGCCTCAGACTGCGCAAAGACAGGGAGAATGATCATGGTCGAAAAATCCCCAGTCAGGGTTCTGGTGCTTGATGACGAGCCGTTCATGCTCAAGCTGCTTGCCCGGATGCTGGGAAATCTCGGATTTACCCAAGTGACTACCTGTGACAGCGGGAGCATTGCTCTGGATTGTATCGCTAGTCCGAGCGGTGCGCCGGACCTGATCTTGCTCGATCTGAACATGCCGCAAATGGACGGGATCGAATTCGTACGCAAGCTGGTCGCGCGCCGCTACGCCGGCAGTCTCATCCTGGTGAGTGGCGAAGACCAACGCATGCTTCAGACCGCCGAGAAACTGGTGCAGGCGCACGGCATCACGATACTGGGCTCGCTGCACAAGCCCCCTACGCTCGAAGGATTGGCCGCGCT
>Ga0082335_1002342_pt1 | contig 35841 bp, 24 predicted proteins | sample Subgrocontami58m_FD_72375 | JGI IMG/M metagenome (GOLD analysis project Ga0082335, IMG submission 72375) | Subsurface groundwater microbial communities from S. Glens Falls, New York, USA - GMW37 contaminated, 5.8 m (SPADES assembly) (version 2) ... | reverse complement strand
TCACACACAGCCGTTGCCAGCCATGCATGGGTCGGTAGGCTACTGGTGACGGAACACCAGGTTTCTCTCTAAGAATCATTGAAACGATTACTCAAGCGACCTCAGGTCGCACGTTAGCAGTGCTAACGGTCTTTCGAAGAAAGGCTGAGACGGAGAGCTTACCCACCGCCGCGCTCTGCGTGCGTGTGAGGCGCCGCCCGCGCGACCGTGGATAAGGCTTGTTCCGCCGGTTAAACTGCTAGCGCTTCGGCCGCGGACCGAAATTTAGCGTCCGTGGTGTTGTCGAACGTTGAGAGATTTCCACTCTAACAGTGGATGCTGCTGAATTTTCGCGGCCCAGGCGGCATCAGTGGTCAGGAATGACGGAACGATCTCACCGTGGTCCAGCAGGCGATTCAGAAACTCGCGCTCTGCATCGGACAGGGGTAGTACGGCGCCGAGAGCACTACGGCACTCATCGACCAAACGCCGTGCCCACGTGTCGGGTTGCCCGATTCCGCGTGCGTAGTCATTGCGAAACGTGGGAAGCAACTGGTTCTTGAGTTCGTTGGGATCGAAATTTACATCGTTCACCGAGACCGTGCGCCAGTCCCTGCGGTTCATCGCGCCGTAGAGGACGAAAGCAGCGCGCAGGCGATCGCGATCCAGATTGCGTTGGGTGAGCAGGTGATGTGCGTCGAACAGGTCGCGGCTTGCCCGGCGTGCCAGCAACGCTGCGAGTTTGCCCGCCGCAAGCTCATGCAGATCTAACACTGGAATTTCGCGGGCTTGGTAAGAACCCAGCACTCTGGAGTCCTGGTTGGCGATGTTCCAGAGTGGAATCCGGTACATGAAATTCAGATCGAGTTCCAAGTTACCGCCTTGCCCGAGTGCACTTTCGTAGCGTAGGACCCATTTGCCGCCGGCGTGATCATCGGGGAGCCGCTGCAGGGTGAAGCCTTCACGGGCGCAGACCGCGTGAATGGCTTGCTCCACTTTGGGCCGTTCGGCGAGCATGGTCTCCCGGTCGATTGCGCCGATATAGTTGAGGTCGATGTCGACTGACAATCGGGGCATCTCAAACACGAACAGGTTCAACGCTGTTCCACCCTTAAGCGCCAAGCGTCCTTTGAGAAAGGGATGGCTGCGGAGGCTTTCCAGAAGGTTGAGAAGTTGAATGACCTTTTCGAGCACCTCGGGGCGAAATCCCGTGGTCTCTGCCTCGGAGCGCAGTCGCTCTCTTGAGATCTTCATGTTACTTCAGCCCAAGATCGCTCCAGGACCTCAGCGGGCACGACAAGGTTCCAGTTGGAGACGAGGCGGCCCCCGCGATGCCCGCGCTCAAGATAATGCGGCTCGCGCGGCCGGCGCGCGCGCAGTCGACCGAGATGATTCTCGTCGACCATCAGCCGATCTTTGTGCTGATCGAGAAAGAAGCCGACCTTCGCTGCCGTGGTTGCGTTATCGAGCAGCAGGGCGTACTCGACGACAACGTCCAAGTCGAAAAACTCGATCGATTCCAGCGATCGCCATATTTCTTCCCAGCCGCCGGCGAGATCGGGGCGGTCAAATACATCAACCAGTGCGCGTTCCAACGTTGTCACCCGCACCGTTAGGCCAGCCCGGTCCATCTCTTTTACACCGAACAGCGGTTGGTTCTGAACGCCGAGTTTCTTGGGAAAGCGCACTGGCCGAAACCGATAGGATCGGAAGGTCAACGGACGGGCAGCGCGGTTGGTCAGGTACCGCAACTCCTCGAAGATCGAGTGAGCTTTGCCATGGAATTCCAACGCGGTGTGATAAGCAAGAACCGCGTCATCGGTCATCTTTGCCGCCAGCAAGTACGCATCCACAGGGTAGGTGACGGGGTCGGCGCCCGGCGGGACCACGCAGTAGAGTCCGCGCCGAACGCGCAGGATACGGCGGCGCTGCTGGTGGTAGGCCAGGAGCGCTTCACGGGTCTTTGAGCTGCGCACTTTGTCCGTCCGGAGGAAAGCGACGAGTTCCTCGTGCGTGAAGACTGGATGCGTAGCGAAGAATCCTTGCAGCGTCATGAAAATCTACTGGACAGAAAATGTCTATACCCTGGGCAATATTAGGTGTTGTGATAAATATAATCAAGTAGCAAGAGTTGATCAAAGCAGTCATTACACCTAATAATACATGTAGTTCAAGCAGACATAGTCAAACAAATGCTCTGACGTATTGAGTATGTCCGCCGGCAAAGTTGCCGGCGCAATTGCATATTGAACGTAAGTGTGATAACTTACGTTATGCCGGCAAACTTGCCGGCGGCAAACAACGAATAACGAATGCCCATGTTCCAGTTGTTCCCTATATCAGGCCCATCTGCGCGCGCGGCAGAGGTCGGCTTTCGTCTCGGCGCCATAGGTACACATACCAGCCGAACAATGATGTTGGCGGAACTGAGCGCCGTGCTCGCCGCGACAACTGAAGCTGCCACACGCGACGATTACGCGGCGGCGATCATCGAAGGCAACTGCCTCGGCAAACCCACAGCAGCGACGAGACGCCTCACGAACCAGCGCCTGGGCGAGCTATACGCGCTTGATCGCGGAATGCCAATCTTCCGCGTGCTGCGACATCTGTGGGCGGCCGAAGACGCCGGACGTCGGTTGCTTGCGCTTCAGTGCGCTATCGCCCGGGATCCGCTGTTAGCGGCCACCGCCGCCCCTGTTATCGCGTTGCCAGTTGGCAGCGAGCTCCAGCGGGATCACGTGCGCGCGGCGCTTCGCGAGACTGTCGACGAGCGACTCAGCAGTTCGACGCTCGACAAGGTGATTCGCAATGTCGCGAGTTCCTGGGCGCAAGCAGGACACCTCGTCGGCCGGACTTTCAAGAAACGCGCTCTAGTCCGCGCCACTCCCGCGAGCGTCGCCTTTGGTCTTTATCTCGGCCACGCCGCGGGATTTCGTGGAACGCAGCTCTTTACCACTGGGTGGCTAGCCGTTCTCGATTGTGCGCCCACGACCGCTCGCGATCTTGCGGTCGAAGCAAAGCGCATCGGGCTTATTGACTTGCGAATATCCGGAGAAGTGGTTGATCTGGGTCTCGATCGGCTTGACCCACAGCAGAGGCGGACCTGAACCATGGCACGCATTGAAGACCTCGCCGAACGCTTCGGACGGCACATCGCCACGCCCTGGCAGAGAACGGTATCGGGCGCGCAGCGGGTGGTGATGCTTGTCTATGACAAAGAGCTGGAACGCACCCTGCGCGCGAGGAAGCTCGCCTTCGAAACCGCAGCGAGACAAGCTGGGCACGACTGGCATGAAGTGGACTTATCCGGGGCGTTTGCAACGTGGATGGCCGCTGACGATTACCGCGAGGAGTATTTTGCTTCGCCAGATGACCTGCAACTGAAACTACAGGCAGAGTTTCCGGAGTACGTAGCGAGCTCGATCCGCGCGCTGCTGAGTAAACCCGATGTCACCGAGAACTCAATTGTTGCGCTTCTCGGGGTCGGAACGCTCTTTGGTTTTGCGCGCCTGTCGCAAATCCTGAAGATCATCGAAGGAGATATCAAAGGAAGGCTCGTTGTGTTCTTTCCGGGTCACTTGGAACGCAATAACTACCGCTTGCTTGACGCCCGAGATGGCTGGAATTACTTGGCTGTGCCTATAACTCTGCACGGAGAAGGGGGGACGTTATGAAAATCAAGGATGTTCTGCAACGGGATCCCGGGACCTTCCCCCTGGTCAACCAGGGGCAAGCGAGGATCGTCGATAGCCACAACGCAAAGGCGCTCGAAGAGTTGCGCGGGGAACTGTCCACGTTCGTATGCGAGGGCCAGTACGCCGACGGCGTCGAGAAGATCATCCGTTCCTACCTCGACAGTACCGGCAAGACTAACCAGAAGGCGGCCTGGGTCAGCGGCTTTTTCGGCAGCGGCAAATCGCACCTGCTCAAAATGTTGTGCCACCTGTGGCAGGACACTGCTTTTCCCGACGGCGCAACCGCAAGAGCACTTGTTCCTGCCATGCCCGATGAACTGCGCGAATTGTTGCGCGAGCTCGATACTGCGGGCCGCCGTGCAGGCGGCCTTCTTGCAGCGGCGGGTTCGCTGCCGAGCGGAACCACCGATCAGGTAAGGCTCACCATCCTCGGCATCCTCATGCGTGCTGTCGGTCTGCCGGAGCAATATCCGCAGGCTCGATTTTGTCTGTGGCTTCATTCGCAGGGTTACTTCGATAAGGTAAAGAAGTCGGTCGAGGCCGCAGGCAAGGCCTTCGACAGGGAACTGAACAATCTGTATGTCAGCGGTCCGATCGCGAAGGCACTCCTAGCGTGCGACAAGAGCTATGCATCGAGCGAAGCCGAGGCACGGCAGACGCTTCGGGCGAGCTATCCGCCCATGGCGCGCGACGTTACTACCGAGGAGTTCCTCAGCACCGTCAAGGATGCCCTCAAGCTCTACGGCCGCGATGGCCGCACACCGTGCACGCTGCTCGTTTTGGACGAGGTCCAGCAGTACATCGGCGACTCCAACGACCGCTCCGTGCTGGTAACCGAGGTCGCTGAGGCCGTCTCCAAGCAACTCGACAGCCAGGTAATGATCGTGGGGGCCGGGCAGAGTGCACTCACTGAGGTGACGCTGCTTAACAAGCTTCTGGACCGATTCACCATTCGAGTGCCCTTGTCGGATGCGGAAGTCGAGCAAGTCACGCGCAAGGTTCTCTTGCACAAGAAGCCCGCATCAGTGAGCGGAGTTCGCAAGCTTCTCGATGCAAACGCCGGTGAGATATCGCGCCAACTTCAAGGCACACGCATTGGCGAAGTTGTCGAAGATCGGGGCATCATTGTCGAGGATTATCCGCTGCTGCCAGTACGCCGGCGCTTTTGGGAGAACTGCTTCCGGCAGATTGATGCGGCCGGCACCCACAGTCAGTTGCGCTCGCAGCTTCGGATCATCTACGACGCCATCAAGAAAATCTCAGAGCGCCCGCTTGGAACAGTCGTTCCGGGCGACGAGCTTTTCGAGGCTCTCGCTCCGGAAATGGTCAACACCGGCGTGCTCTTGCGTGAAATCAATGAACGCATCATCCAGGTCGGGAAGTCGGACGGGCCGCTTGCTCAGCGCGTCTGCGGCCTAGTCTTCCTGATCGGAAAACTCAAGCGTGAGGGTGCGGCCGATATCGGTGTTCGCGCAAAGAAAGAGCATCTCGCGGATCTTCTGGTCGAGGACCTGAGCGCGGACAACGGCAAGCTACGTTCGGACGTGGAGGCTGTTCTCCAAAAGCTTGCCAAGGGCGGTGTCCTCATGCAGGTCGGCGACGAATACCGTCTCCAGACGCGCGAGGGCAGCGAATGGGATCGCGAGTTTCGCAACCGTCAGACCAAGCTCAACAGCGACGACGGTGCAGTGCAGTTTCAGCGCGATCAGCTTCTCTATTCCGAGACTGACAAGATCGTTCGCGGCATCAAGCTGATTCAGGGAGCCGCCAAGGAGCCGCGCCAGTTCCTGATTTCGCGCGAGACGACGCCTCCTGTGGCCGATGGCGCGGCCATTCCCGTGTGGATTCAGGATGGCTGGTCGGCATCCGAAAAGCAGATGGTTGATGCCGCGAGGGCGGCCGGAGCGACCAGCCCAATCCTCTATGTCTTCATCCCACGCCAATCCGCAGAGGATCTGCGCCGCTTGGTCGTTGAGACCGAGGCCACGCAGCAGACCCTCGACGCAAAGGGCAACCCCACCGGGGACGAAGGGCGCGAGGCACGTCAGAGCATGGATAGCCGGCATGCGAAGGCGGTCGGTGAGCGCGACCGCCTCGTGCGCGAGATTGTGGCAAATGCGAAGGTCTTCCAAGGCGGTGGTAATGAAGTCATACGCCTCACGCTTGACGACCGCATCAAGGAAAGCGCTGGGGATTCTCTAGTTCGATTGTTTCCCCGCTTCAAGGATGCCGACTCCGGTGCTTGGGAAACAGTCATCAAGCGCGCACGCGATGGAGCAGATCAACCATTTCAGCCCGTTGGCCATGCAGACGCTACCGAAAAACATCCTGTCTGCCTGCAGGTAATCGCCGCGATCGGGGCCGGCAAAGTCGGCGGAGAAATCCGCAAGGCGCTTCGGGCATCGCCCTATGGGTGGCCGCAGGATGCGATCGATGCGGCGCTTATCGCGTTGCACCGGGCGCAGCACATCACCGCAACCTTGAACGGGGTGTCCGTTCCGCTGGGGCAACTCGACCAAAACAAGATCGCCAAGGCCGAATTTCGAGTCGAACACGCAACACTCTCTGTTCAGGATCGACTGCTCATTCGGAAGCTCATTACGCAGCTAGTCCAATGCAAGAGCGGTGAGGAAGGGGCCAAGGCACCTGAGTTCCTCAGCGCACTCGTAACCCTTGCGCGAGCAGCCGGCGGCGACGCACCCCTTCCGGTGCAGGCGGCCATCACAGACATCGAAGATATGCAACGCCTGGTCGGCAACGAGCAGCTCGTCGCGATCAAGGACAAAGCCGCCGACCTCGAGTCTCGCATCAAGACGTGGACGACTGCGCGTAACCTGGCCGCGAAGCGTCTGCCTTCGTGGGCGGTTGTTGAGCATCTGGCGCGGCACGCCGGGGATCTGCCGGAGATCAAGCCGCACCTTGACCAGATCGAGGCTATCCGCACGCACCGCCTGCTCCTGGAACCGACGGATTCCGTCGCGCCCATTCGCGTAGCGATTGCTGGCCTCCTGCGCGAGGCCGTCAACAGCGCGCATACCGTTCATGCCACGGCTCACGAACAGGCGATCGCGACGCTGGCGGGAAACGACATCTGGAAGAGGCTCGATTCAGTGCAGCAAACCAGCATCCTCAGCGCAGTCGGATTGGCCGCACCGGTAAAGTCCGACGTGTCTAGCGATGAGGCGCTTGGTCGGCATCTCGATGTTCGACCGCTTCGGGTCGCACTCGCGGAGCGGGACGCAATTCCAGGTCGAGTACAACAAGCCATCGAGCGTGCCGCGAAATTGCTGGAGCCCAAGGTGCGTTCTGTAGCAATCGAGCGCGCCACGCTTCGCAACGAAGAAGATGTGAATCAGTGGCTCACCCGTCAGAAACTTACATTGCTACAAGTGATTAAGGACGGGCCGGTTTTGATTCAATAAGGATAAATGAGGTTATTCATGACAGAACCCACCATCATCTGCCCAAACTGCAAAACCGAGATCAAGCTCACCGAATCGCTGGCGGGGCCGCTGCTGGAAGCGACACGGCGAGACTTCGAGCGGCGCTTGGCTTTGAAGGAGAGTGACATCGCCACGCGCGAAGCGGCGCTATCCAAGGCAAGAGAATCCCTCGACGACCAAGTCGCTGAAAAACTGAAGCAGGAGCGCGCGAAGATCGTGGCTGACGAAGCGCGCAAGGCTAAGCTGTCGTTGGCGACGGAGATGGAACAGAAAGCCCGGGAGGTCGCCGAACTGCAGGAAGTGCTCAAGCAGCGCGAAGCCAAGCTGGCCGAAGCGCAACAGGCACAGGCCGATCTGCTCCGGAAGCAGCGTGAGCTGGATGACGCGAAGCGAGAACTGGAACTAACCGTCGAAAAGCGTGTGCAGGCAGGCCTGACCATCACGCGCGATCAAGCAAAGAAGGAGGCTGAGGAGCAGCTCAATCTGAAGGTGAAGGAGAAGGAAGAAACCATTACCGCGATGCAGAAGCAGATCGAGGACCTCAAGCGCCGAGCCGAGCAGGGCTCGCAGCAATTGCAGGGTGAAGTGCAGGAACTGGAGCTTGAGAACCTGCTGCGCGCCAAGTTTCCTTTCGATGCCGTCGAGCCCGTACCCAAGGGCGAATACGGCGGGGACGTCGTGCAGCGTGTCGTCGGTGCTGGTGGCCAGCCCTGCGGCACGATCTTGTGGGAATCCAAGCGCACAAAGGCCTGGAGCGATGGATGGCTGGCAAAGCTGCGGGACGACCAGCGCACGGCAAAAGCGGAAATCGCCGTAATCGTGAGTCAGATATTGCCAAGAGGCATAGAGACTTTCGAAATGATTGATGGCATTTGGGTTACACACCCGCGTGCGGCATTGCCGGTCGCCGCAGTGTTACGTCAGTCCCTGATGGAAATCGCCATGGCGCGGCAGGCTACCGAAGGCCAGCAAACCAAGACGGAAATGGTCTACCAGTACCTCACTGGCCCGCGTTTCCGGCATCGGGTGGAAGCCATCGTTGAAGCGTTTTCCACCATGCAGGAAGACCTCGATAAAGAGCGGAAAGCCATCATGAAACAGTGGGCGAAGCGGGAAGAGCAGATAGAACGCGTGATGGGGGCGACGGTGGGAATGTATGGAGATTTGCAGGGGATTGCGGGCAAATCCATACAGGAAATTGAGGGACTCGACTTGAAAGTTCTGAGTTTTGAGGAGGAGACGTCTGAGTGACGAGTCGACCGAGAGTTCTATCTTCGGCACGACGTGTTTAATTCAGCGCAGCCAAGGGGAGCGTAGATGCTAGAGCGAATCGCTGAAATTCAAGGCATAGGACTGCTACATCAAGCCAATGGCAAGCCGTGTACCTGCCAGAAGGCCACGCTCGTCTATGCCGACAACGGTCGAGGAAAGTCCACGTTGGCGACGATCCTTAGGTCGGCGTCCAGTGGTAATGTTGCACTGATTGCCGCCTTTAAGACCGTAGATGGCACACTGCCGCCTAAAGTCGTTCTACAGTTCGGGAGCGGCCACAAGGTTTCATTCGAGAACGGCAGCTGGTCCGAACAGCGGCCCGAGCTTCTGATCTTCGATGCGGATTTTATCGGGCGCAACGTACATTCCGGTGGCGCGGTCAGCACTGACCATCGAAAGAATCTTCTTGAGTTTGCACTTGGCGAGGCAGCGGTTGCGGCACGCGCAGCGGTCGATAAAGCGACAAACGAATCGAAGGCAGCAACGGAGAAGGTCCAAAGTTTTGTCGGTCAGATCTCCGGACATCACTCCGGTCTGACCCTCGCGCAGTTTGAGCAACTTCCGCAAGTTACTGACGTCGACGCCAAGATCGCCGACCTACAAAAGCGACTTGTCGCCGCCAGCAACGCTGCGGCGATCCAGGCGAAGCCGGTTCCGAAGCTTCTTGCGGAGCCGGCATTTGATATTGACGGTTTTTTTGCGGGACTCGGCCTCTCTCTAAGAGACGTTCACGCGGACGCCGAGAAGGTCGTCAAGCAACACATTGCCAAATTGGGCGGAAAGGGGGCGGAGAGCTGGTTAAGTCAGGGCAGACAGTTCGACAACGGCAATGCGTGCCCCTTTTGCGATCAAAATATATCCAGCAACGATCTCGTGCGTGCGTATCAGACCCATTTCAACGCCGCATACGGGGCCCTGAAGACCAGCGTATCGGCGCTACTGAGCACGGTCACGACTGGCACCGCTGCAAACATCATTGACGCCTTTGCGCAGAGTGTTGGGCTGTCGGTCGCACAAGCCTCCGCCTGGGCAGAGAACGTGCCGACCCAGGCCATTTCGTTCGACGCGGATGCTGCTCGTGGTGCATTGGCGACATTTCGCGAGTTCGTTGCCGATCTCGCCCGAAGGAAGAACGCTGCGCCTGCGGAGCCGCTTGGCACCGCAGAAGAAAAGGCCAAGGCCGCCGCTCTGTGGGAACAGGTACTAATTCCGGTTCGCTCCGCCAATGCTGCAATCAAGGCAGCAGAGGGTCTCATCGCCGGGTACAAAGGCCGACTCATCAGCGACAGCGTTCCACAGTTACAGCAGCAAATTCAGCAGCTTCAGGCGACCAAACGTCGCTATGACCCCAAGGTGGTTGATTTGCTGGGGCACCTCGCTGCCGCACGCAAGATTGTCGAAGCCGCCGACAAGACCAAAAAGGCAGCGCGGGACGGCCTAGATAGCTTGATGACGACGACACTGAACAAGTATCAAACGTCGATCAACGCGCTCCTAAAGTATTTCGGCGCCTCGTTCAGCATCAAGGGCATGAGTGCAAATTTTAGAGGCAATGCCCCGCGCAGCGAGTATGGTTTGTTGCTCCGGGGAAAAGACGTCACCCTCGAGGGCGGGCCGCCGTCGTTTGCTACGGCACTGAGCGACGGCGATAAACGCACTTTGGCCTTCGCGTTCTTCATCGCCAGCACACTGGAAGATCCCAAGTTGGCAACTCGAACGGTGGTCATCGATGACCCGATGTGCAGCCTGGACGTGAATCGCAGGCACCACACGCGGACAGTGCTGAAGAAGCTTCACTCGAAGGCGGCACAACTCATAGTTCTCGCGCACGATGCCTACTTTCTCCGCGATCTGCGCGACGCGCTGTGGAAGGAAAACAAGGCCGCGCCGATCGCCATTTTTCAACTGGCCGCCGCACCTAATAATTACACGAACTTTGCGTCGCTCGACATCGACAAGGAATGCGAGTCCGCCTATTTCCAGCATCACCGGCTGCTCAACGACTATGCAGCCGGCAATGGCGGCGACATCAAGGCTGTGGCGAAAGCAATTCGACCCATGCTGGAGGGATATTTTCTTCGCCGGTTTCCGGGCCTCGTGCCCAAGGGGTTATTGTTCGGTGAGATCGTAACGCGCATCAGAGACGCCGTAACTCCAAGTCCTCTCTGCCATGCGCATAACTTGGTGGATGTGCTGAACGATATCAATGACTACGCCGGTCAATTTCACCACGATGTAGCGGATTCAGTGGTGATTGTGGCAACCGAGTTAAAGACATTCGTAGAGAAATCACTAGGCGTGGTACACAAGGGTGCGCCGTTGTAGGTGCCTGAGGCGTTGACACTCATGCAAACCCTTTCCCGCGAACTCCGCCGTAGTCTCGAAAACACTGTCAGGGAGGCGCGGCGCGTCGCCGAGACCGGTGCGCGCAAGGTGATTCAACAGCTTGCGGTCGATCACCACGAGCCGTGGCCGAGCATGACGCCTGACCAACGTGAGCTGCGCAATAAATTGCGGGCGCATGGGCGCCAACTTGGCGACCGGCGCGACGAGCGGCGGGGCATTCAGGCGATCGATTGCCTCACGACTGAATGCGCCTATGAGCACTGGCACCGTATGCTCTTCGCGCGTTACCTCGCGGAAGTCGAGCTTCTCATCGAACCGCAATCGAGCGTTGCGATTTCGCTAGCGGAGTGCGAGGAACTCGCCCGCGCAGAGGAACGTGACTGGCTCGAGCTGGCTGCGGAATACGCGCAGAGGATGCTGCCGCAGATCTTTCGCGCCGGTGATCCCGTGCTTGAAATAGTGCTTCCGCCGGAGACACGATCGGCACTAGAGGACTTGATGAAGGCATTGCCGCGCGAAATGTTCCTCGCCGACGACAGCCTTGGCTGGGTCTATCAGTACTGGCAGGCAGACCGGAAGGAGGAAGTCAATCGGTCGGAAAAGAAGATCGGCGCCGACGAGCTCCCCGCTGTCACGCAGTTGTTCACTGAAGACTACATGGTGCTTTTCCTGCTGCACAACACGCTGGGTGCGTGGTGGGCGGGAAAGATGCTTGCTGCGAATCCTACCCTGGCCACGTGCGCCACGGATGAGGCGCAGCTACGCGCTGCCTGTGTAGTCAGAGACGTCGAGTGGACTTACCTGCGTTTCGTGCGTGATGGAGAAAACATTTGGCGCCCGGCAGCGGGAACATTTGACGGTTGGCCGAAGACCGCCAAGGACATCACACTGCTCGATCCGTGCATGGGGAGTGGGCATTTCTTAGTGTTCGCGCTGCCGATGCTTGCGGCGATGCGGGTAGAAGAAGAGTCCTTGTCGGCGGACGCGGCGATCGAGGCTGTGCTGCGCGACAACCTTTTCGGTCTTGAGATCGACCCGCGCTGTACTCAGATTGCGGCATTCAACCTCGCGCTCGCGGCTTGGCGGCGTGGCGGGTATCGCCAGCTTCCGGCGTTGCACCTCGCGTGCTCGGGCCTTTCGCTAGGTGTGACCAAGGCGGAGTGGCTCAAGCTCGCCGAGCGCGCCGCACAGGCGTTACCGGTGCCGCCGAAGACCGACCTGCTCGGGACGGAAGACAACCTTTTCTCCGATTCGATGAAGCGCGGGTTCGAGCAACTGTACGACCTATTCGTACGTGCGCCTTGGCTGGGCAGTCTGATCGAATTCCGCTCGGCGGAGGGAGATCTTGTTCAACATGGGTTTGCGGACCTTGAGCCTGTTCTCTTGGAGGTCATGGCCAAGGCTGACTCGGTAGATCTGGCTGAAATGGCTGTTGCCGCGAAGGGTTTGGCAAAGGCCTCAGAGATTCTTGGGAGGCGGTTTACTGTGGTTACGACAAACGTGCCCTACCTCGGGCGCGGAAAACAAGCCGACGTCCTGTCGCAGTACTGCGAGCGTCGGCATCTGCTGGCGAAGGCCGATCTCGCAACGTGCTTTGTGGAGCGTTGTCTGGACTATTGCTCGGTCGGTGGCAGCGCCGCCTTGGTGACGCCACAGAACTGGTTGTTCCTAACGACGTATAAGAAGCTGCGTGAGGCGCTGTTGACAGAGGGGGCTTGGAACGTTGTGGCGAGGCTAGGTCCGAATGCCTTCCAGGACATGAACTGGTGGGCGGCGACCACTGCGCTTTTGATACTCACTAACGCTCGCCCGTCGGACGAATGCGAGATCTTTGGAATAGATGTCAGCCTCGACAAGCAACAGCACGTGAAAGCCAGAATGCTCTGCGGAGATGTTCCGCACGAGACGGTTGTTGTTCACCAGACCTCTCAACTCAAGAACCCGGATGCACGTGTCACGCTCACGGAGCCTTCAGATAGCCCGCTTCTCCAAACAATTGCGAAGTGCCTTGCGGGGATCCTGAACGGAGATTCGCCGAAGTTCCAGAGAACGTTCTGGGAGTTTGACCATAAGCCGGAAGAATGGGTGTTTCAGCAATCGACCGTTGATGAAACGTGCTACTACAGCGGCCGATCGCTTCTCATTCATTTCGATGATGAGAACGGACACCTTCGCGAAGATGCGATTGTTCGCCGTGACCGTCTCCACGATTCCGACCAGCGAGGCAATACTGCGTGGGGGCGTCGCGGGGTATGCATAAACCAAATGAACAGCATGCCAGTCACTCTATACATGGGTGAGAAGTTTGACTCGAATGTCGCGGTAATCTCGCCCGCGTCAGAGGATCATGTCGGCGCTATTTGGTGTTTCGTTCGTTCGACCGAATTTCGAGAGCTGCTTCGCAGCCTCGACTCAAAGGTGAACGTAACCAACGCGACAATTGCCAAGGTGCCCTTCGACCTACACCACTGGCAACAAGTAGCGAGGGATAAGTATCCGCACGGACTGCCGAAGCCGTTCTCAAACGATCCTACACAGTGGCTGTTTGATGGGGACCCCAAGCAGTCAGATCGACCGTTGCAAGTTGCGGTGGCACGCCTTGTCGGTTACCGCTGGCCGCGTCAGACCGGCTCGAGTTTCCTGGATTGCCCCGCCCTTGGCCCGGATGGACTCGAAAAGCACGCCGATCGCGACGGTGTCGTGACGCTTAGCCCGGTAAAGGGTGAGCAGCCAGCCGCGGCGCGCCTGACTGCATTGCTCTCCGATTCATTCGGCCCCGACTGGTCGGCTGCGAGACTAGACAACCTACTCTCTCAAGTAGGATTCGCCGGCAAATCTCTCGATGACTGGCTGCGCGATGGCTTCTTCGACCAACACTGTGGGCTATTCCACCAGCGTCCATTCGTCTGGCATGTCTGGGACGGCCGGCGTGATGGCTTCCATGCGCTGGTGAATTACCACCGGCTCGCTGCTCCCAATGGCGAGGGACGGCGCACGCTCGAAAAGCTCCTGTACTCCTATCTCGGTGACTGGATCGACAGGCAGCGCGCCGACCAGAAGGCCGGCGTAGAAGGTGCGGACGCCCGGGTGGCGGCGGCGGAGCAACTGAAGGCGGAGCTGACGAACATTCTTGCCGGCGAGCCGCCGTATGACATCTTTGTTCGCTGGAAGCCGCTTCACGAGCAGCCGATTGGCTGGGAGCCGGACATCAATGACGGCGTGCGAATGATCATCCGTCCCTTCATGACCGCCAAGCCGATCGGCGCCCGCGCAAGAGGCGCATGTATTCTGCGCGCCGCGCCGAAGATCAAGTGGGAGAAGGACCGTGGCAAGGAACCACAGCGCCCGCGCGAGGAGTTCCCCTGGTTGTGGGGCTGGGACGAGCAGACCCCTGACTTCGCAAGTACCAAGACCTTCGACGGCAATCGCTGGAACGATCTGCACTACTCACGCTTGTTAAAGGAAGCGGCGCGTTCGCGGAGCAAGAAATGAGCAGCCAGACTAGTTCGCAGACACTTCTGGACGCGCTGCAACTGTCTTTTGCGGTTGCGCTCCGTTCGCCAGAGGGTGTCGCAGAACCCATCGCATTGTTGTGGACCGATACGGATGGGCAGTGGCGGCCGCTTATCCCCGCATTGCGCAATCTACTCCCCCAAATCTACGTTCTGGGTATCTACGACTCGGCGAATCAGGTCGGTCCCGCGATCTGGCTCAAGTGCATTGTGGATCGCACTTTGCCGGAAGTGGCGCCGCCTGCCGGCACAGTGCCAATTCTTTACCTGCCAGGGGTCAGCCGGCAGGACCTTCGCGCGGGCGGCGACTGCCCGGCGCCAGTGCAACCCTTGATCGAGTTGCAATACCGTGGCGCACTTTGGCACCAGCGAAACGGCCGAGATTGGACGGTAGAAGCCTTTCTGTCCTCCGAGGACGGCGTGGGCCTCGACATCGCTCTGGACAATCGCACGCGCGAAGCCATGTTGCGCGCGTTGCCTGTGCTGGCATCGGAACCCCTCGCGGGGCTCAGAGGGCACCGGCTCGACGCGGACGACTTTGATCGCCTTTCGGTAGGCGATCCGGTTCGCGATCTCTTGGGTTGGATGTCCGAACCGGAGCCGTTCCAGGGACGTTGCGACCCGGCGCGCTGGGAGACATTCAGGAACATCTGCGTCCGTGAATTCGGATTTGATCCCGACAAGGACGGGCCCGCACGCGCGGGCGACCTGATGCTCAATGGCAATGGGAAGTGGGAAGGTGTGTGGCGCCGTTTTCGTGACGCACCGCGGGGCTACCCCGGCATTGCCGAACTGCTTCGTAACGCCAAGCCGCGCGATCTGCTCGTCGACCGTGCTCGCCAGCCGCAAGTGAACGAAGAGCAAGAGGCGCATCTCAGATATGCATTGGAGGCGGCACTCGCGTTACCGCACGAGGCGATCTGCGACCGGATTCTCAAGCTGGATGTGGAGAACAGGGATCGCCGCTCTTGGGTCTGGGCCGATCTTGGTTACAGCACGATGGCGCACGCGCTAGAACCACTGGCCCGGCTCGCTGCCTTGGCGCGTTCGCCGCTCGGTGGCGTATCGCTCACGGCGATGGCGGCAGACTACGCCACGGACGGCTGGCGCTGCGATCGAGCCGCGCTCGACTCGATGAACTATGCGAAGTCACCTTCGGACAATGCGCTCATCGCGAAGGTGGTACGGGCGCTTTACGCGCCGTGGCTGGATAAGTCTGCTCGAAAGTTTCAGGAACTTGCTACCCAGAATGAGGGCGAGTATCGCCGGCTAGTCTCGGGTGTAAACGCGGAGCCCGAGACGTGCGTTGTGTTTGCCGACGGCCTGCGTTTTGATGTGGCCGGCGTGCTCCAGGAGCGGTTGGAGCAAAGGGGGCTGAGAGTGAAGCTTGGCCACCGCATCGCGCCGCTTCCGACGGTAACGGCCACAGCCAAGCCTATCGCTTCGCCAGCGCACGCTGCGTGTGAGGGAGGGGTTTCGTTAGAGGATTTCAACCCCGTTCTCTCGATCAGCAAGCAATCGGTGAATGCCTCGCGCCTGCGCGACGAGATGGCGCGTCAGGGCGTCGAGATACTTGAGCCAGAGGAAACGACTTTAGCCGCCAAGACCGACAAAGGTGGCTGGACCGAAATTGGTCGTCTGGATGAGATGGGCCATTCATTGGGGGCCTCGCTCGTGAGACACATCGACGTCGAGGTCGAAGCCATCGCTGACCGCGTCTCGGCATTGCTCGGGACAGGGTGGGCGCGGGTTCGTGTGGTCACAGACCACGGATGGTTGCTCGTACCAGGCGGCATGCCCAAGGTCGAGCTCCCTTCCTATCTGGTTGCCACGAAGTGGGCGCGGTGTGCATCCGTGCGGGGTGAGTCAAGCCCCGCGGTACCGACGTTTCCATGGCATTGGAATCCGCAGGCGCGCATTGCCTCGCCGCCGGGCATCGGTTCGTTCATCGTCAACACAGAATACGCACACGGCGGGGTAAGTCTTCAGGAATGTGTTGTTCCTGAAATGTTGATTGAGCGGGGCGAAGTCTCGCTGAAGGCCAAGATCACGGAGATCAGCTGGCGCGGCATGCGTTGCCGCGTCGTTGTCGAAACGAATGCAACCGGGCTTCGCGTTGAATTGCGGCGCAACTGGAAGCAGGGCGACCCCGAGGGGCAGCGAATCGCCACCGCGAAGGACCTCGCGAGCAACGGGCAAGCAAGCCTGGCAGTCGAGCACGACGAATATGAGGGCACGGCGGCGATGGCCGTGATCCTCGACGGTCCCGGGCGTGTTCTTGATTACCGGGCCACCACGATTGGAGAAAAACAATGAGCATTGAAATGGACCCGCTGGACAGGCTCGCCGCGTCCGCTTTCGACGGCTATCTTGTCCGCAAAGACCTTGTGCGCAAGTATTCGCGCCAATATCCAGTGCCCACCTATGTAGTCGAGTTCCTCCTGGGTCGCTACTGCGCCAGCGTCGATGAGAACGAGATCAACGAAGGCCTGCAGATCGTTGAGAAGCAGTTGAAGGATCGCACGGTACGCACCGGGGAGGAGGAACTGTTCAAGGCGCGTGCGAAGGAAACAGGATCGGTCAAATTGATCGATATCGTTCGCGCACGACTCGACGCGAAGAACGACTGTTACCTGGCTGAGCTTCCCAGCCTTGCGCTGCGGGATGTCCGGATCGAGGACCAGATGGTCCGCGACAACGAGCGCATGCTGACTGACGGTTTCTACGCGGAGGTCACGCTGAGCTATGACGGGGTCATCGCCCAGCAGTCGGGGGGGCGGCCGTTCAAAATTGACGGGCTGCGACCGATCCAGATGTCGAAGTCCGATGCTCTGGATGTGCTCATCAAAGCACGCCAGACGTTTTCCGCGGCGGAATGGATCGATTTCCTTTTGCGCTCGATCGGGCTAGAACCGTCGGCGCTCACCGATCGTGCAAAGAAGGTCGTTCTATTAAGGATGGTGCCTTTCGTCGAGCGGAACTACAACATGGTCGAACTCGGCCCGCGCGGTACCGGCAAGAGCCACCTGTTTCAGCAGATCTCTCCGTACTCTCACTTGATTTCCGGCGGCAAGGCGACGGTAGCGAAGATGTTCGTCAATAACGCGACCGGGCAGAGGGGGCTGGTATGTCAGTACGACGTGGTCTGCTTTGACGAGGTATCGGGTATCTCGTTTGATCAGAAAGACGGCGTCAACATCATGAAGGGCTACATGGCGTCCGGGCAGTTCAGCCGGGGCAAGGAGAACATTCGCGCCGACGGCAGCCTCGTAATGGTCGGAAACCTGGATGTGGACGTCGAGCAGCAGCAGAGGGTCGGACATCTGCTAAGCCCACTGCCACCGGAGATGCGCAACGACACGGCTTTCATGGATCGCTTGCACTCCTATGTGCCCGGGTGGGACTTTCCGAAGCTGAACCCCACCGAGCATGTGACCGACCATTTCGGTCTGGTTAGCGATTTTCTTAGCGAGTGCTGGGACCGGCTGCGCCTCGGAAACCGGGTCTCAGTCATGCAGAGCCGCGTGCACCTGGGTGGCGCACTCAGTGGGCGGGACATCGAGGCGGTCAACAAAACGGTAAGCGGCCTTGCCAAGCTACTGTTTCCCGATCCGTCAATGCCGGTTTCCGACGAGGATCTCGAATGGATGGTACGTCTGGCGCTTGAAGCGCGCCGGCGGGTTAAGGAGCAGCAGCGGCGCGTATTCAAGAGCGAGTTCCGCAATACGCATTTCAGTTACATCCTCGGCGCTGAGGGAGTGGAGCAATTTGTCTCTACACCTGAGCAGCACAGCGATGAAGCTATTGAGAGCGACCCGCTGCCGCCAGGACAGGTCTGGGCGGCGAGCCCAGGATCAGGAGAGACCGGTGCCGGCCTTTATCGGATCGAGGTGACTTGTAATCCTGGTAGCGGCGTCAAAATCCTTAACCAGCCGACGCAACCATCATTTCGCGAGAGCGTTCGCGTGGGCGAACAAAACCTCTATACGCGAGCCAAGGAGCTAGTCGGGGATCGCAATCCGCGTGAGGAAGAGTTTTCGATCCAGATGCGCGCGATGGACTCGGACAAGGCCGGTGCTGGAGTCGGACTTGCCGTTCTGGTGGCCCTGTGTGGCGCTCTACTCAGTCGCAATACAAGAGGTGGAACAATCGTCGTGGGCGCGTTGAATCTGGGAGGCTCCGTCGAAATGATTCCAAACGCCATTCGGATCGTGGAGCTGGCGATAGACAAGCAAGCGCAGACGATCCTGATGCCGGTTGCGGTACGGCGGCAGTTGAATGATCTTCCGGACGAGCTTTGGACGAAGATCAATATCGAGTTCTACAAGGACTCGGCGGATGCGGTGTTCAAGGCCTTAGTGGAGTAGCCGTGAGCGGAGGCAAGCGATGTGGACAGACCATGAGACAGAGCAAGACTTCTTAAACTTCGGTGGCGTCGCACGAACCGTCGCAGAAATTATCGTGCAGGCTCAGCCGCGACCGATCTCCATCGGAGTATCGGGTGCGTGGGGCGTTGGCAAGTCTTCGATGATCAAGCTGATTCGCAGCGAGTTGGCACGCCGGATGGGAGAAGGGGGCAGCCAAACAGCTACGCCCGGCAGCTTCATTTTTGTCGAGTTCAACGCTTGGCTCTATCAAGGGTACGACGATGCACGAGCGGCATTGATTGAAGAGGTTGCTTCCACCTTGGCGAAGGAGGCTGAAAAGCGTAAGACGGGACTCGAAAAGGCGAACGAACTGGTAGAGAGAGTCAACTGGTTTCGCGCAGTGAAACTGACGGCCAGTTCCGCTGCTGCGCTTGCATTGGGATTACCGCCCACAGGTTTGCTCGACGAGTTGTGGGGCTTGGCTCAGAAGGTGACACGAGGGGACGTGGATCAAGGTGCCATCGATGGAGTAGAGACTGCAGCGGGCAAAGCGGCTGCGTCGGCTACAGGCTTGATAAAGCCGAAAAAGACAACATCGCCGCCGAAAGAGATTCACGCACTTCGCAAGAGCTTCGAAGCTCTGTTGGAGGAGATGGGCGTGACCTTGGTAGTGCTGATCGACGATCTTGACCGGTGCTTGCCGGAAACGACTATTTCCACGCTAGAGGCGATTCGCCTTTTCCTGTTCCTGAAGCACACAGCGTTTGTCATCGCAGCCGACGATCAAATGATCAAGCATGCGGTCAAACGGCATTTTCAGGGTGTCGAGGATGATCTAGTTACTAACTACTTCGATAAGCTCATCCAGGTACCCATTCGCGTTCCGCCTTTGGGCACCCAGGAAGTTCGCGCGTACATGATGCTGCTTTTCGTCGAGAACAGCAGTCTTGATTCCGCGGAGAAGGAAAGGTTGCGCTGCGAGGTCTGTAAGCAGCTCGGAAAGAGCTGGCAGGGGAAAAGGGTGGATCTCAATTTCCTTCGAAGCCTGAACGACAAAATGCCCGAAGAGCTAATTGCACGCCTGGATGCTGCCGACCGACTTGCTCCATTAATGACGAGCGCTACAGGTATTGCAGGTAACCCGCGCCTGATCAAGCGATTCTTGAACGCACTGTCGATCCGCATGGCCATGTCACGTGCACAAGGCGTAGGCGTTGATGAATCCGTGTTAGCTAAGGTTCTGCTCTTCGAGCGTTGCGGCGATCCGAAGGCATATGCCGTGTTGGTTAAGGCAGTCACTGACAGCGATGATGGCAAACCAAGATTCCTAGTCGAGTGGGAAAAGAAAGCCATTGGGGGGGAAGCGCTTCAGCAAAAAGCACCATGGGATGATCAGTTCATTACTGAATGGCTGCGTTTGCCACCGCAGCTCGGCGAACGCGATTTGCGTGGAGCTCTCTACGTAAGCCGCGAGCACGCACCGCTCATTACTCCCGAGGATCGGCTTTCCTCCGAGGCGGCAGACCTACTGGTTGCGCTTCTCGAGCATCCAGACATGGCCGCCAGCGTCAAGGATCGTCTCGTTGCTTTACCGCGCCCCGAAATCTCCGTAATCATGGAGCGCCTTCTTGGGCGTGCGCGGCAGGAACAGGAGTGGGGTGTTCCTCCCATCTTGGAAGCATGTTTGGTCGTCGCAACTGCGGATCCGACCCAGGGGCAGCGTTTGGCGGGATTTTTGACCGAACGCCCCGGCTCGCAGATTAAGGCGAGCATTGTTCCGAAGATAGCCGATCAACCTTGGTCAAAAAGCGTATTTTCCGTGTGGGAAAACGATGGCGAGGTCACTAAGCAGGTCAAGAGCGCCATAAAAGCCAGGGGTGGTAATGGGAACGTCCCAGTCAAGTAGCGGTTCACCGGGCGGTGTGCCGATGGTGCCACCATGGGTGCCGGACATTCCATCACCACCTGTGCCAGCTGAAGGGGCACCTCCAAGCCCCATTCCGGATCCCAATGGGACACCCGCGCCTCCGCAGCATCCAGCGCCTCAACTGCCAATTCCTGTTGCACCATTGCGCCGATTCTCTGGAGCCAGCAGGAATCTTGGGGATTTTGCGCGCAGCGGAGACCCCGCAGCCATGCGCCGAGGTTTTGGGCAGTACGTCAAGAAGGGCTATGGAGGCAGTGCTACAGCGACTCGCCGCCTAGGTAGTACGGTACAGACGGCCAACGCCATGTACTCGGCGTTGTCCGGTGGAGCAACCAATCCATTTTCCGCGCCTGGAGGTCCGCTCGATCCCGTTCTCATAGCTGGGCGCTCTGCTGACGAAATCATGGATGCGGTCGTCGAAGCCGTACGTCCGGTCGATGGGACGCAGGACGCAGAAGCGAGTCGAGCAGCGATCAAAGACGCGCTTTCTGATGTGCTGGAACGGTTTCCCGATGCCGATTTGCTAGACCTTCAGGACGAGCAGCGCGAGTTGGCGATTGAACGTTATGTGGCGGGGGATGTATTCCGCCGCTTCGAGCTCGAACTCGGGAAAAAGATATATGACAAGGCGCCGGATGCTACGACGGCGTTGAGCCGGCTAAAGGAGGTCCGGGAATATGTCCGGGAAACGGTCGCTGCATCGTTTCGACAGCTCCGCGATTTGGGACAGCAGCTTGCCGCAGGGCGGGTCATGCAAATCGTGCAAAGCGCGCTCTGGGACGCACATCAGGTATTCGAGAGCTACGCTGAATGAAAATTACCTGTGCGCTTTCCGATTTCGACTTTGATGGGGTGCCGAGTGACCTCGATGTTGTTTTGTATGGGGATGCAGGTATTCCTACGCGCGGTGCGGTGGGAGCTGCGCTAAAGCGGGACATCATTCGCGAGAAGGTAGTCCCCGCTGCTCGTTCGTGGGATTTACTGTCATTAGCTCTGGCGGTGGTGTGCGCGGATTTCGCAGGTCATCGTGGCCGTAGCCCCGATGGTTGGACTAGGGAATTCGATCTTACTGTGTCAGTTATCGATGCCGGGTTCTGGAACGCGAATGTCGAACTAGTGCAGCAACTGCTTGCATTTCTCACGACCGACCGGTGGACGGTGCGTTTCGTGGAAGGAGGAATCCTTCCTCAACCGCACCGCAAGGCAGTGCATCCAAGCGAAGACTGTGTAGTTCTGTTGTCGGGTGGCCTGGACAGCTATGTGGGTGCGATTGACTTAACTTCCGATGGGAAAAGGCCACTGGCGGTTAGCCAGATGGTACGCGGTGACGGCGAGAAGCAATGTGCTTTTGCGGCCGAGATCGGTGGTGGGTTGCGGCACTTTCAGGCCAATCACAATGCTCGCGTACCGGATCCCGAAAGCCCACCCTCGCAACGAGCGCGATCGTTTGGATTTTTTGCATACGGAGTGCTCATAGCCACCACGCTTGCGCGTTATCATGCTGGCGACGAAGTGACGCTATACGTATGTGAGAATGGATTCATTGCAGTTAATCCTCCTTTGACCGGTGCGCGCCTTGGCAGCCTCAGCACGCGCACGACGCATCCAGTGGTGTTGTCTCTGCTGCAGCAGCTTTTGAATGTTGCTGGACTGAGAGTTCGAGTTGTCAATCCTTATCGTTTCAAGACAAAAGGCGAGATGCTATGCGAATGCGCAGATCAACGGCTCCTTGAAGCCCATGCATTTCAGACAACGAGTTGCGGCCGTTTCAAGCACTTCGGCTACAAGCATTGCGGGCGATGCGTTCCATGTCTGGTTCGCCGCGCAGCCTTTTACGATTGGAAAGGATACGACCCGACCCACTACGTGTATAGCAACCTTGCATGCAATGATGAAGAACATGCGGGATTCGACGATGTGCGCTCAGCTCTGATCGCGATTGCAGAGCGCCAAGAGATCGGAACGAAACGCTGGCTTGGCTCGACCCTTAGCTCCGCGCTCGTGTCGGATAAGGAGCAGCTGGAACGGACGGTTGAACGAGGTTTGGGTGAAATCCAGGCGCTATTGGCAAACCTTGGTGTTCGATGATTGACTTTCACGCTCATCTCGATCTGTACCCGGATCCTCATGCGGTAGTGGAGGAATGCAACGCTCGGGGGATCTACGTGCTGTCCGTTACAACGACACCCAGCGCTTGGGTAAAAACCTCGGAGCTGGCGGCTCCCGGCTCTCGCATTAGAACAGCGCTAGGGCTTCACCCGCAGCTTGCACATCAGCGCAAGAGCGAGCTAAGCATTTTCGATAGTCACCTACCGGATGCGATGTACGTTGGAGAGATCGGTCTGGATGGCGCTCCCGACTTCAAGCCCTACTGGAACGATCAAATGACTGTTTTTGATCACGTTCTTCTCGCTTGTAGTCAAGCCGGAGGTCGTATCATGACAATACATAGCCGGCGAGCGACCTCTGCAGTTCTTGACCGATTGGAGGCATTTCCGAACGCAGGCACCGCGATTCTGCATTGGTTCTCTGGAAGAAAATACGATCTCGATAGGGCAATTGCACTGGGTTGTTGGTTTAGTGTCGGCCCTGCCATGCTTGCGGCTGAGAAATCCCGTAGGCACGTTTGTCACATGCCACGCGATCGTATTCTTACGGAAACGGATGGACCGTTCGCACAAATTGACGGCCGTAGTGCGATGCCGTGGGATGCACAAAAAGCCACGATTGAACTGGCAGCTCTGTGGGAAATGTCGGAACTCAACGTCGAACACCTCCTAAATAGCAACCTTGGCCGCTTGATTGGCGGAGTCAAGAGCGTGAGCAAGGCGGGTGCAAAGTGACGAAGAAAGGGTTGTCTGCGGCGGCAGGTTCCAGCCAAGGGAAACGTCTATGAACATCCGTGCTTATCATGCTGCTGTCATCCTGGCAGCAATCGCGATCATTGTTGCCGGGGCCAGCCGCAGCGCGTACGGCTTCCAGATTGCGCCGCTTTCGTCGGTGTGGGAGGAAAAATTGACCAAGGAGCCCACGAGCAATCGAGCGAGGATAGCTGGGAGGCTCGGCCGTCTTATCAAAGGCCCGGTCCACGAGGAGCTCACGCAGCTCGCCATGGGCTGTACCACTGCGGACGAGGAGTTACCGACCAACACAGATTGCGCGACCGCCGACGCAGGGTTCGCAACTCAGTTCATCAACTATGGCGTGCGCTGGAACGACCTGCCGCCCTTCTCGCTGGGCCCGAACCAAGGCAATAAGTGCAACAAAATCTTTGGTTCCGGAAAGGCATGCAATGTTTCGCAGACCGTCCGCTTCTCGACACAGCCGGATTGCTGGTATTGCATGTTCAATGCGGCTGAGAAGATCGCCGCGTCCGGGCGCAAGATCGTTGGATGCCTTCCGGCAGTGCGAGAGAAGGGCTCCAGAATGATCACGGCGCACCTTTTGGCGCGATCGCACTACGGCGATTTGCAGTTTCTCCACGCCATGGCTCCGGAAGACAATCTTGATCCGGCCCTGACGCAGTCCGACATCCTGGGCTGGCTCGAATTCGCGTGGAAGGTCGCGACACGGGAAATACCTCGCGATACCCTTCTTCGTGATGTAAGAATTCCCGTCATGAAGGATAGATTCCATTGCTCGGGCTGGTCGGTTGCGGACCTGTACGTCCAAGGCAGGCAGGACACGATGCTCCGATTCATTCACGACATCGCGTTTGGCTCCGTCCTGCACACAGTCCAGGATTCCTTTGCCGAGGGTCACGCGGAACGTGAGCTTTCTAGGAGCGGAGAACAATGCTCGGCGACCCTCCCATTGCCGAGGCCCGGCAGGATCAGGGAGTTTCACAGCTATGCGGGGCAAGACGGCCATCGTCACGATACGAAAGATCTCCGAGAGGCAATGACGGGAGCCGTTGCCGGTCGTGTGTCCGACGCGATCGACGCGAGCCGGCAGCTTGCAACGTACTACGGTGGTCGCAGTAAATGGGCGGAAGTCGAGCCCTACATGCAGTGCCTGTTTGCCTTGAGCAGCGAAAGTCGTCGGTCTTCAGCGGGAGATCAATTTCGACGCAGGTAGACGGCTTATCGCGAGGTTTCGCGTTCCGGGAGCGAGGCGGGAAAAGACCTTATGGGTGGCCTTAAGCCGGAAGCGGCGGCGGAATTGCGCAAAGCGCTTGATGACATCTCTGATGCCTTTCACGGATAGATATAGAACATGCGGTTTCTCCATTGCGCAGAGATTCATCTTGACAGTCCGCTCCGAGGCCTGGAGCGTTACGAGGGTGCGCCGCTGGCGGAGGTCCGGGGTGCGACCCGGCGCACTTTCGAGAATATGGTGCAGTGCGCGCTCCGCGAGCAAAGTAGATTTTCGTGGTCATCGCGGGAGACCTCTACGATGGCGATTGGTCGGATTTCAATACAGGGCTCTTTTTTGCGAAGGAAATGGCGCAGCTCGGAAAATTCGGTATCGAGATCAATGTTGTTTGAGGCAATCATGACGCGGCGAGCAAGCTCACACGCTCGCTTCCATTGCCAAAGAATGTCCATTTGTTCCCGGACAAAGCTGCATAAACATCTCGTTGAGATTGCAGAACGGTCGCGGCTTTCCACTGTAATTTCGGTTCAGAACTTGTAGCTATGGCTTTGCCGATCAACATCGAGTCGCTGCTCCATGGCAAAGCCGTGGAATGGGAACGCCTGGAATTCAAGGCGGGCTGGGATTCGCTCGCCGTGCTGCACACAATCTGCGCGTTCGCGAACGATTTCCACAACCTCGGTGGCGGCTACATCATCGTCGGAGTCGCCGAAAAGCAAGGGCAGCCTGTGCTACCGCCCGTCGGCCTAAAGCAGGGCCAGATCGATGCCATCCAGAAGGAAATTCTGCATCTCGGGCATAACGCCATTCAGCCGCCGTACTTCCCTGTGGTTGTGCCCGCGGAGATTGACGGGCGGCACATTCTGGTGATCTGGGTGCTGGGCGGCCAGACGCGCCCGTACAAGGCGAGGCTCACTTTTGCCAAGGACAGCAAGGAGTACGGCTATTTCATCCGCAAAGGATCGAGCACCGTTCGCGCCAAGGGCGCGGACGAGACAGAGTTGCTGTCGCTCGCTGCAACCGTGCCGTTCGATGACCGCATCAACCAGCGCGCCAAAATTGAGGATCTGTCGCGCGACCTGATGCGGGAATATCTGCAGCAAGTGGGCAGCGACCTGGCGAAACAAGCACGCAGGCTTCCGTTGCTAGAATTGGGCCGGCAAATGGGCGTGGTCGGCGGCGCCGAGGAAGCGCTGTTTCCGCTCAACGTCGGCTTGATGATGTTCAATCCGGAGCCCTGGCGCTTCTTCCCGGCCATGCAAATCGATGTTGTGTGGTTTTCCAGGGAGGGTCCGGGGGGCAACAAATTCTCGGAAAAGATATTCAAGGGTCCGATACCCCGCATGACGCGCGACGCGCTCGATTACATCAAGCGCAACCTGATCACCGAGACCGTCATCAAGCATCGCGGGCGGGCCGAAGCGACCCGTGTCGACAATTTTCCCTACGACGCCATCGAGGAAGCTGTTGTCAATGCGGTCTATCACAGGGGCTACGACACGCGCGAACCAATCGAGGTCCGTATCGAGCGTGACGCACTATATGTCCTCAGCTATCCCGGGCCGGATCGTTCGGTGCGGCTGGAACAGCTGCGCGCCGGCCGCGCCCGGCCGCGCCGGTATCGCAATCGCCGTATCGGGGAATTTCTCAAGGAACTTGAACTGACGGAAGGTCGCGCCACGGGCATTCCGAAGATCATGGAAGCGATGGAGAAAAATGGCTCCTCGCCTGCCGAATTCGAGTTTGACGAAGACCACAGCTATTTCATGGTGCGCTTGCCCGTGCATCCCGCTGCGCTGGAGGTTGCGGAATCGCAGGCGGGAAGGGGCATGGCCCAGCCGAGGCCAGAAGCAGGGGCAGAGTCAGGGGCAGAGTCAGGGGCAGAGTCAGGGGCAGAGTCAGGGCTAGGGTCAGAAATCGCCAATCGAATACTTGAACTTCTTCGAACTGGTGTCCTCGGCAAACAGGAAATTGCCCAAAGGCTGGGCAAGTCCAAACCCACGCGCTATCTGAATGATCTGGTCAGAAAGATGCTCGAAGCTGGCCTGATCGAATACACCCTCCCGGAAAAGCCCAACAGTCGCCTGCAGAAATACCGCTTGGCGCCGGGCCGAAAGCGCACATGACCATCAGCTCCCATTGGCAATTCCGCTGCGCTTTGTCGCCAGGCGGTTATGCGGGGTGTTCGCGACCGCTGGAGAGGCAGGCGTTTGACGCACAGGGTGGTCAGAGTATTATGTTCAACATGTTCAACAGCTGGGTTATGAAGCATTTTGCACATGGAAGGTGATCGAAAATCTCTGCTCGGTTCCGCGGTGAATTGTTTCGCCATGCTGCGCGACTACTTGTGGGCGGGCGTTACTATTCCTGCTGCGACGGAAACGGTGAAAGGCGAGCGGGATGAATTCGCGGACCCTGATTTCAAGCGCTGGCTCGTCAGCGACCCAATGGTCACGATGAATCCGGCGAGCCGCTACGGCGACGACGCCACGGGCTTTCTCGCCGGCTCCGAGCTTGAAAATCGCGACCTGGGCGGCGCGAAGGATTGAGGCAGCGGGCAGCTCCGCCTGTTACTCGGTCGATTTCGGAACGGCCCGATTCTCAGGAGCAACTTTTCCCGGTTCCGGGCCCGGCACCGGAACCCCGTCTTTGTCAATGTGCCACGGACCTATCGTCGGTTTCTCGGGCGGTGTTCCCAACCCGGCCCGATTGTCTGATTGGGCGCCCACGTTATCCCAGACGGCCCTGTTTCCGCCGTGATGCGGGCTGATCTTGCCGGCGCGGACCGTCGCGTTGTAGTCCTCGCTGAGCCGGCCTTGGTTCGTAGTGAGTGAGTTTCGCCCGTTGCCGATGTTTTCTCCTGCGCTGACCGCACGCTGCCGAACAGAAGCCGTCACATCGTCGCCGACTTGCCGGCCGGATCGGACTCCGCGCCCGGCTTGCCGATCGCGAATCGCCGCATCATTTATCACCGACTGCTCTCGGACGGCTCCTGAAGCACGGGTGTCCTGCCCGTACTCCTCGCGAAGCGTCGCCGCCGGCCAGCCCAGGAGTTGAGCCGGTGCTCTCGTCGGCTCGAACGGGATGTCGTTCCGTATGAAAGTTTCGCCTACGTCGCCGCCCTTCGCATACGAATAGGCGATCTCGGTCACGGCCCGCTGCAGCCTGATCGGATCGTCCTCGCGGAGCAGGCCGCGCTCCGACAGTCGCTCCGCCGCGTAGTTGGTGAAATCGGTCTGCGCGCCACTGCTCCATTCGCGCATGAACTGCGCGACTCGACCGAGTTCCTTGGCACGCGCGTGTGAGATATCCGAGGCGGACTGCCGATCGAGCGCCTCGCGGTACGCGGACTCGAAGCTCTCGGATCCGGCCGCACGGTTTCCGTGCGCCCACTGGTAAGCCTGCGATGAGCGAAACTCCTTCATCAAGGAAGTCGCATCGGAGATCTGGGTGTTTTCGACGGCCTTTCGAGCATAGTCGTACGCGCTCTGTAACCGCTCCTGGTCGACGTGCTTTCCCTCGGTGGCGATCCGTCCGCCGATTTCGGTGAGCGGAATCGAGGCGCCGGCTGATGCTGCGGCGGCCACGGTCTTTCCAACCAGGGATTCTTCAGACAGCCCGAGGCGGCGGTTGACCTCGCGGGCGACGGAGTTCAGGGTCTGAAGCTGGGCGGACGTCGAGCCGCCGTCGGAGGTCATGCTTGTGCCGGAGCGGGTTTGCGAGCGCTCGTATTGCTCCTGTACGCCGAGCGCCTGGGTGAGAGCGGCAGTCTGGCTTCGCTGCATAGCCTCGCGCGACGTATGAGCCAACGTCTCAGCCTCGCGCGCGTTGTCGGTCAGCGCGGTTGCCTGCCGTTCCGTGAAGGTGAAGGTCGTCGCCAGTCGGCTCAGCGTGGCCTGGTAGCGGAAGACGCCGGCGTCCGGTCCGGTGCCCTGAATGGTGGTTCCATGCGCATCGCTCGTCGTTGACATGAACGCGGAGGTGCGGTTCGGCGCAAGTTGTTGCTGATCAATTGAGACGGCGTCCTGCGTGACGTTACCCTTGCTCGCCGCGCTCGACTCTCCCGATACCGCGGACTGGATCGGCCCGACTGCAGTGATTGCCTGAAATGCAACTTCTCCACCCTTGATGATCGCGGTTGCGATGATCGGGATCGAGATCACCATGTAGCCCGCTACGGCCTGGTCGGAGACCGCGCCGTGATAGATGCTGGACGCTGTTTCGAGTGCGAGACCTTGGGCGCCTGCTCCCATCTTGGCCGCGGCCTCGAGGGTGCGGGCGCTCGCCAGGGTGGCGACATAGTTGAGGACCGCGTAGAGCGGCGGCCAGAGCTGAATCCAGACGAGGCTTAGCACAAAGCTCTTGATCGCCAGGCCGAGACCGCGCCCCTGAGCGAGCAGGAACAGCAGGAAGACGAACGGAAAGACCGAGTAGATGATCGCCTCGATCACGTTGCGAATCAGGGGCAGGGCCTGTTCGGCGATCTTTCCCATGGTGAGAAAGGACGTGTTGATCGAGGCTGTGGCGTTCGCCCGGGCGGTGGCGATCATGATGGAGGCCGGATCGTTGATCTTCTGGCCGACGATGCTGCTCGTGTCCTGTACGAGGTTGAGCATGATGTTCTGGCGCAGAAGATCCGCGGCCGACTGCGCGGCGGTGGCGATCTTGGTCTTGTAGTAGGCCTGCTCGATCTGACTGTCGATCACGCCTTGGGCGGCCGTGGGGTCGAGGGACGGATTCAATTGGAACGCGAGCATCACCCGGGCGCGCGCCACCTCGGCCGGCAGGCGGTTTGCGACGTTGGTGTAGACGTTGGGGCAGGTGTCCACCTGGACCGGGTTACCGAAGGTCGAGAAGCGCGCCGGATTCGGATTCCCCATCAGCGCCCATATGTCGGTGCTCTGGGCGAACGCCGCGGGATTGATGGTGCCATCCTGCAGGTCATAGTAGGTACAGTTGTAGACGAAGGCGATAAGATCGGTTCGAAGCTGCGGATCGCCGACGTTTACGTTCCGGGACGCCTGAATCAGGCGGTTGCCGAACATGACCCCGTTCTTCTGGTAGGCAAGCTCGCTCGGAAGCTGGGCATCCGGCGTAGGAATGACTTGGAATGCGGTCTCGAAGAATCTCGTCATAACGTCGCCGATCTTGCTCGTGAAGTGTCCGAAAAACGCGACACCGATCGGGACGTTCCCGATGACGACCGGGGGCTGGCTGCCGAGCTTGTCGACCACCACCACGTCGGTCTTGGGGAGGAAGGCGACGTAGTAGAGGAAAAGAAAGCCGAACAACCAGCCCCAGCCGTGAAAGCGCCCCGGCGTGAAAAGCCCCGCGAATGCCGCGACGAGCACCCCGGTCACCGCCACCGTCTTGATGAGCCCGAAGTAATTGTCGCCGCCCATGATCGCGGCGATCGCGTTGAACACCCCGTTCAGGGTGTCGACGTTGCCGTAGGCGTAGATCTCGAACATGAATTGATAGAGCGGCTGTCCGTTACGGGTAAATGCGAACGCCGGTCCGGACCATCCGTCTTACGAGCCGCGGGCGGCCGAGTTGGAACTGAAATCGAGCATCGCTTTGAGCGCCAGCGGCATGGAGCTCCACAGTTGCCGCTCAAGGGTCTGCAGGTCCTGGGTCATCGAGGAGACCGAACGCACCTTGGCGTAGGCGGTCTGTTTCTCGGCGAGAAGCTGGCGTTGCGCCTCCTGGGCGTTGCTCCTCAAGGTTTCGACGTACTGCTGCTCGACCTCGGTTCGCTTCAGGGTGTGCGACAGGGCGGTGAGCGCTTGACGAATTACGCGATTCAGAAATGTTTCGGCGTAGTCGAGCGCAATCACGTCCTTGTAGGTCTCGATCAGCGTCTCCGCGGTGTTCGAGCCGGGAGCCGCATTGGCGACAGCGAGCATCTTGTACACCGGCTCGGTCGTGTTGTTGATGAAGCCGATGTCGGCGCTCGTCTGGGGCGTGCGGTTGGCGATGTTGTCGGACATGCGTAGTAGTCTGTCGGATACAAGTTGGGTGAAGGGCTTCACCGAGACGGTGGTGCGGCTGGGGTTGAGGCAATCGACGGGTTCGTCGCACACGTAGACATTGACGTCGATGTTGCCTTGCGTGGCCGAGGAGCCGGCACCGAGCAGCAGATCGCGCAGGCCCACGATGGTGGGTTCGAAGTAGCGCGGCGTCGCTCCGCTGCCGTCGTCCTGCGGCGGGTAGAGCACGACCGTTCCGATCACGCTCATGATGAGTTCGCGCTCTGCCTGGCTGATCGAGCCCCCCACGCGGTTCAGCGCTGTCCAGATGACGTTCCCCTTGACGAAGGTCGCGTTGCGAACGTTGGGGTCAGACGAGGCCGCGGCTGATTTGACGACGCCTGCGGCGTTGGTGGCGCAGGCGAGGCGCCCGTCAACGCGATCGGTAACGCTTCCGAGGTACTGCGAGATGTTTGCGCAGCCGCTCATCACCGAGTTGTCGTATTTGCCGACGACGCCATTCACGAGCGACTGCGCTGCTTCGCAGGAGTTGATGTTCATCGTGTTGATCTTGTTGATTTGGTCCTGCAGCTCGGTGAGCAGCTTGTCGATGTCAGGGGAGATCGACTGAAGCGCGAGCTTGAACGCGTAGCCGACGGCGTTCGAGCCAATGTTCTGCAACAGGGCGACAAACTGCTGCTTGTTGATGAAAGAAAACGCACCGCCGAAAAGGTCGATCCCCCCGCATCCAGCCCGTAGACTCGGAAGCTGGGCATCGGCGAGCGGGTAGTTTCGCCCGGGCGAGCGCATCATGAGCGAGCCGCCGGTGTAGAGGTTCATCGCCTGGCCGCGGAAGGCCCCCGGCGCGGTGACGTTCCCCAGGGCACCCAAATCGTTGAACATCGCCTGCATTTCACCGTTGAGATCGGCCGGGCGGGTGAGAGTGGGCGCGGTCGCAAGGCTCACCGCGAGTAGGCTCGCGACGATACGTTTCATTCGGTTAGCCATGGTTTTTCCTTTCGCGTGCTACAGCGGGCCGCTCGACTTGTCCTGGGCGAGCGCCGCGATGCGCTCGATCAAATCGGACAAGGCCATAAGGCCGAAGCCAACTGGGCGGATCTCGCGCTTGGATGGCGCCGTCAGGTAAAGCGCCGGGACGATCGAGGCGTTCAGTCTTGACGCGATGCCGTTGTCGAGTTGGGGCTTGGGGTATTCGGGCAGGCCTCCGCCATCCAGGCTCACCGGAAAGACCACCATGCCGAACTCCTGCTCGAAGCGCTTGAGGATGGGTGCCAAGCGGTGGCAATAGGGGCAATCGCTGCGAAAGATGAAAAGAAGCCCGTGGGTTCCGGAGAGTGCACGCACTGCCTGCGCCTGGCGCTCGTCGCGCTGTTCGTCGAAGGCCGCGATGGCCATCGAATTGGTCGGCCGGCCGCTCAGGCCGTAGTCGAGTTCCGGCACGGTCCACACGAGCCGCTGCCAGTGCTCGGCGAACACCTCGGACTTGTTCATCACCATCCGCTGATAGCGCATGTAGGCGAGCAGGTTTGTCTCCGTCGGGTTCATGACTGCGACGCGCTTCAGGTCGTCGAGGCGCTTTTGCATCGCTTCGAAGTCCGCTAGCTCGGGAGGCCGCATCGATGCGACAAGCGGGCGCGGCGACTTTGGCGCCGGCAGAGGAGGTTCCCGATACCAGAACCAGCCTTCCCGATTCCGGATCCAGTAGGAATTCAGGATCTGGCCCCCCGTTTCCTCCGCGGGGGGCTGGGATGGGGAATTCTCTGCGTACACGATCTTCGATCCGAGGAAACTCCAAGAGACCACCGCGACTATAAGGAGCAGGCGAATCATTCTCGGTCACCTCTTATCGGGAAATGTCCCGTCCCGGCAATAGCTCACCTGGTAGACGAGTTCCTTGTCTTCGCGCTTGCCGTTCTCCAGCACGCCTTGCTGATGCGTCGTGACCTCGAGTCGGTGGCATCCCGGCTTCGGCAGGGGATGCAGCGACTTCACGTCGACCTCGATCGGGGCGAGCGTGTCGAAATGCTGGCGGATGTAGGTGCCCGACTCGCCGACGATTACGCCACGCGCCGTTCCATGCTCGATAGCGCCCTTGAGCAACGGTTTGATGTCCTGCACCGCGACTCTGTCTGCCGACTGTGCCGATGACAGCCCTTCGGTTCCTATCAGGGCTAGGGCGAGCAAGATTCGCAGGGCGATCGGTTTCATGGCTTGTAGTAGCTCTCTACTTTCTGTTTGGCGCGCGAGCCCATCGCGCCGACATCCGGGAGTGTGGGCGCGATCTCGGCGTAGAACTCGGACAGGTTCATCCGCGAGAAGTCCAACGCCTGGAGCTGCGACACCGTGAACCCGCCGCAGTCGGGACTCTCGGCTGCGCCCCAGCCCCTGCCGATCTGGACGCGGCCTTGCTCGTTGATGATGCGTGCGAGGCGCGAGTTAAAGCAGCAATAGGATTCGGTTTTCTCGACGCACAGCCGGAGGATCGGCATGCGGCTCGAACAGTAGCTCCCGATGCTGTGACACAGGCGCGTATCGCGCTTCATCGCGAGCACCTGCTCCGCTTGTTCGCAATCCAGTATCCCGGAGAGCTGGATCGCCAGCATCGCGATCGTCCATGGTCCGGGCACGAGCGACCCGACGAAGGTGGCGACCGAAACGTCGCCGGCCATGAGACCCGCAAGGGCGGACGAACCGCCGCCCACTCCGAACAACGCCTCGAAGCCGGCCATCACCGATTGGGGCGCGTCGGCAGCGAAGAGGGCATCGTAGGTATAGGAGGAACCGGCCGCCCCGAGCACCTGCCCGCCGGCGCCGAGGATCAGATTCAGGTTGCTGAACAGCGACCCGTCCGTGCCGCCACCGGCGCAGCAGTTGACGAGCCCGAAGAGCTTCTTGCGGCAGCGGTTGTCGTAGCCGTTGAACACGTACAGCGAGTTGGGATCGACGTATTTTCCGGCTTCGCGCGCAACTTCGAGCATCGCCACGCTCTTCGCGAAATCGGCATCCGGCGGGTAGCTGGTATTGAAACAATTGCCTTCCATGCAGAATTGCTGATTGCCGCAATTGGCGAGCGTGGAGGTGGTGCCGCTCGCGACCTTGCATTGGTAGGTCTGCTCGTACAATTGGCAGAGCCCATTGGAGCCTGTATCGATGCAGGTCGAACCAATCTGGCTGCAACCCCGGTCGCGCAAGGGTTGGCAATCGTCCACGGTGTTCTGCGATACGCAGCTGAAGGTGTCTTGATACCGCCAGCAGTCCCGATAGACCGGGTAACCGCTGATTTGCTTCGTGGCCGGGCCATCGACGCAGACTTCAGAGAGCTTCTGGCAGTCCGCGGCAGCGGCGCACGCCGACATCAACGCCAGCAGAATGGCAACACAAGATCGTAGGGATGAGCGGTTCACTGTGTCCTCGCTTCGAGCGCTACGCACTGGTTGTCCCAGGAATCGGTCACCGTGGCGATGCTGCGTGGGCGCTCGAAGGTGAACGTGCCGCACGCACGCGTCACATTGATGGGCGTTGTCGTGCACGTGATGTCATCGCAGGTCGTGTACTCATCTTCGTAGCGGGTGCAGAAGTCGAAGTTGCATTGCTCGGCCGTACAGCCGCCACCCTTGTAGTCCACACGATTGAAGAAGTCGGTCCCGTACCACGAGCGGCCGATGAAATTGGTGAAAATCTGGGGCGAGACGGCACCACTCGTTGCATCCACCTGAATTTCCGCGTCGCCGGAACAGGGTTCTTCGGTGCAGATTGCGTGCAAGGTCATGCGCACCGTATCGCTCATCTGGCAGTAGGCATTGATCGCAATGCCGGCGAAGCGGTTGCCTACCTCGCCGTTTCCCCAGGTGTTCACCCAGAAATTGCCGAACCAGGTGCCCTGCGTGCAACTGTCGCTCCAGCTCACCTGCACCGTGCGCAGCTTCTGGCAGGTCAGTTGCTCCGTGGTCCGATACTCGTTGCAGACGCGCGTTTCATAACTGTCGGGACTCGTGACTGTCTGGGTGGTACAGGTGCTGTAGGTGCCGGCGAGATTTCCGGCGATCGATTGCGGATTGTTCGCGATTGCCTTCGAACGCACGAGGAGGGGATCGTTGGGTCCAATCGTAAAGTTCGGACGCTGGCCGGGATTGGTCTGCGAAAAAGTCGTCGCGTTGCAGGCTTGATCGGCGTAGGACGAACCCTGCCCAGGCGTGAGAGCGCAATTGCCCACCACCGCGCCGGCGGGCGCACTGAGGCTGCCGGAGCCGTAGAGACTGCTTTGCGGCGGATTCGTGGTGTAGTTCGGAACCGTTGAACGGGCGGTGTCGCCCGTGACGCTTTCACGGGCCTGCGCGTTGCCCGAGCGCCCAAGCTGTCCGCCTTGGGAGAAGGCGTCCGCGAGCGGGTCTGCCCAAGCGCTCGAACTGGCCGCTAGGACGATCAGAAGTAGAGCGCGCGCGAGCATTACGGTGTCCCTTTCAGTCGCGTGAGGTAGGGAAGCGCCTGCGGCTTGACCGAGGGCACCTGCCGCACCATCGCCTCCAGGGCGTAATCCAGACTCACGTCGCCGGCAACGGCGACGAAGGCGGAGGAAGCGCGGCAATCGGAGGTACACGCGGACTCCGCCGCGGTTGCGCCGACGCCGCCGGTGCGCAGGACGAAGGTGGGAGCGCGCTCAATGCCATAGCGCGTGAACGCCAGAGGATCGATCTGCCACGCGAGGTGGCGCTCGCCAATCAACGATTGGACGCTGGCAAGCGTCGCACGCATCGAGTTGTCCTTGAGGCCGCGAAGGACGAGCGTCGCGCCGGATCGGGCGGCCTGATCGGCGAGGCCTCGCAGGCTGGCCGCGGGCATGTCCAGGGTCACGAAGATTCGGAGAGAGGGCTGCGATGACTGCGCAGTTGTCGGCGCTATTGCACCGCCGTACTGCCTGACCAATGCTTCGATGTTCGTTCCCGCGGCCCGTGCGTTGACCTTCGGCGGCAACGCGATTGGCGTCCGGCCAAGCGCTTTCGCGTCCGGAAACGGGTGCGTTTCGCGGATGCGGTCGACCGTCTCTTTCGAGGGCCAGGCGGGCTCGGCCGCATGTGCGGCGAGCGCTGCGCATAGCCTGAAGTTCCTGCCAGCGCAGAGCGAATGTTCCTTGTATTTCCAGTGATTAGCGTAACAGTGGGGTTGTGTTTTCTGTCTACACGTTGATCTGCTGGATGAGTTCGAGCGCGCGCTTCTG
>Ga0082335_1002339_pt1 | contig 35920 bp, 25 predicted proteins | sample Subgrocontami58m_FD_72375 | JGI IMG/M metagenome (GOLD analysis project Ga0082335, IMG submission 72375) | Subsurface groundwater microbial communities from S. Glens Falls, New York, USA - GMW37 contaminated, 5.8 m (SPADES assembly) (version 2) ... | reverse complement strand
GGGCGGGCCGATCGCCGCGCAGGGGCTGCGCGCCGCGCTCGCCGCCCAGGGGCCCCTCGCCGGCCGCCAGGCCCCCCGCGCCGGCGCGGGCGCGGGCGCTACCCAGCCGGGCTTCGCCACCCAGGTCCCGGAGGGGGTCGCCGCGGCGCGCGAAACGCCGGCAAGCCCTACTACACCATGGAGCTGGTCCAAGCCGAGGAACTCACCGACCTCGCGCGCGCGGGCGGCCTTGCCGCACGCGACGCGGTCGAGATCGTGCGCCAGGTGGCGGAAGCGCTGCGCTTCGCCTACGCGCGCGGCATCCTCCACCGCGACATCAAGCCGCGCAACGTCTTCGTCGCGCGCGAGGGCACGACGCTGACCGCGCGCGTGATTGACTTCGGCCTCGCCAAGTTCGCCGAGGACGAGGTGCGCATGGACGCCGGCTCGAAGGCCGGCGCGTCGCTGCGCACGCTGACGCAGACCGGGCAGATGCTCGGCACGCCGATGTACATGAGCCCGGAGCAGTTCGAAAAAGCCGCCGAGGTGGACGGGCGGGCGGACGTGTACTCGGTGGGCGCGACGCTGTACGAGCTTTTCGTCGGACTGCCGCCGTTCGCCGACGCAAGACGTTCGCGGCATGGACCGCCCTGGTCGCGAGCACGGGGGACCTGGAACGAAAGAAGAAGGAGGCCGAGGCCGCGGAAAAGGCAGCGCCGCCCACGGAGCGGGCCGCCCACAAGAATACGCGCTGGGACATCGACCGGACGCTGCGGAAGGAGGAGCTGGAGCGCGAGCAGAACTGGTCCGACGCGGTCGTGAAGTTCACCGAGGCGATCACGCACTGGTCGGAGCAACCGGAGGCGCGCCAGGGGCTGACCCGGTTGTACTGGCATCGCTACCTCGAGGCGGAACAGGCGCGCGACCGGACCGCGGAGCGGACGTATGCGCCGCTCGTCGAGAAGTTCGGCGGCGACGAGTACCGAGCGCTGGTGCGCTGCGAGCGCGAGGTGCGGGCGCGCTGCGAGCTGCCCGCGGGGTACGAAACCGCCTCGGTGGACGCCTATCTGTACCGCTACGAGGTCAAGGACGCGCCGCCCCTGCTCGTGCCCGTACCCTACGACCCAGCCAGGCAGGAAGCCTTCGATGCCGCGGACCTCCTCGCCAAGGATCTCGCCTTCGGCCGGCCCGTGCCGCTGGCCGTGGCCCTGGCGGCCCCTGGGGCCGGTGGCGTCGCCCTGCCGCCGGCCGAGCTGGCCGCGCTCGAATCACGCGCCGCCGCCGACGTGGCCGCCGGCAAGTACGCCGCCGCGCTGCCCGCGCTCGACCGGCTGACCCGCGCCGTCCCCGCGTCCGTGGACCACGCGTACAACCTGGCCTGCTGCCTGGCCGTGGCCGCGCGCGAAACCGATCCCTACGCCTGGCTCGTCGTCGGCGCAGGCGCGGACGCGGTCAAGGAGCTGGCGCAGCGCACCGGCGCCGACCCGCTCTGGACCGCCGCCCTGGCGCCTCAACCGGTCGCGGCCCCCGTCGCCTGGAACAACCTCGCTTTCGTGGCGCTGGAGGAATCCGTCCGCCGCGGCTATCGCGACGCCGCGCACGCGGCAACGGACGCCGACCTCGCGGCGCTGCGCCCCAACCCCGCCTTCGCCCTGCTCCTCGCCCTCATGCGCGCCGACCTCCCGCTCCGGCATGCGCGCGTGCTCGAGGTGGTCGCCGACTCCCAGGCTGCCAAGCTGGGCGTCCAGGCCGGCGACGTGCTGCTATCGGTCTCCCAGACCGAGGCCGACGTGGCCGCGCTCGAGACCGTCGCGCAGGTCTCGTCCGCGATCCAGTCCGCGCCCGCGGGCAAGGAGTACCGCGTCGCGCTCTGGCGCGGCGGCGCCCGCGTGACCGTCACGGCCACCGGCGGGGCACCCCTCGGCGTCCGCATGGCGCAGACCGACACGCGCCCGGAAAGCCCCACCCGCTTCCCCGGGACCGCGGGCGTCCCGCCCGCCCTCACGGTCCCCCCCGAGGTCGAACGCGCGCGCTGGACCGCCCTCCACCCGCTGCGCCAGTCCGACCGCAACCGCATCCCGCTGCCCGTGACCCGCGACCCCGCCGGCGGTCGTCCATTCGTCGCTTTGGCGCTCACTCTCCCCCGCGGTTCGTACCTGCTCCACGTCCCTCCCGGCCAGGGCCTGACCGAGACCCGCTATCCCTTCGAGGTCGCGCGCGACCTGGACTGGGACGAGCGCTGTGAGCTCGTCGCCGCCGAGGACGTGCCGCCCCTGCCGCCGGCCCTGGACGCGCCCGACGGCGCTATCCACTACTGGACGTACATCGCGGCCGCTCCCTACCGCGCCTCCGGCGACCCGCAGGCGCAGCAGTCGCAGGAGCGCGACGCCGCGATCCTGCGCGTGGCCCAGGGCAGGGGCCTGCCCATGCCGGCGGCGCGCAAGCCGGGCGACCTCCCAGCCGAGGGCTTCTATCTCGCCCGCTTCGAGGTCGCCAGCGGCATGTACTTGCAATACCTGAACGACCGCGAGCATCACAAGGTCGCAGACGCGTTCGCGCGCGTGCCGCGCCAGGCGGTGCAGGCGTCCGACGCCACCGCGTACTGGAAGGCGCGAGAAAACGACATGAAGGAAGGCAACCCGGAACCTGCGGTGCTGATGCGGATCCACGAGTTCAAGGTGTGGGTCCTGCCGATTCTGGCCGCGGTGCCGCGGAACATGCGTAACACGGTAGGGCGGTGGCCCCAGGAGCAGGTGAACGAGTTGCAGCAACTCGTCGTGCGGGCGAGGTACAGCCCCGGCGAGCGTGCGGCGGCTGGTAGACGTCTCCCTCGCGCTCGGAAATGGCGACTTGGAGGGGTTCCCATTCGAGCAAGGGGGGGGTGCCATTCAGCGTCGGCTGGAGCCACTCCTTCGCGTCAGTCAGAAATGACGCGACATCCCGGCACCATTCCTCATTGGTCCGGGTCCACTCCGGATCGTGCATGCCCGCCGAAGATTGGTGCAGGGTCCCCAGAGCCTGTACCAGGCGTTCGATCTCGCCCGTCGCCATGCCCAATGTCGCTCCACTACTCCCGTCGATTCTAACCCGTAGGATGTCCGACGGCAACCAGCCGCGCTGACAGGCTGACAGGGGTGTGGCGACGATCGCTCCCCTACATCACCCTCGCGACATCCGCGTCCCCTTGCGGGTTCTTGCCCAGGACGTCGGGCGCCTCGGCCGCCACCCGCGCCATCAGTTCCTTCCCCTTCGCCGGCAGCGGCGCGCCCCTGGGCGTGCGCATGGCGCAGGCCGACCTGTGTCGCGGCTTTCCCGAGGTCACCCGGCGGAGGGCCAGGCGGCCCGCCAGCTTGTCGACAAGCCGGTCGCCCCCGCCCGGCACTACCGAAGCGGCGACCGGGCCAGGAACCGTGCGCCGGACCGCTCCGCAACGCCAGCCGTGACCGCAGAGCCTTCCCACGACCTCACCACCCCGAATACGTACGCCCGGGTCGCGGGCGGAGCAAACCGCTCCACCAACTCCGGGCCGGGCAGGCCTCTGCCGCGAACGAGCCACTCGTCCGCCCGCCCCGGACCTGCGTGGTACGCCGCCAGCGCCAGGTGCACGTCCCGCCGATATCGGCGCAACAGCGTGCGCAGGTACTCGGCGCCGATGATCCCGTTGTCGCGCGGATCGCACAGGTCCCACTCCCGCAACCGCAAGGACGCGGCCATCTCGGCGCCCGTGTCGGGCAGCACCTGCAGGAGCCCGACCGCGCCCCGCGCGGATCGCGCGCAGGCGTCGAAGCCGCTTTCCGCTTCCGCGACCGCCAGCAGCAGGGACGGATCCACGCCGACACGCACCGCGGCTTCCTGCAGGATGCGCCGGTTCTCGCTCCGGCGCCGGGCCTTGACCGACGCCTCGCGTACGACCCCGCATACCGCCGCCGCCAGCACGATCCCGACCCATAATACCGCGCGCCGGTGGCGCCTCCCCCCGGGACGAGGGTGTAGTTGCATATCGGCAACACGCGATGGCGGCGTGCTCGCGCTCGGCGGCCCGATCGAGCTGCGATACCACATTGCGCTTGGCACCGGCCAAGGAGCCGTCCAGGAGCGCCCCCGGACGTCGAGCTTCTCGTGATCGAACATGGGAGCGGTATCCATGTCGAAGACCTCCCCGGGAGTCCTGGAGTCCTGCGCAGTCCGTCGAGAACGAGCACGATTACGAGTACGATAACGATCCCGAGAACGAGTACGAGCACGAGCACGAGCACGAGCACGAGGACGCCCGCGCGCCGGATAGCACGGGTTCGACAATCGGCCAACGCGAGTCCCGGACCCGATGGTTCTGTTGGAGTTACGCCACAGAATGTGACGTTATTCTTGCGCGGACGCCAAGTACCGCGCCCCGGAGAAGGGTGCCCGGTCCGGAGGCGGCGCGATAGAAGAGGGGTTCATTGCGACCCATCCCTGAAAGAGGCGCGCGTAACTCGTTGTCCCTCCTGTTCCTCTGTGGTCTCTGTGGCTATCTGGTAGCGTTGTCGTACTCGGCATGGCTCATTCGAATCGGTACTTCTTCAACCACTCGATCTGCTCCCGTACCGACGCCGCCCGCTCCGAGTCCGGGTAGCGCGCCAGGAACGACTCGTAGTCGTCCAGCGCCTTCTGCCATTCCTTCTGCGACCGATGGCACTCCGCGAGATCGAGCCATGCCTCGCCCGCGCGGCCGTGGTTCGGGTAGGCCACCAGGAACTGCCGGATCGCCTTCTCGGCCCCGGCCAGATCGCCCTGGTCCAGGAAGTGCCGCCCGACCGCGAGCTGGGCATCCACGGCTGCGGGCGAGCCGGGATACTTTTCCAGGAGCGTCCGGTAGGCCTCGATCGCCCGGTCGGGATCGTCGAGGTACTCGCGGAAGATCGCTCCCACGCGCAACAGCGCCCGCTGCGCCATGTCTCCCAGGGGATGGTCGTCCACCGTCTTCCGGTAGGCCGTCACCGCGCGGTGCAGGCCCTCGCGCACGCGCTCGCGGCTCTCGCCGGCGCGCAGAAGTTCGACGACTTCCGGCGGCTCCGCAGGCGCTGCCGCGACCGCGCCGGGGAAGAAGCGCCGCCTCAGGTCGAGGTCCCGCCGCAGCCGCCCGGCTTCGTCCGCCGACCGCCGCCGAAGCACCACCCGGCGCAGGTCGAGCCGGCCCAGCGCGCGCGCCTCGTACTCCCAGGTGTGCCCGATCCAGAACTGCGCGTCGTCCGCCAGTCGGCTCTCGGGACGCTCCCGCAACAGCGCCTCGAACGCCGCCCGCGCGGCCGGGAAATCCTCCTCGTGCAGCAGGCACACCCCCTGGCTGAACCGGGCCTCCGGGGCCTGGTAGCTCTCGGGATACCGGTCGGCGACCGCGCCGAACGTCCATGCCGCCTTCCGGCGATGGCCCATCTCCCGGTACAGGATGCGCCCGGTCTCGTAGAGCGCGGCGGCGGCCTTCCCTGCGGGCAGCGCGTCCGCCAGGAGGTCCGCGAAGCGGATCACCTTGCGGATCGACTCCAGGTGCGCGCGCGCGGCCGCCGCCGCGTCGTAGCGGGGGAACTTCTTCGCGTAAAGGGCGTAGTCCTCCTCCGCCTTCTTCCAGTCGCCCAGGGACACCGCGCAGCGTGCGGCTTCCAGGTACGCGCGGCTGGTCCGGTCGCCGTTCGGATAGTCCTCGATCACGCGGGCGAATGCCGCCGCCGCCTCGGGCACGAGACCGTTGTCGTGGAAGATGCCCGCGATCGCCATCAGCGCGTCCTCGCTCTTGCTGTGCCCGGGGTAGAGATTGAGAAACGACTCGTAGGCGCGCACCGCTTCGCGGTACCGGCCGCGTTCCTCGAGTCCGCGTGCGATCCCCAGCATGGCGTCGTGCACGAGCCTCCCCGGCACCGCGACCGCCGGCACCTCGCGCGGAAGCACTTCCCGGAAGTTCTCCTCCTCTTCCCGCAGCGCGCCCAGGGTCTCGGTCCCCGCGGTCCCGTCGACCTCGAGCCCGCGCGCCGCCTGGAAGGCCGACAGGCTCCCGTACCCGAGCCGCCGGATGCGCTCCGCGGCAGCCGTGGGGATGCGGAACGCGGGCGGATACAGGTCCTGGTAGCGGGTCAGGACCGCGATCGCCTCGAGCGGCCGGTCGAGGCGGTCGCGCAGGATCGCGGCGCGCCGCCACAGCGCCTCCTCGCCGAGAGGATCGGCGACGAAGGCCACGGCCACCTCGCGGTAGTGCCGGGCCGCGGCATCGCTGCGCCAGCGCCCTTCGAGGATCCGGCCGATCCGCAGGAGCGCCTCACCGGACGGCCGGTGGCCTTCCCGGACCAGGGCGGAATGGAGCTCCGACGCCCGCGTCACGCTCGCCAGCGCCTCGACCTCGCGGCCCGCGAGCAGGAGCGCCTGCCCCTCCATCAGCTCGGTCCGCGCCTCGTGCTCCCGCCAGCGCGTGAATCGCGCGTCACGCGGACCGCGCTCCAGAAGCGAGCGGCAAGCCTCGCGGCACGCCTGGATCGCCGTCAGCACCGCCGGACCGCGGGCCAGCGACGCAGCCCGCTGCAGGGCGAGCACCGCCAGCTCCGCGGGCGGGACCGGCGCCTCCCAGGCCGGCGGCAGGCGCGGGAACTCCTGCGCGAGCCAGGAGAGCGTGGCCGGGTCGAAGACGCGCGCGACGGTCGCTTCGATCTCCCCGCCGAGCGCAATGCGTTCGGCGAGTTCGCCCGTCCGAAAGCCGGCGAGCAGCTCCTCCAGCCCCTCCTGGCGGGGCGTCCCGCCGACTCGTTCGAGGCGCTCCGCGAGCTCCCGGTGCGCCTGAACGCGGCGCCGGGACTGGGGGAAGCCCCGCAGGAATTCCCGCAGGGCGAGGATGCGCCCGGCATCGTCGAGCACGCGAGCGTCGTTCCACGCCCAGTCGACCTCGGCTTCCCACGCGGACCCGGCCGCCTGCGCCCGCAGATCCCGCAACAGGAGTTCGGCCTCGGGGCGGGATTCCGGGCGCGCCAGGAGCGCCTGGCCCCGTCCGAGCCGCGCCCGGAGCCGGACCGCGGCCGACTCCGCCGCCAATTCGGCGGAGGCGAAGGCGATCAGCGCGCCGCGGGGGTTGCCGCTCGTGAGCTGAAGGCCGCCCCGCAGGATCAGGACCCGCGCCTGCTGGTCGCGCGAGACGAATGGCGCATTTTGCCGGGCCAGTGCCTCCTCCGCCTCCGCCGCGTGCCCGCGCTCGACCAGCGATTCCACCACGTCGAGATAGGCGTCCGTGCGCTCGAAGACCGGGGCGAGCCGCGCCAGCGCGGCCCGAGCCTCGGCGCTGTTGGGATCGATCTCGAGCACGCCGCGCCACTCGGCGGCGGCCGACGAGATGTCCATGCGGTCCCAGCTCTCCCGCGCCTTGCGCAGCCTGGACGCAAGATCCGGGTCCTGGGCGAGCGCACCCGCGGCGGTGAAGAGCAGGATCAGCATCGCGGCGCCGCGGGAAGCCAGGCCCCGGCGCAAGGGCCGTCCCGCCCAAGCCGCCGGCCGTGCGCGAAAGCTCCCCTGCACGCCCCGCATATCATCCCCCGATCTCCCTTCCCGTCCGGGCGGCTTCACGAAGGGGGATCGGTGGGATGGTGGAGATGGGGGGGATGACGTTAACGGTTGTGCCTGGTCACGCGGGGTCCTCATGGTCGGTTGTCCTCCGGGGGAATTGCGGGATGGGCGGGGCGCGTCAGGCGACGAACCGCGGGGCCGATCACTTTGCGACCGGCCCTGCGTCGGGGTCCTGGGCCGGGTCCTGCGGGTCGTCGTCTTTCCAGAGCGGCGCCTGGTCGCGCTCGATCGCCTCGAGGTCCACGCCCCGGCGTCGGGCGAGCAAGTGGACCTCGGGGCTGTCCGGGTGGAGCAGCGCGAGTCGCCGCGCCGCGGCGGCGGCTTCTTCCTTGCGGTCGAGTCGGGCCAGGACCTCCACCAGGGACCGCAGGGTCTCCGAGCGTCCCGGCAGGATCCGGTCCGATTCCTGCAGGAATTCCAGGGCGGCGGGAGCGTCGCTCGATTCCTCCGCGAGCAGGGCGGCGGCGAGCAGCTGGCGCGCCCGGAGTTCCGGATCCTGCGGCGGGCCCGCGGGGTCGGGCGTGAGAAGCACCCGCAGCCCGGCGAGGTCGCGGCGGGCGAGCGCGATTTCGACGAGGAGCGCAAAGCGCGCGACCGTGTGGGTGCGCACGCCGGCGAGCGCGGCCGCGGCGGCGTCGGGTTCGCCTGCGGACAACCAACACTGCGCCGCGAGCAATCGGACGGCCTCGGGCGGATCCGGGATGGCCGCCAGGACGGTCTCGACCTGATAGAGCGCCGTGTCGGCCGACGCGGCGTACCACACGCCCGCCCCGGCGGAGCGGACGAGGACATGGTCCTCCGTGCGGTCGCCCGCCTTTCCGTCCGGGATCGGGCCGACCCGAAGGAGCGCTCCGGTGATCCGGGCTTCGGACTGAAAAGCCTGGGCCAGCTTCCAGCGCAGGTCCGGCTCTGGGCTGCCCAGGCGCAGGGCCGCCCACAGGTCCCGGCTGGCCCAGTGGCCGAGGCCGCTCTCGAGCCGGAGCGATCCCAGAAGGTAGTGGGCCCGGGGCCACGGGCGGACGTCGAGAAGTACCTGCTTGAGCTGGGGCACCGCTTCGGCCGGGAATCCCAGCCCGACGAGGACCTCCGCCAGCTCGAGGCGAAGCTCGGGGCGACCGGTTTCGCGCACGGCCTCCCGGCAGAGGGGAAGGGCCTCCTGAAGCCGCCCGAGGCGGAAGAGCGCGCGTCCGAGCAATTCGCGCGCCTGGGGATCGTCGGGATCGCGCGCGACGTGGGCGGCAAGCGACTCGGCGGCCTTCGCCCACATCTCCTGGAGGAAGTAGACCCGCCCGAGAAGCAGGCTGCGCGATCCGCGGGCCTGGCCCGACTGGATCTCGGTTTCGAGCAACCGCTGCGCCGCGGGGTAGTCTCCGGCGAGGAACGCCGCGGCGGCCGGATCTTCGTCGGCGCGGGTTCCGGGCGAGAAACCGAGGAGGCAGAGTGCGAGACCGGCGAGGGGGAGGGGGGATGCGCGCATGGGGGGTCTCGACGGATGCGAATCGGCGAAAACTTCGGGGCCTGTATTCTCCTTCGACTGCGGGCCGGCGATTCCGGGAGGAATTCGGAAAATGCGCGCGTGATTTGCCGGATACTCGAAGCGGCTGACCGCGGGGCCTCCGCAAGCCGTCGCTCGTGCGATTCTCCCCGGTCGCAATCCGTCCCCTCGGCGCGCCGCCGGGTCGCCCTCCCCGAGGTTCCACGCCGTGCGCGGCGCGGCAGCACGGTCCGGTGTGGGAACACCCGCGCTCACCGCCCCGGTGCCGACCCGGGCGCGGCCGGCAGTCGCAGAATCGCGCGGGCGCCCCCACCCGACGCGTTCTCCAGCGTCGCCGTCCCGCCGTGGAGCTGCGCCACCTCGCGCACCAGCGTCAGCCCGAGGCCGGTGCTCTTCTCCCCGCTGTCGGGCCGGGGCAGCGAGAAGAAACGATCGAACGCCTTGGGCAGCGCGTAGTCGGGGATTCCCGGCCCATGGTCCCGCACCGCCAGATCCACGTTCGCCCCCTCCAGCCGGGCGGACACCTCGATGACCCCGCCCGGAGGCGAGAATTCCGCGGCATTCTGCAGCAGGTTGGCGAGCGCCTGCCGCACCAGGAACCGCTCCCCACGCACCCGCGCCGCGGGGTCGAGATCCCGCGCCAGCGACAGACGCCGGGACTCGAGCAGCGGGCCGAACCCGGCCGCGACCTCCCCGACCAGGTCGGCCACCGCGATATCCTCGACGTCCCGCAACTCCCGGCGCCGCTCCAGGCTCGCCAGGCGCAGCAGCCGGTCGACCAGGTTGAGGATCCGCTCGCTCTCGGCCCGGATCGTGGCCAGGAAGCGGGCGCGCTGCGGCGCGGGCATCTCGTCCTCGAGCAGTTCCGCGGCGCCGCGGATCGACGACAGCGGGGCCTTCGTCTCATGCGTCAACGTCTGCACGTATTCCTCGACGTACTGTCGCCCCTCGAGCGCCTCGCGCATCGCCTCGAAGGACCCCGCCAGCGCGCCGATCTCGCCGCCGCCGAACGCGGGCGGCGCCGCGCGCCGGCCCTCGCGCACCTCCCGGGCGTACCGGGTCAGGCGCTCGATCGGGCGGGTGATCCACGCGGTCACCAGCGCCCCGAACACCCACACCGCCGTCACGGCCGCCAGACCGGCGAGTTCGATCCGCTGCTTCGCCGACCGCAGGAACTCCGAGATGCTCTCCGCCGACTTGGCGACCGTCAGCACCCCCGCAATCTCGCCGTTCACCATGACCGGCGCCGCGACGTGCAGGATCGCGCTGCGCGGATCGGCCGGATCCAGCAGCGTGGTCCTCGCCCCGTACTCCCCGCGCAGGGTCCGGATCACGTCGTTCCAGCGCGAGTAGTCCCGGCCCACGTCACGACTCCCGTCGGAGTCGAACACCACGCGGCCGGAGCGATCCGTAACCGTGACCCGGAGCCCGAACCCGGTCTTCGCCAGCTCGTAGATGCCGGCGGCGAAGCGGCGCGCCTTGGCGTCGGCCAGGACCGCACGCAGCGGCTCGAGGTCGAGGGCCCCGCCCGGCCCCGGCCGCGACGCCAGGCAGGCGAGCACGGTCGCGGCATCGACCATCGACTCCTCCATCGTGCCCAGGTGACGCGGACGCAGGTCGCCGAGAATCCAGTCGACCTGGGCCCAGAAGGCCAGCCCGGTCAGCGCCAGGATGGCCAGGACGATGCGGTTGCGCAGGCTCACCAGTCCTCCTTCAGCGAATACCCGAGTCCGCGGTGGGTCCGGATCGGATCGATGTCGGGCCGGATCGCGCGCAGCTTCGCGCGCAGGGTCTTCACGTGGGTGTCTACCGTGCGCTCGAGACTGGCGTCCGGCTCCTCCCACGCCAGGTCCAGGAGCCGGCTACGCGAGAACACCCAGCCCGGCCGTTCGACCAGGGCGCACAGCAGGCGGAATTCGCACCGGGTCAGATCGAGCGGCTGGTCGAAGTACGACACGCGGAACCGCTTCTCGTCCAAGACGAAGGGGCTCGACGACGGATTCGACGCGGCTCCCGGAACCGGGCTCGACCCCGCCATCGACTCCGCGTCCGCCGCAGGGCTCGCGTCTCGGGTCGCGGGGGCGTCGGTGGGCGGCTCCGAACGAGGGCGCCTCCGCCGCAAAATCGCCTTTACCCGCGCGGCCAGTTCCCGCGGGCTGAAGGGCTTGGTCACGTAGTCGTCGCCGCCGATCTCCAGGCCGACGATCCGATCGATCTCTTCCGAGCGCGCCGTGAGAAACAGGATCGGCACGTCCGAGAACGCCCGGATCGCCCGGCACAGCTCGAAGCCGCTCCGGTCGGGAAGACCGACATCGAGCACGATCAGGTCGAAGGCGACCCGCCCGATCCGCGCCAGCGCCTCTCCGGCCGTGGCGCACGCGGTCGACTCGAAGCCTTCCCGGCGCAGGGCGTACGCGACGCTTTCCACGATCCCCGGCTCGTCTTCGACCACCAGGACGCGGGTCGGCTCGGTCATGGCTGCGCCCCTGTCACTTGCCCGCGCGGCTACGCGCCGGTTCGAGGTCGGTGCGGAATGCCGCCGCGTACGAGTTCCTCACCGTCGGCCCCCCGCACTCACTTCGTCCGGAAGCGTCCGACGACCTCCGCCCAGCGCGGGTCGCGCCGCAGCGATTCGAGGTCCGGATCGCTCTCGGTGTGCTCGCGGTCGTCCCAGCCGAGACGGATCGCCTGTTCCAGCCGGGTGAATGCCGAGTCGGTCTCGCCCGCGAGCGCCAACAGGCAGGCGAGGTTGTAGTGGGCGCCGCGCAGAGTCGCGCGCTCCGCCTCGGTCGCCCCCTCGGCGTCGACAAGCGGAAGTCCGGCCTCGTAGTCCCGGCGCGCGTTCTCCCGGTCGTCGGCCGAGCGCGCCAGCGCCTGCTCCAGCAGACGCAGGCCGATCGTCCGCTTCATCCCGTCCCAGGCCTCGCGCATCCGGTCGCGGGACCGGCGGATCTCATCCTGGTTCGGGTTCACCCGCAGGGTCTCGTCGAAATCCCTGATCGCGGCCTCGTAGAGTTCGACCCGGATCGCCCCCCGCTCCTCGCTCCAGAGGATCCAGTACAGCCGCGCGAGCCCGCGGCCCTTGTGCGACTCGGCGTCCTCGGGGTTGAGCTCGAGCGCGCGGCTGAATTCGTCGATCGCCGCGCGGTAGGCGTCGGCCGGGTCCTGGCCCTGACGCTCGCGCAGGAGCCCGAGGTTCACCTGCACGGTGCCGCGGGAGTTCCGGGCGCGCGCCAGGTTGGGATTCAGCTCGAGAGCCTTGCCCAGGTCGGCCAGCGCCTCGGAGTATTCGCGCTCCGCCCGCTGCGTATCCTCGCGGATCTCGACGCCCCAGTCGAGGTGGGCCGTCCCACGACCCATCCACGCCCCCGCATGCGCCGGATTGATCGCCAGGGCGTGGCCGTAGGCTTCGACCGCTTGGGCGAAGATCTCGTCCGCGGGCTCGCCCCGCAGGTGCTTCGCGGCCGCCCAGTTGGTCTGGGCCGCCCCCAGCTCGTTCCAGGCCTCGGCCGAGGCGGGGTCGAGCTCGAGCGACTTGCGCAGGTCGGCGATCGCCGCATCGTATTGCTCGCCCGGGTCTTCCTTGCGCCCCACGCGCCAGTTTCCCCAGTTGATCCGCACCACCGACCGATTGCGCCAGGTCGAGGCGGTGGCCGGATTGCGCTCGAGCGCGCGGCCGTAGTCTGCGATCGCGGCTTGGAAACGCGCGGACGGGTCCTCCCCGCGGCCCTGCAGCCACGCGCCCCAGTTCGCTCCCAGGCCGGCGCGGATCGACCACGGCTCGGGGGCTTCGGGAGCGACCTCGACCGCCCGCGCCAGGTCGGCTTCCGCCTGGGCATAAAAAGCCTGCGGGTCGCCGCCCCGCTCCGAACCCATCAGCGCCTGGGTGACGCGCACCCCGCCGCGCCGCATCCATCCTTCGTGGCCCTCGGGCTTCCGCTCCACCACCTGGCCGAAGTCCTCGGCCGCCGCCGCGAGCGCCTCCTCCGCGGACTCGCCCCGATCCGCGAGCGTCACCGCCCGGCTCACCCGCACTTGTCCGCGGCCGAGGCGCGCCTCGATGCTGCGCGCGTCGAACTCGAGCGCCTGCCCGTAGTCCGCCTCGGCCACCGCGAGCGCGGGGAGCGGATCCTCGCCCCGGTCGTCCAGGTCGTCGCCCAGGCGCCAGCCGGCACGGCCGCGATTGAGCCAGTGCGGAAGGTAGCCGCGGTCGACCGCGATCCCGCGGCTGCACGCGTCCACGGCCTCGTGCCATTTCTTGGCGCGCATCGCCGCGTGCCAGAGCGCCTCGTACGCCTCCTCCCGGGTCGGGTCGGCCGCGATGGCGCGCTCGAGGTGGGCGCGAGCGGCTTCCCATTCGCCCGCGTCGGCATGGGTCGCGAGCATGCCCGCGACGCACTCGACCTGGGCCTCGCCCACGCGCAGGAGCGGCACGGAATGGGTCCGCCAGGCGGGCGCGCGCGCGAGCACGTCGTTCAGGCGGGCGAGCCCGGCGAGCGTCTCGCGCCGGAGATCCACCAGGGCGCGCGCTCCCCGCTCGACCTCCTCGACGGACGGCTCCGCGACTTTTTCGCCGCCGAGGCCGCCCAGGTCGATCTTGCGCGTCCGGCGGAGCGTGCCGCCGCGGCGGGCCAGCACGGCCTTGCGCGCCTCGTCGAAGGCGTCCCGGTAGCCCCGCGACAGGAGCACCGCCCGTTCGTAGAGCGCGGGCGCGAAGTCCCCGTCGATCGCCAGCGCCGCCTCCTGGCACTTCCGCGCCTCGGCGTCTTCGCGCACCGCGCGCAGCAGGCGGCCGAGGAAGTACTCGGGCTCCGCCGAAGCCCGACCGAGCTGCACCCGGACCTGCCGACAGTCCTCCTCGAGTCGGGGGCGGAAGCGCGCGGCCGCCTCGAGGTCGCCGCGCCGCCGCGCGATCAGCGCCTCCTCGACCCACACCCGCGCCGACTCGCGCAGGTGGCCGAGCGCCCGCTCGCGCACCGTCTCCGCGTCGCGAAAGAACCACAGCGCCAGCGCGCCGGCGGCCAGGACGACGGCGGACGCCGCCAGCCAGGTCCGGTGGCGCGACGCCCGCCGCCACAGGCGCATCGTCATCGTCGGCGGTCGCGTCGCCACCGGCTCGCCGCGCAGCCAGCGACGCAGCTCGGCACCAAACTCGGCCGCGCCGCCGAACCGCCGCCCGGGAGACTTCTCCAGCGCCTTCAGGCAGACCGCCTCGAGCTCCGCGGACGCGTGCCGGTTGCGCGCGTGCGGCGGCGCCGGCTCCTGATTCAGCACGGCGGCCAGGATGTCGAACGATCCTCCGGCGCCCTCGAACGGCGATTCGCCCGCGAGGATCTCGTAGAGGATCGCCCCGAGCGACCAGACGTCCGAGGCCGCGCCGATCGCCTCGTTCTCGCCCCGCGCCTGCTCCGGGCTCATGTATGCGGGCGTCCCGAGCAACTGCCCGGCCAGGGTGAGCGTGGAGCCGCGACCTTGAGCCGCGGGCTCGCCGGTCGCCGTGGCGACCTGCTTGGCGATTCCGAAGTCCATCACGTAGGCGCGCCCGGCCGCGTCCACCAGCACGTTGCCCGGCTTGAGGTCGCGGTGGATCACCCCCTGGTCGTGGGCGTAGGCCACCGCGTCGGCCACGTCGGCCAGGAGCGCGACTTCCCGCGAGAGCCGGGCCGGGTCCGCGCGTTCGCCCGCACGCTTCGCCTCGCGGGTCTCGCCGAGCAGCTCCTCGAGCGTGCGGCCGGGCACGAACTCCATCGTCAGGTAGTGCTTCCCCTCGGCGAGGCCGACGTCGTGCACCGGGATGATTCCCGGATGGCGCAGTCGGGCGGCGATCCGCGCCTCGCGCAGGAACCGCTCGAGCGCGCGCGCACCGCCCACGTCCTCTTCCTTGATCTGCTTGAGCGCGACCGGGCGGTTGAGGCCGGTGTCCCAGGCGCGGAAGACCACGCCCATGTTCCCCGCGCCCACCTGCTCGAGCAGACGATAGCGGCCGAAGGGGACGCCGTCGGGGACGGCTACGGGCTCGGGGTCGGCGGGCAGAGGCAGATCGGCGGCCGGGCCGATCACGGTGTCGCCGGCCGAAGCGGGAAGCTCGGTGGGACGGCGGTCGGATGGTGATTCGGTCATGAAGGGGTGCTCGCGGCGGGTCGGCGCCGAGGGCATTAGACCGGCGAAGCAATCCGCGCGGCAAACACTTTTGATGACGTAGACGGCCGCGTCGGCTGCGGGCGCGCCGCCCCCGACCCGAAAGCGAAGGGCAGCGATGGGGCGGTCGCTCGAGGTACGGGAGCGCTTCCGCGCCCTGCCGCAGGTGGTTTCCCTCACGTGCGGCTCCCCGACCGACCCGCTCGCGCGGGCGGTGTGTGGGCCGGGCTCGGCTGCGATACGCTCGAGTTCGCGGCGGCACTACGCGCTGCCGAACCTGGTGCCGTTGCTCGCGCAGTCGACCCGGTTCGATCCGCTGCGGGAGATCATGGCCATGCCGTTGCCGCAGCGTGGGGAGGAGACGGGGCGCGTCATGATGCACGGAATTCGACCGGACCGGGCGCGGTTCCACCGCAAAGCGGACCTGGCAGGTGTTCCAGAATAGGTCGTTTCGACGGGACGCCGCCCCGCTCACGCGGTCGTCGGTGCGGGCACCGGATGCACCGTCGCGGCGGGCGGCCGGATCGGCAGGACCTTGGCGATGCGTTCCTGAAGGTCGCGCTGGATCTCCCCGATCGGACGGGCGGCGTCGACCACCTCGAAGCCGAATTCCCTGGCCAGGCGGTCGTACTCGCCGAGCAGGGCGCCCTGGTAGTTCTTGAAGCTGTCGAAGATGTCCTCGCCCATGCGCAGGTCCATCCCCGATTCCCAGTAGTTCATCCCGCCCGACTCCAGCACCCGCGGGATCAGGTGGTCGAGGTCGATCTTCAGATAGCAAGCAAGGTCGGGGATCGGAGCGAAGCCGAACAGGTCGCGGATCCAGCGCGAGTCGGCGCCCCGCACGTGGTCGCGCGCGAAGGCCGTGTGCACGTAGCGGTCGGAGAGCACCACGAAGCCGGAGCGCAGGGCCGGCAGGATCACGTTCTCCAGCCGGTCGGCGAAGTCCGCGGCATAGAGCAGGCTGAACGTCATCCGGTTCAGCAGGTTGCCGGCCTTGGCCATGTCGAGCGCGCGCTGCACCAGCTTCGAGCGCGTCCAGCCGGTCTCGACCACCCCGTACCCGTTCACCTGCAGCCAGCGCTTGAGCAGATCGACCTGCGTCGAGCGCCCGACCCCGTCGGTGCCCTCGATCGCGATCAGGCACCCCTTCACCTCCCGGTAGGGGAGGTAAGGCAGGCCGTCGCCGTAGAAGCGCAGCGGACCGCTCACTCGCGCACCTCCCGGATCTTGATCCCCTCCCGCGTGCGCATCTGGACGCGGCGGCGACCCGTCGGGACCGCGCGCCGGCGCATCGGCGCCAGCGCGAACAGCTTTTTCACGTGCTCGCGCACCTGGTCCTGCTGCTCGCGGATGTCGAGCTGGCCGTCGATCACCGCCAGGCCGTACTCCTCGACGACCCGGTCGTACTCGACCAGGATTCGCCCCTGGAACTCCACGAACGACGCCTCGATCGTGTCCGCCAGGCCGAGGTCCATCCCCGCCTCGTAGAACTTCAACGTGCGACGAGCCGAGAGGATCCGCTCGCAGGCGACCGACACCGGCACCCGGAAGTAGAGCGTCAGGTCGGGCCGCGGCGCGTAGTCGTAGATCTTCCGCACCCAGCTCCGATCCACCCCGCGCACGGCGTCGCGGGCGAACGCGGTGCACACGTACCGGTCCGAAAGCACGATCATCCCGGCCTTGAGCGGCGGCAGGATCTGGTAGGCCAGCCGGTCGGCCAGGTCGGTGGCGTGGAGCAGGCTGAACGTGGTCGGCGTCAGCGTGTTTTTTTTCTTGCCCTGGCGGGTCGCGTCCCGCACCAGCTCCGAGGAGTTCCACTCGGTGAAGAAGACCGGATAGCCCTGCGCCTCGAGCCAGTGCTGGAGCAGCCGGACCTGCGTGGATTTTCCCGAGCCGTCGACGCCCTCGACGGCGATGAGCTTGCCCGGATAGGGGTGGCGTTCGCGAAAGGTGACCACGGTTCCCCCGGTCGATGGCACGGTGCCGTCTCCAGCCTCCCCGCCGCCTTCGGGGAGCCTCGCGCGTCGGGGCGGCACGGTCGCAGCCAGGCCGGGCTCACGCTGGAGTAGTCCCAGACTACCACCCGCAGCCGGGTGGCCGCAAGCCTTCGAAACGCCACGAACGCCACGAACGCCACGACGCAACCACGCACAGGTGCGCCAACGGGAAAGCGAACCTGGTTGCGCGCGCGGGGAATCCGTCTAGCCCGGATCATTCACGAACGGCTGCGCCATTCGTGAATAACCCGGCTGCAACCGGCCTTGCAGGCCAGTTACAGCTGGATACGCCCCGCCCAGCGCGCGACACGGAGTGTCGCGCGCCGGTCGGCCCGCGGCCTGGCTGCATACGCAGCCAGGAGGCCGCGGGCCGACTATTCATGAATCCGCTGAGGCGGCTTCATAAGTAATCCGGGCTAGTATAGGAATACGCCCTCGGAGGGTCAAGGAGGTCAGCCGAACGGCAATTCTGCGGGGTCGCGGTCTCCTGCGGGTGTCCGCGCTACTTGACCCACCGGCGCACCCAGTACGTCATCTGGTCCAGGGCGGTCACGATCGCGATGATCGCCAGGAGCAGGACCGCGACCTTGTCGTACTGGAAGCCGCGCACGTACAGGTGGACGTAGTAGCCGATCCCTCCGGCGCCGACCAGGCCCAGCACGGTCGCGTCGCGGAAGTTCAGCTCCAGCCGATAGACGGTGAACGCCACCAGCTGGGGAACGCATTGGGGCAGCAGGCCGAAGCGGAGCGTCTGCAGCCAGCCGGCGCCGGTGCCGCGCACGGCCTGGATGATCCCCGCATCCGCGGTCTCGAAGTCTTCGGCGTAGAACTTGGCCAGCATCCCAATGGAATGTACGGCGATCGCCAGCATCCCCGGGAACGGCCCGAGCCCCACCGCGGAGACGAAGATCATCGCCACCACGATGAGGGGGATCGACCGGAGGAAGGCCAGGAACCACTTCACCGGATGCGAGATCCAGCCCGGGGTGACGTTGGAGGCGGCGAGGAATCCGAGGGGAAGCGCGACCAGAAAGGCCAGCGCGGTGCCGGCCAGGGCGATCATGAGCGTCTCGACCGCCGCCTCGAGCACCAGGTCGCTCACGGACCAATTGGGCGGGACCAGGCGGGTGAAGAACTCGTACAGGCGCGGCCCGGACCGGCTCAGAGCGGCGAGATCGAACTCGCACCAGAGGAAGGACGCGGCCACGAGGCCGCCGAGGACCGCCAGCAGGCCGGTCCGCACCAGGACCCCCCGGATCCACTGCTGTCGAAGCTGCATGCGTCCTTCCGCCCTTCCCGTGACCAGGCATAAGCCTTGAACGATGGTCGCATCCCGTCGTCGTGCTTTGCCCTTGCCCTCTCTCGTCGGGAAGCGGGCACAGGGGCAAGGCGGTCCGTTTAGCGCCAATGCCTCGTCACGGCCCTTCCAGAGCACCGGTGACCCGGCCGGTTGGATCCGGATCGCCGAGGAATCGCACGCCCTGCCGTTGGACAATCCGGATGATCCGGCGGCCTCCCGCGCACTCCGTCTACGGTCTCCGCCGCGCCGGGGAATCCGCAGTCCGGTCAGTCGGCCTGCGAACGGACTCGCATCCCTTCGCGAATCACGGCTGCCTCATCAAACGGCGCCCCGTCCGGAGGGGACACCCGCCGGGTCCGGGCCGCCGGCCGGCGCGCCGCTATGATGGATGAATTCTTCCGCCTCGTCGGCGTCGAGCCGCTCCGGCGGGCTTTCGGAGACGATGCGGCCGTCCGCGAGCCCCAGGAAGCGGGTGGCGAAAAGCCGGGCCAGGCGCGGCTGGTGCAGATTGACCAGCAGGGTCATGCCGCGCCGCTGGACGCACCTCACGAGCAGCCGCAGGGCGTCCTCGGCGAGCTCGGGATCGAGGTTGGAGATCGGTTCGTCCGCGAGGAGGATTTCCGCCTCCTGCATGAGCGCGCGCGCGATGGCCACCCGCTGGCGCTGCCCGCCGCTCAGCGCCTCGACGCGGCGACCGCCGAGCCCGTCGAGCTCGACTTCGTCGAGGATCGACTCCGCCTTCTCCCATTCGGCGACGGGATACCAGCCGAATAGGCTCTGCCACACCGGTACGCGCCCCAGGCTGCCCATGAGCACGTTCGCCACCACCGTCATCCGCGGCACCAGGAAGAACTCCTGGTCGATCATCGCGATCCGCCGGTCGAGCCGTCGCCGGTCGAGCGGCGAATGGAGTTCGGTCCCGAGCACGCGGACGACGCCGGCGCTCGGGATGACGCGGCTCTTGATCACGCGCGCAAGGGTGGTCTTCCCCGAGCCGCTCCGCCCGAGCACGAACACGCACTCGGCGGGGGCGATCCGCAGCGACGACACTTCGAGCACCGTCGTCGCGCCGTAGGCGACGCGGACGCCGTTCAGCTCGATGATCGGCTCATTTGCCGGAGAGAAAGCCATACTCCCGCGCCAATTTCTCCACTCCCTCGTAGTCCGCGTGGGTCACCCGCACGTAGCCGTCGACGCCGTAGAGGTTCTCGAGCAGCCCCTTGTCGGGCCCGTCCTGGAGGGCGAGCAGCGCGTCGCAGAGCGCCGCGACCAGGCCCGGATCGAGGCTCTTGCGCACCACGAGGCAGTGCGAGGGGATGGGCGTCGACTCCGCGATCGAGACGACCTCGGCGCGTTCCTCGGGCCGCAGGAGGTTATGGGCGAACTGGCCGACCCCGGCGGCGTCGACGAAGCGGTTGAGGACGGCGCGGATCGCCTGCTCGTCCCCGCCCGCGAAGTAGATCTTCTTGAAGAAGCGCTCCGCCTCGTCCTTGCCCGGCACCAGGCCCGCGCGCTTGAAGATGTCGAGCGGATAGAGGTACCCGGACGAGGAGATCGGGTCGACGAAGGCGATGTTCTTCCCGCGCAGCCCCTCGGGGCCGGTGATCCCGCTGTCCTTGCGGACGAAGATGCGGGAGACGTAGGAAGCCTTGCCGGCATAGACCTCGCCGAGCACCGGCTCGGCGCCCGCCTGATCGCGCGCCAGCACGTACTGCAAGGGCCCCATGAAGGCGGCATCCGCCGCCCCGCCGCGCAGGGCTTCGACCACGCCGGCGTAGTCGGTCGCGACGAAGTACTTCAACTTCCGGCCCATTTTCTGCTCGAGGTATGCGACGACGGGCTTCACGTCCTCGAGCAGTTGGTCGGGATTCTCGTAGGCGATGAAGGCGATCTTCACCTCGTCCTCGGGCGCCCCGAGCGCGCCGTTCAGGGCGGCGAGCCCGAGCGCGGCCGCGACCAGCGGGATCGCAAGACGGGCCGTGCGGGCAACCAGCCCGCCGCGGCGGAACGGATCCGACATGGTGTCTCCTACTCGATCGCGGGCTCGGCCGTGGCGACGATCGGCCGCCGGACCGCGTCCCGCGGCGATCGGCTACTTCAGGACGTCGACGTTCTCGGCGTAGAGATTGCGCCAGGCCGCGACCTTGGCGTCGACCGCGGCCCGGTCGCCGCACCGGTTGGCCGCCAGGGCTTCGTCCATCAGCCCGGCCATCTGCTCCATCACCGGCTGGTGCTGTGGATCGCGCAACTCCCACATGTGATTGCGGATCTCGCCGGCGATGGTCTCGAAGGTCACGTTCATCAGCTCGGGCTTGCCTTTCCCGACCAGGAACTCGTAGGCCGAGAGGAAAAACCCGAACTCCTCCAACTCGGAGTCGAGGTAGTAGGGCGTGTCTTCGCGCGCATCGACCCCGTCTCCGACCGTCTCCACGTACGCCGTCAGGTCGTCCCGCTCGTTCGCGCTCAGGCCGAGGGTTGCAGTGCGATCGAACCACTCGACGACCGAGCGTATCGTCGGCTGGCTGCCGTCGTGGAAGTACGGGGGCGTGTGCTTGATCCCGAGCAGCGTCGGCGTGTCGAACGCGCCGTCGCGCGAGTGGGGCTCGGCCCCGGCGCCCGAGCCGATGTCGTGCGACTGGCGGTCGAGGAAGTGGGTCGAGGGGACGTGGCAGGAGGCGCAACTGCGGCCGGCGAGGCCCGCGAAGGGGCGCTGAAAGATGGTCTCGCCGCGGCGCGCCGCCTCGGGAGCTTTTTCGGACAGGCGGCCGTCCGCACCCAGCGCCGGATTGGGCAGGAAGTCGAACTCCATCTGGTAGGCGACCATGCCATCCAGCAGCACCGGGTCGGGCTCCGGCCCGTTGAACTCGTTCACGATCACGTTCCGGGTGAAATCGCGGAGCGAGGCGCTGCGCCCGTTGCGGCCGTAGGGACCGGTGAAGCGGATGCCGCGCAGGTCCGGGATGTCGAGCGGATCGAAGTGGCCGTTGTTCGCGTGGGACGCGAAGAACCCGTTGGACACGTCCATGCCGCCGGGCCGCGCCGACAGGCCGGGGATGACGAAGATCGGGTTGGTGATGCTCTTGTTGTGGCAGGTGTTGCAGGAGATCTGCAGCGAGCGCGCCGGCTCGCCGAACACGAACGCGCTGTCGAACCCCATGTCGCCGACCGCGATCAGCGCGGTCTCCGACTCGTCCACTCCGCGCGCGACCAGGTTGAGGATCTGGCGCGGGCGGGGAACCTGCTTGTTGATGTCGCTCCCGGGGGGAAGGCGGACCGGCACCGACGCCTCAGGGTCGAACGTCGGGCTGCGGAGGGGCAGGGGAGCCAGCGCCCCGCGCTCGGGAGCGGAGTACCCAGGTCCGTATGTCGCCGCGATGTAGGCGGCGATGGCGTCCGCGGCGGCGCGGAAGGCGGGCACGTCGACCGGCACCGCGCCGATCCTGGCGATTCCCGGGGAGCCGAGTGCCGTGGCCATTTCCAACCAGCGGGTGCCGAGCGCGCGGAACGCGGTCGGGTCGGTCGAACGGATCTCGAGCTCGAACGCCGCCCAGATCTGCCCGGCCTCGCGCGAGGCGGTGTGCGCCGTCGCGATCTCGGGCAGGGCCTTCCCGGTGCGCTCCAGGTGCCAGGAGAGGATCCGGGCGACCGCGCGCGTCGAACTCTCGAAGACCGCCCGCGCCGCGCGCTTGCGCTCGTTCGGGCCGGGGGCGGCTTCGCCCTCCTTGGGCGGCGCGGTGATCCCCGCAATGACGCTCCTCACCTCCTCGCGCCATGCCGCGGCCGCCACCGGGTCGACCTTCTCCAGCGCCTGGGCGATCGGCTCGCAATCCTTGCGCACCAGATCCCAGAGGATCGGATTGAGATTGAGGACGAACGAAGAGCGGCGGTAGCTTTCCGCCACCCGGTGCAGCTTCTCCGGCGGGATCACGTGGGCGTGCGTCGTGGCGACGTGGTATGCGGAAATTGCGAGGTACGCTGCGCCGCCGAGGACGAGCAGGGCACCGCGTCGGGAGCGGAACATCGGGTTTTCCTCCTGGTGGTTCCTGGTTGGCAATTAACTTAATCTAACATGTCTTATTCGCCTACGCAAGCTAGAATTATCGCGCCAGCTAGAGTCTTTTCACCATAATTGGTAAAGATTTGCGATTTGGTTCATTCCGGTTAACCGCATGAATTAGAGGCGGTACACCAAGCGCGCGGACGTCGGAACGAACAAGGCTGCCTGCCTGGCTGCGGCAATCGCGGGATATTCCGCTGAGCAAGAAGAGCCGGGCAAAGGCCCGGTCGCAGGCGGTTCTCCCGAGGCCACGAGTGCGTCGCGGGTCCCCTTGCCGAAAGCCGCTCATGCTTCGCCGTTCCGCCGTGCTGGCCCTGACCCTGGCGCTGGTCGCCCGGACGCTTCCCGCTCAGCCCAACCCTCCCGAGGTCGACCAGAAGCGCGTCGACCAGGCGATCGAACGCGGCGCCCGCTTTCTGAAACAGCAGGTGACCGGATTCGGTGCCCGGGAGAACACCTCCGAGCTGGTCGTTTACACGCTGCTCCACGCGGGGGTGCCGATCAACGACCCGGTGCTCGCCCAGGGGCTCGCCTGGGTGAAGTCGCTCGATGTCGAGCGGCTTTCCTTCAAGGACAAGACCTACCGGGTTGCGGTCGCCGCGATGGTGCTGGAGGCGATCACCCCGGAGCTGCACCAAAGGAAGCTCGCGCAGTTCGGGTATTTCCTCGTGAGCAACCAGTGCGAGAACGGGCAGTGGAGCTACGGCGAGAACGTGGTTCTGCCGGAGAGCCTCGTGGCGATCGAGACCGGCCCGCCCCGGCCGGGCGCGGGCAAGACCCGTCCGCTGATCCCGATTCGCTGTCCCCGTCGTATCGGCCCGCCCGAGGGGGACTTTTCCAACACCCAATTCGCCCTGCTCGGTCTGCGCGCCTGCGCGCTCGCCGGCTTTGACATCCCCGCGGAGACCTGGAAGCTGGCGGAGCGCATCCTCGAGCAGGGGCAGCACCCGGACGGGGGCTGGGGGTACAAGGCCAACACGAAGCTGCGCATGACCGGCCCCGAGGGCAAGGGGACGGCGCCGGGCGGCCGGGGCGGGAAGGGCCCGGCGGGAGTGCTCGGGCCCGACCCCGAGGAGAGCTACGGCAGCATGACTTGCTCCGGTGTGTGCGGCCTGGTCATCTGCAAGTACTACCTGCACGAGGACCGCAAGAACGACCGGCGCATCCTGAAGGGGCTCGACTGGCTCGCCGAGCGCTTCACGGTGGAGTCGAACCCGCGCTCGGCGAAAAACCCCAAGAGCGCGCTCGGCCCGCGCGGCATGCAGTGGCACTACTACTACCTGTACGCGCTCGAGCGGACCGGGCTGCTGTGCGAGACCGAGCGCATGGGCACCCACGCGTGGTATCCGGAAGGCGCGGAACTCCTGCTCGACCAGCAGTATCCCAACGGCGGCTGGGAGAGCGACCAGGGGCGGTATGTCGAGGACACCTGCTTCGCGATCCTTTTCCTCCGCCGGGCCACCAAGCCGGTGGAGCCGACCCGGACCACGAAGTAGGGAACGATCCCATTACGCGTGGCCCGCCGGGCGCGGGCCGTTGCGAGGCGCGCGAAGCGAAACTCCTTCGATTATTCGCCTCGAGCCGGATAGAATGCGCGGCCTTCGGAACCGACCAGACGCCGCGTTGGGAGTCCGCCTCGATGGCCCAGCAACCCCGGGTGACGATCCGCAAAGCCAACCGCACGGACATGGACTTCATCCTCCGCCGCTGGCAGATCATCGTGGGCGATCTGGTTGCGGGGCACGCCCACTTCCGGCCGTCGCGCCACGCGCCGGACGTGGCGCGGACGCGCCTGCTCACCCAGATAGACGATCCGGACGCGCGCGTCTTCGTCGCGCTCGCGGGGAAACGCCGCGCCGGTTTCTTGAATGCCAGCGTCTACCAGCGCAGCCCGCTCTTCTCGAAGGAGGACATCGGCCTGATCGAAAACGTCTATGTCGATCCCGAGGTGCGGCTGCTCCGGGTGGGGAGTTCCCTGCTGGCCGAAGCGCTCGGCTGGTTTCGCACGCGCAAGATCCGCGCGATCGAGGCGGTCACGGCCGGGCACAATCCGGATGCGACGGCGTTCTTCGGCAACCACGGATTCGACCTGCTCTCGATCACGTTGCTGCTCAACCTGGACACGGCGGGGCCCCGGCTGAAGCAGGCGACGCGCGAGACGGCCCGCATCCTGAGGGGGGGGGGGAACCGGCGATCCAAGCGGTAGCTCCGTCCGCGGCGCCGCGCTAGTCGGTGTCGATTCGCTCACCCCCGGGTGCCCCTGGCCACCTCCGCATACACCCGCTCGTGCTCCGCCACCATCCGCTCGAGCGAGTAACGCGCCGTCACGTCGCGCCGCCCCGCCTCGCCCATTCGCCGCGCGCGGGCCGGGTCGCGCAACAGGTCGAGCACCCGCGCGGCCAGCGCCTCGGGCGTGCGCGGAGCCACCAGGTGGCCCGTCTCCCCCTCGGTCACGGCCTCGTCGTTGCCGCCGCACGCGGTCGCCACCACCGGCTTGCCGCAGGCCAGGCATTCCAGCAGCGCGTTGGAGATCCCCTCGCCGTGCACCCGAACGTCGCTCGCCAGCACCCCGATGTCGCACGCGGCGATGATCGATTCCGGGTGGTTCGTTTGCGCGACCCACTCGATTGCGTCGTCGAGCCCCAGATCGTGGACGAGCCCTTCGACGCGCGCGCGCGTCCCGCGGTCCAGGCCCACCAGCCGCAGCCGCGCGTCCGGCAGCTCGCGCCGGACCAGCGCCCAGGCGCGGACCGCGGTCTCGTGGTCCTTGCTCGGGGTGAAGTTCGCCACCATGCACGCGGTCGGCGGCCCCGAGCGCTCCCCGCCCGTGGGAAACCGCCCCGGGTCGATCCCGTTCGGGATCACCCGCGCCCGCGGATGTCCTTCCAGACCCCAGGCGCGCAGCCCGGCCCGCGAGTTCGAGACGATCGCGTCCGCCCCGCGCATCGCCCAGCGCCCGACCCACTCGCGCAGCCGCAGCTTCGGCGGCGCGTAGCGCACCCCTCCGTCGACCCAGGCGAGACCCGCCTTCCGCTGCAGTCGCCGTCCCGCCAGGCTCGACATCCAGCCGAACGTGTGCACCACCCGTGCGCCCAGCCCGCGCGCGAGTCCCGGCAGCGCCCACAGCGGCCGCGGATCCAGCCGAAACTTCCGGTGCACCGGCAGCACCCACCCGGCCCACTCCGCGGCCTCGGATTCCAGCGTCCCCCCCGGGCTGAGAACCGCGAGCGCGGTGCGCCATTTCCCCGAGCGCTTCAGCCCCTTGAGCAACTCGACGATCTGCCGCTCCGTCCCGCCCGGGTCCATCCCGTCGGTGACCACGAGCACGATCACGGCCCGGCCTCCCTCTCGCGGTTCGTGCCGCCCACGCCGCCGGCCTTCGCCCCTGGCGCAGGTCCCGTGCCGCCCGCCTCCCCCGGAATCCGGGATTCGTTTCCCGCCTGCGCCGCCGTCGCGGCCGGCGTCACATTGGACGCCCCCTCCCACGCTCCCGGCCGAAGGAACGCGAACTCGTTGCAACCGTGCCCGTCATGCGTATCCAAGTACGTCAGCTCGAGCCCATGGCGCTCGTGCAGGTAACGGAAGACCTCCCCGGCGGTCGCGTACTCATAGGGGAAGCCGCCGATCCAGTCGCGCACGTCATGCCAGAAATCCATCCCCCGCCCGCTTCGCTGGGGGTACTCGCGCAGGAATCGCCACGGACTGCGTAGGCGCAGCAGTTTCCGTGCGAGCAGGCTGCCGCCGTAGCTCCACTCCATCACCGTGCGCACCGGGCGCGGGCTTCGGTTGTACCAGCGTTTCAGCCGCAACCACATCGCCGAGCCGCCGACGAAATCCTCCACGTTGTTGTAGACCGCCAGGGCGAAGCGGCCGCCCGGGCGGATCTTGCCCGCCGCCGCGTCGATCGCCGCCCACATCGAGCCGGTGTGGTGCAGCACCCCCCAGGAGTACACCATATCCGCCGGCTCCAGTCCGGCCAGGAAGGCGGGGTCGAGCACCGAGCCCTGTACGATCCGCCACTTCTCCTCGCCCACATCCGCGCGGCCGCGGAGCGTTCGCGAGGCTTCCACCGAGCCCGCATCCAGGTCGAAGCCCACCACGCGTTCGGCCCCGAGCATCACCGCCGCCAGCGAGAAGAGCCCGCTGCCGCAGCCGATGTCGAGGAATGCGAGACCGCGCAGGTCCTCCGTCTGCAGCAGTCGCTTCAGCGACTCGATCGCATTGGCGATCCGCCGGTCGTCGACTGCCGTCGCCACGAAACTCTGCCAGTTTTCGCCGAAGGCGAAGCGAATCTCGGTCATGTAGTCCTGCGCACGAAAGCCACAGCCCCGGCGGGCCAACCCTACACCCGCGCTACGTTGCCATCACGACCCCATGGCCGTTGACGATCCGCATGATCCGTCCATCCCCACGCCAGGAAGTTGAGCCGTACGAGTGGCGCATGAGCCCCGATCGGTTGAGCACCCGGTCGGGCACAACTATGGCTCGAGTCAGGTTGAATTCGTCTCGAATGCGACGATCGGGGAGGAAACAAGCGCTCTGCCGTTGGACCATCCGTGCAATCCCGACAATCCGTACAATCCGTAGTTCCGTCGGTTGCGGCCGAGGCCGAGCTGGGCAATCCGTAACACCCGTAGTTCCGTCGGCCGCGCGCTGCCTACAACGCACCCCTCCGCGCCACCACCGCCGCGTACGAAGACCAGCTCGCCGACTGCGGCCGGATCCCCGTGCAGCGCCGCCCCAGCAGGTGAAGCCGGTCGAGCGCGTACGCCGCTCTCGACCAGAATCGCCCCCCGCGTCGGCCCGAGAAGTTGAGCATCCCCAGCGCGAAAAACGCCAAGTACCCTTCAGCGATGATCTCCAAACCGTGCGCCCGGTGCGCCGCGCTCAGGGTCGCGAGGTCCACCGGCACGTGCGCGCGCCAGATCTCCGCGTCGATCCGCTTCACCCAGCGCCCCATGCCCCCCGTGAGATTGGGCACCACCGTCACCAGCAGGCCGCCCGGAGCCACGCAGCGCACGAACCAGCCGACCGCCTGCGCCGTGCTCTCGAAGTGCTCGACCACCCCGAACGAGAGCACCACCTCGAATCGTCCGTTAAACTCGCTCCCGATTGCCGTGAAGTCGCGCACCGAGACCTCCCCGGCGCAGCCGAGCGCCTCCAGGTTCTCGCGCGCCATCCGGCAGCCGTCCGCGGAATAGTCGAGCCCCGTCACCTGCCAACCGCGCGCGGCGAAGAACGGCATCCACTGCGAATTCCCGCACCCCATTTCGAGCAGCCGCGCCGGGCGGCCCGGGGCCGGTACCGGCAAGTGCGGGCCCGCCAGCCGCAGCAGTTCGTCGGCGAGGTAGTCGCGCCGCGGGTCGACCACCGGCCGCCGGCCTTTCCCGGGTCGGTAGTGGCGGTCCCAGTAGTCCTTGGTCGTGAGGCTCATGCGGGCTTCCGCGCCACGTAGGTCACGATTCCGTAGGTCCGCCGCCAGATCTGCACCCGCTCGATCAACGGCAGGAGCACGCGGTCGAGCACCGACACCGGGGAGAACAGACAGTAGCGCAGCAGGCTCGCCGCGCTCCGCGTACGCCCCGTGCCCTCGAGGTATTCCTGGTAGGTGGCAGGCGTCGGCCAGGAGAGTTCGCCGCCGAAGGCCCGCCGCAGCCCGCGGTGCAGCCAGTGGCGCGGCGGCAACGAGTAGATCCGGTTGTCGTAGTCCGCCCGCACCAGCTCCAGCCCCGCCGCCTCCAGGTAGCGCCGCACCGCCGGCTCCGTGAAGAAGTACAAGTGGCGCGGCACGTCCTCGGCGAACAGTCGCCGTGAGGCCAGGCTGGAGAAATTGGTGACGAGGAAGACCAGCCGGCCGCCGGGCTTGAGCACGCGGCTCGCCTTGGCGAAGTGCGCCTTGGGATCGTGCACGTGCTCGAACACCGCCCACGCGGTGACCGCGTCGTACGTGGGCGCGTCGACCGCGAACTCCGGGAACCCGACCCGGTGCACGGGGAACCCCGGGTCCGCCGCTTCGGCGAACGGCTCCACGCCTTCGACCTCCCAGCCCCGGCTTTTCATCAGCCGGGGAAAGTCCCCGCCGGCGCAGCCGACGTCGAGCAGGCGCCGCTGGGGCAGCGTCCGCTCCAGGTCCTCGAGGTAGCGCGCCTCCTCGCGGTAGCGGCGCTCGTGATGGTCGCCATTCTCGGTGAAATCGGCGTAGAACGCCTTGGGATAGAAGCGCGCCATTTCCGCGCGGCTCGGCCGCGGGTTGACGAAGCCGAGGCCGCAGTCCGCGCACTCGACCACGTGGAACAGCTCCTGAGGATGAAAGAGCCGGTCGGGCATGGAGTAGGCGAGGGAGCAGCGCTCCGAACCGCACAGGTCGCAGGGGACGGTCTCCATCGCCTTCACGAGCGCTTTCGCAGGAGGAACAGGTGGCAGGCCGCGCCGAGCACGCGGGCGAGCGCGCGGCGCGACTCCACGGGCAGGTGCGGGCACAGGCCGAAGCCGGTGTAGAAGAGGCCGTTGTCCCGCACGCGCACGACCTCGAAGCCGTGATTCTCGAACTCGCATTGCCATCGGCCGCGGGCGTAATGATACAGTTCCGCGATCGCGTTGGGATACTCTCCGTGCGGCGCCAGGAGCAGGCGGTGGAGCCTCGCGAGAAGGCTGCGCCGACGGGGTGGCGGGCCCGCCTGCGCGGGTGTGCCCGATGCCGGATCTGCGCGTCCCGTGCCGGACCCGTGATGCCCGTGAGCCGGGGGCGGGGCCGCGTCCCCGAGCCGGAACCGGCGGCGCATCCAGGTCCGGCCCGCGTCGAAGGGCGCGGCGACCGAGGTCCAGAAGCGCCACACCGGGCTGGGGAGCAGGTGCACCGCGCGACCGCCGGGGCGGAGCACGCGGCGGATCTCCGCGAGACTGAGAGGGAGATCGCGCACGTGCTCGAGCACCGCCGAGGAATACACAAGATCGAAGCTCGCGTCGGGGAAGGGCAGCCGCGCGCCGTCGTATTCCCGCACCGGCCAGTGCTGCGCGGTCGCGGGAGCATCCGATCCGGGCACGTCGACCGCGGTGACGTCGCATCCCCACGCCGCGATCCGGCGCGCCTGCCAACCGCTTCCGGCGCCGAGTTCGAGCACCGTGGACGCCGGCGGAAACCAGGGCCGGACCGCCTCGATCTCGGCTTCGCGAAGCCGCTCCAGGTGGACCGCTTCCATCTTCGTGTCCCCTTTCAGCTCTCCGTCCGCGCGCCGGGAGCGCGAGAGAGGCCCGCGCGGATCCACTGGAGCGGCTCGTGGCGGAGGATCAGCGCCACGCCGAGGGCTGCACCGGCACCCGACGTTCCCGCGAGCGCCAGCCGCAGGGCCGCGGGCCAGGGGGTCGCCGCGATCCCCGCGGCCACCGCGTACGCGGCCAGGGCGCACAGGGCGGTCTTGGCGAGCGTGGTCACGAGCCACGGGAGCGGGTTCTCCTCGAGCCGCCGGCTGACCACGAGGATCACCGCGATCGAGGTCGCCGCCGAGGCCAGCAGCTCCGCGTAGGCCAGCCCGCGGACGCCGAGCGGCCCGACCAGCGCGAGGGCCGCGGACACGACGACGGCGAGCCGGGCCGTGGCCAGGATGCCGATCCGCCAGGTCTCCTTCCAGGCGAGCAGGAGGCGCACATACGTTTGCCCGAGGGCTTCCACCGGAATCCACGCGAAGAAGAAGGCCATGGTCGCAGCGGCAAGCCCGGCCGCGTCCGCGGAGAACTTGCCCCGCGCGAGGAGAAGCTCGACCACGGGGTGCCGGCATGCGATCAGCACCGCGGCGAGCGGGACCAGCACGAAGAGGATCACCTGCGCGGCCCGCCGGACCTGGACGCGCAACCGATCCAGCGCTCCTTCCGAAGCCGCCCGCGACCAGTCCACGAACGCGACCATGAGCGCGCCGCCCGACAACAGGTCGAGCAGCGCGGTCGAGATCCGTCCGGCGTAGTCGAGCACCGAGACGCTCCCCTCGGGCAGGCCCGCGGCCAGGAACCGCGTCGACGCCAGTCCGAGCTGGAGCGCCGCCGAACCGCCGATCAGCGGCAGCGCCAGCCGGAGCGCGCGCGCCAGGTCCGGCTCCGGGCGCGCCCCGAATGCGAGACGCAGGCCGAGCACGCGCCAGAAGCGCGCGAGGGTCGCGAGCTGGAGCAAGGAGCCTCCGACGAACGCCAGGGGCAGGCAGCGCGCGCCGAGCGCAGGCTGGAGCGCGATCACGAGCGTGAGCGTGCCGACCTGGCGCGCCACGACGGCGATCACGGGCAGGCGGAAGCGGCCCCAGGCCTGGAACACCGCCGCGAGCACCGCCGCGACGCCCTGGATGGGAATCAAGGAGAGCAGCCGGAGCGTGTCGGCGAGTGCTTCGGCGCGCGCTTCCGCGGAGATCGACGGTGCGGCCAGGTCGAGCGCCGGTCCGGCCGTGAGGCCCACCAGCGCCATCGCCGCGAGCGAGACGCCTCCGACCCAGAGGAGCGTCGTGCCGATCCGCCGGCCCACGTCCTGCGCCGGACCGAGGCGCCATTCGGTCAGCTGCGGGATCAGTACCGAGGAGATCGCGTTGACCACCGGCCCGTAGAACAGGGCGGGGATCGTGAGCGCGAGGAAGAAGGCGTCGGTCCGCGCGTCCGCGCCGAACAGCCCGGCGATCACCGCATAGAGCAAGAAGCCCGCGGCCTGGCCGAGGACGTTGAGGGCCGTGACCGCGACCGATTCGACCGCCAGTCTGCCCATCAGGATCCGAGCATCCGCTCGAGGGCCTGCACCAGCTCCCGGGCGACCACTTCGTGGCCGGCGTAGTTCCAGTGCGCCCAGTGGAGCGGCTCGTCGCGCTCTTCCGAGACGCGTCGGAAGACCCGCTGTAGCCCCAGCACCTCGGCGCCGAGCGAGCGGGCGAACGCCGTCAGGTCGTCCTCGAAGAAATTCGGGTCGAGGGAGGGCTCGGCCGCCTTCCACTCCCGTTCCACTTCGGGTAGGTAGGCCGCGAGGTCGGCGACCACGATCAGCAGCTTGCGATTCCGTTCACCGCAATGGCGGGCAATCGCGCCGATCAGCCCCTTGTTCACCGCGTAGGCTGCGGCCCATCCGCGGTCCGGTTTCGCCGTGCACAGGCTGAGGTACCCGGAGAGGTCCAACCCCGACCGGCCCTCCGCGCCGCCCTGGAGGTACGCCTGGCGCGCTTCCTGGATCGCGTTCCAGCGCTCGCACACGAGCGACACGATGGCGGAGTGCTGCTTGAACGGGTTGATGAATCGGCGCACCCGGTACCCGCGCGTGGAGGTGTACGACGTGTCCAGCGTCAGAGTGCCGTCCGCGGAGGGCGCATAGTAGGGTCGCAGCGGGCTCGACGACGTCTCCGGCCGCACGTCCTGGATGTCGTTCTGCGGGGTGAACACGAGCACCACGACGTCCGGGGCGAAGCGATCGACGTCGTGTTCGAGGATGAGCAACTCCTCGCTCTGGGTGCACCCCGACCGCCCGAAGTTCATCACCTCGATCCGCGGCAACCGGCGCCCGTTCCACTGCCTTTCTGTCAGAGCCAGGAAGGTGCGCTCCGGCTCCACCTGAAAGGCCTCCACCATGCTGTCTCCCAACACGGCGACCCGCAACGTCCCGGCGGGCTTTTCCAGCGTCCATTCGCGATCGCGCCAGCCGTGCGCGTTGATCACGCCGGTGATCGGGTGGTCGTTCTCGAGCTGGAACCAGTAATCGCGGCCGGGGGTGAAGCGCCAGCCGATGCGCGGGTCAGGCTCCGTCCAGGCCACGCGTGCGCCGAACAGGTGGGTGACGCGCAGCACGACTTCCAGCACGAGCAGGAAGCCGCACAGGAGCACGCCCGCGAACAGCAGTTTCTTCGCCCGGGAGATCGGGGGCGGGGACGGCTCGGCGGCCGGTTCGGAAACGGGGCCGGGCGCGGCCGGCGCGGGCTCGGTCAAAGCGGCACGCAAAAAAAGGGGAGCGGTGGAGCGTACAGGCCGGGGCGCGCGGGGTCAAGGGTCCGACGCGTCCATGCGTCCATCACTTCAATCGTATGTCGAGCGACTCCACCGGCTGGATCTCGATGCCCAGATCTCCCGGGACTACCGGGAAGGCCGCCATCCGTCCCTGCCGCACGACCTCGATCACCACGTCGCGGCGCCCCGATTGCTTGGCCGATGCGAGAGTCGCTTGCAATTCCTCGCCGGAGCCGACCGGACGCCCGTCGGCCGCGATGATCAGGTCGCCCTGCCGGAGCCCCGCCCCGTGCGCGGCCCCGCCTTCCACCACTTTGCGCACGCCCAGGTAGGTGACCTTGACCAACTCGACGCCGGGGACGAGCAAAGGCAGGGCCTCGGGGCCGATGGTTTCGTAGGTATGGATGCCCCACTGCAGCAGCGTCTGCCCCGTGGGGGACCCGCCCACCCCGCTCCAGAATTCGCGCAGAACCGCCGTCTCCGCGGGCCGCTCGCGCAGCGCCAGCGAGTAGCGGGTGAGCAGCGTTCGCACGCGGTCGGGGCCCATCCGCCAGGCTTCTTCGATCCCCGCGCGCGCCGCGGCGGCATCCCCGCCCGCGGCGTGCAGTAGCGCGGCATAGAAGCGGGCATCCACGCCGCACCAGCGCACCACGTCGTTCGGCGACGGCCGGCTCCAGGTCGAAGGCAGGCCCGCCTTTTCCGCCGCCTCCTCCTTCGCGCGTTCGAGGTCGGCAAGCGCGATCGACTTGCCATACAGGTCAAGCGCGTCCGCTGGCCGGCCGACCACCCAACGCCCGTTCGCGAGCAGCAGGTGCTCGGCCGCGGTCGTCGGCACGAAGGGCGTGGGCGCGAGCAGGTCCGACGTCCCCTCGAGATCCAGCCGCGAGAGGCGGAACACCCCCCACTGCTGCGGCTCGTGGCTGCTCGTGATCTCCACCCCGGTCCACAGCGTCCCGCGGCAGACCAGCGCGCCGCGCTCGGCGACGGCCTCCCCCTCCGCCTCCAGCCCGGACACCCGCGCGGAGAGCGACTCCTGGTGCACGGCCATGGTGACGGCGAACTCGAGCGGGCGCTCGAACGGCTTCGTCCGCTCCGTCAGGCGCGCCTCTGCCGAGCGCCCCGCAGGCGCCTCCGAGCGCAGGTCGAGTTGGTACACCGGCAGCGTGTTGCTGCCCCAGGCGTTGAGATTCAATCCGTAGAAAGCCGCGATGCCGTGCGCGCCCAGCGGATCGATCGCGCCCGTCCCGACCGCGAGGCCGACCGCCCAGTCGTGCCGCGAGGTCTCGATCCGGCCGGTCAGGCGCCAGGACTCCTGCGGATTGGCGAACGGCACGAGCAGCCGGTCGGCGCAGCCCGAGGCCGCATACACCGTCCAGCTTCCGTCGGCGGCGCGCGCGAACGGCAGCGGCGAGGTCGCGACCCAATCGAGCCCGGCCGAGTCGACGCCGAACAGCGCCGTCCTTCGGCGCATCGACGCCAGCCCGGAGAACAGCTCCGCCCGGCGCGCGAGGTCCGCCCGCTGCTGCGCCGTCAGGTCGACCGCGTCGAGCAACCGCCGGGCCAGCCGCGCGGCTTCGCTCCAGGCGTCCGCCTGGTCGAGCAGCCGGATCGCCTCCTCGAGCAGCGGGACTTCCAACGTCGGCCAGCGCCCCGCGGCCTCCTCGGCTTCCACCGAAGCCTCCGGGGCGCGGCCGAGTGCGATCAGGCAGCGCAGGGCGCCGAGCTCGGCGTCGCGCAGGTCGGCGAGCCCGCGGGCCCCGAGCGCCGCTTCGCGGAACCCCGACAGCGACTCCTCCACCAACCCGACCCGCTCCGCGTCGAGGGCGAAGTCGAGCAGTGGGTCGCGCGCGGGCAGTGCATCGCCCGGACCGCCGGCCCCGGCGGGCGCGGCCGTCGCCTCCGGCGCCGACTCTTCCCCCGCGTCGAAATAGGTGAGCGTCCGCCCGTTCGATACCAGCAGCTCGTCGAGCCCGTCGGCGTCGACGTCGAGCACGCCGAGCGGACCGTCGAGCCGGATGGTCGAGCCCGGCCGCGGCAGCAGCACGGCGAACTCCTTCATCTCGCTCCCGTTCCGGTAGACCAGGATCGCCGCCTGCGGGAGGCTGTCGGGACCGCCGAACGAGACCCCCTCGCCGCCGAACTTGACCCAGAGGAAGTCTCCGGCGCGCCCCATGAGCCTCATCACCGTCGCGCCGCCGGCGTCCCCGCCCCGCCAGCTCTTGGCGACCAGCGCCTTGCGCTCGAACCCGAAGTCGGGCCGCGGCTCGAGCAGGTACACGCCCGGGGGCGCGTATTCTTTTTCGAATTCCGCGTCGCCGGCCAGGCTGCGCAGCGGCGCGGACATCGCCTGCTGCCAGCCGACGCCGACCACGAACCGCGGCGACTTGTCCTGCCGGTCGATCCGGATCACTCCCTCGACGATGCCGAGGTGTGTGTGCGTGACCTGGGCGAGCGCCTGGGTCTTCTCGTCCCAGCGGAAGACCAAGGCGCCATAAAGTCCCCACTCGGCGCCGAACACCACGACCTCGCGCCTTCCGTCCCCGTCGAAGTCCACGCCGTGGATCGCCCGCACCTCGCCGCGGACCGGGACCATCGCCCGCAGCGAGAGCTTCTTCCGCGGCTCGTCCCAGTCGTACACGCGGAGCGCGCGCTCGGGCGTCACCGTCCCGACGAGCAGCTCGGACTTACCGTCCCCTTCGACGTCGACCACGCCGAGGGCGCCGATTTGACTGAGCGTCTCGGCGGTCGCGCTCTCCTCGAGCGCGGTGCCGTTCCAGCGCACCAGGTGGAATCCGCCGGCCTGCCGGGCGGTGTCCCCGCCGGTGACCGCGATGGTCGGGTGGGCGGCGTCGGGCAGGTCCACGACCTGGATCGGCCAGAGGTCGTACGGGCCGCGCGGGGTGAGGGCCAGCCGCCCGCGCTCGACGAATTTGCCGGCGCTCACGGTGCCGGCGAAGACCGAGTTCGCGTGGGTCCCGAGCATCTCCTTGCGGCCGTCGCCGTCGATGTCGGCGTGGATGAGCATGCTGCTGGAAAGCTCGAGGGGGGTCTCGCGCGCGAGGCTGGAGCAGAATTTCCGGTGCAGCTCGGCGTCGTTGCGGAACTCCACCGGCAGGTCGTAGCCCGCGAGGGCGCGGGCGAAGTGGGGCCGGGCGCCGGCGAAGTCGAGCACGCCCTCGCGGGCGCGTCCGGTCCAGTAGGCGGCCTCGGCGCAGGCCTCCGGGGCGCGCGCGACGCGAGTCAGGCGGGCGAGGAGGGAGAGCGCCTCGTCGTAGCGGCGGAGCTGGACCAGCTCGCGCGCCGCGCCGAGCAGAAAGCGCTCGCTCGACGGGGAACCGAGGGCGGCGCGGTACGCGCGGTAGCGCTCGAGCAGTGCGTGGCCCGATTCCCCGCGCGCGGCGAAGGAGCGCGCCAGGAGGTCG
>Ga0082335_1002337_pt1 | contig 35945 bp, 37 predicted proteins | sample Subgrocontami58m_FD_72375 | JGI IMG/M metagenome (GOLD analysis project Ga0082335, IMG submission 72375) | Subsurface groundwater microbial communities from S. Glens Falls, New York, USA - GMW37 contaminated, 5.8 m (SPADES assembly) (version 2) ... | reverse complement strand
CGCGACCAAATCGTGCGGGAGAACAAGGAGTTCGCCTTCACCAAACTGTTCACCTGTGGGTTGTGTGGATCTGGAGTATCAGCCGAGGAAAAATACAAGCAACGAAAAGATGGTGGCCATACGCGATACATCTACTACGGATGTACGCGAGGAAGAGATCGTGATTGCAAGAATCAATACATTCGAGAAGAGGAGCTTGTTGCCGAGATCCTAAAGATTTTTGACCAGATCAACATCAACGAACTTGGAATGCGGAACAAGCTCGATGACGAAATCAAACGATTCAGTCATTTTCAAAAAGCGGTCTTTGGGTCGGACGGAAAAAAAGAAGCCGACGAGGGCGATGTGAACATCCGGACGTATGCAAAGTATCTCCTCAAGGATGGAAGTATTTCGGAGAAACGGGAGTTGCTCGGGAACCTGAGGAGTCGGCTTGTCTATCAGGATAAAAAGGTGACGCTTTTGCAGGAGGGCTGAAATGGATCTGATCTATTTCAGTCGTTTTGTTGAACCGGTTAGTTTATATCCAGAAACAACACCTGTGTCCTTCACAAAATTTAGGTGTTTGCTGATGACATACTGTAGGTTGTCCATGCAACTTATCGCATGCTCCTTGTAGGCATCCAGCGGTTCAAGGTCATGTTTTGGATGGATCAATTCGCTCGCAATGCTGGCAATCTCATTCAGCTTTCTTGCCGCGGCCTTGTTTATGGGACATCGCCTCCGAAATAGGGAGTGACTTCTGCAGGTTGCGACCAGCTGTTCAATGCTTTTAAGTTTTCTTTTTCCTCGTTCCTGTTTATAAATTTCTAAACCCTTCCCGCATTTCTCCAATACGCGAATGAGCGCCTGTTCTGCGGCTGTTCGAGTGAGCATCGCGGAGGAATAGTAATAACCGAGTTCATACAATTCCTGCGCATGCATAAAGATGTCGAAGTAGTTCCCATCGTAGACCATTGCGCCACGATATCTCTGTGAAACTGTTATATGTCGTTTCCACATCTCAGGAAGCTCTTTCTTAAGTCCAGCTTCCCAGTTTGCAGCAAACGCAGATTTTTCTTGCCGTCGAATTTTTAGCGGCATGTAGCCGCCGCCCCTTACCGTTACGGGGGTCGTCACCTTAAATTGATCAATCAGATCTGCTCGTTTTTTGAAATCCACGTCCCAAATCCACCAATCCTTACTGAAGCGAATTATCAAAATTTTCGCTGAAGTTTTTTTCGCTCCTTTGTGATGCCAGCCAATATCTTTAATTTCTGACAATCTAAGGGCAATCGCCTTTCCATTATCGTCCGGGTTTATTGTTCTATCCTTAAATTCAATTTCGATCTGAACTTCTGCATCGAAGTAAACTTTTGACTTGCCGTCTGGAAAAATTTCAATCCCAATGGATGTGACGTCCTTCAAACCACGCCGCTTCATTTCCGGTTCGACGTATTTCGCATTTGCCCTATTTATCGCTTGGCCGATGCTTATGTTTGCTTCTACGTTTTTGTGGGGGACGAAAATTGGCATAGGAACCGGGAATTATTCAGTTGGTCTACGGTTGGGAAACGACCACTGTCTCGAGTCGTGTCTTAATCCAATCGAGGTCACTTTGAGCTTTATTCAACATCTCGGCGTAACAAATTTTGCAATAGTTCTTCTTTCCGCCCATATCATCAATTGTGACGAGACAGGTTTCGCCGGCCATAACAGAATGGTTCTTACGGTTACGATGGCAAATTCGTTTTTTTGCGGCAGTTTCAACCTCGAGCCGTATGAGAAGTGATTTTATAACAGCCATACCTAGTCTTTAGGAGGAATTTGGGAACGAATTTTATCGCGAAGCTCGTCACCGATGGCGTCTAGGCACTCCATCGCCTTACGAAGCTCAGGCTCCGACCAGTCCGGACGCGTGGCGGTGTCTTTTCCGACGCAGGCATTCGCTTCCTCATTCAGCAACTTTGCAACCGCTTTGACATTCTCCATCCGTGGGTTATTGAGGACGTGACGGCCAATCTCGCGACCCTTGCGTCCGAGGTTGAGATCTGAGAGAACACGAATCCCAACCGCGTTTAGGCGCTCTGACAGACGCGTTCGTGCTGCCTGTCGACCTCGTTGGGGAGTGACCACTAACGACGGTGTAGGAGCTTCGAAACCCTGCTCGCTGTGGTACTTCTTGCGAAGAATCTCTCGGAGAGCCTCAAGAGTAACGCCGAGATCCTGTATTGTCAGGCCTGTCCCGAGAATTTCCGTAGCGAGAAGCCGAGCGACAACGCGGTCGTCTTCCGGGTCAAGGAAGGACTCGCGCATAAAGTAGCTAATCACCTCGTTGGTTCCCTGCATACCGCCATCAAATCGACGTGGTCGTCCCGTACCAAAAGATTCTAGTTCTCCATCTACGACATTTTCTCCTTCGCCATGAATCCATTTAAGAATCGTGGCTTGATCATCTAGGTCGAATTCTTTAAAATCGTTCCAATGCTGTTCGTTGTTTAAGCCGACATGTGAAATGACGTACCCATGATTGTCCGGACTCTCCGGTTGTCTCTCCACGACAACGCGCATGATGCGGCCGACGAACTGGATATATGGTGAGAGGCTGAGATAAGGTCGAAATACCGCCGCGATACTAAGGCTTGGATGATCGAACCCTTCGCCGAGCATCTGGACTTGGACGATACAATCAAGCGTCCCTTGCCGTAAGAGTGCAATGACTTGCTCTTTCTCCTCGGGATTCATCTCGCTATAAATTTCTCGCGCCTTGAGCCCGCGCTCCTCATACAGGCTTCGCACCTGCTTGGCATGATCAACGGAACACGCCACTGCAATAATCTGGTGGTTATGTCCTGTTTGCGTTCGCATCTCGGAGAGCTTTTGGATGCTCTTGTCGACGATTGCGCGGTTGCATTCCGGGGACAACGCAACGCCCTTCCGAAACCACTGTTCCTCACGAAGGGCGAGCACCTCCTCAAGAGTATGTGCGTGCATTTCTCCACGGTAGGTGAATGTAAGCTTGGACGGTGCGGCATTCAGGGCCGTGATGGTCTTGATGTACCCCTTTAGCATTGCTTTTGTAAACGGGTATCGGTACACAATTGACCCGTTGAGCGGCTGTCCATCTCCACGAAATGGGGTTGCGGTGAGACTCACAACTTTTGCTTGAGGGAAGCGATCAAAAACCTTGCGCCAGCTCGGTGCTACGTTGTGATGACCCTCGTCGATGAGGATCATGTCAAAGAAGTTCGGTGGGAATTTAGGAAGCCAACGATCTGCGGAACTGGCAAGCTGCTGAATATTCGTAATAACGAAATGACTTGCAACACAGTCGTGGACGTTCGCGTCCTTTCCGTCCAAGATTGCTGCAAACGGCAGTTTGGAAGGATCGGAAATGACATCCGTTTTTCGTAGGAAGTTCTTCACGCTGCTCGTGTCTAATGCGTCGAAGATACCGTTGCGAATCGTGACGTTCGGGGCAATCACTAAAATGCGACCTTGAGCGATACCGTATGGAAGACTCGCGATGACACCTGTCTTTCCGCACCCGACGGGAATCTGCAAAATCGCCGGAGTGGATGCACTCTCAAAATGTTCCCGAACATGATGATGAGCTTCTCGTTGGGGTTCGCGAAGCTTGTTGTTCGCTTCGATATTCGCCGGCGTCGCGATAAAATAGTTAACGATAACTTCGTTGGTAGTCTCGGCAATTCGATAGCTCACCTTGTAAGGCTCGAGATTTGGTCGTCGGTACATTCTGTAGTCGTTGGCGGGATTACGCACAGGCTTAAGCTTGCCGCTTTCGTCCCAACGACGGAGAGTGTTAACCGAAATGCCAAGGTATTCGGCCGCCTCACGGATGGAGAGGAACTCTTTTTCTTGTTCATTCATAGAAAGTATTATCAACTATACCCAAGGCTATCAAACTATCTTTTCGGTGTCAATTCACTGGCTAGATATAAGTCTTCTGTGCCCAATTAAGCACCGTCAACGAAGCCGGGGACAATAACAAAACGACTCCTGTAAGGAAGTCGTTTTGTTTTGGGGACAGATCCCTATAGGTCGCCCCACGTGCCTGAGGCACTCGGGTCTTCCGATAAGAAATTGTCCTGGCGGAGAGGCAGGGATTCGAACCCTGGATACCTTTCGGTATATTCGCTTTCCAAGCGAACGCACTAGGCCACTATGCGACCTCTCCATAGCGCACTGGACGCGCAGAACTATAACAAACCTGGACATAAATGAAAAACCCATTCTGTTCAAGTTTATTTCGTTAAGGAAACCGAGTTGAAAAATAGAAAAGCCTGACCGGTGAGGATCAGGCAGTTGTACTTCAGATAAACAGCGTGAAGTCGTTGTATCCGCTCCCGCCGTCGAAGCACAGCGAGTGGAACCCATTGCGCGCGTAAGCATTCTCCTGGTTTTGCAGGTACCACGCCGCAGTTCTCCGGAGCAGAGCCAGACGCACGTAGGCGGGCTGCGCAAGCATCCGCGCCACGAAGCTCTCGACCACGTCTTCGCGCCAGCCGATGAACGACAGCAGCGCGACGAACGCGTACTCCGGACGGTAGGCCGTGCCGCCCCAGCGGTAGCCGTAGGGCGTCAGCACACCGTCGCGCTTGGGCCACCTCTGCGTGCGAGGCCATTTGGCAACGTACGCCATGAGCCCGTAGTACTCCATGGCCCACAGGTAGCTGTGGACGCTGAAGTGCGCGTTGAACTTTCCGGTCGCCCTCGGGTTGTCCGGGTTGAACGCCTGGATCCCGAGCCGCCACATCATGTGAAACGGCGTTACCGATTCGGCCTCCCCGAGCACGCCCTTGCGCAATACGCTACGGAGCGTGACGGTCGGTGAAGTCGACGCACGCTCGACCACGACCTCGTACAGGCACGGGCACGTGGGCGAGCTGTGAAGGACGCCTTCCTTGGGCGAGGGCCCAATCTTGAACGCCGAAGCGCGAGCTGGTTTCATTTCTTCTTCCTTCCCCGCACCGCGCGGGGTGTTGGTGGTGTTGGTCGGGAAACCATCGTCTCGCGGTTGCTATGAACCGCGCGAAATCGTTTGGAAGAAGAAACGATTTCGATTCGTATGTATCTTTGATGTGATCCTTGAATTCAGCGAATCTCAAGAAAACAGCATCCAAGATAACGGCTCACTCTAGACGATTTTTTCAGTTTTGTCAACCGTGCTGTCGTCAACCAGCAAACATGTCACAGTTATCATGTCAGCAAACATGTCACATTCACCTCCTTGATAGCATCTATCGACTCTATCGAACTCGAGTCCTTTCTCGTGGGCACTCCTTTTCTCAGGGGCTTTAGCCCCGTCTCACGTAGCTCGCGAGCGACGTGAGACGTCCCTGAACGCCGCTAAAGCGGCTAAGAAGAGAATCAGGGATGTGTGCATGTGACATCTTTGCTGAACGCCAACATGTGACATTATTGCTGAATGACTACACGGTCTCGTGGTGTTTTCGAATGACGGCGGCTAGGACTGTATGGACGGCGGGTTGCCAAAACGGGGAGAAAGCTTTAGGCTCAAACAGCCATCAACCTGGAGGTCGATCTCATGCCACTTCTGTCATCCGATCCTGCACGTGGAGAGCAGCAACGCACGCTCTACCTGACGCCTACCGTCACACAGGGAGGCGGCGATCCTTACCATGTGTGGGGTCCCACGAGCAGCCAATACTGGACCCGAGTGCTGTGCCCGCCCGAGGGATCCCTGTGGGCGATGCCCGACCTCTGGCGCAAGGGACTCGTCGTTGATGCGGTGAGCCTAGCGCAGGAACTGGGAGTCGACCAGATCCAGCAGAGCCGAGCCTGGATCCAGGGCGACCAAACCGTCGACGAGCTCCAGATCTGTGCGCTCGCGCAGGTCGGTGAGCACGCCCGCCTGCTCGTCGAATGGACGGTGAGTGAGTTCGTGCACTCCGGCCACGGCGACTCCGGCCCCGTGTGGGGGCGTGCCTGGATCGACCTACCACCGGCGTGCAGCGCGGACAAGATGATGGAGTTCATCAAGACGTGGGAGAGAGGAGCCGGGATCGCGCGCGAGCTCAAGATCGCGCAGGCGCAGAAGGACGCTGCGTGGCAAGCGCGTCTGCAAGAGCTGGAACTGGACGAGCGCACGATCGCTCGCAAGCGCGCTGACCTCCTCGCCATCAACAAGCTCGACGATGCGGCCGTCAACATCAGCAGGAAGCAGGTTCTGCGTCCGCTTCGCCTGCTGCGCGATCAAGTGGAGGAGGATCGCTCCCGCGTGTTGAGGGAGACGGATCTCGATGAGGCGAGCGTGGAGGCGAACCAGGGTGCTGCGCGCGCGCAGTTCGAGGCCACGTACCAGCCCAAGAAGTAGCCAAGCCAGCCAGTCGCCACGCACGCGACTGGTTTTTCATTTGACATTTTTCTCATTTTGCCGCCATGTTGAGAGGACACCCCTATGAAACGACTCCTCCCCCACCCACTTTCGAACACTCCCGATGCCCTCATGGCCAAAGCGGGCTATGTTCGGCATTGTGTGGAAGCGGGGCGCGCGTGCTATCATCGAAGCCTGAACGATCCTCCGTTTCCTCGGTTCCACGCCCTCGTCTCCCTCAACGATCGTGGCCTGGAGATCGACTTGCACTTTGACGCGTTGGACAGCATCGGACACAAAAGCAACCACGACCAACCATGGGCTTACGATGGAGGACGCGTGGATGAGGAAATGCACCGCCTGTTTGAGGCGATCTGCGGCAACGCTTGCTTAAAAAAAATCTACCACCCATCGGGACCGCCAACCCCGACGAGCTCATCGCCCCCCAAGAAGAAGCCAAACCTGTTTGATCTCCTATTCAAATCGATGTAACCATTATGAAACGTTTTTTTGCAGGCCCACTCACCGACAACGCTCGCAACCTCCTGCGACGGCTGGGGTACGGCGAACAGCGAACGCGAGTGGGACAGATCAGTTACGTGAAGCGCGTTGCGGGAGATCGGTTCCCTCGCTACCACGCGTATGTCGAGGATCAAAACGGTGGCATCCAAGTGAACCTACACGTCGACCAAAAGGAGGCGAGCTACGATGGGACGAACGCGCACGCGGGGGAATATGAAGGGCCACTTGTCGAGCGGGAGATGACGCGGATCGCGGGCTTCGTCGCGAGCCTGAAGCATGCGACTACATCGCCCACCCCCTCCACAGGCTCGGTCACAGAAAAGAAAAAAGGATTTTGGGGAACCTTGTTTGGATAAAAAATGCGCCTGGTGCCGAGCTTCGCTCGACCGTGCCGGGCGCGTTTTCGTTTCTCTTGACTAGAGGGAGGGCTGGGAACGGTGGCGCAGAGGGTCGTTGACACGGCGAGTGCCGTAGATCCCGGCGCGGTAGTCCGCAAGTCCTCGACGCTCGTTCTCGTGAACAAGACTCGACGGAGCCGGCCCTGTGAACACAGAGGCGGGCTGCACGCGAACCGCTCGCTCGAGAATCCGCGCGAGCTCGCGCTCGAGCATGACACTCGCGCGCTCCATGTGCCACCAGTCGGTGACGAGATGGACATGGTTCAGGTGATCGAGCCTGCGTCCAATGATCTCGGCGGCGACGGCCTGGGCGTCCGAGAGCGTGCAGTGACGAGAGTCGAAGGCCGAGATGACCGTCAGCACTCCCGCGCTCCAAGCGCGAACTTGGAAGCAGCGGACTTCCTCGCCACCGAACGCATCGCCAGCGATGAAAAGCGGAAAGTTACGCTCGCGAGCGAGCTGAATTGCGTGATCGATCCGGCGGGTGGGAGTTTGTTCCCCTTCGTCGTGGGGACCACAGAACACAACGACAGCGGCAGCGGGCACGTATCCTCCAGAGTGGGTGAGGTACGACAGGAGAAAAAATTTCTTACTGGCAAAGCCGGGCTAAGAAATTTTTTCTCCTGTCGTACCTGACCCTCGGTTCACATCATCTTCCATAGCGCGTCGAAGATCATCTCTTGTGTCGAAGCGACTGCCTCGTCCTCTACAATGACGCCAAACAGTTGTCGGCGTTCGTCCAGCGACACAAAGGCGGTCTTGCCGGGATAGATGAAGATGTACGACGGCGCCTTGTTGGTTTGGGTGAGCCATTTGCGCTCGTCCAGTCCATGCGTCCGTCCACCCTCCCCGATCGCGATCGTCTTCACTCGAACACCTTTACGCACGCGCAACTTGATGAACCCTGGCCAGGCGTGAGCGATGAGGTCGCGAATCCCTTCCGAAGAATAGATGCGAAAGAGCTTGTCCTTCGATGACGTGGTCGTCTTGAGGACATCCGTAAGGATATCTCGCACGCCAGACTCGCCCTCGTAGTAGCGCACACTCGGACGGTGGGCACTGGATCCCAGAAGCTCTTGAAACTGCGGCACGAGCGTCTTGAGTTTAAGTTGAGCTTCTTGGATCGCGACTTCGCGTCGCACGGCCAGCCCGGTGAGTTTCTGTGGATCCTCGGCAATGAAGTAGCGATGCGTCTTGGCGTCCATGTGGGAAACGAGTCCGACGTCGAGAAGGCGTTTGAGGGCGTCGTAGGTGGTTCCGCGATTGAGGTTTGTCACCTCTGCGATGCGGCGCAAAGGCGCGGTTCCCAGTTTGAGAAGGTGCGTATAGACGGTCATATCCTTGGGTTTGAGTCCCAGGAGCTCGAGCGTCTCATCAGATAGTGTAGGCAGCTTAGGCATAGGTGGCGATCAAATGAACCGAGTCGTGTGGATAAATGAAAATAGCTCTGTCTTTCAGGCTATTTTTGATTGGGTCTTTTGTCAAACTTTGGGCGACAATCTTTTCCTCCAGAGCCACACTCCCCCAGCCACCATCACCATCGCCATATACTGGGCGGGGGTGAGAGAAAAATAGCGGGTGTCGACGATGGGACCATTCGTGGCGCGAAGGAAATCGAGGAAGAATCGAACCACACCGTACCAGATCAAGAACACGACGATGTACGTCCCTGTCCTTGCTCCGCGACGAGCAAGCCATAAAAACAGAAGGAACAACACGAGGCCGTTGATCGAATCGTACAAGCCGTGGTCGTGGCGAACGCCATCGGGATACTTCACTCCCAGCGCAAAGTTTGTGAGTGTGCCTGGATGGTCGTGAATAAGAAAGCAACCAATACGGCCGATGAAGATTCCAACCGGTAGGCCGAAAACCGCCGTGTCTGCATACGCGTACACATCAACGTGCCTTCGACGCAGAAACCAAACTCCCGCAATCGCCGCTCCGAGAAACCCTCCCATGATCGAAAACCCTCCGCGCCAGATGCGGAAGAGCTCGACGGGATCCGCGAGATAATATCCTGGCTCATAGAAGACCATGAACACCCGCGCCATGATAAACGCTCCCACAATCACCCACACACTCAAGTCCCAAATGATCTTCGGATCCTGTCCTCGATGCTCTGCCATTCTCGCCGCCACCCACGCCGCTGCCAGGATTCCCAACGCAACCATAAGACCCCACACCTGGATGGTAACGGGGCCTAGGGTGATAGTCGTGAATTGGAAGTACGGAATCATATAGAGACCTCTGCAAAAGTCATTAAGTCGTTGAGTGGTTGAGTGATTGAGTAACTCAACGACTAAACCACTCAACCACTAAACGACTTTTTCAGAACTCTCTATACATGTCATCCAGAGCGAAGTCCTGTGTGGAGTCGAGGGATCTCGAATGAATAGACTCGAGATCCCTCCTCGACTGACGACGGTCGTCGGGATGACAAAAGATAAAAAGTAGTCAGGATGACATCAATTTGGGGTCTGTTTATGCCACTGTGTTCTATCTTGGTATGTCGCGCCGATTCGAAAGAGCGTGTACTCGTCAAACGGCTTGCCCATGATCTGGAGTCCAACAGGCAGACCGTCGACGAAGCCACACGGAACGGACATCCCAGGCACCGTCGCGAGGTTCGCGGTCACCGTGTAAATATCCGCGAGGTACATCGCGAGCGGGTCATCGAGCTTCTCGCCGATGTTCCATGCCACGATGGGACTTGTCGGACACACAATCGCGTCGACACTCTTGAACGCCACATCGAAATCTCGCTTGATAAGCGTGCGCACTTTGAGCGCCTTGCGATAGTACGCATCATAGTAGCCAGCCGAGAGCGTGTAAGAACCCAACATGATGCGGCGCTTCACTTCTTTTCCAAATCCCTCACCTCGGGTTCGCTCGTACGTTTCGTGCAGATTCTCCCCGCCGGAATGGTAGCCATAACGCAGGCCATCAAATCGTCCAAGGTTCGAGCTGGCTTCGGCTGGTTGGATGATGTAGAACGTCGCGAGCGCATACTTCGAGTGCGGCATAGAAATTTCTTGGATCTGTGCACCTGCTCGTTCAAGCTCCGCGATCGCCTCGTTCACGACAGTCGCGACCCTTGAGTCCATCCCACTGGCAAAATACTCTTTTGGCACTCCCAGTGTCATGCCGTCGACAGACTTCTCGATAAGTGACGGCACGGTTGTATTTGTAAGCTCCGCCGAGGTCGAGTCTTTGGGGTCTTGTCCCTCAATGGCCTGCAACATGATCGCCGCGTCCTCGACCGTTCGCGTGATCGCCCCGATCTGCTCGAGGCTGGATCCGACCGCCATAAGTCCGTAGCGAGAAACGCGTCCATACGTTGGCTTGAGACCCACCACGCCGCACAAGCTCGCGGGCTGTCGAACAGATCCGCCCGTATCCGAACCAAGCGCGACAGGAACAAACCCAGCCGCCACCGCCGCCGCAGAACCGCCGCTTGTTCCTCCTGGGACTTTCGTGTGATCCCATGGGTTTCGTGTGACTCCGTAATGCGATGTCTGTGTTGAAGATCCCATCGCAAACTCGTCCATGTTTGTACGACCGATCAAGATGGCTCCCTGTGCGCGAAGGCGCGAAACAACGGTCGCGTCATAGGCGGCCTTGTGTCCCTCAAGAATTTGGGAGCCGCTCGTTACTTCCCAGCCTCGAACCAAAATCACGTCCTTGAGCGCGATCGGAATTCCCGCAAGCGAGCCCAGCGATTCGCCTGCCGACCGTCGTGCATCAATTGCGCGCGCTTCCTCGAGTGCCGTTTCCGACACGCTCAAAAACGCGTTCACGTCTTCGTCCCCTGCAGCGATCGCGTCCAAGCAACTCTGCGTGTAGACGACAGCCGTTAGCTCCCCGCTTTGGAGCTTCTCACCCGCTTCTTTGATCGTTAATGTAGATACATCCATACACGATATGTGTCATTGCGAAGGAGCGTAGCGACTGAAGCAATCCTCCCACTCATCGAAGGATTGCTTCGGCTTCGCCTCGCAATGACACGGATTATTCTGTTCGGTTCTCAAAAACCGCCTGTACTTTTAAGAGGTTCCCTTCTCGTTCTGAAAAATTATCAATCGCGCGTCGTCGAACGTCCGCATCGCAGTTCTCGATGACATCCTCTCGAAACACATTCACTCCCCCAGCGGCATGCTGGAACTCGGGGACGTCATCCGTGTTGAGCTCTTGGAGTTTCTCGACGTAGGACAAAATCGAACCAAGGTCTTCCTGATACTTGGCAATGTCCTCTTCCTCCAGATGAAGGCGGGCGAGCTTGGCAATTTTTAGCACTTCTTCGCGTGTGAGTTTCATAGACTTAGGAAAGCATAGCGAGAAACTCCTTCTCCGACAAGGTAGGGACTCCGAGCTTTTTCGCGTCTTCGAACTTTGAGCCTGGATTTTCCCCAACGACAACGAAATCCGTCTTCGTACTCACGGACCCCGCCACCTTCCCGCCCGCTCGGCGGATTGCTTCCTTGGCATCGTCGCGAGAGAACGACTCGAGCGTTCCCGTTACCACGAACGTCTTGCCTGTCGCCATCGTCTTCTTCGCCGACACCATCTGCTTCAGCACCTCGACGCCATTCTTGAGAAAATGTTCGACGAGCTTCTGATTGTGCTCCTGGTCAAAGTACTCGCGGACACTGCGAGCAACAACGTCACCGATCCCTTCGACCTCAATGAGATCCTCGAATGTCGCGCCCACGACCGTCTCGAGCGTGCCAAAGTGATTGGCGATATCGATGGCCGTTTGTTCGCCCACATTGCGAATACCAAGCGCGAGGATGAAATTCGGGAGCGCGATCGTCTTGCGCGCCTGAATCTGCTCGACGAGCTTGTTGGCAGAGACATCAGCGAAGCCTTCAAGTCCCAGCACGTCACCTGGTTTGAGCAAGAACAAATCGGCTGGGCTGGTGATGATCCCGTTCTCGAGCAATGTCGCGACCGTCTGCGGCCCAAGCCCGTCGATCTCAAACGCTCGCGCTGCGTACAGAATCGCCTCGCGGTCTTGGACAAAACACTTGGGGTTTGTGCAGTACATCGCCACTTCCCCTTCTCGACGTTCAACCTTCGAGCCACAGACAGGACACGAGCTGGGCGCCTTGGTCTTGCGCGTGCCTGTTGGTCGAAGTTTGACGATCGTCTCTTTGATCTTTGGAATGATGTCGCCAGCCTTAAAGAGAATCACCGTGTCTCCCTCGCGCACATCGAGCCGCTGGATCTCGTCGAGGTTGTGCAGACTGGCGTGCTGTACGGTCGTGCCACCGATCCACGTTGGCTCGACGACCGCCACGGGCGTGAGGGCACCCGTGCGTCCGACCGTCCACTGAATCTCTTTCACCTTCGTCGTCGCTTCCTGCGCTGGAAACTTCCATGCAACGAGTCCGCGCGGGGTCTTGCCGACCACGCCGAGTTTCTCGAAGAGTGCGTTCTCGTTGACTCGCACGACCATGCCGTCCACCCAGTAGCCGAGCTTCTCGCGTTTCTCCTGCAACCACTTCCACTGTTTCTCGATCGCCTCCACCGAGTCCAACCGCTTGCTCTGGGGTGCCGCTCGAAACCCGAGCTCCTCGAGGATCTTCCATTCCTCCTCCATGGTCTGCTGCCCAAAATCTCCGTCGAGATCCCATGCGACGAATGCCAGTCCTCGAGAAGCCGTAACCGACGAATCAAGCTGACGCACAGAACCAGCCGCTGTGTTACGAGGATTGGCGAACGTCGGCTCGCCGGCCTTTTCAAGCGCACGGTTCATCTTCTCAAACGCCTCCACAGGAAAATACACCTCCCCCCGCACTTCGACGCGCCTGTCGATCCCCCTCCTTTCCAAGGAGGGGCTAGGGGAGGTTGCCGGTGTTCGAAGTTTCAGAGGGATTGCCTCAATCGTCTTCACATTGTTCGTCACGTCCTCGCCGACTTTGCCGTCGCCGCGTGTCGCTGCGGTTTCAAGAACACCATTCTTGTACACAAGGCTCACAGCAAGTCCATCCAGTTTCGGCATACAAAATAAATCAACGACACGCTTGCCACCGACTTTCTCAATTCGATTCAACCATGCCTCGAACTCCTCGCGTGTAAAGACATCCTCCATCGAGAGCACCGGACGCTTGTGCGTGACCTTGTCGAACTTCGCCAGCGGCTTCCCGCCCACGCGCTGGGTCGGTGAGTCGAGCGTGATGAGATCGGGATATTCCTGCTCGAGCGTGTAGAGCTCATGCTTGAGCGAATCAAGCGCCGCATCCGAAATCGTCGCCTTATCCAGGACGTGATAATTATATCGATGCCCGGCGATCACTTCCTTGAGCTTTTCGATGCGTTGCTTAGCCTCGACCTTGGTCATAATGGAAAGATCATACCAAAAAACACACTCATCGACCACCGCATTTCTTGACATTCTTACTGATTTTGAGTACGGTTCACGCGCTCCTTACATCGGACAGGAAGGAATGCTCGTCTGCCTTTTGCAGACCAGATCGCCATCCGCTCCACTTTCACCCCAGCTTAGCTGGGCTTGGAGGACAAGGTGTTTCGAAACAATGACTGCATGCTGTGCGTGGATCCCAGGCAGCTCGAAAAGGAGGGATGGACGAAAGGATGGCTCTGGTGGCTCGCGAACTGCCTGTTGAACTCGCTTAACCTCTGGGTGCTGACGTTCCTCATCCTCGGATTTGTGTGCTGGGGAACCGGCATCGCCGGCAAGGTGGCGTTCTGGTGCGCGACGGGTGTCGCCGCGCTTTGGCTCGTCCGAAACCTCGGCGACTTCTACCGAAAGCGCGTCGTGGGCACCTACCTCTACTACTTCCAGATGGACGAGGTCTGGCATTGCCACAAGCACAGCTACGGCGACCCCGACCTGGACGCGCAGCGACGAACGCTGGGCGCCACCCGCTGGCTGCAGCTTGCCGTCGGAGGCGTGCGCAAGCGCTCTCGGATCCTGGGCGCGGACGGGTACATCTCAGACTGGATCGTGAAGGCGCGGGGAGTGAGCCATGTGGATCTGGTGAGCCGCTGCGACGGTGCGTTCTCCCTGGGCAACCTCGTCTTCTACGAAGCCCTGGAGATCAACGCGCTGGGCAGTGTCCCACAGATGGCAGCGACAGCACTCCTGGAAACGGTCAGACTCCGCGAGGCGTACAAGGCCGAAGACAGCCTCCGAGCCAAGGAGCGGGAGATCGACAAGACGATCTCGGAACTCAGGATCATGACCGGTCTGCGATTGAAGGCGTTGATCCAGCTCGTCAGGCTGGTGGACATCGCTCTGAAGTCCCGTCGAGGACACCGTCGGCCCGAGGTCGTGCAGGCGATGCTTAGGGCGGTCGAGGACTTCGTGTCCCCTCAAGAGATGGCCGAGGATGAACGCTCGTTCCTGCAGCGCTACCTCCGTGACCCCAGGAACGAACTCGAAGACGAGACGCGCACGACGCTGCTCGCGCTCCTGGGCGAGCCCGCCGTGATCTTTCTCAACCACGAGGCCGAGATCGAGCCCGCAAGCGCGGTTCCGGAACCGCCCGCGCCCGCTGCCCCGTAAGCCTCAACGCACGCACAGCACCGCCGCCGGTGCTTTTTACTTTGACGCTGACGATCACACCGCTCGTCCTGACGATCCAACAGATACACACCCAGTGACGATCTTTTAGCTCAACCGAGCCAATTAGGATTAAGAGATCGCTGGCTCCAACCTCGAATATGGCTCAAATAATCCTCTGCGTCGGCATAGAAATCCCTGATAGTTTCTTCTTTGACAATCGGTAAATATTGCTTTTTTCCGATATAGACACCGTGACTTGTCCACCGATACGATGCCAAAAGCTCAAGCGCCTTGTCCCAGTCCTCCACCAAGCCATCTCTCCATGGAATGCCATACAGATCCAAAACGTTGAGGTGAATATAGACTGGTAAAAACTTCAGGTATTCATCGTTTGCCACATGAACCGCCTGGAACTTTCCCTCATACAGCGTTCCGGTTCGATCTATTCGATAGTTGAAATACTTTGAATACCCCATGTCGAGCTTGTGAAGAAGCTTTGAAATTCCGCCGTCTCGAACTTGTTTCACTTGAATGTGGAAGTGGTTGGGAATCACTGTATACGCGCACACGTCGACGAAATGCTGGCGTTCAAAGTCGAAATGCTCGGCGAAGGACAACGCCATAACCCGATCAAACAATTTCGTTGGCCTCACAAAAAAAGCGTCATTGAATAGAAAGACGGACTCCAGAAATCGTTTGAAGTCATTATCATGCAGAAACATCTTCCGCTTATCCGTCCCGCGGTTAAAAATGTGATAATACTCTCCTGTAACAAATTCTAAATCCCGCATAGCTTAGCGATAAGATCGTCACTGGGTGTGTATCTCAAAGGAATAGTCCAAGGTACGAATCAACCAACGGCTGCCCCACGAACAACACGACCACCGTCCCCACCGCGAGGAAACTTCCAAACGGCACGGGCGTCTTGCGCGTTGCCTTTCCGCTGGCCATCATCGCAACCCCGACGATCGCCCCCAACACATAGGCGATAAAGAGTGCCACGAGCCCATGCTCAAGCCCCAGCATGAATCCCATCAGCGCCCCCATGCGGATATCTCCGCCACCAACCCATGTCCCCTTCGAAAGCGCGAACTGAACCCAGAAGAATCCCGCGAGCACGGCTCCTCCCACGAGCACCGACCACGCCGGCACGACACCCAGCCAGAGGTTGATGATGATCGCGAAGATCATCGCCGGAATCGTGAACCGATCGATGATGAGCATGTGGCGCAAGTCGTACACGAAGATGAGGACGAGGTAAGAAACGAACACCCAGTAGCGCAAGACAAGCAGGCCAGTGAAACCAAGGGTCCACTTCAACAGGTCGTTCTCGTCCAAGGCCTCGCTGAAGACACGTACCTCGATAGAATCGACAAGGAGGAGGCACAGGACAAACAAGATTCCTGTGACGACCTCGACCGCTGGGTATTGCCACGAGATGACTGACTTGCAAGATCGACAACGGCCGCGCAGACGCAGGTAGCTCAACACCGGAACCAAATCGCCGGCGCCTATCGGCGCTTCGCACACGCGACACTTCGACCGCCCTCTTACCACCGACCCTCCCTCATGGATCCGAAAAATCGCCACGTTCAGGAAGCTCCCGACGCACGCGCCGATCACGAACACCAATGCCAACTCTACAATCCAAAACATACGCACCGATTATACCAAAAACGAGGCGGCTTGCCTCGTTTCCTCGATTTGATTTATTCAGCGCAGATTCCTGCCTCCATCCCCTCTGGCGTGGCGCAGTTCACCCCGGCCTGGAGCCCAACGGGTGTGAGCGCGTTCTCCAGTTCAAAGTGGAGAACATAGGATTCGCCGTCGTCGAGCATCGTGTAGCAAAAGGCGCGGCGAGACGGTTCTCCGCACGTCACGAGACCCTCAAGTCCATCTTCATACGTCCCAGGAACCACGCGCAGAAACATCGACTCTGCGGTGGAACAATCTGCCGCGAATCCGTCAGAACCCAGACAGGCACTCTGGGCGATGTCTCCCAGAGGAAGGAGTTCCCTATCGGGATAGGCGTTGGTCTCGTTGAAGTAGTCCTCGAGCGCGGACTGGATGATACGCACGTTGGCGAGACGCGACGCGTCGCGTTCCTTTGAGCGTGCCGCGTTGACCGCGAGCGCCGCAAACACGACGACCAACGCGATGATCGCGATGACGACGAGGAGCTCCACGAGGGTAAACCCTTCTTGTTTTTTCATAAAGTTGTTTTCTCTTCTAAGAGACGTTTTACTTTTTTGACCGCGTCCGATGGCGAAAAGTGTCCTTTCAAAAGATAGCTATCCACTCCTGCCTCTTGCGCCTCGAGCATCGTCTTTCGGTCTCCGAGCTTGGCCAAAACGATCTGCAACGCCTTGGCTGTTTTGGGCTCTGCGCGCACGCCCGTCAGGAACGCGAGCGCCTCCCCGTCGGGATCCAAGTCGGTCAGCACCACATCTGGAGCGCAACGTTTGAGACGCTTCTTTGCCGCCGCGATATCGCTCTCCACCCACACCTTCCACCCCGCAGACTCAAAACGGTTTGCGTAAATCTTGGCGTAATAGGCGTCTGGATCGATCATCAGTAAGGACTTCTTCGCCATACTATTCCATTTCTCGCATGGCCAGGCCAATCGCCACACTCATCCGCGGACCGATCTCCTCCAAGACGCTCCCGAGATCCTGGGGATAGACGACGCGCGCCCAAGGGTCACCACGGTAGACGTTGAGGTTGAGCGTCTGTGCGAGATACTCGGTAAGATGAGGGAGGTGCGAGGAACCACCAGTCACGACAATTTTTTCCACCTTCTTGATGAGGGCAAGCTCCATGCTGGCATACAGTTGGAACGCAAAACGAATTTCATTCACGAGCGGGAGAGCAAGAATCTCTAGGAGCTTCGGAAGTCCAACCGCGCTTCCGGACGTCGAGGGCGAGGCCGTTCCCAGATCTCGTTTAATACGCTCGGCGTCCGCCTCCCCAAGGTTCATCTGTTGCATGATCGCGCGAGTCACGGTGTCACCGCCCAGCTGAATGGAGCGCGACACAAACGGAATCCCCTTCTCCACAATCATGAGCGTCGTGCGCTGGGAGCCAATGTCGATGACCATGATCGCGCCTTTGTCTTTTCCAATGAGCGCGCGCACCAGCGCCAGCGACTCCGTATCGATCGCCTGCAGGTTCAGCTTCGCCGATTTAAAAATCTCGATGTACTTCTGGATGAACGTCTTGGCCGAACCGGTCACCATCACGCGAAACTGCTTCTGCTTTGCCTTTTCCACCTCCGCCACCTTCTCGCCCGCCATAGCTTCAGCGACGGCTGGCTCCACCTTCCCACCTTTCTTTTCCCCTTTCCCCTCCTCATCCAAATACGTCGTCTGCAAAATCATCTCCGAGAGCGGGAGCGGCGCGAGCTTTGTGGCTTCCGCGTCCACAGCCGCTTGCCGTTGGCGTTGATCTTTCCCATCGGGGAGCGAAAGGATAGCGGCAAACACATGAGAGGTTGGGAGCGCGGCCATGGCGGAAGTTGATTGTGTCCCCGCTTCCTTACACACACGAGCAAGAAGTTCGCCGGTCTTCTTGGGTTGATCAAACAGCGACTCGCCGGCTTCCTCCGCGGGAATCTCCGCGTAGCCGTACGTCATGAGGACTGGTCTCCCCTTCTTCGCCTCAAACTCAACGACCTTAATACTGCTAGCGCCGATGTCGACCCCCAGAAAACTTTTTGTCTGTTTATGTCCGAACAAGCCCATACAACGTCCTTAGTATAACACAGTTAGCAGCGCTGTTCATCGAGGCACTTGTTGACGAGCGCGTCCGCCTCTTTGTTCTTCTCGCGAGGAATGTGCGTGAAGATCACGCGATCAAACTTGTGCAACAAATTTTTGACTTCGAGGAACCGCTTGGCGATATCGGGATCCTTCACGCGGTACTCCCCTTTGAGCTGCTTGGTCGCAAGCTCGGAGTCCATGAACAAAGACACGACCGTTGCGCCCATCTTGGCTGCACGTTCAAGTCCAATAACAATCGCCGTATACTCCGCCTGGTTGTTCGTGGTTTTGCCGAGGTACTTCGAAACGTTCGCGAGAAGCTTCCCGTCAGTGGATTTAATCACGGCCCCGCTCGCCGATGGTCCTGGGTTCCCTCGTGATCCACCGTCTGTATAAATATGTACGTGCATATTTTAATCTTCTCTCGGTAGCCCCAGGCTTTAGCCTGGGTGAATCCGTAGTAACGAATTGACACCTGCGGTAGCCCCAGGCTTTAGCCTGGGTGCAGCTCCTTACTCGCCCGGGCTAAAGCCCGGGTCAACCAACATACATTCAAGCCATACATTTACCATTGTGAAAAATCGTATATCGTCGAGCCTTTGTAGGGGTACTCCTGCCAATCTCTTACGATTCCAGCGCGAACAGGATTCTCCAGAATATATCTCACTTGCTTTTCAATATCTTCCTCCTTGCGGAGAACGTGATCAAAGAAATCATGCTGCCAACGTTCTCCTCGACTGGTTGAACTGAGCCAAAATCCTGTCGTCTGCTTAAAATCAACAATGCATTTCCAGAGGTCCGAGTCATCAGATTGTCCTTCGACAAGCAGGTGAAGATGATCTGGCATAAAAAGATAGACGTGAGCCTCACAACCATTTTTCCTCAACGACGACAGAAGTTTACTCTCAAATAGATGAAACGTATCTGCATCTACGAACAAAGGTCGTTTATCAACAACGCAACATGTAAAAGCACAGATCATCATCCCGCGATATAGTTTACGATCCAGCCTGTGAGTTTTTCGTCTTATGTCCATAGATATCCCAGGCTAAAGCCTGGGTCTACCAGAAAAATTATTACCACTCTCTGCGGTAGCCCAGCTTCAGCCTGGGCGCGTCCAACATTCCAACTTCAAGGAAACTATTCCCACCATGTCGGAAAGTCACGAGGAAGGACTAGATTCCAATCGGTGTTAGTGTCGACGGAAGGTTTAACACCTTCAACAACCTCGACAACGTCTTTACCCGACTCTCTCGTAACAACGCGGTTGTAGAGAATGGTTCCATCAAGAGCGAAGAATCGTTCAATGGTTACACCTCCACCGCTTTCCGTGTAACGATACCTCAGTAATTCCTCGGTTTTGCGGTTTACAACAGCAAATAGCGAACGCTCTGTCCCCGTATGCTCATTGTAAATTTCTGATGTGATGTCCTTGCAAGACTGAACTTCAGCATCGTATCCTTCGGGAATAAAAATAGGTTTTTGTTTCGACCCTTCATAGGAAAACTCAACCGGGAGAACATAACCCTGTTCGTCGAGCGCCTCGGCGCGGGCGTAGTCGACAATTTCTGTACGCGCATACACGGGACCTTCAACGCCACTCACCACACACTCATAGAACGCATACATAGCTGGCTGGAACCCGCCATTGGAGAGATCGAACGTCGGTTGACGCATAATGAGCCAAACGACAACTCCAAGAACCAAAACACACAGGACTGAAAGAAGAAATTTTGATGACATTTGCATAAATTCAAATGACTGACTTAAATGTGACCACAAGGAATTCCTCAAGACTCGCCCAGGCTAAAGCCTGGGTCTACCGATATTCATTCACGCCTATCCATTCACGCAACCTGTAAATCCACAATCCTCACCTGCAACTGCCTGTTCCCGTTCCACTCGTTCACCTGAATCTCATAGACGACATCGATGCGTGCGCCCAGCGTTAGCTTCTGCACCCAGTCACCGAATCCAAACCCGATGGCTTCCACCAGTTTACCAGTTTGTGATTGAAGCCGCAGTTTGAGATGTCCACCGTCGCGGCCGACCGAAGAGAACGAAGCCACACACACGCCACGCGAAACAAACAACGGAAGAGGATTCCCTGTCCCAAACGGCTGAAACGCCTGGATCGCGTCGAAGAGTCCCCATCCAATGTCATCGAGCGAAATCTCTGCATCGATCTTGAGCCGAGGCTCGAGATCCTCGAGTTTCAATTCCGCAGACGCATACGCCTTCATCATCGCCATCGCCTTATGGAATCGTTCCTCGCCGGTCACGGAGAAGCCACACGCCTGTGGATGGCCGCCAAATTTATCGAGAAACTCGGATGCGTGGTGCAGCGCCTTGGTCACGTCGAACCCTTCGATGCTACGACCAGAGCCAACAAACTTTTCTCTATCCTTCCCCACGACGAGCACTGGATGGTGGTACTCATTCAACAGTTTTCCTGCAACGAGTCCGACGAGTCCAGCCCCCCATCCCTCTTGATACGCCACAATAAGCGATTCGCCCACCGCTTCCCCAATCTGCTTTTTGGCTTGCTCGTACATGAGCTGTGATGCCTTTTGCCGTTCTATGTTGAGCTCGTGCAGGCGCATGGCGAGCGTGCTCGCGCGCAGATCGTCTTCCTCGATAAGCAGATGCAACGCTTCGCTGGCGTGCGTCATCCGCCCGGCCGCGTTCAACCGTGGGCCAATCTGGAAACCGATCGAGACCGTGTCGAGTTGACCAATCGTTGAGCCGGCAACATCAAGAAGTTTCTGAATCCCTTTGCGTCGCGTCTTGTTGAGAACCAGGAGTCCGTACTTTTCGAGAACGCGATTCTCCCCCCGAAGTGGCATCACATCTGTCACGGTCGCGATCGCCACAAGATCGAGGAGCCACTTCTCATGACCCTCTGGAAACGCAGCTCCACGCACCCGAGCTTCCCCGATGAGCGCACTGGCGAGCTTGAACGCCACACCTGTCCCACACAGATGTTTATTCGGAAAGGTCTCACCGGGCACAAGTGGGTGGATGAGAATTGCCTGCGTCGGTAGCTCTGGCGGCATGGCGTGGTGATCACACACGATCGTGTCGATCCCGAGCTCACCTCCCCGATCAATGGCTGGCTTGTTGGAAATGCCGCAGTCCACAGTGATGACGAGCTTGGTGTGCTCGTGCGTATCAAGATGCTCGATGGTTTCAACCGACATCCCATAGCCCTCCTTCTCTCGATGTGGAATATACGTGGTGATCGTGCGCTCGTTGAAGGACAGCTCTCGACAAATTTCTCGCAGCGTCGTCACGAGCACGGCCGTGCCACAGGTCCCGTCCGCATCGTAATCGCCATGGATCGTGATGGCCTCTGCGCGCTCGAGTGACTCGAATACTCGACACACCGCACGACTCATGTTCACAAAAAGCTCCGGAGCGTAGGTATCTCGACTCCAGTCTGGTCCCAAAAAGATGTCCATCTCCTCTTGTGTCCGCAAACCACGATTCCACAGGAGCTGCAAAATCACTCCCTCGAGTTCAGGGAATTGCTCTTTGACCTGCGTGGTGATCGGCTCATGGACAAGCCAGCGTTTTGTTTCCATTAGTACCCAAAGGAGAAACTCAACAACACCATGCTCGCGATCACGATCCCACACACGATCGTCCAAAAAATTCGGATGGTCTCTTTGCGTTTCATGAATCTCGTTTTAATACTTTCAAGTACGCGTCGGTGGGAATGCTCACGTGGCCTTTGCCGATCGCCGCCATCTTCGCCTTGCCTCTCTTTTGCTTTTCGAGCAACTTGCGTTTGCGCGTCACGTCCCCTCCGTAGAGTCCGGCCGTCACGTCTTTGCGCATCGCGGAAATGCGCTCGGAGGCGACCACCTTTCCGCCCACACTTGCTTGCAGCTTAATCACAAAATTTTGGCGAGGGATTGAATCCTTCAACACGGTTGTCACGCGTCTGCCCACGCTCTGTGCCTCATCGCGATACACCAACGTCGAGAACGCATCGACAGCTTCCTCGGCAACGAGAATATCCATCTTCACCACGTCTGCCGCGCGATAATCGATCACCTCGTAGTTGAGAGATGCGTACCCAGCCGTGATGCTCTTGAGCTTATCGTAAAAGTCCACGATGATCATGGCAAGCGGTATCTGGTAGTGGAGAATGGCGCGATCGCCAGCGAGATATTCCGTGGTCTCGTAGGTTCCACGACGCTCCTGCAAGAGTTGCATGATCGCACCGATGTAGGCACTGGGCGTCACAATGTCCACCTTCACCCATGGCTCGCGAATGACCTCGATGTGCGAGGGGTCTGGAAGCTCAAGCGGGCTCTTGATGACAATCGTCTCGCCACGGCGCATGACCACCTCGTAGGCAACCGATGGCACGGTTACGACCAGGTTGATATCGAACTCGCGCTCAAGACGCTCTTTCAAAATCTCCAAGTGCAACATCCCCAAGAGTCCACAACGGAATCCAAAGCCAAGCGCGGGCGAATGCTCTGACTCGTACACAAGAGCGGAGTCATTGAGCTTCAAACGCTCCATGGCCTCGCGCAGCTTGTGGAAGTCATCCCCTTCTTGCGGGAAGACGCCCGCGAACACCATAGGCTTCACTACTTTGTATCCAGGCAATGCGGGAGGAAAATGCTCGGAGGGGGTCGTAATTGTATCTCCCACGCGACAGCCGCCCAGTTCCTTGAGTCCTGTCACGATGTAGCCGATCTGTCCGGTCTCGAGCACATCAGCCGGTTTGAGTCCCCCTGGCGTGAGCGCGCCTGTTTCGAGCACCTGGATGTCCGCGCCAGTCGCGATCATTTTCACCTTCTTCCCCTTCTGCAAACTTCCGTCGACCACGCGAACGTAGGCCATCACGCCGCGATAATCGTCGTAGAACGAATCGAAGATGAGCGCGCGCGTGGGCGCTGTCTCGGAGCCTTTGGGAGCAGGGATGCGCTCGACGATCGCGTCAAGAAGTTCCATCACGCCCTGTCCCGTCTTTCCACTCACGGCTAGAATCTCCTCGGGCTTGCAACCAATCAGCGACACGAGCTCCTGCGTGCGCGCGGGGATATCAGCGGCCGGCAGGTCGATCTTGTTAATGACAGGAATGATCTCGAGATTTTCCTCCAGCGCAAGATACAAGTTTCCGATCGTCTGCGCCTGCACGCCCTGCGTGGCGTCGACGAGAAGAATGGCTCCCTCGACAGCCGCAAGCGACCGGCTCACCTCGTAGGTGAAGTCAACGTGCCCAGGCGTGTCGATAAGATTTAACACGTATTTCCCCCCCCTTCCCTCCGATCCCCCCCCTTCCCAACCCGTCCACCGAAGCCTTGGCGAAGGTGGAGGGGGGGCTAGGGGGGGTTGCCGAGGGGGGGTTGCCGAGGGCGCGTACTCGTAGAGCATCCGCGCGGGTGTGAGCTTAATCGTAATCCCGCGCTCGCGCTCAATGTCCATCGAGTCGAGGATCTGCGCCTTCATGTTGCGCTTATCGACCGCGCCCGTTAATTCCAAAAGCCGATCCGCGAGGGTCGACTTTCCGTGATCAATATGGGCGATGATGCAGAAATTCCGGATGTGCGCTTGATCCATCATAATCACGCCCATCCTAGCGGAAGTTACGCGACTCGTCGAATCTGGGGTCAGGTCTTGAGTCTGTACTTTCGCACTTTTTTGCCAGAAATTGAGCCGTCCGTCGAATCGGGGTCTCCAGTCGTCTGTTTCCAAAATCTCTTTGTGCTTATGCACAGCAAAGCATTGACGACAACCGATTTGTTTGCTGGAATGTAAGTAGATTTAAATCCCCTCCATTAATAAATGGCTGGGGATTTTGTTTTGACCCGCTGGGGTCAGGTCTCCACCGTCCACTTTTAACTATTGCCACTATGTCACGTCCACTTCGTATCACCTTCCCAGGTGCGCTCTATCACATCACGGCTCGAGGGAACCGTAAGGGCGATATCTTTCTTGACGATAGAGATCGTAAAGTGTTTCTCGAAAAGCTCGCAACCGTCCTCAAACACCACAACTGGATCTGTCACGCCTACTGCCTGATGTGCAACCACTATCACCTCTTGATCGAGACGGTGGAGGCAAACCTCTCAGAGGGGATGCGGGACCTCAACAAAGACTACTCACAGGCCTTCAACCGTCTTCACGACACCGTTGGTCATCTGCTTCAAGGTCGATTCAAGGCCTTTATCATTGAGAAGGAGCCATATTTGCTGGAGGTGGCACGATATATCGTCCTCAATCCGGTGCGAGCTGGTCTTGTAAAACATCCAGCTCTCTGGCGATGGAGCAGTTTTTTGGCAACGGCTGGATTGGTCGACACCCCATCGTTTTTGACCACCGACTGGATCCTAGGGCATTTCGACGACGACCGAGCGCGAGCACAGCAAAAGTATGTCGAGTTTGTGGAAGCCGGCATCGGAGGCAAGTCGCCGTTTGACGAAGTTGTTCATCGTTCAATCTTAGGTTCCCCCCAGTTTGTAGGTGAGATGTGGCCACTGTGCACCGGTTCGACACTCATCAAGGAAATCCCACGCGACGAGAGGATCGTGGGGCGACCGAGCCTGGAAGTGCTGTTCCCATGTGACCAGACACGCAAAGATAGAGACGAAGCGATCGTATTTGGGAGGGTTGGGTGTGGGTACTCAGTGGCGGAGATTGCTCGAAGTCTTCAATTAAGTGAATCGCTAATTAGCAGAATCTCCAGAAAGATTTGAGATGTGTAGACTCAAGACTTGACCCCAGCTTTCGTGCGTTCGCGTCTTGGCAATGAAAAAACCGACCGCAGTGGCCGGTCGAACGTTGAGAGGAAGTACGAGGAGTTTGAGCTCCTAGCTTGCGTGACCTTCTTGTTGAAGGCGCGCCAGGACGAAGTCGACGAGCGCCTCCAGCGTGAAGAGACACTCGACGGCCTGGTAGAACACGGCGTCGTTGCGCGGGTTGCGCCCCGGGAGCGTGTCGATGTCCGCGTGAATGCACAGGACGTTGAGCAGACCCCGGAGCTCTTTGTCTGTGCCTCCGCGCTTTGCCCAGGACAAGAACCGTTCCGTTTCATGGACAGCAAACGGAAACCCGAACGCCTCCTCGATCCGGAAAGAGATCTCCAGGAAGTCGATCCACTCCAGCGTGAGGTCATCGAAAACCGTCGCGCCATCGACGACCCGCGCCTCGTCGACCCCGCGGGTCTGGGCGATGATGGTGCGCAGGCGCTCCAGGACTTGCTCGCGTGTCCAGGTCTTGTTCACGATGTATTCCTCCGCGCCCAGCTTGGGCTGGCTTCAGAATGATGGATGACAAGGAAGAAGTCAAGCCTGCGCACCCGTCTGGGGTCAGAGCTCATGGATGCTCTGGTATGACGGGACGACCACCTCGGTCGCCAGCTTGTGGCGCAGGTGCGTCGCGAATACTTCCTTGGCTTCCGGGTCGCCGTGCACGAGAAAAATTTGGCGAGGGATCTTACCGTCTTGGGGCCGCAGCCAGCGCGTGAGCTTGTTCATGTCCGCGTGGGCGGAGAACGCCCCGATCGCGCTCACCTGGGCGCGCACCTCGACGTCCTCTCCAAAGATGCGAACCTTCTTGGCCCCTTCGTACAACCGTCGGCCGATCGTCCCCTGCGCCTGGTAGCCGATGATGAGCAGGCGGCTGTTCTTGTTGGGAAGGTAGCGGATGAGATGGTGCATGATCCGCCCGCCCGACATCATGCCAGAGCCGGCGATGATAATTTTTGGCGGCACCGCGTCGTTGATAAGCTTGGACTCCGCCACCGTGAGTGTCTCGCGCAAATTCGGGAAGCTGAAAAAGTCCTTGTCCGGATCGTCCATGACGGACGTGTCGAACTTCAAAAACTGCTTAAAGTGGCGGTAGAGCGCCGTGGCCTTGATCGCCATCGGGCTGTCGAGGAAGATCGGGATTTTTGTGTGGAGGTCTTGAAGGAGCAAGCGGTTAATTTCGTAGAGGAGCTCCTGGGTGCGCTCGATCGAGAACGCCGGGATCATGAGCACGCCACGCTCTTTGATGATCGCCTTAATCGCCTCGTGCAGTTTGTCGCTGCGCGTGTTCATAGGTTCGTGCTCGCGGTGTCCGTAGGTCGATTCACAAATGACGATGTCGGCGTGGGAGATCGGCTCGGTCGCGGGGAGGATCGGCACATCGTCGTTGCCGATGTCGCCAGAGAACACCACGCGCTGACCCTGCGCGTCCACCGAGATGTAACTCGAACCAAGCACGTGCCCGGCCTCGTGGAAGACGACCGTAATCCCTGGCGCCAGCTCCACGTGCTCGTGGTATGTCACGCTTTTCACTTGCGCAAATACGGACTGCAAATCCTCCAGCTCGTACAAAATCGAGCTCCCGCACTTCTGTGCCTCCTCCTTCATAATGTGGTGTGCGTCCTCGAGCACCAATTTCGCCAAGCCCACACACGGCTCCACCATGTAGATGGGCCCGCGGAATCCCTCCTTCACCAGCTTCGGGAGTCGACCTGTGTGGTCGGCATGAGGATGGGAAACAAAAACGGCCTCGATCGCAGAGGCGTCAAAGCCGAACGGTTGCAGGTTCTTACTGCCGCACATGTGCTCGCCCTGAAACATCCCGCAGTCGAATAGAATCGCGTGCGGCTTCCCGTCTGAATCAAGCATCTCAAGCCGATGGCACGAGCCCGTCACCTCCTGCGCAGCTCCGTGAAAGGAAAGTTTCATAGGCGATGTTCTGATCGATAATTCAAAAAGGCAAGGACAGTGAGAGCAGCGATGAGAGCTTGAGAGATAAGGCACACGATGCACCACGCGTACAAGACAAACGCCTCGAGTCCCGTGAGGTACAGCGCAAACAAGAGACCACCCAAGCAAGCAAGCAGGAGAAACAGCGAGAGGCTGCGGTCATTGGGGTTCTTGAGTTTCATGAGTGCCGCCAGGAACACAAACAGATACCCGACGACCCCGATACTCGCTATCGGAATTCCCGCGATCTCCGAGTATGGGCCTTGGTTCACGATGTCACAACTGAAGGTATCGTTGAGATTGCACAGTGCCCCAGAGGTAAAGCCCGTCTTGTGCAAGAGCGAGTAGGTTGAGAGAACGACGCCCACAAGCGCAAGAACCGCGATCCACTTGACGTACGGCCTTGTCATAGACTGCAACCAGATTTTTGCGCGAGCGTCTCAAGGGTCTGCTTCCCGCTCATGCGAGATCCATCACCGAAATCCCACGTGGGATATCCTTCGATCCCGGCGTCTCGGCACGTCTGGTTCATGTTGCGCGAAGCCGTGGAGCACTCGACATAGTTCACGCTGTCAAACGCGCTCCCAAAAATATCCTTCTGGCTCTCACAATGCGGACACCACCAGGCACCGTACATCGTGACGCTCGCGTCCGTGAGGCATTGCGCGAACCCATCATAGGGCGAGGGAGCCCCTTGTCCAACGGAATTGTTCGCCGCAAACACGACGAGACCCACGACGACCAGAGCCGCGGCACCATACAAATAGGTAGACGATGAAGAGGATGCCATAGATACGACCAGTATACTCGACAGCTCGTCGCTTGCCAAAAGACAGATACGGTGATATAAACGAAAGCCCCACTGGGGTCACCTCTCCCCCTCGCGTACATGAGCTCCTAAAGTCTGGGGTTCTACGAGCTGGTTTCGGAATGATCCGGGGTCAGCAAGGCGCGAGGTGAAGAGGAGATGTGCCAACCGCGAGGTTGGCAAGAAGGGTTGAAACGTGAGACGTTCCATGACCGGTTTGCTCGTGGTGATTCTGTGCAATCTCGTGCTCATGTTCACGCTCGTGTTCACCGTCTTAAGTCTGCAGACATCCCCCGGCGACACGTCCCCCCTGGGCCAGGCTCAGACCCAGATCAAGGGGGTGGCGACCTGCGCGTTTATCTTTGGAATCGGCAGCATCTTCAACACGCTCTTGGCCTTCGTGGCTTTCGTCAATCTGTCGAACAAGATCGACTCCTTCAAGGAGCGGTTCCTCATGGACGGCGTCGCACTGGCATCCTTCCTTCGCCAGCGGGTGTTGGATGGCGACTACGACTCGCACCTCACCAAGGCCTCCAACCAGCTGGCCAACAACCTGCTCGCTGGTGCCATCACGGCGGGCATGAAACCGACGGAATTCTACGATACGATCAGACCTCTGATCGTCGAGCAGACTCTGACGTGGAGAACCAACCCCATCATGGCGTTCTACCGAATCTTCGGAACGACGCTGCGTACCGTCAACAAGACGGGAACCCTCGTCACGTCCCAAGACGAGAGGGTGAAGCCCAACGCCGCTTGGGAGAAGTGGTTCTTGGATTGCTTCCGCCTGATGCAGGACATGACCACAGGCGAGGCGGCCGAGTCGCCGCCCGAGGATCTGGTCGTGACCGGCGAACACGCAACGGTTGCTGGCGACGTCGCCGCACCGTCCTGATACGACGTTCGAGACCAACCCTCCCTACAACGCACCGCCCAGATGAGAATCCCCTAACCTCTCTGGGCGCTTTTTATTTCCCTTGAACAAACGCACCTTTTCCGCTACCCTCCCATCGTTATGCCTCTCAACTGGTCCACTCTCCCACGCCACATCATCGCGCTCTCCCCCATGGCTGACATGACGGACAGCGCGTTTTGTCGTGTCGTCCGTGTCATTGCGAGGAGCGAAGCGACGAAGCAATCCTCCGGCTCGTCGAAGGATTGCTTCCCGCCACGCTGCGCTCGCGGCTTCGGCGGCGCTCGCAATGACACATTGGTCGTCTTCCGCGAAATGGTTTCCTCCGAGGCGGTTGTGCGCGGCAACCAGAAAACCCTCGCCATGACCGACATACATGATGACGAGCGGCCACTGGTGCAGCAGCTCTTTGGGAGCGATCCTGCCACCATGGCAGAGGCGGTTCGCATAATTGAGGAGCAAGACCACCCAGAGGGCTTTGACGTGAACATGGGCTGTCCAGTCTACAAAATCGTGAACAACTTTAACGGCGCCGCGCTTATGAGGGAGCCACAGCTTGCGACATCGATCATCAAGGCGATGAAGGCGGCCACGAGTCTTCCTGTGTCGATTAAAATCCGTGCGGGCTGGGATGATCCACGCGAGTGCCTGGAGTTTTCAAAAGTCGTTGAGGCCGCGGGCGCGGACCTTATCACCCTGCATGGCCGCACCAAGACGCAAGGATACTCTGGACAATCCGACTGGAACCTGATTGGCGAGGTGAAGCGTGGCCTCTCAATTCCCCTCTTAGCCAACGGCGATATCCACACGCCGCCGTTGACTTTGCAGGCGCTTGAGACGACCGGGGCCGACGGCGTTCTCATCGCGCGCGGAGCGCTCGGGAACCCGTGGATCTTTTCCCAGATCGAGGATCTCCGAACTGGCCGCGAGCCAAAAGCAGTAACACTCGAGGAGCGCGTGCGCGTCGTGAAGCAGCACTTGGCGTACCACATCGAACAATACGGCGACCCCTCGACAGAGCTCGTGGTCGGACTGAGCCTGTCGAAGCCCGAACGAGGTGTCGTGACATTCCGCAAGCACCTCTCGTGGTACTTCCGCGGAATCAATGGCGCCAAGCCGTACAAGGATCGCCTGCACACCGCCACGAGCAAGATCGAGGTGGACGCAATCCTCGACGAGATGCTCCTACACGGCCTTCTCGACGGCCTGTGCACCCGCGACGCCCTACACCCGCAAGCCGCCGAGCGAGTCTGTATGAAAAAATAAAGGCTTCAAGGGCTACGAGGGCTACGAGGCTCCTAACGAATCTATGAAGCCTCGAAGCCCTTGTAGCCCTCTCCCCTATGACCATTGCCATTCTCGTATTCTCCGAGCCGCGCGACGAAGTCTACGCCGCCGTGGATCGACTCTCGGAAGCAGGCCTCGCGGCCGGCCACACCGTAATCAAACTTTCAGAAACGCACCTCTCGTTCATCGACGGGGAGATCCTTCATGATGGCCAGCCGCTTCCAAAACTCGACGTCATCATCTCACGGCCAAACTTTGTCGAGGAGCCGAGCCTGCGCACCTACGCGATCCAGCTCCTCGCGGACGCAGGATACAAAATCGTGAATGGCACGCCTGGCTTCACGTGGGCGAAAAACAAACTGACCCAGCACGTCCTCTTCGCCAAACACGGCCTCCCCTGCCCGCGCTGGGGGATCGCGCGCAAACCCGACGACGCGGTGGCGCTGGCGAAAAAAATCGGATTCCCCGTCATCATCAAAGTCGCCTTCGGAACGCATGGCAAGGGTGTGTTCTTGGCCAAGGACGAGGAGTCGTTGTGGCCCATCGTCGACTACTTGGGCATCCGCGACGGGAACCCGATGATCGTCGAGGAGTTTATTGCGGAAGCCAAGTCGACAGACCTGCGCGCGTTCGTGATCGGCGGCAAGGTCGTCGCGGCAATGCAACGCACAGCCGCTAAAGGAGACACACGCGCCAACACCTCAAACGGTGGGACTGGATCGGTTGTGGAGCTCACGCAGGAAGAGCGCGCGCTCGCTGTACGTGCGGCCGAGGTCTTCGATCTCGAAATCGCGGGTGTCGACCTCATCCGCTCAAAACGCGGGGCGCTCATCCTCGAGATCAATGGGAACCCGGGGTTCAAGGAGCTCGAGTCAGTCACAGGTCTGGACATCGCACGCATGATTATCGAGTATGCCGCATCGACCGCCTCCTCCCGATGAGCATCCTGACCCCCTTTCCCCGTTTGCCTCAAACGACGTAGCTTGACCTCGATAGGAACCGATGCTAGCGTTCGATCCGAGGAAGGAGAAGCCCATGAGCGAACAGACCCTTGAAGAGCTGCGGGCGCGCATCGAGGCGCTGGAGCGACGCAACGAGGAGCTTGAGCGGCTTGTGACCGTGGACGAGCTTACGGGCTTGCGCAACCGTCGCGGGTTCGAGGAAGCGCTCGCGGCAGAAACGGCGCGCGCCAAGCGTGGAAAGACGCCGCTGGCCGTGCTCATGATGGATGGCAACGGCGTGAAGCACATCAACGACACCTACGGCCACGAGGCGGGCGATCGTGCCATCCGTCACATCGCCGACGCCATCCGCGCCTGCATCCGCTCGATCGACACCGCTTCCCGCTTTGGGGGCGACGAGTTCGCGGTGGTGCTGTCCAAGGCCGACGCGGCATCCGCCGATCGCGTAGGAGAGCGCATCGTCGAGTATCTGCGCAAGAATCTCATGCTCTTGGACGACGGCACCCAGGTGCTGGTAACGGTGAGCATCGGCGGAGCTGCGACCGCACGCTCGCAGGAGATGGGGGAAACGCTCCGACTTCGAGCCGACGAGATCCTCGTCAAGCAAGTGAAGCCCAGCTCCCGTCAGTGCGGCGGGTGCATGGTTGTCCAAATGTGAGTGGAGGTGATCATGTTCGCACAGGACACTTTGACGCGCATCTTGAAACTCATGCAGCAATGCGACCCGCAAAACAGCAGAGGAACCATCGCGCGACTCCGGCCAGTCCTCGAGGAAATCGCGCAAGCGACGGGTCATCGAAAAACCGACGAGGACAAGTTCCTGCGCTACATCAGCACGATCCTCCTCATGTCACGTCCTGGGAGTGAGCTGCTCGCCCTGTTCATGGACGTCGTGACGAGAGTTCACAACGGGGCACTCACGATCAGACAGGCGAGACGCGAGCTCGTCCTGGCGGGATTCTCCGTCTGGCCACGTGCAACGCCTGAATGCGTGGTGGAAATGATCCTCACGGAGGGGCCTCGCGCCGCACAGACATACGGAGTCACGTGGGTCGCCCCGATCCAGTCAACAGACAGCGACGGAGACATCGTGCTGGAGTGGCTCAACGCCGACGGCACGAAGAGGGTCACGGTGTTCGTTGAGTCCTCTGGAAATGTGACCTACTTGGTGGCCACTGGCTCCAACATCCACGACGACATGAGGGACGGGGATCTGCGCAGCATCGAACACTTGGTGGAACTGCTCGGGCAGCTCACCGCCAGCTAACGGGAACTCACGGTTCCCTTTTTTGTTTGAGAGTGGGGTCGAGTCTGGATCGTTTCCCAGGCGAGACCGTTGAAATACTCCAAAACTGTGTCATTGCGAGGAGCGTGCCAAAGCCGCGAGCGAAGCGTGGCGGGACGAAGCAATCCCTTGATTCCCTAGCAACCGAAGGATTGCTTCGCTCCCTTCGGTCGCTCGCAATGACAAACGGGAGTATTTCAACGGTCTCAATGTGAGCCGCCAAAAATGGATCATACGTTAATTGGGTGGGGAAGCATTGTCCGGTCCCCCTCCTTTTTAAGGAGTGGGTTAACTTGACCGGATCAGATCCCACCCAATTTACGTGTGATCCCCAAAAATTCCCAATGTTTTTGTCAAAACCGTAGACCCGCCGTCGCCCCTCGATAAACTCGGGGCTATGGCGGGCAAGCCGGAGACCTCCGACGCTCCGCTACGCGGAGGTCGGAGCCCCGACTGCAAAGCACGTCGGGGTTGACCCCAGCGTTACGAGTCCTGTACGATCGCCTTGGCTCCTTAAACGGTCTGGAGGGAAGGCCGCCATCGAATAGGTCGAAGGCGGATGGCTCTCCACACCACTTCCACCCGCGGGATTGCCTGCGGCTTGGGAGAACGATCATGAGAAATGACTCTGGAAAGTGTCTCCTGTGCGTGGATGAGGGGGGTGAGAGATCGAGATACGATCATTCTCTTGTCCTCAACATCGGTGCGGCTGCCGTGTTCATCTCCGGTGCCTTCCTGGCCAGTGACTGGGCGTGGCGCTGGTCGGGAGAGAGCGGTCTCCTTTTCATCATCCTGTCGGGTTTCGTGATCCTCGGTCTCCTGGTTGGTGGTGTCCTGAACGCCATCATCGGATTGCGAATCCTCAAGGGCACCTACCTCTACAGGTTCCTCGACGAACACGGAATCGAGAACACCCACGGTCACGTGTACACGCCCGTCAAGGGTCACACACCCGAACAGCTACGGCTCATGGGGAGCGCGGGATCCTTCTACATCCGCGAGCGGATCGGCGCGTTCCCGAACCTGAAGGTCTTCAAGACGGATGACCTCCAAGGAAGGATCTCAAAGAAATGGAAGGCTCGGCGCGTTTCCTACGGGAAGATCAACCTCACCTGTGTCGGAAACCCGGAGTTCACAGCCCACAACCTCACGACCCACGAGGCTCTCCGCCTCCTGGAGGAAGGTCGAAACTTCCCCCTCACGTTCCTGCAGCTGTGTGTGGACGCGCGAAGGCTCAAGGAGATGGAGGCCGACGGATACAGCCACGACTTCATGCTCGACCAACTGTGCCGGTGCATCGACACGGCGCTGCGCCAGCGCAAGGGTCCAAGGGAATCCGCCGCCGTGAAGCAGATCCGAGGGCAGTTGGAGATGCTGATCGCTCAGCAGCCCAGAAAGTTCCTCGAGGATCTCAACCTTCGACTGGATGAGCTGGAGCTCCACGAAGACACCGCCGCCCACCTGAAGCAAGTCATCGCCACCGCCTGCGGGTGGGCGCAGTCCATCAACGTCAGCGGCGTCGCAACGGGACTCGGGGAAAGCCACGAACCTTCCCCTCCGCCATCCGCGGCGTAGTCCTCTTCCCCCTGTTCCTGCCGGAGCGGGGGTTTTATATTTCACCGAGCGTTACGCCAAAAGCGCGAGCGTCTCCTCTGGCACGGGGAGACCGGCCTGCTTGGCGAGATTCCTCACGTGCTCGTCGAGCTCGCGGACAAACTTGTCATCATCCAAAAAATCGCCCTCCACCTCCTCCCATTCTCCGTCCGGGCGCTTCAAACGCTTCTTGAGATTCTGCGTCGTCCCTCGCTGTGTCCATGCAAATTGTCGTCGCTCCATGGGCTGGTGTGGTTCCAAAAACTGATAGATCCACTCAATGAACTCCCTGTGCGCGCCGGCGATGTTGGTGTCCTCAAAAAACATGCGGGCATCGTGGGGCGCAAAAAGCATAGGCCCCTCAAAGTAGGTTCCTGCTTTCAACCGCACACCAATACGTCCAACGACTGGTTCAGGCTCATGCTTGAGCAATCCAGATATGAGCGCCGTGCTCAAAACAGCGCCCCAATAATCCAACAGCCGCAAGTCTCTATTCTGTTCGAGCCAAGCTTCCGGCAACACAAAGGCCGGCGAGCCGGGAACCTTTCTCGTCCTTGCAAGCGGCCGCACTGCTCCTGAACGCACGGCAATCCCATAATCGATCAACCGAGAAAGGGACGACTCTCCATCCTGTTCGTTAACAATGATATTGTCCGGTTTTACATCGCGGTGAATCCATCCCTGATCGTGCATTTTCCGGATCGTCGACACAATCGAGCGAAGCCCCAGAGCCAACTGATACATCTTTCTGACATCGCGATACCGCTCTGCCCTCTCGTGTTCCGTTTGTTCATGAATCAAGTAAGCTCCAGATCGACCAGTGTGACGCTCCATGATGATCGCCTCCCACACGTTCCCTTTCTCATCATGCAGCATTTCGGAGGCGACAAAATCTCCCGAGGCCATCGTCGCGCCAACTTCATTCCACATCATTTTGTGCCGCAATGTATTCCCTGGCCGAGATGCCATGATTTTCACGACGCGTGCTGGCTGTGAATTTCCGACATGACGGATTTCATACACGTCTCCGAAGGACCCTCTTCCTATCTTTCTCCCAACCTTCCAGCGCAAGCCTCCGGCAAATACATACTGTGGCCTGGTCGCTCGTTCTTCCTGAAATTCGGAGTTTGACTGTTCCTCATCAAATACTGGAGGCGGAGGAGCCCACTCCCCGCGCGCGTGCGCCAATCCTTCACTTGGTGCGGCCGCGAGCTCGTCGTGCAATTTGTGATTGTACACATACCCTTCCGGCCACTCGACCGGCTGGCTTGCATCGCTCACAATCCGCTCCACCCACGCGGCATCATCCATCGAAGCATGTTCCGACCTCAACCCTCGCGCCAGCTCGCCAACCGTGTCGCTCTGCTCAAATCGAGTGGCGTCCCTGTCTGCTTCCGGGAATGCTTGTTCTTGTCTGTCCATATTTGAACATGCTATCACGGGCACTCTGCAAGAAAAAGACTCACCAGTCGTGAGTCTTTTTCTTGGTTCCGGGACGTGGATTCGAACCACGGTTCTGTGCTCCAGAGGCACATGTCCTGCCGCTAGACGATCCCGGAGTGAGCGAGCGAAGTGGCAAAGCAAGCTTTGACACTTCCGAGCGAACGACGGGAATCTGACGCAGACCTGCAACGCAGGACGAGGGCAGATCCCGGAGCGAGCGAAAAGTATCATTTTCCCATTGACAGGTCAACGCCACCTCCGAGACCGTTGAAATACTCCCGTTTGTCATTGCGAGCACCGCCGAAGCCGCGAGCGCAGCGTGGCGGGAAGCAATCCTTCGGTTGCTAGGGAATCAAGGGATTGCTTCGTCCCGCCACGCTTCGCTCGCGGCTTT
>Ga0082335_1002336_pt1 | contig 35947 bp, 31 predicted proteins | sample Subgrocontami58m_FD_72375 | JGI IMG/M metagenome (GOLD analysis project Ga0082335, IMG submission 72375) | Subsurface groundwater microbial communities from S. Glens Falls, New York, USA - GMW37 contaminated, 5.8 m (SPADES assembly) (version 2) ... | reverse complement strand
CATCCGGCAGCGAGGCGGCTCAGAGCACTACTCGCTCTTCATGCACGCCGAACACGGCGCGCAGCGTGTCGCAGATCTCCCCGATCGTCGCGGAGGCCCGGACTGCCTCCAGGATCGTGGGCAGCAGGTTGCCGGGGCCGGCCGCCGCCTCGCCCAGGCGCTTGAGCGCCGCCTGGACGCGATGGCTGTCGCGTCGCGCCCGCACGGCCTGCAGGCGGCGGCACTGCTCGGCCGCCACCCGCTCGTCCACGACAAAGACCGGGACACGGGCCGCCTCCTCGCCCACGAACTCGTTCACGCCGACCACGACCTGCCGTTTCGTCTCCAGGGCGCGCTGGGCCTGGTAGGCGGCCTCCTGGATCTCCTTTTGAACGAAGCCCAGCTCGATGGCGGAGAGCATCCCGCCCATCTGGTCGATTTTCTTGAGGTAGGCCCGGGCCTCCGCCTCGATGCGGTCGGTCAGGGTCTCCACGCAGAAGGATCCCCCCAGGGGATCCACCACGTCAACCACGCCGCTCTCATGGGCCAGGATCTGCTGCGTCCGCAGGGCGATCCGGACCGCCTCCTCCGTGGGCAGGCCCAGCGCCTCGTCGCGGGAGTTGGTGTGGAGCGACTGGCACCCGCCCAGGATCGCCGCCAGGGCCTGGACCGCGACCCGCACCACGTTGTTCTCCGGCTGCTGCGCCGTGAGCGCCGAGCCGGCTGTCTGGGCGTGGAACCGCAGCATCCACGAGCGGGGGTCCGTCGCGCCGAACCGCTCCCGCATGATCCGGGCCCACAGGCGCCGGGCCGCGCGGAACTTGGCCACCTCTTCCAGCAGATTGTTGTGCGCGTTGAAGAAGAACGCCAACTGCGGGGCAAAACCGTCCACGGAGAGGCCCGCCCGGACGGCCGCCTCCACGTAGGCAATGCCGTCCCCCAAGGTGAAGGCCACCTCCTGGACCGCGGTGGATCCCGCCTCCCGGATGTGGTAGCCGCTGACGCTGATGCTGTTCCAGCGGGGCATCTCCGCCGCGCAGAAGGCAAAGGTATCGGTGATGAGGCGCATGGACGGGGCCGGCGGGAAGATGTAGGTGCCCCGGGCGATGTACTCCTTCAAGATGTCATTCTGGATCGTGCCGGCCAGTTGTTTTCGGGGGACGCCCTCCTGCTCCGCCACGGCGATGTACATACACAAGAGGATCGACGCCGTAGCGTTGATCGTCATGGAGGTGCTCACGCGGTCCAGGGGCAGCCCCTGCAGCAGCCCCTCCATGTCGGCCAGCGAGTCGATGGCCACCCCGACCTTCCCGACCTCCCCGGCGACCATGGGGTGATCGGAGTCGTAGCCCATCTGCGTCGGCAAATCGAAGGCCACGGACAGGCCGGTCTGGCCCTGCTGGAGCAGATACCGGAAGCGCCGGTTGGTCTCCTCCGCGCTGCCGAAGCCGGCGTACTGCCGCATGGTCCACAGGCGGCCGCGGTACATGGTGGGGTGAACGCCCCGGGTGAAGGGATACTCGCCCGGAAACCCCAGGTCCCGTTTGTACTCCTGGGCGGCCAAGTCGAGCGGCGTGTAGACCCGTTCCAGAGGGATTCCCGCCGTCGTGGCAAACTCCGCCTGCCGCTCGGGCGTCCGCTCCAGGGCCTTGCGGAGCGTCGCCTCCTCCCAGGCCCGCTTCAGGGCGTCAATCTTGTCCAGCTCGTCTTTCCCCACGCAGCTCGCCCTCTCCCCACCCCAGCCCCCAACACCCAGCCCCCGACCCCTATTCAATCACCACCAAGACCTCGCCGCCGCTGACCGCCTTGCCTTCCTCGACCCGGATCTCCTTGACCGTGCCGGCGGTGGAGGCCTTCAGCTCGTTCTCCATCTTCATGGCCTCCACCACGACGACCCCGTCTCCAGGCTGCACGGCATCGCCGGGCTTGACCAGCAGCTTGACCACCTTCCCGGGCATGGGCGCGGTCACGATGCGCTTGCCGGTCTTGGTCTCGCCCTTTCCCGCAGCGGCCCGCAGGCGGCGTTGCTGTTCGTCCTGGATCTCCACCCGGAAGGGCTGGCCGTCCACCAGCACCACCAAGGCCTCTTCGGTCTCCAGGACATCAATTTCGTAGGAACGCCCGCCGATGAGCAGGGAATACAGGGCCGGATCCACCCGCAGGAGATCCACCAGGTACTCCCGGTCGTCGAGGCGGACGTGGAGTCCCTCTCGATCCTGCCGGACGTCCAACCGGTGTTCCTGTCCTCCAGAGGCGGCAAAGTAGGCCATCAGGCCACTCTTCCCTGAAAACCAACAGCGGACAGCGGCAATTTGCGATTTGAGATTGACGATTTTCGATTGAAACACAATCGCCAATCTTCAATCACAAATCACAAATGTTCAGCGGCGGAGGCCGGCCTGTCGGGCGGCCAGCTTCCAGGGGCTTTCCGCGGATCCCGCCCGCGCCGGCCGGGCCGCAACGCGTGCCTGGTCCCGCAGGAAGGCATGGAGCGCCGCGGCGACCAGGGCCACGTCCCGCTGCGAGTCGTCCCAGGCGTGGGGGCGGCCGGCGAAGCGGCGGTCGATGAAGGTGGTGTCGATCTCGCCCCGGAGGAACTCGGGGTCAACCATCACCCGCTGGTGAAAGGGGATCGTGGTCTTGATCCCGTGGATGGTGTATTCCATGAGCGCCCGCCGCATGCGCTGCGCCGCCTCCAGGCGGTCCTGCCCCCAGGTGATCAGCTTGGCGATGAGGGGATCGTAGAAGACCGGCACCTCGTACCCCTCGTAGACGCCGCTCTCGATCCGCACCCCGGCCCCCCCGGGTTCGCGGAGGCCCATGATCCTCCCCGGCGAGGGGACGAAGTTCTGGAACGGGTCCTCCGCATAGATCCGGCACTCGATGGCGGCACCCCGGATCACCAGGTCGTCCTGGCGGTGCCGGAGCGGCTCGCCGGCGGCGATGGCGATCTGCTCCTTCACCAGGTCCAGCCCCGTCACCATTTCGGTCACGGGATGCTCCACCTGGAGACGCGTGTTCACCTCCAGGAAGTAAAAGTTCCGATCCCGGTCCACCAGGAACTCCACGGTGCCGGCATTCACGTACCCCGCCGCCTTGGCCAGACGCACGGCCGCCTCGCCCATCCGGCGCCGCAGCGGCGGGTCCACGATGGGCGAGGGCGCCTCCTCGATCACCTTCTGGTGGCGCCGCTGGACGGAGCATTCGCGCTCGCCCAGGTAGATCGTGTTTCCGTGGCGGTCCGCCAGGATCTGCATCTCCACATGGCGGGGCGCGACGAGATATTTTTCCACGTAGATGGCGGAATCGCCGAAGGCGGACTGGGCCTCGGACCGCGCCGCCCGGATGGCCGATGCCAGGTCCGCGTCCGTCTGGACCACCCGCATCCCCTTGCCGCCGCCGCCTGCGGCTGCCTTGATCACGACCGGAAGGCCGATCTCCCGGGCGCAGGTCTCCACCTCCGCATCCGACAGGTCCTCGATCGCCCCCGGGACCACGGGCACGCCGGCCGCCGTGGCCAGTTTCCGCGCCGACGTCTTCGAGCCCATGGCCCGGATGGCGTGACTGGGGGGGCCGATGAAGACGATCCCGGCCGCCTCGCACCGCCGGGCGAATTCGGCATTCTCCGCCAGGAAGCCATAGCCGGGATGGATGGCCTCGGCCCCGCTCCGCTTGGCCACCTCCAGGATGGCGTCCATGTTGAGGTAGCTCCGGACCGAGGGTGCCGGGCCCACACAGTACGCCTCGTCGGCGTACCGGACGTGCAGTGAGGAGCGGTCCGCCTCCGAAAACACGGCCACGTTGGCGATCCCCAGCTCGCGACACGCCCGGATGACGCGGATCGCGATCTCGCCCCGGTTCGCGATCAAGATCTTCCTGAACATCGCCCCCTCCCCCCGATGATTGTCGATTGAGGATTTCGGATTGAGGATTTTCCCGTCAATCACAAATCCACAATCACAAATCGCAAATTGCCGTTGAGCGGGTCAGAGGGTCATCGTCGTGATCTTGTACCACAGACTCCGTTCCAGGTACTGGAGGTCCAGCGGCTTGGTGATGTAGTCGAAGGCGCCCATCTTCAACGCCTCGCGCCCCGTCTCCTCCTCGTTGACCGCCGTGACCATGATGACGCCCACCTCATGGTCAATCTCCCGGACCCGCTTCAGCACCTCCATGCCGTTCAGCTTGGGCATGCGCACGTCCAGGAGGATCAAGTGGGGCCGGTGCTCCTTGACCTGCCGGAGGGCCTCTTCGCCGTCGGAGGCGGTGAGCACGTCGTAACCCTTGGCTGTCAGGAACTCCTGCAGGAGCTCGACGGCATCGGGTTCATCGTCAACGACCAGGATTCTCGCCATGGCGATCCTCCACGACACGCCCGGGCAGACAGTGCCAATTGAAAACTGACAACCGACAACTGACAACCGGCCATTTTTTCCATTGACCGGTCGTCGGTTGTCAGTTTTCCATTTGAAAATGCGCAGCCCCTGCTGGCGGGGCGTCAGAGCGGGATGTTCCCATGCTTCTTGGGGGGGTTGGTGTCCCGCTTCGTGGCCAGCGCCCGGAGGGCCCGGATCAGCTTGGGTCGGGTCTCCTTGGGCTCGATGATCTCGTCCACATAGCCCCGCGCCGCCGCCACGTAGGGGTTGGCGAATTTTGCCCGGAACTCGGCCGCGCGCGCCGCGCGGAAGGCCGCCGGGTCGGCGGCCTCGGCCAGCTCCCGGCGGTAGAGGATGTTCACCGCCCCCTCCGGTCCCATGACGGCGATCTCCGCCGTGGGGTAGGCAAAGTTCACGTCGGCCCGCATGTGCTTGCTGCCCATGACACAGTAGGCGCCGCCGTAGGCCTTGCGCGTGATGACCGTGAGCTTCGGAACCGTGGCCTCGCCGTAGGCGTATAGCAGCTTGGCCCCGTGGTTGATGATGCCCCCGAACTCCTGGGCGGTCCCGGGCAGATAGCCGGGCACATCCTCCAGCGTGATGATGGGAATGTTGAAGGCGTCGCAGAACCGCACGAACCGCGCCGCCTTGATGCACGAATTGATGTCCAGGCAGCCGGCCAACACCGCGGGCTGGTTGCACACGAAGCCCACCGCTTGGCCGTCCAGTCGCCCGAAGCCCACCACGATGTTGCGGGCGTAGTGCTCGTGCACCTCCAGGAAGGTCCCGTCGTCCACCACCAGGCGGACGATCTCCTTGATGTCGTAGGGCTTGTTGGGGGTGTCGGGGACGATGTGGTTGAGGGCCTCCTCCATCCGGTTCGGATCGTCCTCGGTCTCCCGACGCGGCGGGTCCTCCAGGTTGTTCTGGGGAAGGAAGCCCAGCAGGTCCCGGACGAGGCCCAGAGCGGCCTCTTCCGACTCCACCGCGAAGTGGGCCACGCCGCTCTTCTCGTTGTGCGTCATGGCCCCGCCCAGCTCTTCGAAGGTGACTTCCTCGTGGGTCACCGTCTTGATGACGTCGGGACCGGTGATGAACATGTAGCTCGTGTCCTTGACCATCACCGTGAAATCGGTGAGGGCAGGGGAGTAGACCGCACCCCCGGCGCACGGACCCATGATGACCGAGATCTGGGGAATCACCCCCGAGACCAGGACGTTGCGGAGGAAGATGTCGGCGTAGCCCGCCAGGGAGACCACGCCCTCCTGGATGCGGGCGCCACCGGAGTCCTTGAGCCCGAGGATGGGCGCGCCTGCCTTCAGGGCCATGTCCATGACCTTGCAGATCTTGGCGGCGTACGTCTCGGACAGGGAGCCGCCGAAGACCGTGAAGTCCTCGGCGAACAGGAAGACCATCCGCCCGTCAATGGTCCCGTAGCCGGTCACCACCCCGTCCCCGGGGATGAGCTGTTTGTCCATCCCGAAGTCGCGGCAGCGGTGCGTCACCAGCATGTCCAGCTCGGTGAAGGATCCCTTGTCGAGGACGAGCTCCACCCGCTCCCGGGCGGTGAGCTTTCCGGTCGTGTGCTGCCGTTGGATGCGGTCTGCCCCCCCGGCTTCCAGGGCGCGCTGGCGCCAGCGGTGGAGTTCCTCGAGGCGCTCTTCAATGCTCATGATCCGGCCCCCGACGCGCGGACGGTCCTGAAAAGCAGGTGTTTCATACCAGTACGGTCCGGAAAAATCAATGGAAAAGGCCGCTTGACGCCAATGGGGTGGTGTGTTAGACAGGGCACGGGTCACGCTCCTTGGCATGGGCCTTGCTCGATTCACGGAGCGAGGCAGGATCTGCCCGCGAATCGAACAGGCGGGAACCGTTTCCGGGCCCGGTTCCGGGCCCATCGCCAAAGGAGAGGACCTGGATGTTCACCACCAACACCGCTCCCGAGACGGCCAGCAGCGTGACGGGAACGCTTCTCGACCTCATCCGGCAAGGAAAGGTCGCCACGGACCGCCTGGTCCGCGAGAACGCGTACCTCCGGGGCGAAGTCGCCCGCCTGACACACGAGAATGCGGAACTACGCGCCTGTCTCACGCGCAAGGGAGAGATCGCGTCGTGATGGAGCCGTCCTCCTCGCCTCCCCCTCCGTCCGCCCTTCCCCTCCCTGGCCTCCTCGGATCCCCGTTCGGCGACGAGAGCCGCCCGCGCATCCTCGTGGTGGATGATGACGCCTTGATCCGGCAGTTCCTGGAGGACCAACTGACGGGCGAGGGCTACCTGGTGAGCACCGCCCGGGACGGGGAGGAGGCGCTGGCCAAGGTGGCGGCCGACTCCCCGGACCTGATCCTCTTGGACGTCATGATGCCCAAGGTGGACGGCTTCGAAGTCTGTCGCCGGCTGAAGTCCGACGAGCGAACGATCCTGGTCCCCGTCGTGATGGTCACCGCGCTGACCGCGACCGACCAGCGGATCAAGGGGATCGAGGCCGGCGCCGACGATTTCCTGAGCAAGCCGTACAACCGGCTGGAGCTCTTCACCCGCGTCCGCTCCCTCCTGAAGCTCAAGCGGCACACCGACGAGCTGGAGAACGCCGAGACCGTCCTCTTCAGCCTGGCGCTGAGCGTCGAGGCCAAGGACCCCTACACCAACGGGCACTGCGACCGCCTGGCCCGCTACTCCGTGGCCCTGGGGAAGTCGCTGGGCCTGCACGCGGAGCAGCTGAAGACCCTGCAGCGCGGGGGGGTCCTCCACGACCTGGGCAAGGTCGGCGTCCCGGAATCCATCCTGCTGAAGCCGGGACCCCTGAACGACATGGAGCGGGCGGTGGTGCGGGAGCATCCTGCGATCGGCGAGCGGATCTGCAAGCCCCTGAAGTCCCTCCGCATGGTCCTGCCCATCATCCGGCATCACCACGAGCGCTGGGACGGCAGCGGGTACCCCGACGGACTGGCCGGTGAGGCGATCCCCCTCACGGCCCGCATCATGCAAGTCGCAGACATCTACGACGCCTTCACGACCGAGCGGCCGTACAAGCGAGCCTTGACCCAGGAAGAGTCCATTGCCCTCATGCGCGAGGAGACCGCCAAGGGCTGGTGGGACCCGCGCCTGGTGGAGGCCTTCATCCGCCTCGTGACAAACGGCAGCCTGGGCGGGTAAGCCTTTCACTCGGACCACTCGATCATCCCCACCTTCCCAAACGAATTCACGCCGACGACGCCTCGCGCTCTCGTTTTTTGATAACTCCTTCCGTTTGCCCATCCAGACCGCTATATTGTTGTTCCGTATGCCTTCATCGCTCCCGGATCAAGCGCTCGCCACCTCCCGTGCAGCTGCAACCCTTGCGGCCTCCCCCGCGAGTCCAAGCAGGTCTCTCGTCTGGCTCGTCGGGCTCTCTCACGCCACCAATCACTTCGTGATGCTGATTTTCCCCGCGGTGTTGCTCCTGGTGCAGCAGGAGTTCGGCCTGGGCTACGCGAGCCTCGGGGTCTTTGCCAACGTGGCCCTGCTGGGTTACGGAGTGGGGGCACTCCCAGCCGGAATGCTGGCCGACCGGTTGGGAAGCCATCGCATCCTTTCCATCTGGCTCGTCGGGGGGAGCTTGGCCTGCCTCAGCATCGGTCTCTCCGCCGGGCCGGTCGGCTTGGTCATCGGCCTCGCCGTCCTGGGGCTCTTCGGCAGCCTGCACCATCCGGCCGGATCCGGCGTCCTGGTGGCCCTGCGGAATGTGGGGAGCCCGGAGGTGGGCCGGGCCTTCGGGCTGACCGGCGTGCTGGGCAACGTGGGGCTCGCGGCGTCACCCATCATCGCCGCAACTGTCGCCGTGTGGTGGGGGTGGCGAAGCGCGTTTCTGGTCGGCGCGATCCCGGGCGTGTTCTTGGCCCCGCTCCTCTGGCGCAACTACCTGCGGTCATCGCGGAATCCGGAGCACCGACCCCCTGCGAGGCGTCGGCGGACCGCCCTCTGGAACGACCTGACGCTTCCGCTGCTGCTCCTCTTCGCCCTGGAGACACTCATGGGGTTCGTCTTCCAGGGCTTCTCGACGTTCCTGCCGGCCTACCTGTCGGAGCGTGCCTCCATCCCCGGCCTCACCGTGGCCCGCGTGGCGCGGGGTGGCTCCTTCGCCAGCCTGGCCCTCCTGTTCGGCGGGCTCGGGCACCTGCTGGCGGGTCGCCTGATGGCCACCCGATACCGGGAGGCCGTCCTCCTGGTTAGCATGGGGTTCACCGCGCTGTTCCTCTTCGGCATGGGTGCAACGACCGGCCTGCCGCTCGTCCTGTTCAGCATCGCCCTGTCGGTCGCCTTCTTCTCGTTGGGGACCATGAGCAACACCTTCATCGCCTTCCACACCCCGCCGTACCTGGGGGGGACGTCCTTCGGCATCACCTTCACCCTGGGGTTCGGGGTGGGATCCCTCGCCTCCAGCGCCATGGGTGTCATCGCGCAGCGATTCGGCCTCCCCGCCGTCTTCCTGAGCCTGGGGATGGTGGTCGCGGGTGGCGTCGCCTTGGCGCTCTCCTTCGGGCACGTGGTGGGTGCCTGGTCGCGAAAACCCACCCAACCGGCGGGGGCGCCTCTCCACGGTCCCCACCCCTCGGGTCATTAGCAGAACAGCCCCAATGGAAAACGGACAACGGACCCGCCAGAGGCGGGACAACCGGTCATCTCCCGGTGACATTCCACCTGATCAGTTATCGGCGGTCAGTTTGAAATTTGAAAATCCCGGAGGGTCTGCGGGGACCGGTGACGCGCGCAAGTGGGGGGCCCTGATCAGCGTGGCCTTCGGGGCCTTCATGGCTCCCCTCGATTCCAGCATCGTCAATACCGTCCTCCCCATCATCGCCCGCGAGTTCGGGGCGGATGTCCTCGTGATCGAATGGGTGATCCTGGCCTACCTGTTGAGCCTCAGCAGCCTGCTCCTGATCGGCGGTCGCCTGGGGGACCTGTTCGGCGACAAGCGCCTGTACGTCAGCGGCTTCGCCCTGTTCACCCTGAGCTCCATGCTGTGCGGCATGGCCACCGGGGTCAAGACGCTGATCGCGGCCCGGGTCCTGCAGGCCATCGGCGGCGCCATGCTGATCGCCATCGGTCCGGCCATCCTGACCCGGGTCTTCCCCGCCTGGCAGCGGGGCCGGGCCCTGGGGATCCAGGCCTCCGTGGTCTACCTCGGCCTCACGGTCGGGCCGGGGCTGGGGGGCGCCATCGCCTCGACGCTGGGCTGGCGCTGGGTCTTCTTCATCAACCTCCCCATCGGGATCGTCGCGATCGGCGTGGCCACGGCCGTGTTGCGGTCCGGGCGGCCGATGGCCGGTCCCCAGGGGTTCGACTTCACCGGCGCCGTCGCCTTCATGCTAACACTGTTCAGCCTCGTGCTGGCTCTCAGCCGGGCGGCGGCCTGGGGGTGGGCCTCGCGCGTCGTCTGGATCGCCGGGGCCGCCGCCGCGGCCGGCGGCATCTTCTTCTTCAACACCGAACTGCGAAGCCCGCAGCCCTTCTTCGACCTCCGGTTGTTTCGCCACCGCCTGTTCGCCGCCGCCACGGTCAGTGCCCTGCTGAACTACATGGCGGCGAATACCACGGCCTTCCTGACCCCCTTCTTCCTCATCCAAGGATACCAGATGACCCCCGCGCATGCCGGCTCCCTGCTGATGACCATGCCCCTCGTCATGGCCGTCGTGGCGCCCCTGAGCGGCTGGCTCTCGGATCACATCGGGTCGCGCATCCCGACGGTCACGGGCATGGCCTGCCTGGCGAGCGGGATGTGGCTGCTGGGCCGCCTGGGCCTGAGCGGGAGCGACCAGCAGATCGCTCTCTGCCTCGCCTTGGCGGGCCTGGGAATCGGCCTGTTCACCTCGCCCAACAACAACGCCATCATGGGGGCCGTGCCCCAGAACTATCAGGGGTTGGCCAGCGGGATCGTGGCGACCGCGCGGAGCCTGGGGATGGTGCTGGGGGTGGCCATCTCCGGCTCCCTCTTCGGGTCGGAGGTCCAGAAACTCCTGGCCATCCTCGGGCGCGAGCCGCTGGCGGTTGCCGGCGCCTACCGGCACGCTGTGACCATCGGGGCGGGGATCGCACTGGCCGGCGTGTTCACCAGCCTGGTCCGAGGCGTCGGATCTTCAAATGAAAAACCGGCAACCGACAACCGGCCAATGGAACCTTGAACCCCGTTGGTCGGTTTCGAATTGTCGGTTGTCGGTTTCCGTTGACAGTTTCCGTCACCTACTTTGTGGGGGTAGCGCCGGGGATCGGTTGGAACTGGTGGGTCCGCGTGAGCGTGTCCCCGGTGAACCAGTAGCTCACGCCGTCCGCGTAGTACCACCACATCTCGGTGGCCGCGTCCCCCGTGCCCGAGGTCTCCCGCTTCTCGGGCAGGCCATGCCGCCGGAGGATCTGGGCCCGCTCCGAGCCCGGCCCGTAGAAGGCGATCTGCCGTTCGACCTCCGGCCAGGCCACGTTGTACTGGAGGACCTGGTTGACGGTGAGCGCCCGGTCGCGCTCCAGCAAGGGGGTGATGTCCAGGGGCTCGGGGCGCCGGTACTTCACCCGGTCGAAGCCCGCCTTGTCATAGAAGAACAGGTAAAAGTTGTTGCCGAGACTCGCGGGGACGAATTCGATGCGATACCGGCCCTCGGCGTCGGTGGTTCCCTTCGCCTCTTGGCGACCACGCTCCTCGTACTCCAGCCGCTTGGTCACCAGATCGAGGGACCGTCCGACGATCACCACGGGGGTGTTGGCCACGGGCCGGCCCGATTCGTCCGTGATCCGGCCCGCCACCACCCGGACCTCATTGATTTTGGCCGTGGCGCACCCTGCGAGCAGGAACGCCACGATCCCGGCCACCGCCATCGCTCTCGTCCCGCGCATGCGTCGCCCTCCTTTTGCCCCCAGCCCCAATGCCAGCATACCGGATACAGGCGCCGACCTCAAGTCCAACGATGCGGCAGGAATTTTTTTCTTGCGAACTGCAGACCGGACAGCTATGGTGCGCGGTGTGCCGGGTTCCCAATTTTGCGTTGTCGGTTGTCCGTTCTTCATTTTCCATTGAAGCGAGGCGTTGGCATGGCATCACCCATCGGGCACGTGGTCGTGGGCATCGGGGTCGCGGGGGCGGTCGCGGGCGGACTCGGCGCGGACAGTACGCCTGCGCTCTGGACAGGCGCGGCCGTCGCCAGTTGCCTGCCGGATCTGGATCTTCTCCCCAGCCTCTGGGGGGTGCCTTACCGGCGGGTCCACCGCCGGGCAACCCATTCCCTCCTGATCCTGGCGCCCCTGGTGGGGGTCGCCTGGGGAGTCGTGCACGCCCTGGGGCTGCCCATGAACGGGAAGTTCATGGTTGCCTGGACCGCCGCCCTCATGTCCCATCTGGTTCTCGACGTTCTTTGCACCGGACCCTCGCTGGGCCATGGGATCCCCCTTCTCTGGCCGCTTACTCCTCGCCGATGGTCTGTCCCCCGGCCGATGTTTCCGCAGGTAAATTTTCTCGAAGAGGTTTCGCCCGGGGTGATCGGCCGCGCCTGCCTCCGGGAGCTTCTGCACTTGAGCCCGGCCGCCCTGGTTCTGCTTCTCCTGGGGCACCTTCTGTAACGTTCCCCGGTCCGCGCTTCCCGGTTCTCCCCCGGGATGAACCCGGGGGCTCGGAGCTTCGCGGACGATCCTCCTCGCGCGTAAAGCGCGGGGCCTCCTCTCGGCTCATGGCTCTCGGCTCATGGCTCGCGAAGCCATTTTCCATTGACAACACGCCGCGCGGGGCGGTAGAAATGCGCGCAAGGGGAAGTGGCGGAACTGGCAGACGCGCACGTTTGAGGGGCGTGTGAGGCAACTCATGAGGGTTCGAGTCCCTCCTTCCCCACCAGGTGCGGACACAAAACCGGCGGCCGATTCCGGCCGCCGGTTTTGTGTTTTCGGATGGGTGGGTTGGGCGCGCCCCTTCTACTTCTTGAAGAGCGTCTTGTACTTCACATCCATGGCGGCCACGTCCGTGCCCTTGTGGCAGTAGGCCATGCAGGAGTTGGGCATCTTCATCCGGCCCCGGTCGTCCACGCCGTACTGGATGGTCTTCGCCGGCGGGATGGCCTCGAAGGTGTGGGTGGAGAGGGACCCGCTGGCGATGATCTTGGGCAGATGGCAGGCGGAGCACGACGCCTGCTCGTACCGATGACCGGAGTGCTTCGCCGGGTCGCCCACGATGGCCTCGTGGCACTGGCCGCAGAGCGCACGGTCGTCCTCCCGCAGCATCCCGGTGCGGTAGTTGAGGGCCCCCACGTGCGGGTCATGGCAGGTGTTGCACGTCACCTGCGCCGCGGCGTGCTGGCTTTTCTTCCAGTCCAGATACTGCTGGCGGTGCCGGTTGGAATTCTTCTGGTCCGGGTAGACCGAGCCGGTGTCGGTGACGGGAATGGGGTCGAACTTCGCCAAGAGCGTCTGGGGCTTATTGAACTCGTAGTCGATGGGATAGCCGAACTTCTTTGAAGTGTCCTGTCCCCGGATGTGGCACTGGCCGCAGCCTTCCGAGGTCTTGTCCACGGCGACCTTGGACCCCTTGGGGTCCTTTACGTGCAGGGCCCCGGGCCCGTGGCAGGCCTCGCAGCCGATGTTCAGCTCGTTGAACTGGCGCGCCTTGTAATCCACCCCGGTGGCGTGGCACCCGCCGCACGAGTTGAACCAGTCGAGCCGCTCCAGGTTGCCCGCCCGATCTTTCCGGAGCACGAAATGGTTCAGCGGCTTGTTGTACTCGAACTCCCCGCTGATCACGTTCCCCTGGGCGTCCCGGAAGGCGTATCGTTCCTCCTTGTACCAGCCGCCGATGACGTAGGCCCAGTCGTACTGGTCGGGCTTGGGGGCGCCCGCGACCGTCAGGTCCGCCTTGACGTTCTTGAAGTCGCCCTTGGCGATAGGACGGACCATCTGGGTGTGCAGGCTGTTCTCCCAGGCCTTGTACTGTTTCTGGTGGCAGGCCTGGCAGGCCTTGGACCCCACGTACTCCACCCCGGTGACCGTATTCTTGGTCCCCGCGTCCACCGCAGGTGCACCAAACAATATCAGGATGACGAAGGGGATCAGTGTTGCGAGAATGGTATGCATATGAACCTCCTCCCCTCCCGAGACCTTCCCCCTGCGCCGACCAGCCATCGCCGCAGCCGTCTGCCAAGGTCGGACTCCGATTGCTCTCCTCGATCATTCGGCCATAGGCGTTTCTCCTTTCCCTGTCCGCCAACGAAAGCAGCGGACTGGATGTAGCCAACCCGATGGAGTCCCGTCATGAGGTCCTGCCTCTGCTCAATGGGTACAACCCCGTATGGCTATTTTCAACATGCATCGATGCGAGGTATCGCCCCCCTGACAACTCCATTTCGACCGTTGACGTCTTCCATGGAAGACATCGGCCCGGACGTGATCAGGAAGATCGCTTCGGGATCTCGTCTTCTCGGAGGCGGTCAGAGCGCGGAGGAGAGTCGGTGGGTGGCGAGAGCCCTCGCGTGGGCAATCAGGCAGACCGCAATGCGAGGCCTCGTGCGGGGCATCGGACGCGATGGGGAGCGGGTCAGCTTGAATCCTCGCGGCAGGCGTCAGGCCCGGCGCGCCTCGCGGCACTTCTCCCAGGCCAGACGGCACGCGTGGTGGAGCGCCTCGGCCGGATACGCGACCGACAGGGGCGAAGCGGCCGCGCCGGCCTCCAGGAGGCGGATCGCCTCGGAAAATTCCCGCTCGGCCTTGCGTCGCTGCCCGCAGACGGCGTACACCTGACCCAGGTGGTAGCGGGCCAGGGCGGAAGCCGGCTCGAGATACAGTGCGCGCCGGAAGGCCGCCTGGGATTCCTCGTGCCGGCCCTCCTCCCTGGCGACGAGTCCCTCCAGGAGGTGGGCATCCGGACACAGCGGGTCCAGGGCGAGGGCGCGCCGCGTGAGATCCCTTGCCGGCTCGCGCCGACCACCACTGAGGTACAGATACGCGAGGACCACCAGGGGGACCGCCCCGGCACCCTCGCCGTCGAGGCTCGCCTCCAGAATGGCTGTCGCTCCCTGGGCATCCCCGGCCCGCAGGGCCTCCAGGGCTTTGTCGAGCCCCGAGGAAGCCGGCGGGATCGGTGGGGCAACCCGCCGGGGTTGGCGGCGCGGCCGCCGGGGCGGCAAGCGGGACGGCGAAAAGGAAGTGGTCTCCCGCACTGGAGGTCGCTCTTCCCGGACGGGGACCGCCCGGCGCCGCCGGTAGTAAAATCCCCCGCCCCACTCCGCCAGCTCGAAGTCGGTGCTCAACTGCCAGAGGGTTTCTGACGGACCCAGGAAGAGGGTGCCGCCGGGGAGCAGACATTCGGCGAATGTGCGAACGATCCGCCGGACGGATTCCGGCGTGAAATAGATGATGACGTTCCGGCAGAACACCACATCGCAGCCGGCGAAGCGGACGGAGGGAAACGGCTCCCGGATCAGGTTAAGGTGTTCGAACCGGACGACCTTGCGAAGCGCTTCGCCCACCAGGAACTGGTCGTCGACCCGTTCGAAGTAGCGGTCCAGGAGGGGTCGCGGCACCTGGCGCACGGCCCGCTGGCCGTAGCGGCCGATCCGTGCGGCCCCCAGAGCCGCCTCGCTCAGATCGGTGCCCACCACCTCGGCCGAGTGTACTCCCGCTTCCAGCAGGCTGAGCCCGATCGAGTAGGCCTCCTCGCCGGTGGCGCAGCCGGCGCTCCAGACGCGGATCGGTCTCCCGTCGGCGAGCAGCCGGACCTCGCGCAGCACCGGCCCCGCCAGGGCCAGGAAGTGCTCCGGGTTCCGGAAGAAGTAGGTCTCCTGGATGGTCACGAGGTCGAGAAGGCGCTGGCGCTCCGCCTCGCCTCCCTCGCCATGCAGCCGTTCCAGGTAGACGTTGAAGCGCTCGTCGCCGCAGGCCAAGGCCCGCGTCCGCACGGCCAGCCGGAGCGCCTCGCGCCGGCTCTCGTCGAACTTCAGCCCCGCCACCTCGCGCAGCAGGTCCCGGTAGGCCTCGTATTCCTCCTCGGCGAAGGTAGTCAGGCTCTTCATGAGATTGATCAGCGAGCCAGTTGAATGAGGCGCTCCGCAATACCGGAGGGGGGGAGGACCTCCTGGGCCGCGCCCAGATCGATGGCGGCCTTGGGCATGCCGAAGACCGCGCAGCTGTCCTCATCCTGAACGATAGTGTAGCCGCCCGCATCCCGGATCGCCTTCAGACCCTCCGCCCCGTCCCGGCCCATGCCCGTCAGGAGGACGCCGATGGCGGCCTCCCCATAGATCGCGGCCACGGAGTGCAGGAGGACATCGGCCGAGGGGCGGTGACCGCCCACCGGCAGGGCCTGGCGCAGGCGGGCACGACCGCCCTGTTGCACGACCAGGTGCGACCCCTCCGGGGCCATCAGGGCCAGCCCCGGCTTGACCAGGTCCCCCTCGTGGGCGAGCTGGATGGGGAGTCGGACATCCCGGCTCAACCATTCCACCAGACCCGGCATAAAGCCCTCACTCATGTGCTGCACGATGAGGAGGGCCATGGGAAAGTCAGCCGGCAGCGGCTTGAGAATCTGGCTCAGGACGCCGGGCCCACCCGTGGAGACCCCGATGCCGACCACCCGGTGGGCCTTCTCCTGGCCGTCGGCCCGGACCCGACCCGGGAGGTGTCGGCTCCGGCCCTTGAGGTGGGTGATCACCCGGACGCCCGCCAGCAGCTTGACCTTCTCCACCAGCCTCTTCCCCAGGTCCTCCCAGGAATCGTCCGGGAGCGGCGTGGGTTTCTCCATCACCTCCAGGGCCCCCGCGGCGAGGGCCTCCATGGTGATCTGGACGCCGCGCCGATCGCGGGCCGAGGTGACGATGAGGATCGGCGTGGGCCGGTAGGCCATGATCTTCTCCGTGGCCTCCAGGCCGTCCATGCCGGGCATGTTGATGTCCATCGTGATCAGGTCCGGCTTCAACTGAAACGTTTTTTCCACCCCCTCCTTGCCGTCGCTGGCGTAGCCGATGACCTGGATCGCTGGGTCCGCCTCGAGGATCGTCCCCAGGACCTGGCGGACCAGGGGCGAGTCATCCACGATCAGCACTTTGATGGGACCGCTGGCGCCCTTCACCGCTTGCCCCGCGCTTCGCCGCCGATGAGTCGCTGGATGGTCTCCAGCAGGCTCGCCTGGTTGAAGCTCGCCTTCAGGATGTAGGCGTCGGCGCCCAGCTCCATGCCCCGGCGCTTGTCCTCGGCCTTCTCGCGGTTCGTGACGACGATGACCGGGAGGCCGCGGGTGCGCTCCTGGGCCCGGATTCGCTCCAGGAGCTCAAATCCATCCATCCGGGGCATCTCGATGTCGGTGATGACCAGATCGTAGTCCCCCGTGCCCAGTTTCTCCAGGGCATCGAGGCCGTCCAGCGCAACCTCCACCTGGAAGCCCGCCGATTCCAGGATCGTCCGCTCCAGATCCCGGGCGATGAGGGAATCCTCGACGACCAGGAGCCGCGCGGGCACCGTGGCCGCGACCGCCGACGGCCCCGGGGGAGCCGTCGGCGCGCCGCGGGCCGCCCGGATCAGCGTTGCAGGATCGAGGATAAGGACCACCTCTCCGCTCCCCAGGACCGTCGCCCCGGCCACGAAATCGACCTTCCCAAAAAACGGCCCGAGGTCCTTCAGCACCACCTCACCCTCATCGAGAATCTCTTCGACAAGGAACCCCACTTTGCGAGCCCCAGCGCGAAGGAGGACGGCGGTCACGGCGCCCCCGTCCCCCCGTTCTGAGGTGACCCCCAGGAGACCTGCCAGCTCTACCAGGGGAACCGTCTCCCCTTCCAGGCGCACTGCCCGGCGGCCCTCGAGGCTCTGGAACTCCTCCGGCTGAAACCTCGCCACCCGCTCCACGGCCGTGGCCGGAATGGCATAGGCCACGCCGCCGGTCCGGACGAGGAGCGCGGGGAGCATGGCAAGGCTCAGGGGCAGATCCAGGGTGACGCGCGTCCCTCGCCCCGGCGTGCTGTCCAAGGCCACGGAGCCGCGCATCCGGTCGAGCACCGTCTGGACGACCTCCATCCCGACGCCCCGCCCCGACACGTCGGTGATGAAGCGGCTGGTGCTGAAGCCGGGGCGGAAGATGAGTGCCAGCGCGTCCGCGTCGCTCAACGCCTCCGCCGCCTCCGGCCGCAGGATGCCCCTCCGAACGGCCGTCTCCCTCAGGACCGCGGGGTCGATCCCCGCCCCATCGTCCTCGATCGCGACGACCACCCGGTTCCCCTTCTCCCAGGCCTGGATGGCGAAGCGGCCGCGGACGGGCTTCCCCGCCGCCTGGCGGGCGGCGGGCGCTTCCAGGCCGTGGTCCAGCGCATTCCGGATCAGGTGCAGCAGCGGCTCCCCCAGCGCCTCGATGATGCGCCGGTCCAGCTCCACTTCGCCGCCGGTGACGACGAACTCCACCTCTTTGCCGAACTCGCGCGCCAGGTCGCGCACCGCGCGCGGAAAGGTCTCGAAGACGACGCCCAGGGACTGCATCCGGATCTCCAGGACCTGGTGCCGCAGCTCGGTCGCCAGGAGATCGTGCTGGATCCGAACATCTTCCAGCTCGTCCCACGCCCGCTGAAGCGCGTCCCGCAGTTCCCGGTTCCAGCTCTCAACCTGCCGGACTGCCTCGACGGTCCGCTCGCCGCCCGCCATCTGCGCCAGCACGTCGCGGAGTCCCGCCCAGTGCCGGAGCCCGGCCCGGCCGAGGGCCAGGGCCTCCTGCAGTCCCCGCCGGGCCTCGGCGGCCCGCATCCGGCCGACCGCCATCTCCACGGCGAAGTTCGCGAGCCGGTCGAGCTTCTCCAGCCCCACCCGGATGCTGCCTCCGCTCAGCTCCGGCCCCCGGCGTTCGCCGGGGTCCGGCTTCTGCCCTTCCCCTGGACTCACGGGGACCGCCTCGGGTGGCGCAGCCGGTGCCTCCCGAGCGGCGGCCTCGAGCCGTTGGATGAGTCCGTCCACCTCTGCCCCGGCCTCCCCCCGGGCAACGCCGTCCACCAGGTGGCTCAGCGCATCCACGGCCTCGAAGATCAGGTCGGCCAGGGCTCCGGCGATGGGCCGCTCCTTTTCCTCGACGGCCACCAGGACATCCTCCATCCGATGGGCCAGGGTCCCGATCTTCCCGAGCCCCATCATCTTGGCCGCACCCTTTAGGGTGTGCAAGTCGCGCAGGACCGCGCGGAAGGCCTCCCGATCGTCCGGCCGCGCCTCCAGGGCCAGGAGCCCCTGATTCATCCGGCCGATCCACTCGCGGGCCTCGGTGATGAACGTCGGGAGGAAGGCGGCGGGGTCGAAGCCCTTGGCCATCTCACGCCACCTGGAACGCGCTCACCCGCGCCTTCAACTCGTCGGCCAGTTGGTTCAGCTCGGCGGCCGCCACCGAGGACTGCTTCATGCCGGCGGCGGTTTGCTTGATGACCTCGGCGAGCTCCCGCATGCTGGCCACGATCTGGTCGCTCGCGGTGCGCTGCTGCTGGGTGGCCACGCTGATCTGCTTGGCGGCCTGGGCCGTGCGGTCCACCTTCCCCAGGATCTCCTCCAGGGCCTCCCCGGCCCGCTCGGCCCGGGCGGCCACGCCCTCCGCCTCCTTCAGCCCCTGCTCCGTGGCCAGGACCGAGCTGTTGGTGGCCCCCTGGATCTCGCCGATGAGGGCCCGGATCTCCTCGGTGGAGGCCCGGGTCCGCTCGGCGAGGCGCCGGACCTCGGCCGCGACGACGGCGAAGCGCTTGCCATGCTCGCCCGCGGCCGCGGATTCGATGGCGGCGTTGAGCGCGAGGAGGTGGATCTCGCCGGCGATCTCCTTGATGAGGGTCAGGACCTCGCCGATCTGCTGGGAGCGCTCCCCCAGGGCCAGGGTCTTCCGGGCGATCTCCTCGACCCGGGCCCGGATCCCCTCCACGGCCCGGATAGCCTCCTCCACCGCGGCCGCCCCCGCCTGGGCCGAGTGGGCCGTCTCGGCCGCGACCCCCTCCACGGCCCGGGCGTTCTCGGCGATCTGGGCGGCCGTGCCGCTGAGCTCCTCCAGGGTGGCCGTCACCTCGCCCACGGCGGCCGCCTGCTGGGCCGAGCCGGAGGCGTGCTGCTCGCTCGCCGCGAGGATCTCGGCGCTGGCCGAACTCACCTGGAGGCCGGCCCGCTGCACCTCCCCCACCAGGGCCCGGAGGGAGGCGACCATCTGGTTGAAGGCGGCCGCCAAGCGGCCCATTTCGTCGTCGCCAGCCGGCGCCTCCGCCGTCAGCTTTCCCGCCGAAGCCGCCGAGACGACCAGGAGGAGGTTCGAGATTTGCTGGTCCAGCCGGGCCTTGATGTCACGCTCCCGGTCCACCATCCCCTGGAGCTGCTCGGCCATGGCATTGAAATGGTTGCCGAGGGCGCCGATCTCGTCCCGCACTGTGAGGTCAACCCGCGCCCGGAGATCCCCCGCCGCCAGGCGCTGGGTGGCGGTGGCGATCTGGTGGAGCGGGGCGATGGCGACCCGGGTGAAGACGAGGGCCACGAGGGTGACGAGGAGGGCGATGCCCCCGACCGCCCCCAGGAGGATGAAGCGGGTGCCCTGGCGGAGGGCCTGCTCGACCTTGCCCAGGGAGAGGCCCAGGGTGACGCTGCCCAAGGTCTCGCCCCCCACCTGGACCGGCTGCTCCAGGCTGAGGTGGGACGGCAGGACCGGGGGGCGGGCCTTGATCTCGGCCACGGCCTGCCCCGTCTTGTCCTTGACCGCGGCGAAGACGACATCCTCGTCCCGGTCGAACTGGACCTGGAAGGGAGCGAGGAGGGTCATGTCGTTGGTGAAGAGGGCCCCGCCGCTGGCCTGGGCGAGGAGGCGGAGCTGCACGGTGCCCCGCTCCCGGAGGAGCTGCGTGAGGTGCTGCCGCTCGAGAGTGTGGGTGGCGAAGGCGAGGAGCCCCATGATGAGGGCCACCCCGCCCGCCACCGCCAGGCTGAACTTCGTGCGGAGTCCCATGGCGCCTCCTACTTGACCGGGAGGGCTTGCTGGGCCCGGATGACCTTCTCCCCGTCGGCGCCCAGGACGAAGTCAACGAAGCTCTGCGCCAGTGGCTTGGGCTTGGCCGGCAGGGCGAAGAAGAAGTTGCGCACGAGTTTGTAGGTGCCCTTGGCGACGTTCTCCCGGCTCGGCTCCACGCCGTTCAGGCTGAGGGGGACGATCCGCCCTTCGCTCCGCCCCACCTCGATCATCGTCGTGTAGCCGAAGGTCCCCTCCTTGGTGGCCAGGGCCTGGACCATGTCCCCGGCCTTGAGCATGATCAGGACCGTCTCCGCCTCCTTGAGGTTCTTGAAGCATTCGATGTTGGCCCGGAGGATCTGTGGATCGGACTCGGCCGCCGGCCGGGTCAGGGGGAAGAGGGACCGGTCCGGGCCCCCCACCTCGCGCCAGTTCTTCACCTTGCCGGCGTAGATGCCGCAGACCTGTTCCGAGGTGATGTTCTTCACCGGCACGCTCTTGTTCACGGCAAAGACGACGCGCACCCGGGCAAACTCCTTGAGCTGAAGCCCCTGGGCCGTCTCCTCGGCCGTCAGGGTGCGGCTGGTCAGGGCGATGTCCAGCTTCCCCTGCTGGAGCGACTTGATTCCGGCCCCACTGGAGGTGGGCGCATCAACCTCGACGCTGTCCCCCTTGGCCTTCGTCGCGAAGGCCTTGACCAGCTCCTGGGCGAGGGGCGTCATCCCGCTCGCCCCTCCGATGATGATCTTCTCACCGGCCCCGGCCGGGGCCGCAAACAGAACAGCCAGAACCGCCACCACGGTCCCCACGAAGCCTCTGCGTCCCATTTATCCCTCCTCCTGGCCGGCCCGGTCGCCGGCCCCTGTCTTCGTTCCACACAGCGTTGCCGCATCCAGAAGCAGCAGGATCTGAGTACCGACCTTGCCGACGGCCCAGATCCGTTCGTCCGGCAAGGCCCCCGCGATCAACGGCGGAAGCGCCGCCAGGTCGTTCGCGGAGAGGGACACGAGATCCAGAACCTCGTCCACGGGTAGGATCGCGCGGGCCGTTCCAGGGCGCAAAAGCAGGCGCCGCCCCTGGAGAGATGCCTCGGGGGCCACCCCGAGAACCCGCGCCGGATCCAGGAGCGGATCGTCGAGGGCCTCCTCTGGCCTGGCGATCCGATCCACCTGCCCCGCCTCGATCCCCCAGAGGATACCACCCAGGCGGAAGCAGAGGACCTCCAGGGCGAGGGGATCGGCCATCATTCCCGCCGGGCCAGGAGGGCCTCCACGTTCAGGACACCCACCAGCCGGTCCGCATGGGCAACCTGACCCTGGAGGTACTGCGCCTGCCCTTCGGGAAGCGTGGCGAGGGGAGGCTCGAGGGTTCCCCGCACCTCGATCGCATCTTCCACGCTGTCGGCGAGGAAGCCGACCGCCATCCCCGGGCTCTTCACGATGACGATGCGTCCCTGGGGGTCGGGGGCTCCAGCGCCGAGCCCGAGAAGGCGCTTCAGGTCGAGAACGGGCAGGATCTCTCCCCGGAGGTTCATCACGCCGAGGATATGCTCCGGGATGGAGGGGACCGGGGTGATGGGGGCCGGCTTCACCACTTCGCGCACGCGGTCGAGCGGAAAGCCGTAGTGCTCCCCGCTCAGGGCGACGAGCAAGAGGTGGATCGCCGCCCCGTCCTGGGCCTCCTGGGCCTGGGCGGCCTCGTCGGCCTGCCGGAGAAGGGCGGCCCGCCGCTCGGCCCCGGACGTCTCTTCGCCTGCCATCATCATGGCCCCTCGGCTTCGGCAGGAAGGTCGTGGAGGGAACGCTGGATCGTCCCGGGCCTGGGAGGATCAGCCCGGAGAATGCCCGGCATCACAGAAGGCGTCGTCGTGGGCTGATCCTTCACGGAAATCGCCCCGGGTGCGATCGCGACCGGCGCACGCGCCGCCAGGTTGATGTTCGAGGGACCGCTCAACTCGCACCGGATTCGGGATATATACTGGACCTCGGCGCCAGGATCAAGCGATATTTCGTTCCGGCCGGCGCGAGGCCCGGCCCCGCGGCGGGCGACCCCGCGTGCGAGAAACCTCTTGACGTGCCCTGGGAGATCCCCCTAGGCTTCCACTCCGCGTGGGCAGGCCCTGGACCTGACGGGACAACCGGGAAGGAGGTCTCACGTGCAGCTCAAGCTCTTCGACAAGAAGCTGGTGGAACTCGTCCATCTGGAGGCGGAGATCAACCAATGGCTGGCGGCCAACCCGAAGCTGGTGACCATCCAGCGGGACTTTCACGTCTACCACAACCAGACGACGCGCGAGGAGAGCGTGCTGGTCGCCATGTGGTATGAACCGAAGAGCGGCCTCTAGCGATGGGCGCTGCCACCACAGGCGAGCAGGCAGGCGGATGGGATCCACAGGGAGAGGGGGGCGGCAGACGATCCGCCGGACCGGGCAGTCCGAGGGATCTCGGGGCGGCGCCTCCCTCCTGGAGGACCGTCACGTTCATCGTGTTCCTGTGTGCGCTCTGGGGCGGGAACATGGTGGCCATGAAGGTTGGACTCCAGGGCGTGCCGCCGATGGCCACGGCCGGCTTCCGCTTCCTGCTGGCCAGCATCTCGATCGTCCTCTTCGCCCGGGTCCGCCGGGTATCCCTCGCCGTGGAGCGGGGCCTGTGGCCGCACCTCCTGGCCCTGGGCGCGCTCTTCGTCGTGCAGCACGGCGTCTTTTTCCTCGGGCTGAATCTCACCTCCGCCAGCCGGTCCGCCGTCTTCATGTTCACCCAGCCGGTGTACACCGTCCTCCTGGCCCACTTCCTGGTGCCCGGGGAACGCCTGACGCCCGCCCGTGCCGGCGGGATCCTGCTCTCGTTCCTGGGGCTGCTGGTGGTCTTCGGCGAGCGCCTGGGTGAGGGGAACTGGGGGACGCTCCTGGGAGACGGCCTGGTCTCGGCTGCAGCGGTCGGGTGGGCCCTCCAGAGCATCTACATGAAACACCTGGTCACCCGGACGGACCCGTTCGTCCTCACCCTGTACCAGATGCTGATCGCGCTCCCCTGGTTCTTCCTGGCCAACTGGTTCTTCGAGCCCCGGCTGGTCTTTTACGTGGATGCCCGGATCGCCTTGGCCTTTCTCTATCACGGGTCCCTGATCGCCGGGCTCACCTTCGTTGCCTGGACCACCCTGCTGCGGCGGCTGCAGGTCAGCCAGCTCTCCGCCTTCATCTTCCTCACGCCGATCTCCGGCGTCCTGCTGAGCCGAATCCTCCTCGGTGATCCGCTCACGCCCGGGCTGGTTGCCGGCCTCATCCTGGTGGCCGCCGGCATCGCCGTGGTCATCCGGCCCGCCTGAGATTTTCGATTTTCGATTGAGGATTTTCGATTGCCGACTGCCCGTGGGAACCGCGGGGTCCCGTCCGGAAATCGAAAATCCACAATCCCAAATCGCAAATCGGACAGTTATTGTCGCAGCCGGGGATCCAGGGCGTCCCGGAGCCCTTCACCCAGGAGGTTATAGGCCAGCACCGTCACCAAGATGGCCAGACCCGGAAAGACCGAGAGCCACCAGGCGATCTCGATGTTGGCCTTCCCCTCGATGAGGATATTCCCCCAGCTCGGCGTCGGCGGCTGCACCCCCAGACCAAGGAAGGAGAGGCCCGACTCGGCCAGGATGGCGCCGGCCACACCCAGCGTGGCGGAAACCAGGACGGGGACCAGGGCATTGGGGAGGATGTGGTGGAACATGATCCGGGGATCCCGCGCGCCCAGGGCGCGGGCGCTCAGGACGAACTCCCGCTCCTTCAGGCTCAGGATCTCGCCCCGGACCAGCCGGGCGAGGCCCATCCACCCGGTGAGTCCGATGACGGCCATGATGACCCAGATGCTGGGGCGCAACAGGGCGATCAGGGTGAGCAGGAGGAACAGGCGCGGAAAGTTGAGCATGAGGTCCACGAAGCGCATGAGCACCTCGTCCACCCGGCCGCCGTAGTAGGCCGCCACCGTGCCGATCAGCGTCCCCACTCCCACGGCGATCCCGACGGAGACGAACCCCACCGCCATGGAGATGCGCGCCCCGTACAGCATGCGGCTCAGGACGTCACGGCCGATCTGGTCGGTCCCCAGCCAGTGGGCCAGGCCGGGCGGCATCAGGATTTGCGTCACGTCGTAGGCACCGGGGTCGTACGGGGCCAGCGCCGAGGCGAACAGGGCGGCCAGGGTCATGACCAGGACCACCGCCCCGCCGCAGACCGCCAGCTGGTTCTTGCGGAACTGCCGCCAGAAGACGCTTCGCCGGAGCGCCGGGCGCGCCATGGGCGGGAATTCCCCCTCGAGAAGCTGCCCGGTCCGCTTGACTCTCCTGACTCCCAACACGCTAGCGCGCCTCCCGTCCGGACACCCGGATTCGCGGGTCCACCAGGCCATAGGAGATGTCTGCCAGGATGTTGCCCAGGAGCGACAGGCTGGCCCCGATGACGATCAGGGCCATGAGGACCGGCTCGTCCCGGGAGAAGGCGCTCTGGACGAAAAGCTGCCCCATGCCGGGGATGGCGAACACCGTCTCGATGAACACGCTGCCGCCCAACAGGCCGGGGAGCATCATCCCCAGGAGCGTGACCACGGGGATGACCGCGTTGCGCACCGCATGCTTGTAGATCACGTCCCCCTCGGACAGGCCCTTGGCCCGCGCCGTGCGGATGTAGTCCTGGCGGACGACCTCTAGGAGGCTTCCCCGCATGAGGCGCGACAGGTAGGCCAGGCCGCCGAAGGAGGCCACCAGAACGGGCAAGATGAGATGCGAGAGGACGTCCCAGACCTGCGCCCAGAAATCCAGGTACTCGAAGTTCAGGGACCGGAGACCCGACATGGGCAGCCAGCCCAGTTGCACGCCGAACAGGATCATGAGCAGGAGCGCGAGCCAGAAGTCCGGCGTGGCGAACCCGACGAACACGAACAGCGTCATGGACTTGTCGAAGGCGGAGTACTGGCGGGTCGCGGAGAGAATGCCCAGTGGCACGGCGACGGAGAAGATGATGAGCAGTTCCAGGACGTTCAGCCCCAACGTGATGGGGATCCGCTCGGCGATCTTGTCCAGCGCCGCGCGCCCGTCAGGGCTGTAGGACCGTCCGAAGTCCAGGCGGACCACCCGCCACAGCCAGCGCCCGAACTGCACGTAGATCGGTTTGTCCAGTCCGTACAGTTGGCGCAGGGTCTCTCGCTGGGCGCCCGTGGCCCGCGCCTGAAGATCCTGCTGGATGACGCCCGGTTCGCCCGGCGCCAGCTTCAGCATCACGAAGGACAGGACGAGGATCCCCAGGAGGAGCGGGATGGAGATGAGCAGGCGCCGGATCAGGTAGGCGAGCATGGGCCGTCCTCAGTGCTTGATTTCATAAGTCCGCATCGGGTCTTACCCGATACGGATCGCCCTTGATGAATGCGTTCAATGTTGTCTTGGGAAACGACTAAACCAAGCCATCACTGGTTGTGCGACGGGTACAACCGTTATCAAGGGCGATTCGTGTCGGGTTGGTCGCGGCCAACGCGACACGAACCTATGAAATCAAGCACTCAGCGCGTGTACCGTTGGAGGTTCGCGGGCACGTACCACTTGGTGAAGTTGTAGCTGATCCCGGCCGGGGCGGGCTCGACCCCCCATACCCGGGCGGAGACCACGGGCAAGGCGTCCGGGACGTACAGGAAGACCACCGGCTGCTCCTCCGCCATGACATCCTGGAGTTCTCCGTAGATGGACTTGCGCTTGGCCTCGTCGAAGGTGCGCCGCCCGGCCTCCAGCAGGGCGTCCACCTTTGGGTTCTTGTACGAGATGTGGTTCAGCTCGTCCGGCGCCGTCTTGCTGGAGTGCCAGATGTCATACTGGTCGGGATCCATGCCCAGTCCCCAGCCCAGGATGATGGCCTCGAAATTCTTCTTGCGGATGAAGGTATTGATGAAGGCCGCCCACTCCACCACGTGGATCTTCACGTCGATCCCCACGGCCCGGAGGCGCCGCTGGATGATCTCGGCCGTCTGCTGCCGCACCAGGTTCCCCTGATTGGTCCGGATGGTAAAGCTGAACGGCTGACCGTCGCGCACCAGGATGCCATCGCTGTTCTTGTCCTTCCACCCCACCTCGGCCAGCAAGGCCTTGGCCCGCTCCGGGTCGAAGGGATAGGTCTTCACGTTCTCCTTGTACCACCAAGTCCCCGGCTTGTAGGGACCCACCGCCGGGCGGGCCAGGCCCAGGAGCACCCCCTCGATGATCTCCTGCTTGTTGATCGCGTAGGCCATCGCCTGGCGCACCCGCTTGTCCTGGAAGCGGGGGTCCAGCAGGTTGAATCCCAGGTAGGCGTAAGCGTTGGCCAGGTACCGGTACCGGTTGAAGCCCTTGCGGAAGGCCGGGTAGTCGGTCTGCCGCCGGTACTGGATCGGCGAGAGGCCGGCCAAGTCGATGTTCCGGGCTTTCAGCTCCAGGAAGATGGTGGACTGGTCGGGGATGATCCGGTAGACGACCCGCTTGAGGTACGGGCGGCCCTCGAAGTAGTCGGGGTTCGCCTCCAGGACAACCTTCTCCCCGGTCTTCCACTCCCGGAACCGGTAGGGACCGCTGCCGATGGGGTACCGGTTCTGCGGCGTCGTCCGGAGGTCCACGCCCGCCTTCCAGGGGGCCTCCAGGATGTGGCGGGGGAGGATCCAGATGCCCCAGGACAAGAGGCCCGGCGCGTACGGCATCTCGTAGGTCACCCGGTAGGTGTAGCGGTCCACCACCTCGGCTCGCCGGATCTGGCGGAACGATTCGGCGTAGGCCGTCGGCGTCTTGGGGTCGATCATGTAGCGATAGGTGAAGTCCACGTCGTCGGCGGTGACCTCCACCCCGTCGTGCCACTTGACTCCTTTCCGGAGGTGGAAGGTGATGGTCAGCTCATCCCGGGAGATCTCCCACCGCTCCGCCAGCTCCCCCTCCAGCCGCAGCTCCTTGTCGGTGCGGACCAGATTGGCGTAGATCAGGTTGCCGATCTCGTGGGAGGCCGAGTCGCTGGTGATGTTGGGGATGAGGCCGCTGATGTCGCCGATGGAGGCCTCGACGAGGGTGTCGCCGTAGGCCGGGCCGCCCTCGCCCGCCACGGGTTCCGCCGCCGTTTCCGAGCGGCTGCAGGCGGCCAGGGGGACCAGGGCTAGCAGGACCAGGAGAAGGGAGAGGGTCCGCGGGGACCGTCGGCAGGGGGCAGGCAATCCGGTCACTACTTCTTCTGGGCCTCGGGCGCAGCCGGCGCCGGCGTTGTCGGTGCGGGGGCGGCCGGGGCAGATGGCGACGGCTTCGGGCGATCCTCGCCGACGACCGTGGAGGTCCCGCGCTGTGAGGCCAGGATGGTCAGCGTGAGCGAGGTCAGCATGAACAGGATGGCCAGGGCGCTGGTCAGCTTCGACAGGAACGTGGCGGCCCCGCGGCCCCCGAAGACCGTCTGGCTCGAGCCGCCGCCGAAGGCGGCGCCGATGTCCGCCCCCTTGCCACTCTGAAGCAGCACGATCAGGATCAGGCCCAGGGTCACCAGGAGATGAAGAGTCGACATCGCGATATACATGCAACCTCCCCACTGATGCGAGGGGGCCGAACGTTTCGGCCCCGGCTATCCGCGGAACGTCACGATCCGGGCGAAGGACGACGGATCCAGGCTCGCCCCGCCCACCAGCGCGCCGTCCATGTCCGGCTGCGCCATCAGGGCGACGATGTTCTCCGGCTTCACGCTGCCCCCGTACAGGATCCGGATGGCCGCGGCCACGTCCGGGCCCGCCACGGCCGCCATCAGCCCGCGGAGGAAGGCGTGCGCCTCCTGGGCCTGGGCCGGCGTCGCCGTGCGCCCGGTGCCGATGGCCCAGACCGGCTCGTAGGCGATGACCAGGCGCAGCGAGTGGAGGTGGCGGGCGAATCCGCCCCGGAGCTGCCGTTCCAGGACCTGCAGCGTCTGCCCCGCCTCCCGTTCCTGCAGCGTCTCGCCCAGGCAGCCGATGCAGGTGAGCCCGTGGGCCAGCACGGCCTCGATCTTCCGATCCACCGTGGCGTCGGTCTCTCCGAAGAACTGCCGGCGTTCCGAGTGGCCCACGATGACGTGGCTGCACCCGAGGTCGACGAGCATCGGCACCGCCACCTCGCCGGTAAAGGCCCCCTCTTTCTCCCAGTGGCAGTCCTGGGCCCCGATGGCGAGCGGCGAGCCCGACGCCGCCTCCAGCGCGGCCGGCAGCGCCGTGAAGGGGGGGCAGATCACCACGTCCACATCGGTCACCTCGCCCACCATGCCCCGCAGGGTCCGGATGGTCTGCGAGGCCTCGCGGGCCGTCCGGTACATCTTCCAGTTGCCGGCAATCATGGGAACGCGCATGATGGCCCCTGTCGAGTAGTCGAGAAGTCAACAAGTCAATTGGTCAAGACAGCACCAGTTCGGAAGTCCGCCGCAAGAGCGGCGAGACGAATTGACTAGTTGACCATTTGACCCTTGGACAGTTACCGCTTGTCCGTCAGCGCCGCGACCCCCGGCAGCTCGATCCCCTCCAGGAACTCCAGCGAAGCGCCGCCGCCCGTGGAGATGTGGGTGATCTTGTCCGCCACCCCCGCCTGAGTCACCGCGGCCACCGAGTCGCCTCCGCCCACGATGGAGGTGGCCCCCGAGGCCGCGATGGCGCGCGCCACGGCGAAGGTGCCCTCGCGGAACGGGGCCAGCTCGAAGACGCCCATGGGGCCGTTCCAGAGCACGGTCTTGGCGCCCCGGATCAGCTTCGCGAAGGCCTCGCGCGCCTTGGGACCGATGTCCAGCCCTATCCAGCCCGGCGGGATGGCGGTGCTGTCCGCCAGCTGCGTGGCCGCCGTGGCCTCCGCCCGCTCCGCGACCACGTGGTCCATGGGGAGCAGGAAGGTGATGCCCTTGGCCCGCGCTTCATTCAGGATCGCCCGGGCCATGTCCAGTTTGTCCGCCTCCAGGAGCGACGCGCCGACCTCCATCCCCTGCGCCTTCAGGAAGGTGTAGGCCATCCCGCCGCCCACCAGCAGCGCGTCCACCTTGCTCACCAGGTTCTTCAGCACCCCGATCTTGTCCGAGACCTTGGCCCCTCCCAGGACGGCCACGAAGGGGCGGGCGGGATTCGTCACGGCGCGTCCGAGGTACTCCAGTTCTTTGGCCATGAGGAACCCGCAGGCCGACACCGGCACGAACTTCGTCACCCCCACCGTGGAGGCGTGGGCTCGGTGTGCCGCGCCGAAGGCGTCGTTCACGAACACGTCGCACAGCTCCGCCAGGGCCCGGCCCATCGCCTCGTCGTTCTTCTCGTCCCCGGCGTGGAAGCGACAGTTCTCCAACATCAGCACCTGGCCCGGCTGCAGGGCCGCCACGGCCGCCTGCACCGCATCCCCCATGCAGTCGGGCGCCATGGCAACCGGCTTCCCCAGCAGCCGCGACAGCCGCGCGGCCACGGGCGCCAGGCTCAGGCTCGGGACCACCTTTCCCTTGGGCCGGCCCAGGTGGGAGATCAGCAGAACCTTCGCCCCTTGCCCCAGGGCGTGACGGATGGTGGGAAGCGCCGCCCGGATCCGGGTGTCGTCGGTCACCTCCTGCTTCTCGTTCAGCGGGACATTGAAGTCCACGCGCACCAGGACCCGCTTGCCCTTCAGAGCGAGATCGGCGATCGAGACTTTCGCCATGCTGACACCTCCGCTCGGTGCCCCCATCACGCTCTGATAGCCCTCCCTCCGATCATCCGTGGGGAAGGTGGGTGCCGCGCTTGACGCGCTGGCCCGGTCGAAGCGACGTCCTGTTACAGCCCCTTCGCGATGAACGTGATCAGATCGCGCACCCGGCAGGAGTAGCCCCACTCGTTGTCGTACCAGGCCAGGACCTTCACCATGGTGCCGTCCATGACCGAGGTCGAGGGGCCGTCCACGATCGAGGAGAGCGCGTTGCCGTTGAAATCCACGGAGACCAGCGGCTCATCCGAGAAGCCCAGGATCCCCTGCAATTCCCCCTCGGCCGCCTTGCGCAGGGCGTTGTTGACCTCCTCCACGGTGGCCACCTTCTCCGTCTCGGCCACCAGGTCCACCAGGGAGACGTTGGGAGTCGGCACGCGGATGGCCAGCCCGTGCATCTTGCCTTTCAACTCGGGCAGGACCAGGCCCACGGCCTTGGCCGCGCCCGTGCTGGTGGGGATCATGGACATGGCCGCAGCCCGCGCCCGGCGCAGGTCCTTGTGGGGCAGGTCCAGGATCTGCTGGTCGTTGGTGTAGGCGTGGATCGTGGTCATGAAGCCGTGCTTGATCCCGAAGGCCTTCAGGACCACCTTGGCCACGGGCGCCAGGCAGTTGGTGGTGCAGGAGGCATTGGAGATGATGTGATGCTTCGCCGGATCGTAGCGGCTTTCGTTCACGCCCAGGACGATGGTGATGTCCTCGTCCTTCGCCGGGGCCGAGATGACGACTTTTCGGGCCCCGGCTTCCAGGTGCTTGCCGGCGCCGGCGCGATCGGTGAAGCGGCCCGTCGACTCGACGACGATCTGGACCCCCAGGTCCTTCCAGGGCAGGGCGGCAGGGTCTTTACTGGCGAAGACCTTGATCGTCCTGCCGTTCACCACCAGGGCGTTGTCCTTGGCTTCCACCGTTCCCTTGAAGGCCCCGTGCACCGAGTCGTACTTCAGCAGGTGCGCCAGGGTCCGGGCGTCGGTGATGTCGTTCACCGCGACGATCTCGATGGCCGGATCCTGGCAGGACGCGCGGAAGAAGTTGCGGCCGATCCGACCGAAGCCATTAATGCCAACGCGCGTTGCCATACCGGACCTCCTTACCATGATCGAGGAATGAAGCCGGACCCGCTTCCGCCGCGGGGTTCCGCAGTCTCCAGAGCAGCGGCGATGCTAGAGCACGCTGGCAGAAATGTCAAAGGCTAACGGGGCATCACCCACGGCTCGTCCGGGGCGGTGAACATGCGCCCGTCCCCTCGGCGGCGCCGGCCCGCAGCCCACGGACCGGGGCCCGCCGAGTCACTCCACCCGCGCGAGGGTCAGAATGCCCACATCGGCGGCGCCGGCCCGCAACAATACCCGCGCGCAGGCGTCGGCGGTGGCGCCCGTGGTGAACACGTCGTCCACCAGCAGGAGGCGCCGGCCCGCCACCCGCGCCGGGCTGGCCACGACGAAGGCGTCGCCGACGTTCCTGCGGCGGGCCGTGACGTCGCCCTGCTGGGGTGGCGTGGCCCGCATCCGGACAAGCGCGCGCCTGAGCACCGGGATCCCGTGGCGCCGTCCCACGGCGCGCGCCAGCACCTCGGCCTGGTTGAACCCGCGCTGCCAGCGCCGCGTCCAGTGGAGCGGCACCGGCACGAGCCCATCCCAATCCGCCAGGCAGAGACGCCGGGGGGCATCCTCCGCCAGGACCCCCGCCAGGTGCCGCAACAGGGAAAGGCGCCCGCCGTGCTTCGCCAGCAGGATCGCCGCACGGGCGATCCCCTCGTCCCGGTAGCGCAAGGCCGCCCGTGCCGTGCGGAAGTGGTCCCGCGTCTCCCGGCACCGCTGGCACAGGGGGCGCTCCGCTCCGCCGGTCCCGGCGGGGCCGGGGAAGGGCCAGCCGCAGCGCGCGCAGCCCTCCGCCGGCATGCGCTCCAGGGCCCCCCAGCACCGCCCGCACAGCCCACTCACGTGATCGAGGGCCAGGGGCTGCCGGCAGACGTGGCAGGGCGTGGGAAAGACCAGATGGAGGAAGGCGGCAAGGATGTCGCGGGGACCGAGGCGATTCACCGGCCCCTCAGGGGGTGACGTTCCCGGACGGCGGCCCGCTCCCGCGGCCACTCGCCAGGCAGCGGTCCACCTCCTGGAGCAGGACGCCCACCGAGGGAAAGCGCCGGGTGCGATCCTTCAGCATGGTCCGCAGGATGATGGCGTCCAGCCAGGCCGGGGTCTGTGGATTCCGCTCGCGCGGGGACATGGGAGCGGTATGAATGTGATGGTACAGGACGTCTCCCTCGACGAAGGGCGGCCGGCCCGTCACCATATGGTAGAGGGTGCAGCCCAGGGCGTACTGATCCGACAGGGCCGAGATCTCCTCGCCCAGGATCTGCTCCGGCGCCATGTAGAAGGGGGTGCCCCGCACCGAGGTCACCTTGGTCATGGCCTCGGTGACCACCGCCGCGAGGCCGAAGTCCATGAGCTTCACCACGCCGCCCGGGGTGATCATCATGTTGGCCGGTTTGATGTCGCGATGGACGATGTTCTGGCCGTGGGCGTGGGCCAGGCCCAGGCAGGCCTGGCGGAAGATCGCCAGGGCCTGCGGCAGGGGCAGGGTCGAGACCTGGTCGAGAACCTGCTGCAGCGAGCGGCCCTCCACGTACTCCATGGCGATGTAGATCTCGTCGGCCGCCTGGCCCGCGTCGTAGATCGTCACGATGTTCGGGTGCTGGAGGGAGGCCGCGATGCGCGCCTCGCGCAGGAAGTTCTCCAGGGCCTTGGGATCCTCGCGGATGGCGTCGGGGACCACCTTATAGGCCACGGGACGCTGCAGGAGCACATCCTCCGCGTGGTACACGATCCCCATGCCTCCCCGGCCGAGCTCCTTGAGGATGCGATAGCGCGTTCGGGCGGGCGAGGCCACCACCTGCGTCGCCTCTCCGCCGGGCAGGACCTGGGTCGTCTGGGCCAGGCGGTCCCGCAGATCGGCCACCCGGGCCTGGACGTCCCGGTAAGCGAGCTGCTCCGCCATCACTTTCTCGTAGAGGGCCAGGGCCTTCGGCAAGTCTCCCTGCCGCTCGTGGATCACGGCGAGCTGGTAGGTGGGATGGACGAAGTCCGGCGCGATGGCGCGCAGAGCCGCCACCTTCTCGAACTTCTCCTTGGCCGGGCCATAGAGCTGCCGCTCCAGGAACAGGTCCCCCAGCGTGATCGTGGCCTCCAGATACCGCTCGGACTCCGGGCTCACCTGCTGGAGGAGGGCGACCGCCTCGTCCAGAGCCTGTGCCTGGATCCAGAGGCTCCCCGCCCCGAAGAAGTCGCCGGCCGCCTGCAGGGCCCTGGCCGCCTGTTCGATCGCTCCCGCCTCCTGGTAGTAACGGGCCGCCTCCTTCGGTTTCCCCAATCGCTCCAGCGCGGCTGCGGCCTGGGCGGGCTCTCCTGCGGCCGCGTGCATCTCGGCGGCCCGCTCGTCATCCCCGTGGCACCCGTACATCTCGGCCGCCTTGGCGTAGTCCCGGGCCCGCTCGTACATCTCCGCGGACCGCCACCATGCCTGCCCGGCCTCGAACTCGCGGGCGGCGTCCCGCTCGCGCCCGTCGGCCGCCAGCCGCTCGCCCTGCACGAGGTGGAGCCGGTCCTCCGCCCCCTGGGCCTGGCAGGCCGCGGCAGCGCGATCGAACTGCCGATGGCGCAAGAAGATATCCAGCCCGGTCTCCCAGTCCCCCGCCTGGCAGAAATACTCCGCCGCGTCCAACTCCAACCCGTGCTCGCGCAGGACCGCCGCCGCCTTGGCCGGCTGCTGGCTCCGGACGTAGAGCTCGGCGCAGCGGCGCGCCAGGGCCTGCCTCGCGCGGGTGGCTTCCGCGGACAGCTCGACCCCCTGGCGCACGACCAGCCGGCGCAGGGCGCGGTCGAGGAGTTCGGCCGCCTGCGCATGCTTGCCCAGCCTGGCCAGGAGCTCTCCGGCACGGTCGAAGACCTCGTGCTTGGCGTACAGCCCCGCGGCCCGCTCCAGCTCTCCGACCCGCTCGTAGGCCTCGGCGGCCTTGACCTCCTGCCCGGCCTTCTGGAACAGGCCGGCCGCCCGGGTATGATTCCCGAGCCGGAGGAACAGCTCGGCCGCCTTGGACGGCTCGCTCGCCTGCTCGTACAGTCGCGCCGCCTTGGCGGTCTGGTTCAGCCGCTCCCAGACGCTGGCCGCATCCGCGAAGGCCCGCCCGCGCTCGTATGATTCGGCGGCGCTCTCCCAGTCCTCGGCCGCCTCGAAGAACCGTCCTGCCTGCACGTGATCGCCCCGACGGGCTGCCCGCCGCGCCTCCCGGAGATTCTGGGACCGGGATGGGGCCGCGACCGCCCCTCCCGCCGCCGGCCGGAGCAACCGGGGCAGGCGCCCCAGCAGCCACAGCACCACGATCGCCCCGACCGCATACGCCGCGTACTGCAGTACCACGGGGTTGTTGGCCAGCGCCTGGATCTCGGCCAGTCGCTGCCACAGCTCATCGAGGAGGGAACGCCCTCCCCCCTCGGCCTGCGCCCACGCCCGGCGGGCGGCAACCAGGCTCCCCGCCTGGAACCAGAACCAGAGCACGACTGCCGTGCAGCGGTCACGGGTGGACGGGTGTGGGATCTCGGGAAGCAGGGGGAGGCGGGTCATCGCGTCGAGCGCAACCCCGGATGTTTGGGGATGGGGGGAGGAAGGTGACAACGTGCTGGCGCGGGATCGGGCGCGATCCCTGGGTCCGGGGGGAAGAGCCTGCCGGCCATTCGATCCGTGCACGCGGCACCCCCGAGAGCCAACACGCCGGCTGGCCGGACCCGCCACCGCGGATCGGGCGACCGGACGCGGGGGGCGTGCGAGGTCAGCTCCTGGCCTTCGCCCGCTCCTCCTCTTCCTGGCATGTGATGCAGAGCCTGGCGAAAGGCAGCGCTTCCAGGCGGCGTTCGCTGATCATCTCGCCGCACGACTCGCACAGGCCGTAGGTGTCCTGGCGGATCTTGTTCAGCGCCTCGTCCACCTGCCGGAGCATGCGGCGTTCCGCGTCCCCGATGGAGAGCAGGAACTCCTTGGTGTAGGCGCTGCTGGCCTGATCGCCGATGTCCTGGATCCCATCGGTGCTGGTCTCCAGGCTGCCGACGTTGGATCCCCGGACCTCGCTGATCAATTCTCTCCGCTTGGCCAGCAGGCGCTGCTTGAACTTCTCCAGCTTGGGTCCCTTGAGCGGCATCCTCGTTCCCTCCCGTGGCTGGGCGAGCCGGGTGGCGCCCCGCGCGAGGGCCGCCAATCCAGTCGGGTCCTCCCCCCGCGTGTTCCGCGGGGTCGTGCGGTCCGTTCGCTGGATCCTCCCCGTCCGACCCTGGAGGCCCCGCGCACGCTACAGGCTGGCGCGGAGGGAGATGGCGTTCAGCCGGGAATATAAATCCTCGCGGAAGCGATGCGGTCGCTGTGCCTCCGCGAGGTCGGTGTCCGTCACCGCGCATCCTCCCCGTGCAGGCCCGTGCAGGTCGAGGATCGCGGTTGCTCGGTCGCTTCTGCTTTTACGTTCGACGGCCCACCCGGAGAAGATCCGGAGCCACGTCCCCTGGCCGTCGGCCCCGGTCGGTCAGCCGACCAGTTGCTGCTTCGGTGCATCCGCCCAGAGACGCTCCAGATCGTAGAATTCCCGGGTTTGGTCGGCGAAAATATGAACGACGACATCATGGTAGTCAAGCAAAATCCATTGCGACTCGCCCACCCCTTCGCGATGCGACATCCGGACCTTCGCCCTCGCGAGTTGCTCCTCCACGCGCTCTGCGATGGCCCGCACCTGGCGCGCCGAGTTCGCGCTCGCGATCAGGAAGTGGTCGGTGAAGGTACACAGGCCGCGCAGGTCCAGGATGGCCAGGTAGCTGGGTTTCACCGTCGCCGCGGCATCGGCCGCCAGCTTCACGACTTCGGTCGAGTCGATGGCAGTCCCTCCGTCTTGTTGGCGCTTTGGCGCACCCTGAGGGCACCCGGC
>Ga0082335_1002334_pt1 | contig 35958 bp, 27 predicted proteins | sample Subgrocontami58m_FD_72375 | JGI IMG/M metagenome (GOLD analysis project Ga0082335, IMG submission 72375) | Subsurface groundwater microbial communities from S. Glens Falls, New York, USA - GMW37 contaminated, 5.8 m (SPADES assembly) (version 2) ... | reverse complement strand
AGGGAATCTTCGCAAGCTACGATTCCCTATCAGCTCAGCAATCGCATACTAATTTACCAACGAGTAATAACTGAGTATTAACTAACCACCAACTGAGACCTGGGAGATTTGAACTCCCGCCGCACCCAGACAAGCAGTGCTCTCACTGTCCCCAAGGGTGAATCCTACCAAGCTAGACTAAGGCCCCATATCAGCCCCAAAACGGCCCCTATTCTATCCAGAATGTCCAGATGTGGCTTTTAAAGCCTTCGCTCGATGCGAATGGTTTGCCGAACACTTTCGGCATTAGCTTCGTTTTGTGGTCACAAAGGTGTTACAAAGTTTAAGCGCACGGAAAACATTTCGTTTTCAACAAAAAGAAGAAGCCAAGTAATTTCTTGCTTCTTGTAATCGTGATATTTGTTCGTCAGAATAAACTCCTGGAAATAAGAGGTTAGTCTTGTCTTTAGGATAAGGCCTGACACACAGCTTTACAGTTGGATAAAGTAGTACGGCGGTGGGTCTTTCCGCATTTCTGTCCTCAGCAAATATAAATTTCTCAGCGTTAAGTAGTTCCAAACCATATGCAGAACCGATAATACTTGATTTTCTTCTGATCAATGTCCTTTCAAGACACCACTGGTCATAGGCTCTTCTTCTTGGCGCATATACACAGCTGTCTAGTTCTAAACTTAATTTGAATCTTTTTTTATTGTGCGAGAAAATAATTGGTGTACGGGTATGCTGGTGCTCAACCAACTCTTTGGCAACTTGCCTTGTATCATGTTTTGCCAGAGGCATATCTTGTAATAACTCCTCCAGATCTATATTAAACCAACCTTCAGTAGCGCTCATTTTTAAGTTCACGTTGGAACTGATTAACCCACGCTGCTTGTCGAGTTCACGAGCAAACAGAGTTTCCAGTTGATCGCTACCGGGAAGCGTTATGTGTAACACATAAATGCCATTTTTTCCTCCAATTCTTGAAATGCAAACACCTGAACCAGGACTCATTCTCAAATACAGTTCAGACGGCCAGCCAATTGTGAATGTGGCAGGAGAATAATAACTTCCTCTTTGAAATGCTAGTTCTATTTTTTTAAAGGAATCATTGATATCTGAAGGATATGCTAAATCACCCGTCCTTCGCAAGAAATGTTCCACTTCGCTTAGATTTGAGAGAATGACTCCATGCCTAAACTCATCACAATTTACATCAGCAACCGAAGACAATGTAGTAATACTAGTACGTGTTATTTTGGTTTGTTCTGAAAGAGGCAATATCTGTTGATGCATCATGTTATGAATAAGAGTATAGACCTTAATAACGATTATGTTACACAACTATTTGAAACATTGCGTAGAGCCGATCTTGTCAGTAAACGGGATTCATTATTTTTTAGCCGACAACTATTTAAACCTGAATTGTTTACTTAGTTCCATGACAACCGAATCAGTATCTATTTCCGCAGAACGATATGATATCTTAGTGAAAAAGGAAGCAATTGCTGATGATTTAGTTCTGCAGATGGAGTCAAGTCTTCGTGACTTGGAAGCAGGTCGTGTTCGCAGAGTTCGTTAAACAGTGTCTCCAAATAGTTTTACCATGTCGGCTGTCTTTAGGACGTGTATTTTGTCTTGTCGCTCAAAATGTTTGTCTTGACTCCAAATGAGTGCTGAGACTGCAAACGCTCCTGCTAAGATGGTGACGTCTTCATCATCTATTGCACCCATAATGTCGAATGCATTATCTATATGTCTTGAAACTGCTTCATTAGGTATGAGCGCGATTTTTGCAAAGAGTTCGCTTTTGAGTAGCACATACTCGTCTCTTGATAATCCTGATTTTTGTATGAGTTCTTCTTCATACTTGTGAAGGCTTACGAGAGATTGTGCAGGAAAATAAAACTCTGCATCTGCAGATAAAAGAAGTTTTCGGCTTGTTGAGTTGGCAAGAAGTGCTGCAATGATTACATTCACATCAGCAACAATTTTCATGCCCGAAAAGCCTTCACTGAATCCTTTTTTATTTTGCGACTTATTTCCTCTACGTCTTTTTCAGTTAGTTTGCTCTTTTTAGCTATTCTCTCAACTACCTCTAAGGCTTCAATACGATCAATAATCGCGCGTCTCGCAACATCGCTCCAACGAATATCTGTGTGCTTGCGCATCAAGTCATGCACATCATCAGGCACTGCTAATGTTATGTTTCCCATAGTATCACCTTAGTTGTGAATAATGTGTTTTCACATATTTAAATCTGTTGGTCGTAAGTGTGGTGTTGTCCAAATGCTACTTTTTGGGCGAAAGGTATTTATGCGTGAGCTTCTTTCTGATGTGTATGTCCGTGCATAAAGGTTGGTGTTGTGCAAGTCTAGCATCTGGACATCACAACGCCTGTAACCCGAATGTGACCACGAAGCTCAAAGCCACCGACGATAAACAAGTGGACATTCTTGGATAAGAAAACAGCCCCAAAACGGCCCCGATTGTGATGTTTTTTCCAGTCTTGTCTTATAAAGGTTTTGCGCGTGTGTGGACAAACGGCGGACAATCAATAAAAAGCATGGAAGCAGAGGATGCTATCATGGAAACCGCATGGAAGCAGCTTAAAAAAGAATTTTGCACGATTGAGGAAGCACAGTTCATTAAATCAATTATTTGTGTAGTTAAGCCTTCGCAAAGTTTGCTTCCATCTGACTCTTACTTTTGAGTGACGTTCCAGATTCTCTTTGCCCACCTGTCCATTCGTTGCTCTTGTACCCCACGCATAATCAATGATCACAACAGAAAGTCCATCCTTCACTTGCCCATTCCCATAATACATTTCACGAACCTCAATTCTATAAACATCTTCATCGGGGTTGAATCGTTCCAAATGTGGTTGATCATTAATTTTCAGCACTCTTTCTGCGGTAGCAATTGCATCCTCAAGATGGTCGAACTCGTGGGCGTTTTCTTCGGGTAAATTGCCATCGCCCTGGCCAAGAAAACGACCTGGCAATGTTTTTCCTAAACGCATATGGTGATAACTGACTTGCAAAGGAGTGCTTGTTTTACACTCCAAAAATAAGCCGTATGCTTTTGTTTCGCGGTCCATAACACAAAAGTTGTGTACCGCAGAATATAAACCTTAGCACATCAAAATTCTGAGTTTTAATCAGAAAGTTCTCGTATTAGTTCTTCAGTCGTCCAAACCCTCACTTTTTTCTGTCTTTGAAAGTGCTTATCATTGCTCCAGATGCCTTCGTTGTGGGTTGATAGTGCCAGTGCGAGGAATATTGCATCTTCTGGATGTATTGGTTCCATGATTTTCTTTGCCTCTTCAAGATGCGTTATTTCTGATATTGGAATTATGGTGACTTGTGTAATGAGTTCGGCAAGTAATACTTCTACTTCAGTTCGCGATAAACCTGACTTGTTGCAAATTTCTTCTTGGTTGTCTTTCACTTCTTCCAGCCCATGTTCTGGCACGAGATATTCCATATCAGGATGACTTAGTAACTCTCGTGTCACACCTTTGCGAATAAGCGCTGCAATGAGAATGTTCGTGTCAAGAACAAGTTTCATGCATAATACCTTTTGTGAAGTCCTACTTTTATTTTATTGCCAATAGTTTCTGCGTCTTTCTCTGTGAGCTTGCTTTTTGCAACTATTTTTTCCATCATCTCAAGCTTTTTGGCATGTTCCCACAATGCTCTGCGTGCTATTTCACTCCACTTGATTTCCGTGTGTTGATGCATTACGTTATGCAGTTCTGCAGGCAGTGCTAAAGTCATGTTTACCATACGATTCACCTCAATAAGTAAAGTAAGTAATACTACTTAATAAAGCTTTTGGCGAGAAAACTGAATTTTCCATTTTTTCAGTTTATGGGAATAAGGTATAAATAGAAGTGTGCCTTTTTGCTTGTTGTGCCCGTGAATAAAAGGTTGGTTTCCGCAAGTGTAGCATTTGGAAACTGTTATGCACTATCATGGAAAGGTTATGACAAACAGTGTTTTGTCGTCGAGCAAAATTTGGAAAATTCAGTGTAAGAAAAAGGCCCCATTTCAGCCCCGATTGTGATGTTTTTTCCAGTCTTGTCTTATAAACGTGACGCTATTTTTTAACTTACTTATTTTTCCAGAACTTACTAAGCTTAGAAAGGAGTTTCACATGAGGGACAAACTGTATATTCGTACTGCCTAATTTCACTTCGTCTTCAAAATAAGAAGAACTGATGAACCCGACAGGAGGGCGGTATTTCTCTAAGAAGCTCTGAAATGACCTAGTAAGATTCTTTGCAGATAGAGTAGATTTTACTTCTATGGGAACCGTTTTTTGGTCTTTCTCCAGTACAAAATCTACTTCTGCTTTAGATTTGGTTCTCCAGTATTTAGGGCTGAAATTATGTTTTACTAGTTCTGAAAAGATGAAGTTTTCATACATTACGCCAATATCTGCTCTTTCGTGTGAAAAATTGTCTATTATGGTGTTTCTAAAACCCAAATCAAAAAAATAAACTTTGGGATTTTTGCCAAGCTCTGTTCTTTTATTGCTTTGAAAAGGAGATATTAATGAACAACTAAAGGTTTTTTCCAGAATATTAAGATAACTTTTGACATCAGAATACGAAAACTCACTGAGAGATGATAATTCAGTATAATTAACCAAATTTCCAATCTGCAATGAGAGTGCCTTGATTAATTTAAGCAACCGAAAATCTTCTTTTAGACCAAGAACCTCTTTGATTTCTCTTAAGAAGTATGTGTTCATAATATTTCTTACAGAAATGCCATACTAATCTTATGCTTTTTTGTGTCTGAACGCTTTGAGAGCCTCATATTTCAAGTCTTTCATAATAATAGGCACTGCATTGAATATAATTTCAAGCCCGCCTTGTATGTATGGTTTTAGCACTGGTATTCTTTCACCTCTTATGTTTAATGTTGTCATGACATACCACAAGTCTGCTGGTGCTGCAATAATCACGCGATTATATGCAGATGGAATTTCTGGAAAGACAGGATCAGAATACACAACAAGTGCTTGTTGATTGAGCGTGCATACGACGCGTTGTCCATAATTCACGGCATCAGTTGCTGTTTGACAGAGCTCTTGATATGCTTCAAGTGGCATTAACTGCAAACAAAGCTTGTCTGCTATTGCTGTATCTGAAGAGTATTCATAATGTATTGCTTTGAGTTTTTTTCTTGAATTATATGAAAGTCCAGCAAGGAGTTCTTCTGCGTGTTTTTTTGCTTTTAACCAGTGTGTAAGATCTTCTCCTCCAACTTTGATTGTTGTGGCTAGCAAATTCATTGCTGGCATTTCTTGATCAAGCATTACTACAAGAGGAGTTGAAGGTTTTTCAGGAATTGGTGGTGTGCCTTTTGTTTGCCAAAATGTTTTATCATGTTTCCACAGATAAAGAATATTTTTCATAACATCTTCAAGGTGTGGGCCAGTAATGCATACTAGAATTTTATGCACTGATTGTGGTGGCAGTGGCGGTGGTTGGTAGCCTTTGGCTATTGCAGAGTCATATGGTCGTTCAAGCATGTATTCTGCTTTTGCTACAACATAACCAAGAGGCCCTAATTGTTGTAACTCTTTATTGTGGCTTTTTTCAGAATACCACGGAAAAAGTCTTTTAGTTGCACGCACTGCCAAGGCTTTTGTTGAGTCAGTAAGTATGCAATCATCATATTGTCTTGCTGCATCTTGCACTTTAAAATAATCCCGCAAACTCCCCATGTTGGCATGGATTTACTACCTGCTTAAAAATGTTGCACTCAATAAGTGACTAAACTCTACTATCATCATATAAGTCTAGTCATTATGTGGTGGCAACTGACGCAATGCTTAAAAAAGCCAGCAGTGTAATAGTTTTGGGGAGTGCGGGCATGGATAAACAAAGTTTTGAGATATTGCTGACAAAAGTTGGGCTCAGTAGTGCAAGCGAATGTAAGTATTATTTGCAACTTCCAGCGCAGAGGAAAGAATGGCTGAATTAATTGCAATACTTAGTGATGTTCACGCATATGCTGAACCTCTTGCCAGAGCACTTGAAGAAATACAAAAAGAGTGTATCTCTCAGATTTATTTTTTGGGCGACATAACTCAAGGCGGAGGACAGGAAAGTGAATGTGTTAAATTGTTGCAAAATCATAGAGTTAATAGTGTGGCGGGAAATCATTGTCGCCAGTCTAAAAACTGGAATACTGAAAATGCTGAAGTAAAGAAGTATTTAAAAAATCTTGAGATGGTAATAAACGTTGGTGATTTGTGTTTTTCTCATGAAAATCCTTTGAAAGAATGTAAAACACGTTATGGTAGAGAGCCATTTGCTAAAGATGGTGGAATTCGTGATGAGAACCAAGCAAAGTATGTTTTTGAAAAAGCGCTTAGTGAATTTCCTGCAACGCGATTATTTTTTGTGGGTCACACTCACGAGCCTGTAGTCTGGCAGTTTTGTCTTGGTGATGTTAAAAAATTGCAGGCAGACAAGGAAGTTCAGTTGATTGATAGAAATAAGTATATTGTGAATCCTGGTGCTATTGCAGGACCTCATGTGCCTGTTGCAAAGCGTGGCGAGCATCGCACATGGAATGCGTCATTTGTGTTTTATGATAGTGCTCATGACAAATTGTTGTTTAGAAGTGTGCCTGCACAAAGTAGTGGAAAAGCGTAGGTTGTATTGCTTTTAGTAGTTCTATTTCTTCTTGCCACGTGAGTGGTGTTTGTTCAGTGAGTTTTTTCTGGATTGTGTTTCTTGTTTGTTTGTCAGGTATTCTGTTAGTATTTTCTTGGCTTTTGAGTTGGTTCATGAATGACTCAGTGAATCCTGCATTGTTTCTTAGTGCGTCTAGTGCTGTCATTACTCCTGCGTTTCCTGAATTGCCAAAAAATGAATCAAAAATAAGTAATGGTCCTCTGGAGAGTAATTGGTTGATTAGTGTGGTGATTACTTTGTTTTTGAATTCTTCATACTGTTTTGTCTTACCTTCAAGTCTTAGGTCATTGTCTTGTGTTATGAGTTCTGCGTCTGCTTGTTTCATTACTTGTTCTATGTCTTGGTTGAGTTTTTGTTTTAGTTGAGTAAGTGCTTTTTCTTGCGTTTCTGGTGTTTTTGCTTGTTGTGTTGTTTCTGTATTTGTGTTTGTTTTTTGTTGTAGTATTTGTTGTTGTGCTTGTTCATATGCTGTGGCAAGTGCTCCTAATTTTTCACTTGCTTGCTTGAAGTTTTGTGCGTCTATGAAGTATGTTTTTATGTTGGCTTTTCCTTTGGCGCGTTGTACAATGTTTTTTGGTATTTCTTGTCCTTTTAGTTCTGTTAATTGTTGTATTTCTTCAAGTGAAAAATCAAGTTGTGGTGCTTCAATGCTTGCTATTGCTATGCGTTGTGTGTCTGCGCCAAACAGTGACTGCAACAATCCTGCTGAGTCTGTTCTGCTCAGAGCAACATCTGCACTTATTCCCTGAATGACTGCTGTTCTTGTTTGCACTCCTTTTACGTTTTGTGTTTGCTGCACTAATGTTTTGTCTGCAAATACTTGACCAAATCCTACACCATGTATTAACCACGAAAAGCTTAGTTTGTTGCCCAGTCCTTGAGTGACTGCCTGGTCTTTAAGGCTTATTTGCGCTTTGTCTAGAGTGAGTTGTTTCCTGCCTATCGCAATGTCATGGAAAAGTGTTGTGCTTGTTCCGTGTACATCAGCCACATTGCCTTGTGCGTCTAAATCAAATTCTAAAAACAGTTTTTCAACTTGTCCATCAGATTTTTTGTTAAAGGTAAACGTTACCTGAACTGTGTGGCGCTTGCCTGTTGTTACTTCTTCAACTTTTCCAATGCCAACTTCACTGCCTTTTTCTCCTTGCGCGTCCTTTGCGTACAAAGTAAATGCTCCTTTCACATCAAGACGTGCTGCACTGTTGAATGCTCCATTTTCGAATAATAGTTTGACTGTTGATAATCACACTGCCAAACCTGACTTCATTTGTTGCAAAAGCATTTCTCTGAACAAAGTTTATAAACTTACACTACATAGTCCTGTCATGGGGAGTGAGTCAGGTGCGCACATAAGGAATTTCTGCAGGTACCACCCTGATAATTTGACTGAATTAATGAATAGTAAGGAACTTGAAGCATTTGTTGAAGAATATTCTCGCAGGATTTCTATTTCGGAAGATATAAAACCTGGCGAAAGAGAGGCATTTTGTTCTGCTTCTGGTTTGCTAGTATCTGCATTAAAACAAGGTATTGAATCAGCTCGAACCTATTTAATCTCGCGAAAAGTGCAACCGCAGTGTCTTGGTAGATCATGCAAGCTCTCTTATAGGGAAAAAAAAGCAAGTTCAAGAACTATCGAAAAAAAGGTAGGCGAATTGCTAACCAACGTTGAGATAGGAAAGGGGTTTCTGCCTTTTTTGCCGGTATTTATGGGAACGTTTGACGTAAAATACTTATGGTACCCGGGCAGAGAGTTGCCTGATGATATGTATGGTTTGTCTGAGCTAACATGATTATGGCATCCTGGCAGGAAGTTGCTATAGCGGAGTAATGTTAACTATTATCCCTTTTTCAACACGAACTCGGACTGTGTCACGTCCAATTCTTTTTTCATATTCATCGCTTAAACTTCCAAATTCGTTCTGTCTTTGTCGTTTGATATCTGGTTTTTCAAGTGTTTTTATTACTTTTTTCAGTACTCCTAATTCGAGTGAGTGAACTTCTTTTTGTGGGATTTTAGCAAATTCAGCGCGGTATGCTCGTAATTGTGCTTCTGCAGTTGTTGCACTTGAACTTGGTATGCTGTTTAATGAAGGGATTGTAATTTCCTTAAACAGAGTAACCTGGTTGCGTTCCTTATCTGAATCAATGAGGACTCCAAAGGCATGTCTTCTCAGCAAGTGGTTGTCAAGAAGTCCGCGTTCTAACTTGAAGTTCTGTCCGTTTATGGTGAACTGAAAAAATGTCGCGCCGGTCTGTATCTGTTCAATCACATCTTGGTCAACCTTAAATATTTCCTGATATTTCTTTATTTCCTCTGGTTTACCAAAAAGTAAGGCACTAATCGCATCCACTACGATTGCCTCGGCATGTTTAGCAGACATTCCTCTTGTAATTAGTTCAGTGTAGAGTCCGTCAAATACTGCGTGTGTGTCGCGCAGAATTGCACTTTTGTGCTTGGCAATGATTCTTTCTAGAACTAGGCTTTTTGCCCGTTTAGGTGAAAGTTCGTATGTGCTTGTGATTTCATTCCAAAGAGCATCTAAGTTTTCTGTGCTACTCAGTATTCTGTTATTGAATTTCTCGAATATTTTGTTGAACTTGGCAACATCTGCTCGCACTGCCGTTCGTAATTCTGTTAAGCTTTTGACAAGCAATTCTAAGCTTCCTTTTATTGTTACGTCGTGGACTTCACTTGCGCGTTGTTTCACTGCAGTAATTGCTTCTTCAATTTGCGTGAGTAGTTCCTCGTGATACAAAACGCGCGTTCCCAGTTCTGCTTCTGCAGTTTCTTTTTGCACCATATTCTGCCATGTATGAACACTGTTAAATAAATATTCTTGCGCGTTAAGCAAGGCTGTGGCTAACAATTCTTTTCCCGCGTTCTGGTCGGGAAGAGTAATCGCGGCATTTCTTAATTCTCGTGCCGTGTCAACATCTGCTAACAGCGTTGTGAATATCTTCCTGAAAACCACACAGTCACTGCATCCGTCTTTTTGGTCAAGTGCTGCGAGTTTGGTTGCTGTTTTGGAGATTTCTTCCAGGATTTGTGCTCTCTCTGCGGATTTTGTCTTCTCTTCTTCTGCGTTCTTTATCTTCTCATCAATCGCCTTTTTCACATTAAGATCAAACACTTCGTTATTTTGTAGTGTTGGTTGTACTGCTTTTAGTAGTTGTATTTTTTCTTCATGCGTGAGCATTTCTTTGGCAGTATTTTGTGTAGGATTAAGTTTGCGTCTAATGTTTATTTGCGTGTTTTCTGGCAAACGATTGAGTGTTTCTTCGTTCTTGAGTAGCTCCATAAATGAGTTGCTAAATCCTGCGTTTTTTGCAGTGAGCGAGTCAAGCGCTGTCACAATTCCTGCATTGCCTGATTTTCCTATGAGCGTGTCAATGAAGGCGAGGGGTCCTCTGTTGAGTAGTTTTGTGATAAGCAGGTTTACGAGTTTTTCTTTGACTTGAGCGTATTGTGCTTGTTGACTGCGTGAAAATAAGTTTACGATTTTTTCTCAGGACGTTCCCAGACAGTAGTTCCTGATTTTTCAATGCGACGAATTCTATGAAGTGGGATGCTAGCACCACCTGTTTTTGCAGTCATAAAAGTTTCTTGTTCAAGAACAATAGTCTCAAGACCTACTTGAGCGAGTGAGTCTGCACTTCTATCTTGGTAGTAAACAGTGTAATCTTCACATCTTTCGCCATGTGTATAGAGGATTTTGCTAATATACTTTCGTTCTGTGATCATACTATTTCCATAATTTATAGCTTGTTAAAAAGATTACGCTCTGTAACTGCCCGAAAGAAGGGAAAGTTTATAAGATTCAAGTGTCTTATTTGAGTGACAACAGGGGGAGTGTAGATGTTAAAAAACTGTATTGATATTGGGTTGAAAGTATTGGAATTATCGCGAGCTATTCCTGAGAACTACAGTCTTGGTCTGCTTCGCGTATGCGGACATGCTGTAACAAGAGGTTTAGCAAGTCTTTCTGAAGCAAATTGGCAAAAAGCGATTGATATTTATGTTGACTTGCTTGAAGATCGTGCTGTGACAAAAGCAGTAACCGGACTTGCCGCAGATGTAGAAACTCCCTTGCTACTGTATTCACTCTTTTTTGATTGCAAAAATGTCTCTGTCAAGGAATATCTTGAAGAAAAAGGCAGACGTTTTGCAAGAGTATATAAAACTGACTTACTTGACCAAAAAATTGTATTTTATCTAAGTGAGAGAGGTTTGCCTTTGATTGGAAAGATTGTACGGGCACAGGAATTTCACGAAGAAGATAGAGAAGGAACTGCCTACATTGTTCAATGGAAAAAGAATTTTTTTGACGCGCCTGATTGCATTTTTGATCTGCCTCAGATTTATGCGAGTGAAGATTATGTTAAACAATTACTGAACAAAGACATGTAATCGCACATCTTTTCCCTCAAATTTGCCTTTCACATTAAAGTGTTTCTGAATTTTTCCCGCAAAGTTTCCAACATCAGGTCCTGGTCCAATCAAGTGTTCTTCAGGACCATGATACCACATGTCTGGAGCCAACATCTCAAGTGCAAACGTGAATGCTTCAACTTCTTTTTCAGTAATGATAATAGGTTGCGTGATTTCTTTTTCTTTTTTAGCGCGCCCAAATATGTTTCTCAAAAATGCAGTTGGAGTGTTTTTTTTGTTACGCCAGTATTTTGTTGCTTCCTGTTGTTTTTTGTCAGGAATTTTTTCAAGATTTTTTTGAGAGACTGAAATTATTCCTCTGATCGCATCAACCGCTTCCTCAATAAAAACCCTATTCTTTTTGTAATAGGCATTCAAAACTTCTTCGCTCACATCTTCAGAGCGTAATTTAAGCAGACTTTTACTTATAGTAGCCATCTCTGCTTGAGGAAATGAAAAACCTTGTATGCCTGTTCCGACAGCGTTCAGAAGAACTTCTGCTTCATCTTGAGGGATTGCCGCTTCTCCAGCGAGGTATGATTGAATTGTTTCTAGGGCTTGTTCTAAGAGTGATTGAATGTCTGCTAAGTTGCGTTCCATTTTAGCATAACGAATTGCTCTTTCACCCTGTCCTGCTTCTTCAATAAGCTCAATAAATCCTGCAACATCTGCTAAGACTGAAAGAGCAATTGGTATTAGTTCTACCTGTAACTTTGCACGTTCTTTCAACGTGTTTTGAATCTGCTCTGAATTTGGTGTTTTACTGGTTGCGGCATCAATTGATTTTTTCTTACTGATTTCTCTTTTATAGGATTGTGCGTACATTGAAATTGCATATAGTGCGTCTTGTGCTACAGTACTTTTGGGCAGTAGACCAACAAGTTTGTTAAATCCCGTTCCTGAATCATCAACAAGAATACCCTGAACTTTATCAGGAATCTGCTTTGCAGTTAGTACTATAACACCTGCAATATATCTTTGCCTTTCTGGATGATTGAGAAGTTCCTCTGTAGAACCAACTCCAAGAAGTGATGAAACAAACTCAGTGTGGCTTTGTAACTGTCCTTGTTTTATAGGAAGCGGTATAACTTTTTGTTCTTTTGTATCATATACTACACTGATGACTATTTGTTCAGAATCAATCTGGCCAGTACCAATTTTAAAACCAGCTTTTTGAAGTACTGTGTCATCAAGTATGCCAAAAAATGATAGTTCAGGAATGCTTTTCTCTTTATTATCAAGTGCTCTGACAAGTCGTTCTGCATGAAGAACATAAGGACGCATAGCAGTCTCAAACTTAAGACCTGCGTCTACAAAAAAGGAGTTAGCACTGCTTGTTATGCCAAGAGCTTGGAGTGAATGTCCACCTCTTAATACTGTCTGTCCGTGCTCTGCATCACGATTTTGTGCGGCTCTAAGATCACTTTCTGTCTTAAAATAGGCAACACTAGATAGAATCTCTGAATACAGTTTCTGAAGAATCTGCTGAATCGCTACCAAGTTTTTTATTTCCCTTGAGGAACGCTCAGCAGGTGCACGTGCAAGAAGTTCAGTAACACGTGCATTATACCTCTCAAAAAGTGAAATAAGTGGAATAGTAGATTCTTCCAGAGCACGTACAGAATTCGCAGCCACAACACGGAAAACTTTCATAGTCTTTAGGTGCTCAAAGAGTATGTTTTCAACACCCCGAAGTTCTTCTTCAGTTACAAACTGTGGTGGATTAAGTAAAATATCAAGTAATGGAATAGCTGACTGATCAGGCAAACTTGAATATAAATTCAATCCCTCCCAACGATAATAACGCGCATAAGAATTAGCATTAAATCCTGGCTCTTTTTCATGATTTTTAATAAATGTTTTAAAATCTTCATAAATAGGTGATTCAAAAGAAGCGTCAACTCTTCCTGAAAAGGAGGACGTCCAGCTTATTAAATATTGATTTACATTCTTCCAAAGTTCACGAGCGCGATATGATTCATCACCATTTGCCCCTAAATAAGCAAGTTCTGCAATATTTTTTTCTGCAGTATAACGATCTTCAAATTGTTTGAGTGCAAATTCTTGGCGTTTCTTTTCCACACCAATCGCGTGCTGTAAACGCTCTTGTTTAGACTGTTTTTCCCCTAATTTTAAAAGCACCAGTGTTGCCAGCACGCCAGCACCGGAAATTCCGAAAAAAATACTTGCTGCGCCCAACTGTCTTTCTGCTGCAAATGGATCATCATTATTTAATAATACTAGAGAGATGACTAAGCTCACTGTGCTTAAAATCGCGCTTAAAACTGATGCTGTTGCGGTTGTACTTGACTTGGCAGTTCCTGTTTCTCCTGCAAGTCCTGATTCAATTAGTTTTCTGCGTTCTATTTTACTTTGTTCTGGATTGTCTTGACTGTCAAATCCTTTTCCATTGCTCACTAATTTTTTGTCTTTTGTGAGAAGTTGTCCTGTGCTTAGCTTGCCTATTATTCCTGCTGATAAATGAGCATCAATTAATGCTGTTCGTTCATTGCTGTTGAGTGGTCTGCCAAACAATACTTCTGCAAGTTCTATTCTTCGCAAGTATTGACCAGCTGTTTTTCCTTCTTTGTCTATGCGTATTGAGAGTGTTTCTTTTTCCCTGTTTTCTTTTGTAAGTAGATCTAATAGTTCTTCAACAGCTCCTTTATTTTCAGCAATTCTTTTTGCCACAGAAAGTGTTTCTTTGTATGCAGCATCTTCTGAGAGGGGTGTTTTTATTGATTCTGCCTTGTCAGGGTGTGTGACTTTTTCTTCATTTGTTTTTCTTGGACTTAGTTCTTCGGGTTGTGGGTTGTTTTTGTTGATGCTTGGCACTGATAGCCAGAGTGCTTCCCAGATTATTTTTTGTTGTTTTGGGCTGAAGCCTGCTTGTTTGATTATACTCATTATTGTTTCGCGTGGTAATTCTTTGTCAGAGTGTATTATTGGCAATAATTCTGCTTCAAGGAATAATTCAATGTTTGCTTTTTCTTTTGGATCTTTTGAAGTGAGTGTTGCTAATGCATTGCGTGCTGTTTCACGCATTACAGCCATTGTTTTTGCAGCTTCTTGTCGCAGGATCTCTGCGTTCTTTATCGCCTCATTCACTGCTTCTTTTACTTGTAGATCAAAAGTGGCTGGATTGCTGAGTGCTGGCAAGACTGCTTTTAGTAGTTCTATTTCTTCTTGCCACGTGAGTGGTGTTTGTTCAGAGAGCTTTTTCTGTATTTTATTTCTGATTTCTTTGTTTGGTATTCTATCAGTGTTTTCTTGGCTTTTTAGTTGCTCCATGAATGTTGTTGTGAATCCTGCGTTGTTTCGTAGTGCGTCTAGTGCTGTCATGACTCCTGCTTTTCCTGAACTGCCGAAGAATGAGTCAAAGATTAGTAGTGGCCCTCTGGAGAGCAATTGATTAATGAGTGTGTTGATGACTTTATTTTTGAATTCATCATACTGTTCTGCTCTACCCTCAAGTCGCACGTCATTGTCTTGAGTAATAAGCTCGGCGTCTGCTTGTTTCATGACTTGGTCTATGTCCTGTGCAAGTTTTTGTTTTAGTTGAGCAAGCTTTTCTGGTGTTGCATCTTGTTGTGCTTGAGCATATTCTTGAGCTAGTGTGCCAAGTTTTTCACTTGCTTTTTTGAACTTTTGTGCGTCTATGAAGTATGTTTTTATTTTTATTTGTCCTTTAGCTCGTCGTATGATGTCTTTGGGTATTTCTTGACCTGTTAGTTCTGTTAATTGTTTGAGTTCATCTAATGAGAACTCAAGTTGTGGTGCTTCAATGCTTGCTATTGCAACACGTTGTGTGTTTGCGCCAAACAGTGACTGCAACAATCCTGCTGAGTCTGTTCTGCTCATAGCAACATCTGCACTAAGTCCCTGAATGACTGCTGTTCTTGTTTGCACTCCTTTTGCAGTTTGTATTTGCTGCACCACAGTTCTATCTGCAAACACCTGACCAAATCCCACTCCGTGTATTAACCATGAAAAGCGTAGTTTATTTCCTGTTCCTTGAGTGACTGACTGGTCTGTGAGACTTATTTGTGCTTTTTCTAGTGTGAGTTGCTTTCTTCCTATCTCAATACCATGAAACAGTGTTGTGCTTGTTCCATGCACATTAGCTACACTGCCTTGTGTGTCTAAGTCAAATTCTAAAAACAGTTTTTCAACTCGTCCATCAGGTTTTTTTGTGAATGTGAATTCTACTTGCACAGTGTGACGGTTCCCTGTTGTTACTTCTTCAACACTTCCTGTGCCCAATTCGCTACCTTTTTCTCCTTGTTTGTTTTTTTCGTAGAGAGAGAATGCGCCTTTTACATCAAGACGTGTTGCGCTATTGAATTGGCCATTAGTAAACAATAGTTTTACTTCGTCTATGCTTCCTTGCTCTCCTTCAATAATAACATTTTCTAGCGAGACCCTTGTTGTTCCTGTGCGTGCGTTCTCTATTTCTGCTTGTTTTGGTTGTCCATTGTTATCAAATAGGATTTGTATTGAATTTGATTTAGCAGCTGTTACTTTTATTCCGGTTCCAACACTTATTTCCGGGCTTGTTCCAGTGTTTATGGCTATTCGCGCTATTTTTCCATTTCTAAACTGCACTCCAACAATTCTTGCTTGAGTTCCAGCTTCTGCGCGCAATCCGCTTTCTTTTCCTTCAATAGCACCTTGTGATTCAATATCTGTGACAAGAATATCACTTACGCCTTTGTCTCCTGCTAGAACTTGCAGTGCTCCAATGTTTGCTTGTGCTGTGCTCAGCTCATTACCAAGCATAAGTTTTCCTTGCACAGTCATATGTCCAGTGCTTACAAGAGCAAGTTTTTTGTTTGTGAAGTCAATAGATAAATCATTTATGAGAGGTTTTTCCATAATGTATGCTGTTTGGGCTTTTGTTTGAATTGTTAATTCTTGTTTTATATCTGCTTTTTCTGCGCGGACACTGAGTAGTTCTCCATTGTTAAATTCTGCATGTAAGTTTTGAACTACTGATTTTTTTGCTGTGAGACTGCTGAGTCCGTCTTGGACTGAAAATGAGCCTTGTATGTCTGCGTTTTCTGCAGCAATGCTTTGCAGTCTTTTTCCTTTGGGTGTTTGAACAAGCTTGATGTCAAGACCTTTAATCTGTGCATTTTCAAGTCCTACTTTTTCTTCAATTGTTGCTTTGTCAGCATTTACTTGTTGCGCAATAATATTTTCAAGTCCTTGGTCTCCAAATGTGAGCTCAAGGTTTGTAAGCTCAAGATTTTCTGAAACAAAACCATTGCCGGCAACGCGTGTTGTGCCTGAGACTCTTCCTGTGGCAGAAAGCCATACAAGCCTGTTCTCTTGTTCTACTCCTTGTTGTGCAAAGCGTAATTCCAGATTGTTTAGTCGTGAAAGCCCTTTGTTGTGCAATGCTGTGCTATCAACATTTAACTCTTCTACATTTACATTGCGAAGTGTTACAGTACTGACTTTTCCATTGACTAATATTGCGTGTACGTGCTGTGTTGAGGTAATTCTGCCTTTTACAAGGTCTTTGTTGATAGCAAGCTCTCCTTTGATTCCCTCGCCGATAATATCTACTGTTGCTACACTTCCATCTGGATTAAGAGTGACTATTGCTTGGTCTATGTTAAGATTGCTTCCTCCAAATAATGTTCTGATGGTTTCAAGCACTGATTCTGGAACTTGATTTTGTGCAGCAATATTCTTATCTTTGTTTCCTAAACTAAATCGTGCGTTTCCTTGAACTATTATTTTTTTGATATTTACTTGCACTGGTTTTTTCGGGTTGTTTGTATCTGTGAATTTGACATCATTGAGTTCTGCGTCACGTATGTTTTCAACAATCACTTCACCTGTTGTTGCAGCGATGATCATGTCTGCTGGTTTTGTAACGCGCATGCTTCCTATCTCAAGTGTTGTGGCTTTTTCAAGTTTGATTTTTGTTGTTTTTAGTGTGGTGATATCAAGCTGTGTGACTGTGAGCTTTCCTTCAGGGCTGATTTGAACTTCTGCACGCACTTTTCCGTCAGGGCTTTTTACTGGCGAGTTTTCAAAAACCTGAGATATAACTGCACCAATATCTCCTGTGAGTTTTGCATCTATTTTTCTGGTCTTGTCTTTTAATTGTTCATATGCAACACTGATTTCAAAAGGCTGTGAGTTTCCTGATCTGTCTGTGCTTGTTCCAGCAAGTGTTGTTGTAGTTTTGCCTTCAGAACTGGTGTGTGTTACAATTGCGTTATACTTTCTGCCTTGGATTTCAGAATCAATAAGTGTAGTGACTTGGAGTCCGTCTGGTTCTTGTGTTTTTTCTTTATTTTTCTCTTCTTCATTAATTATGGCTCTTGCGCTTAACAAAGGCTCTTGTTCTGTTCCTAATTCAAGCGTTAGCTGTGCTTGGCCTGTTATCTCGCCTTGTGGTGTGCTTATGCTGAATAATTCGTGCTCTTCTTTGGTTTCTTGAATGACTTTTAGAGCTGTGTTTGCGAGCTTTTTGTCATATGCTGTTCCTCTTGCTGTGGCTGTTAGCTCTGTTTTTGATGCTCCTGTTTGTGTGTTTGCAGTAATACTCACTTTTGCTTCAGTTAATGATAATTCTGTGGCAAACTCTTTATTTTGCGCATTTGCTTGAGGCATGTACAGTTCTGCACCTACTTCTCCTGTTGTCAGGTCATAGCTAAATGATGTAATAGTGATTTCTACTGATTTAGTAATTTCTATGCCAAATATTTTTGTTGGTCCTGCAAGTTTGATAGTTAGTGGTGATGAAAGCACTATTTTGCCCAACACTTTTTCTCCGACAATAAGATTTTCAGTGCTGAATTTTCCTTTACTTAAGTCAATGCTGAGTGGTTCTCCATTGACATGTACTGTGATGTATCCTGTTAGTCCTGCTTTTGTATCAAGAGCAATTCCTTTTTCTGTGACGATGGCTTGTGTTGGTGAGAATGGTAGTTGAAGATTAAGTTGTGCAGCTGGAGAGCTGGCTGTTATGCGTGCTGTGTTTTTGTCAAAACTCACATCAACATATGCTCCTTTTATTGCAATTCGTTCTGTAAAACGCAGTCCAGAAAGTAGTTCTGGCAGTTCTTGAGCAATAGTATTCAATGCTGCACTGTGTATTTCTTGTGCTAATCCTGAGCTAAAGTCTTCTCTTCCTTGTTGTGTGAGCAGTTGCATGTTTAGTTTTGAGAAAAGTGCTGTGATTTTTGTTTTTAATTCTCCTGCAAATACTGCTGCTATGCGCACACTCTCTTCTTCTGTTATGCTTATGCTTTTGAGAGATTGTTGGAATTCTTGCATTTCTGGGTCAAGCATTATTTGTTCAAGCAGTGTTTCTGCAAATGCACCGGTGTTTCCTTGTAATTCTTGTGTGAATTTGCTAACAAGCGCGTCCCATGCTTTTTGTGTGAAGAACTCATTCCAGTTTTTTGTCTTGAGGGCTTCAATCGCACTCATTGTTCTTCCTATATCTCCAGTGTGTGCAAGTGTTGGAGTGTTTATGTCAAAAGTAGTTGAACTGATCCGAAGGTTTGTTGTGCTAGTGCCAGTAGCATGCTTAAGCACGCTGATAAATCCTTCTTGTGTTCCAAGGAATGATTTTGGTGTTCCAATAATGATGTTTACTGCAAGTGAAAATAACACTGTGCTTGATGCAATTGGTGTTATAATGCCTGATGCAAGGCGAGTGAGGAATGAAGGAGTAACGGTTTTAGTTTGAACTATTTGTTTTGCTTGCTGTCTTTGTGTCCACCATTGTTTTATTGCAATTGATGTGTTATAGATTGAGTAAATTATGTTTCTTGCTATTGACACTGCTGGCAGTAAACTGATTCCTAAACCAATAACAGGCATTCCTGCGCTAGCAAGTGCGTAGCCTGTACTGCTTGTGATGAATATTGTTCTTGCTAAACTGAGTATTGGAGATAATTTTTTCCCAGTATATCTTTCATAAAATTGTAGTCCTGCGCCAATTAGCATACTACTGATTGCTATTGAAGCATACAATCCTAATGCATGCAATCCAACAAGTATAAAACCACTTGCTAAGCCTGCGAGCAGTGCTTTTGTTGGTGTTAGTTGTTCAATAAATGATTGCAATTGAGTTGGCTCTTTAATCAGTGATTGCAGTAAATTTGTGTTTATGGGTGCAAATTCATTTGCGGTTGGCAATTCTGAAATAAATTGTTGTACCTTATTCAATAGTTTTCTAAGTCGCGCAGTGTTTGAAGAGTCTGCGCTATCAATGACTTCAGGCAGCACATCATTTAATCCATTGAGTGCAGTTCTGCCAAGTGTATCATAAAATTCTTGCAATTGTTCAGGTTGTAATTGTTTGCCATTGAAGAATATGTTTGCTTTTCCTCTTTCAAGGTATGCGTTCCAGCCAGTTTGCGGTTCTATAAATCGTGTTGCAAATATTTCTACAGTTTCAAATGAGTCACTTAGTAAATCAAATGCTTTTTCCAACTGTTCAAGCTGTTTACTATCAAGTGAACTGTCAAGTAATCTTTTTGCAACTGCACTTTTAGATTTAGTGAGTGTTTCTAATTTTTTGAGAATAGTACTTCTTGTTGGCTCAAGATTTTCTACATTGGCTACATCTAAGAAAGATATTCCATCAACTAACACATCACTGTTTGTTACTACAATAATAGGACTTTGTATCTGACTTAACTCAGCTTCATCAATTGGTGGCTCTGGAGTAATAGTGGGGTATTTTGTTTTTACTTCAGAGATTGTTACTTCTGATGAAAGTGCAGGAAACTGATATACTGCTTGTTGTGCTATTTTTTGTTCTTTAAACTGTTCTTCGCGAAATTTTATATAGCCTTCATCATCTGCGCCAACATCAGTTAAGGTTCCAGTTCCTTGCCAACCTGTGAGTAATGGTACTACGCTTCCATCACTTAGTATTACTACGTGTATATCATTTTGTCTGGTATACTCTGATAGTCTGCCATAGGCATAGCCTTGTTCATGAGCTTTTTGCAAAAGATTTTCTATTTTGTCTAAGAGATCACTCAATTGTTTTGCTGTTGCTGTTCTGCGCCAATTTATCAGGCTAATAATTTCTGTATTTTGAAGTTGTTGGCTATTAAGTCTGCTTAGTTCAAGGTCTAAAGACTTTTTTCCAAGAAACGAAAGAAGATCATCTTTGTTAGAAACAAATCTTTTTCTGATTTCAGAAAGCTCTTTCAATACTTTTGTTTGTTTTTCTTCAGGAACTAACTTATCTACTAAAAAGTATGAGTTTGTGTATAAGTCATTGATCGGGTTTCCTGATTCATGGAGCTGGTCTAATAAAGATGCAACATGTTCTTGTTGAGGAATAATCTCCTCTTCACTTAATTGATTAAAAGTTTCTGCTGCATACTCTAAAATATGCTCTTGAACTCGCGCAGTTGTAGGAATATTGCGAATTGCGTCAACTGTTTTTTTTGCATCAATTTTTGGGAAGTTTTTTTTGAAAAGCTTTGTGAAATAAACATCAAAAAAGATTTTTATTTGCGCGACACTTGGTTCTACGCCAGTTTTTTCTTTAAAGTTATTTATGAATGTTTGGCGTGCAAAAGAAAGATCATTGCAAAGTGCGGCATCTACTGCCGGCAGGGTTATCACTAACCACAGCATTATAACTACAATCACCCCTTTTACTCCCATTACGACGAAGAGTGAAGAACAGGTTTATTAATTATTCGGTATCTCCAGAATATCCCGTTTCTTTAAGCCCTTCTGATGTAATGCGTTGTATTTCACTCAAAAAGACTTGGCAAGATTCATCTACGCATTCTTCTAAGCTTGCTTTTTCATCCCAGATTTCAATATTATATGAAAAGTCTACTTCATCATCAAAATTTTTATTTTTTATAGCCCATTTAAGGCTGTTTTCAGTAAATTCACCTTCTTCTTCATGTGGAGTGATGTAAGCGATTATTTTCTTTTCAGGAGTGACAATTCTTTTTTGGTCTAAATAAATTCCTCCTTCAATAGAATCCACACTCAGGGGTTCTATGTACTGAACATTCACTATATAGCAACCAAATAAGCTAAATATGCTTGGTGTTTTCGCTCCTTTTTTAAGAGCCCAAACCCTTATTGGTGGAGGAATTTTTGTTGGTCTGCAAAAATACGATGTTAAAATGGCTGAGCTAAAAAAGAAATTAGTTCCAGGTAGCCATTGTTGTAACACCCACTTTTTTGGCTTAAATTTTAGCCACTGAAATCGGTGTTCTTCAATTAACTTATCAAGAGATGTTGAACCGTCGCTTACTATCATATTTGCGCGGTTTTCATTTTCCCAGAGGCACTGCTTGTAGAGGCTATGCGCGTTTTGGCTTTTTTCAATCATTACTTTAATAGGACTGTCAAGAGTTTTTTTTCTTAAATATTTTTTTTGTATTGAATCCTTCAATGGTTTTTCTATGTGCACACACCATTCTTCAACTTCTTTTTCAGCAGTCTGTACTTGAATGGTTGTATCTTGTATTTGCGGATTAAAAACTACATACTTCCACCCGCTCCCCCCGTTTGGCAGATTCATTTTATTTGTCACTTGCCGGTGTCTTATAAGGTTTTGGAAATCACTTTTGTGTTCAAAAGATTATGATAATAGTAACAGTGTTATTTTAAGTCCTCTATAATACCTACTGTTCTGCTTGATATTACAAGATCAGATATATACGGTTAGCTAATACAGTTTGTAGAATGGCATCAGGAAGAGTTTTCAAAACAAAAGATTTATAAGTAACTTATTACTTACATAAGTTAAATGATACTTACTGAAAAAAAGCTTACGATGCTTAAAAGTTTTATCTCAAATACTGATGAAAAGACAACTGCAAGTCAAATAGCAAAAAAACATGACTTAAATCAAAAATCAGTTTATTTGTTCATGGAAGAATTAGAAAAAGAAGGCATAGTCATAAGCGAAATGCAGGGAAAAAATAAACTATATGAATTAAATAAATCAAATAAAGAATTAGTGTGCCAATTCCTCTGTTCAATAGAGCACGTAAGAACAGCACATTTCTATCAGAAAAATCCTGATATCAAATTAATAATTCAAAAATTTCTTCCGCACATAAAAAGCATTGCTGCAATCTTTGGCTCTTATGCAAAAAACACACAAAAAGAAACATCTGATCTTGATATTTTTATTGCAGGAGATTATGATGAAAAAGAAATATTATCAATAAGTGAGACATTTGGAATTGAGATCAGTATAAAACACCAATCCTCATTCAAAGAAAACACATTAACAAGAGAGATCAAAAAAAATCATATACTGATAAAAAATACTGAACAATTCATAAGAGAGGCAAATCCATGGATAAATTAGAATGGTGCAAGAAACAAAAAAATGGAATAGAATTAATTGAGCCGAACCTAAATCTTTCACAAGAATACCTTGAAAAAGCAGAAAACGCCCTTCGAGCAGTAAATGCTTTGGAAGGAAATAAAGAATGGCAAATATCTTCAGCCTATTATGCAATGTATTTCTCGGTTTACGCAATTCTTATTAAAGTAGGCATAAAATGCGAAATACATGCTTGCACTATTGAGTTAATGAAGAGAACATTAAACAAATATTTCTCAAACGAAGAAATTAATTTTATGAAAAAATCACTTAGTGCAAGAATAGATGCACAATACTATACAGACAGAGAAGTCAAAGAAGAACTGAGAACAAGCATGATAGAAAACGCTTCAAAATTCCACTTAAAATGTAGAGAAATAACAATTAAGTTAAGCTCTAATGAAATACTGGCAATACGCGCTCATTGCAAAATGTGAAGCAAAAAAGTAATTGATTCTAGCAAGAAGTCTGAGTTTCGCTTATCACCTTTTTATGATTCTATTTCAGGAGTTTGTTCTCCTTTGAGTTTTGCAAGTTTTTTTGCAAAAAACATAAGTGCTTTTAGGTATTCTTTTGCTTCAACTTCTTTTGTTAGCACGTGCATTCTTTTTCCTAAGCTTAAAGGAATAAGAGTAGTATAGTTGGTTTTGATTCTTTGTGTATCATCAAGTGTTGAGTAGTATATCCATAGATCAACTGGCAGTATTGCTATTTTTTTGAATTTTTTATCTGTGTCAGGATAGAGTCCATTGTTGAGTTCTAAAACAATGCTCGCAAGTGCTTTTTTTGATTGCGAAGCAACCTCTGATTTTAAGTTATCAAACTCTTTTATTCTCTTTTCAATCTCTGTGCGATAAAATAAATGTTCAGTAAATGATGCGCGCATTTCATTGAGTAGCTCTAAAAGGTTTTTTGGCTGGCCTCTTGGACACGCGAGTTTTCTTAGGGCGCTATGCTGTTTGGGAAGTAAATGCATGTCTGGTGTGCCTGCATATTTGACAAGAATGTTTTTTTCTTTTAGTAAGTTCCATAATTCATACCATGGTTCTTGAACAGAATTTGTAGCATGTGTAAAAGTGAGATCAGGTTCATTTTGTTGTTCAAGAACACTTTGTTGAACTCCTGAAAATGCATGCGGGTTTTGGCGTAATGCAATTACTGTGCCTGTATGGCAGCTTGGAAGATATGAAGTTGTGATGATTCTTTCTGGTGCTCCAATTTTTTCAATGACATCTTTAAGTGTTTCTTTGAGATTTGCTCTATCTCTGCCAAGATCATGGTACAAGCATATGAGCACAGGCGAGGGTTTTTGCGCACCCAGTTCTAAATCATTTGATTTTGTATGGTCTGAAATAAAATAAGAGTTGTTCTGCACTATCTCTTGCAGTATTCTCAACTGCTCAGGAACATTTTGCAGTTGTGTTCTTTTTGTAAACAAATCACTTACTTTTGATATTGGCTGAGCCTGTTGCTCAAGGTGTATATATGCTTCATCTACATAGTCTCCGTATACTGAAAGTGCATCTTCATAGTCTTTAGCAAGTGTCATGGTGATAAGAATGTGAGGTAGAATATAAAGCTTGTTTTAAGTCACTTGTTCGGGACAACTAGATTTAAAAAGAGGTCTACACTAAATAGCTGTATGAATGGGGAGTGGGGGACAGATGCACAGGGTAATCTCTGGACTAGAGTTCGTGAGTTGTATCCTGGACAGGATTTGAGTCAGTCAATAAAACTAAAACAAACTTGCATGCGAACTTTGATTGATATAGTTGGCAAGCATATCATAGCGCAGAATGTGCTGCCTTATGATGAAAAATTGCTTGAAACCTGCTTGCTTCTAAAACCAATTGCTTTGCAAGAAGACTGGCAGAAAACAATTCAGGAATTGTATATGAAAGAAAATGGTATAGTGCCTTTGATTTCATCGCCTGTTGTGCTTGAATATGATCCAAGAGAGAACTTTGATGTTACCTACTGGCACAACAGCCATTGTTTGACTTTTTCTGAACTGACTTTTATTTCAATAGAAAGATTGGTTTATCTTGTTGCGCATGAACTTACGCATGCTGCAGACCATACAAGATATCCTCAGTTACGTTTTGCTATGCTAAAGCAAAAAAAAGAAACTCCTGCAAACCAAAACGATCGTTACTACTGTCTTCTTGAAGGTCATGCAATGCTTATTGCTGATGAAGTTACTGGATTGAATCTTAGTGCTAAACAAGGTGTTTGGGCTCGGCAGTATGGTCTCTATGCTGCATATGTTAAAAGATTAGGTGAAAAGACGTATGATTGTTTTGAGCATCCAGAACTTCTTGAGAATTTTTCAGGAATGAGACTTATGCCTTGGTTTCATTTTAAGCTAATATATTCTAATATTCTTGATTTTTTTGAATCCTGGAAGTCAAGGCATAAATATAGAGAGGTTTGAATCTGTAACAAACGTACAAAATACTCATAAAACTATATATGCTGTACGTTTGTGACATGCCAGCGAATGATACTTTAGAAATGTCAGAAATATCATTCGCTTAGTATGACTAGAAATAGGGGTTAGTCAAAGCCGTCTATAACTAAATCAAAAGGTGTATGATAGCAGGAGTGTCAGCAGTATGTGCTGGGAAGTATTCTTTTACTTTGTCAGTTTTCTGCTCTCTTGCTGAACTCAATGCATCATCAAAAACATCTTCTTCACTTCCGCCCAGCATTTCCTCAGCAGTTAATTGTGCTATTTTGTTTATTTTTTCTTGAGCAAAGGATTCGTCCGCCTCGGATTGCTTAACAGGCGCTATTGCCGAAGCAGGTTTGGTAGGTTGATTTTGAGTTGTTCGCGCAGCAATTTCTTTAAGGCGTGCTTGATGATCCCATTCTTCGTACAATTTTGAAAAACTGTCTAAGGAAATAATTCCTGTTCTAAACAAAACTGGGCCTAAAATAAAAAATGTAACTATAAGATAAACCCCTGAAGCAATTAATGCACCAGGAAATAAAACATAAATACTCGCAAAGAGTGTGCTTCCAATAGCATGAACTGCGAAAAATTCTCGCAAGGAAAACTCACCAGTTGCATAATTTTTGTATGTTTCACTAAAAAGAATTGGCACACCCCACATCATAATAAGAATAGAACCAAGAGCAGCACGCAATTCGCTCGTAGACATCCATTTCAACACATCACTAAAAAACTTATCAGGAACTGACTGAGCTGCTTGAGCTGATGCTGGAATACCAAAAAATGCAAACAAAAACACAGTTGAGAAAAGCAAAACACTTGCTGTCAAACCACGAGTAACAGGTATTAAAGAAGTAGTTTTTTCTCCTTGTGCAGGCGGTTCTATCGCCATTGGCAAGCCGCCTGTTTCTGTGACTTGTGCGGGCTTATCAGGTAGCGCAGATGCTTCTGTGCTTTCTGTTTCTTCCTCACTAACTCGCTGCAACACTGCGCTTGCCTCTTTATCTTCTCTGCTGACTTTAGGCATTCCTAGTATTTCTCTGGTTTGTTCTAATTCTGCTTCAATGCTTTGCTGTAATGCTTTTTCTGCATTGAAGTAATTAGTTTGCAGTTCTGCAAAACGTATGCCTTGGGCTTGCATCAAAAGACCATTAGACAGCGCTATGAAATCATAAAGCTCTGTTAATGCATTGTTTCTTGCTTGAAGTGCATTATCTGTTGCTGTTCTTGCATTGACTAAACTTTCATCTTGACTGAGTTTTCGTATTTGTTCAATAAGTCGTGGTCTGAGTGTTTGTACTGCTTGTTCTTGTAAATCAAGATTTGCAATATCTGGCGTTGGATTTGCAAGCAAACTTGCTTGTTTGGTTATGAATGCTTGAATCATGTTGCGTATAGTATGTGTTTCTATTGCATATTCTGCTTGTGTCGGTTTAACATGCAAATAGCATAACGTTTATAAGAAACAAAGTAATATATATCAATATAACAAAATGAAACCGCTAAACATAAAAAAGAAGTGGCGTTATACTGGTCCTGATAGTTTGCCTAAAGGGCTCATAACAGGTATAGATTTTGGTATTGCTTTTCCAGAACACTTTGCTGCTCCTAATTCGCCATTAGAAGGGAACACTACTCTTCATGAGAAATATAATGGAATTGTTGCAAGATTGCATGAGGAATTTTGGAATCCCGCGCTCCTTTTGCAGTATGCAGAACTTATTTTAGATTTTCATCCAGAGTACGCATTACGTGCACTTTTAACACTTGTTGAAGGTAATTCTTGGATGAATATTTATACTGGTTCAGCAAGATTGCGCACTGAAGATACTTCTTGGGAAGCAAAAGCGAATTTTATGTTAGGTAAAGCATATCTTAAAGGCAAATCATATGAGCCTGCTAAAATTGCTTTTGCGACAGCATTAAAAAAAGGAAATCTTAAAGAAAAAGAACTTGAAGAGTGTCTTTCTGAGTTAGATAAAATAGAACTAGCAATTTAGAAAAGAATACTTTTTTTACATAAAAAAGCTATTTTATGGACAGTTCAATAAATGTATACTTGGAGCAACTATTGGCACAATATCTGAATGGAATAAGTCTAAGAAAAGCTTTGTTGATGAAAGGGGATCTTTTTTGAATTGCCAAGTCAAACTATACCACTTGCCATCATCAGCCATTTCTTCAGTTGAGAACTTAGTTCCATCTCGAATATTTCTCAAATTGCCTGCCATCCAAACTGCTCGCGAAATAACACTCCCTGCGTTTTTGAATTTTGTTGCACTGCGAGATAAAGCAATAGTGCTCTGTGCACCATGAACATCATACCAACGTTGATAATCTTGAGCGTAAAAAACAATTTTAGAATTTTGTGTATTCGCTTGCCACCCAACTTGCACATCCTTGAATTTTTTTATCTTCCCATCAAATAATCTGTCACGTGTTAGGCGGGTCATTTTTGTTATTTGTGGTAATTGGAAAGGAAGAGCATTAATTGAAAGATACAAACTTGCTTTTACAAGTATATCTGAAATAAAAGTATCTTGCTCAATCTTTTTTATTTCTTCTTCTCTTGCACGCAAAGTGCGAGTAATAATATTTGTTGTTCCAAACTTTTTTTCTGCTAAATCAGATAAATCTTTCAAGTATTCAGATCTTTGTCGGTCATTAGGTGTATAGATTCCAAAAGAAACAGAGCGTGTTTTAAAAATTTCAAAAATCAAATCAATGTCAGCTTGATGTTTATTTATCAAAGATTTTTCCTGCATTGAAATAATCATAAAAGATAAGTCTTGGTATGCTGATAGAGTGTCTATAGTTAGAGTGTTATCTGTTGCAACTTCAAACATTTTTGTGAGAAAACCCTTGAAATTAACTGCTCCCGCTACTTCTAATATGTCTCTTTCAACTACTTTTCTATCTTCAAATGGGAGACTTTGAGCATATGCGTGAAGTGCCACTAAAAGATTTACTATGTCAGAATCTCGAGTTGAAAATTCTTGCAGTGCACTTCTTGCAGCTATTTTAAATAAGTCTTGTTTCGTCAAATCATGTATATACTTTTGATTCTCAGATGATAGAGGAGAAATAAGCGCGACATACTTTTCATGTAATTCTTTCACTTTATCGCTTTTTCCAATTTTTCCTTTAATAAGAGGATCTTCAATAAGGCCGAGAACTAAAGTGACTGTTAAAGGACATATTTTACAAATATTATTCATATCTTTCTCTATGTTTTCTCCAAGTTCTTGTCTAAAAGTTTGAGGGAGGTCTTGCAATGATTTATCAGCTGGTGATCGCTCGGACAAATCATCACCATGTTTTTCTATGGCTCTTGCATGATTTTTGAAGTTAATCTTTTCTTCAGGAGATACACGCAGAGCATCAATACTTTTATCAGCAATAGATATTCCTTCTTCAAGTACGGGAGACTTATCGATTATCTGGTTGTTTTGATCAAGTGAAGAAAGGACATCACCAAAAACATCTGTTTCACTTCTTTCTTCCCCAAACAATTCATCAGTTGTTTGTTCGGCGATTGCTGTTGTTTCAGCGTCAGCAAGTTCTTTTCGCGAAGATGTTGAAAGGGACCCTTCCGCCGCTGGTTTTTCCAGGACGGGTAGGGTAGGTTGATTTTCAGACGGTTGTGATTCAAGGACTGCGAGACACTCAGCACAGCGACTGATATCAAAACCTGCTTGCAGGAGTATGCCGTTAATTTCTGCAGGAGAATAACCTTCTGCTCTCAGAGATTCAGTAAATGACTTCAAATACTCAGTGATAAACCACACTGGCAGGCGAAGATCAGACTTCTTATCAGAAAAAGGATTGAACTGCTTTGATAATACTTCCGAAATTTGTTTTCTCACGAGATCCGCAACTTCAAAAAAGTCAGCTCCAGCAGATTCAAGTGCACGCATAAGAATGTAGCGTTCAGTATTGAACACATTGAAAAACCTAAACACACTAATAAAAGGAATCCTTGTTGTTTGCACATGACGTGCGGCCGAGGCTGAAGCCAAAATAATTGCATTGTCAAATACTGTTAAACGTTGTTCCATTGCAGTGATCATTGCAGATTGTGCCTCAGACGCTGGCATGTTATAGTTAATGATTTCTGCCAGAACTTGACCTCCTCTTAGATGAAACACAAACTCAACTGAAAAACCATTCCTGGATGTTGGGACAATATTTCCCTGATCATCAAGCTGCACACGCACACGCCATGGAATTTTTCCCCCTATGCTCCTACTATCAACAAAAGGACGATATGCTTTTTCCTGCACAGTTCGTACATTAATCAAAAGAGCTCGCTCAAACGCATCTTGATTCAAGTCTTTTGACTCAGGACCTACAGCAGCACCAGCAATTCCTGCTTCAATAAGTAGTCTGCGTTCTTCACTGGTTATTGTGGTGGCTTCTCGTAGTTTTTCAACTTTTGCAGCGAGCTCTTCTTCAGTTAGGCTATCAATAACTCCTGGCAGATTATGCGCAGAAAGAATAATCACCCATTCATCGGTGGAAAGCCCGCGACCCAGCAGCGCCTCAGCAATCTCAAGCCGTTGTGTATCAGAAACATCATCCCTCTTAAGATACTCTTTAACTGAAGCAATATAACCTTGTTGCGCAGCAACTAATACCTGAGCAGGTGTTAAAAGAAACCCGCCCGCCTCGGATTTCGCAACAGGCGCTAGGTCAGAAGCGGGCTGGGTGGTAATAATAGTAAATAATCATAAAAAAGTGAATAAAACCACAACTTAATAAATTGCTAAACAATATCCGCACTATAAGAAGAGAAAAATAAAATACCATGGAGTTTGATTTATGAGTGTTAAAGTTCGTATTGCACCAGCACCTTCAGGTGATTTGCATATAGGTAATGTAAGGACTGCATTATTCAATTATTTTTTTGCGACTAAAAACCAGGGAAAATTCATTTTAAGAATTGATGATACTGATAAAGAAAGAAGTGAGTTTGGATGGAATAATATAGTTGATTTGTTTGAGTGGCTCGGTATTAATTTTGATGAAGGCCCCCATAAACTTCATAATACAGTACCTTATGAACAATCTGAAAGAGGAGCTATTTATTCTGAACAGTTAGAAGTTCTTGTTAAAAAAGGAGTTGTATACGATTGCTTTTGTTCAAAAGAAGATCTTGATAAATCACGTGGTGCTAAAGAGCATGTGCCTGATAAAATACAAAAATACGCTCGAACTTGTTTGGGTCTGAGTGCCGAAAGAAAAGAGGAATTGTTGAAAACAGGCACTCGACCTTCAATACGTTTTAAAATTCCTGAAGGAAATACGACTTTCACTGATTTATTATGCGGAACTAAAACAAAAAATAATGCTGAATTAAGCGATCTAATTCTCCGTAGATCAGATGGTTCTTTCACATATCCTTTTGCAACTGTAGTTGATGATGCGCTTTTTGGTATTACACACATAATCCGTGGCAAAGACTTATTAGAAAATACTCCTTTTCAAGTTTTACTTTATAGAGCACTTGAGTTTAAAGTGCCGGTATTTGCACACATTCCCTTAGTGCTTGATGAGAAAGGAGCTAAACTTTCAAAAAGAGATAAAACTGCTTCAGTGAATTTTTATAAGAATGAGGGTTATCTTCCCGAGGCGCTTATTAACTACATGGCGTTAATTGGTTGGAATCCAGGACGCAAAAATGAAGTTTTGACAAGAGAAGAAATTATTTCCACGTTCGATATCAAAAAAGTCACTGATAGTAATGCGCGTTTTGATATTGCAAAACTAAATTATTTTAACAGAGCGCACATGAGACAAATTGAACCTGAAAGATATATAGAATTAGCAAAGCCATTCCTTGAACGAGCAGGTCTTTCTTTACCCAGCATACAAGTAGCTCTGGTTGCAAGGGAATCAAGTAATTTACTTAAAGATGCACCTACTGCAATTCTTCCTTACGTTTGTGATAATTTTCCCATCGGACTTGAATGCAACGAATACCTTAGTAAAGAGCAGGTCCCTGCAATCTGTTCAGAAGTTATTAAACTATGTAAAACAGGTGCAAGTGTAAAAAGCGCAATTGATCAGGCAGGAGAACTGTTAAAAGTTAAAGGAAAAGATCTACATTTTCCCATAAGAGCGCTTTTGATAGGCTCCACTTCCGGTCCAGCTATAGAACGTATTGCTGAAGCTATTGGTATGGAAAAATTTTATCAGAGACTTGAACGTAAATAATTACCATTTAACTACTTTCTTAGTAAACTCGATTTCATGAGCATATTAAACCAGAACTACCCTCACTCTTCTGAGACTTATATTCAGGAACTTCTTCAATACTGCCAACTGGTTGAAAACTTAAACTTGGTTTAAAAAGAGGGTCTAAAAAAACATCTGCTTTAATTTGAGTTTTTGCTTTCAATGCACCTTTAGTTCTGTGAACTCCATCCATTCTTGTGCCCTGCACGGAGTACCATATTGGGATGTAATATTTTCCCTCATATTCTATTACTTGAATGGGCTCAACTGCTTCAGGGCTATCTTTTTTAAAATCATCTCGGTAAGAGTTAACAAAAAGTTCAAAAACTTGACCTTGATCAGAAAGCACTTTAGTAGGATCAATAAACATTCGCGATGCACCCTCTGGCACTGGAGAAACATAATCAACAACAGTCAGCTCAGAGAACGGTTTGTTATAGACTTCCTGCTGTTCAAGAACAAGATATGAATCAGGAGTCTGAATAATATTGACAGGAAGTCCTTCCTCAACAAACGCCATAAGAAGAGCAGCGTCATCAGCAGAAAACTGCATCTCTTTGAATTTTTCTGGAAGGAAAAATTCACCCATCTCTTCAATTACACTTGGCGTTTTTAAAATAACACCCTCTTTGATTTTTTTTCTGTAAGTTGTAACAGATTCAGGAGATATGTAAAATCGAGAACTAATCTGTACTGCGGACTTTTGCTCAATTACTATTCTAATATCAGTATCTCCCGCGATTCCTGCATCAAGCATTAGTCTTGCTATGGCTTCTGTTTTTTCAGGAGTTATGCCAAGTGTGTTTAGTTTGTTGATCATTTGGTGATTTTTTTCAACATTTACTTTCATTGCTGCTAAAGATTTGTCATCGATTTTTGTTGGTAGGTTTTCGTGTAATTTAATGACAAAGTTCACGAATTCTTCACGTTGCGCTGGAGAAAATACTCCAGAAAACTGTGAATCAATTAATGCCTGAGCCAGAGCGTTTCTTTCTTCAGGGTTTGTTTCAGTTGTTTTAAGGTAGTTTTTAACCGCAGTAATCGCAGAAACTTGTCCTGATTTAGCAGAATCAAGTGCTTCTTGCGCAAGAGAACTTGCTTCATCCGCACTTCCACCCAGCATTTCCTCTGCTGTTCTCTGTGCGATTTGTTGTATTTGTTCTTTACTAAGAGACCCGCCCGCCTCTGGTTTTTTCAGAGGGGGCTGGGTAAGTTGATTTCGAGCATCATCGCGTGTTAAATGCACACCAGAAATTTCTCACACTTTTCAGTTCATGATAGTAATAGCTCTGTGTGAACGAGCATAAGCTTAATAAATTCTTGTTGTGTTAAGTATTCGGGACAATTATGATTAGTGTTGGCATATTTGGGGACCTTCATGGAAATTTGAGGTTAATGTACCAGTTAGTTGATAGGTTTGAGCAGGCACACGGTCCTTTAGATGCTATTTTTCAAGCCGGTGATTTTGGTATTTGGCCAGATAAAAACAGAATTGATGCTACAACTGCAAAGAAAATTAGAGAAGGGGTGGAAGAGTCGGGATTTCTTGATTTACAACAAGGAAGATTAAAACATAACACACACACTCCTTGTTATTTTGTTGCAGGAAATCATGAAGATTATGAATACTTAGACCGACTTCAAACAAGTGTTTCTCAAAAAGTTGTTCCAATAATTAATAACAGGCTTTACAACATAAGAAATGGAGGTGTTCTCAAGATTGAGTCTTTTGACGGTTCAGAGCATCTTATAATACGTGGTTTAGGAGGAATCGAAAAAGGTTCAAGGCCAAAACAAGAAAAAAAACAGCCAAGAATCACCTACACGCAAGAAGAACTTTCTGATTGTTTAGATTTGCAGGATGTTGATCTTCTGCTTACACATGATTCTCCAGACCAAACACTTGATGCAGATCAAAATCTTGACTCATTGGTGCAGCTCATTCAGCCAAAATATCATTTTTTTGGGCACACACATAAGTACATTCCTGAAGAAACTCTTGCTAACAGAAACACTAAGACTGTTGGTTTGGCAAAGGTAAGCAAAGACGCTTGTGGAAAACTAAATACAGGATGTTTCATAGTTCTTCAAAAAGAAAGTAACTCCTTGCTAGCACGACTTCATACAGACGCATACTTTAAAAATAGTTTTATTCCTCAAAAAAAATGCAAAGTAAGCATATATGAGATTTACGTTGAAAGTTCTCGAGAAATCACTGATCGAATAGCTTTTGCGTTTCAGGAGAACATTCGTGATATTTGTGCTCCTGAAGGACCTTTTACAGGCTTGAGAAACATGATTGAGCTTACTAAGAGATATATTCTTAGCAATAATTCTAGTTCTGAAAGGGATAAAAAATGGATAAAAGCATATGAATTCTTTATTAGGACCTTTGAAGATTATCTAACGCAAGTAAGGAGAAAAACAAGCAATCCAAATGAAAGAAATGGTATGAGGGATTCCTTCTTAAAGGATTCCTGCGCTGCAATAAATTCTATGTGCGATTCATTTGGAATGCGAAAAATACCAATCGCTGCACTTCTTTCTGAGGCGCATGCACAAGCAAAAAGAACTGCGAAAGAACTATACCCTGCAGAATAATTGTAAAAAATTGATGTATTTAAATTATACTACAACAACTCTCAATCTGCAAGCATCATTGTTGTTTATTTTATTATCAAGCAAACTTGTGAAATCCTTGCCTTCACTCTCTTTTGCTTCAATCAAGATTTTTTGTGGCTTTTTTATGTCTCCAAATGAATTTATTACTTTTTCAATAAGTTTAAGCTGCTGTTTTTTCTGCAATGGAACGCTGAATTTTATCTGGTCGTCAGTTATTCCCGAACTTAAAGAGAACTCAGTTATTTCTGGCAGGACCAATTGGGCGATTTCTTCTTTATTTGCATCATCAATATTTTCTTTTGTTGCAAAAGTCAATTGGAATCCTTGCATCGCGCCCAAAAACTGTTTTGTTGCTTCTCCGATTTCTTTTGTTCCAACAAGTTTCATTCTAAAAAAGTCTTTACGAACTTCATCAAGAGCATAAAGTGCTTTCAATGCTGATTCCTGCGAGATAATCCCTTGCTCTTCACTCTCTTGAATTCTTTTTTCTAGTTCTGAAAAAAATTCATGAGGAATGTCTCTATGATGAACTTCTCTTGTTTCTTTCCAGAAATAAATTCTATAGGGAGAATCAAAAGAGAGCTTTATGCCAAAAGCATTATCAAAATAATTTGTTATTTTCTGTGAATCAATTATTAATGATTTAGTTCTTGCCTGAATACCTGAAGGAGTTCTGTACCAATCAACAATATCATTTAAGGTTTTCTTATTGATATTAGTCATTATATGAACTGTTTTTAAAGGTTTTCCTTCAGATACTGGCAACTCAATAATTTTTTCTAAAGGCAAAGAAGGAATAACTACTAAATTAGATTTTCCTGCTATTCCCGCATCCAGCATGAGTCTTGCAATAGCTTCTGTTTTTTCAGAGGTTATGCCAAGTGTGTTTAGTTTGTCAAGCATTTGGCGGTTTTTTTGAACATTTGTTTTCATTGCTGCTAATGATTTGTCATCTATTGCTGTTGGTAGTTCTTCGTGCAATTGAAGTACTAAGTTAACAAATTCTTCAAGTTGTTGTGCAGAAAATAGTTTGCCAAACTTTGACTCAATCAATGCTTGAGCAAGAGCGCTTCTTTCTTCAGGACTCACTTCAGTTATTTTAAGGTACTCTTTAACCTCAGAAACTTTTCCTGATTTTGCCGCGCTAAGTGCTTCTTGCGCAAAATCATCTTCTTCACTCACAATTCCTCCCATCAAGTCATCAACTGTTTTTTTGGCGATTTGTTGTACTTCTGCTTTTGTGATTGTTTTGATAGCTGGTTGAGTAGATGTTGCAAGGGTCCCGCCTGCCTCAGATGATACTTCTGCTTGTATCCATTCTGGTAGTTGTGCGTTTGGTGTTTTTTTGGTTATTTGTAGTTTTGCTTCAGTTCCTGTTGTTTCTGTGATGATAAAATCTGGCAGGAGTTCTTGTATGAATAGTATTCGTGCGTTTGCTGGAACATTTGCTTCAGCAAGTTTTTTCCAGATTTCTTGAATATTTGTTTTTCTTTCGCGTACTGTGAAAATGATATTTGCTCGCAGTTTTTCATTATCTTCTGAAGAAAGTCCTGTTTGTTTTTGTATTACACCAAGAGCATAATTGAGTTGTGCGACTGCTTTTCTTCTAAGTGTAAAAGTAATTACTTGGGTTTCAATTTTTTTAAAGGCAACACGCACACTTGAGTAAGTTATGGCAAAAAGAGTGTCAAAATAGTTACTCATAACTTTATCAGGGGTTTTAGTTGGTTCTTGTGCAGAAGAGCGAGAGCTGTCTATGACAGGCATTGGAAGAAGAGTGCTCATAAAGTCTGCTATTTGTTCCATACCTTGTTTTATACCTTGCAAAAACTTATCAACTGGGTTTTCATCATCTTCATCAACAACCAACACCCATTTTAGCATGTTCACTCCACCAAGCATAATAAGCGCAAGAGGCACGCTAACGACTAACCACGCTGGTCCTGCAATGAACACCACAAGTCCAGAAACGATGAATCGCAAAAGAATATTTATGTGCACAAGTCCTGCTTCTGGATTGTTTATATCAGAGGTTTGAAGAGGTCTGCCAATTAAACGTATTGGAGTTGCATCCGTGGCAGGCGGGGTAGGTTGATTTTGAGTTGTTCGCGCAGCAATTTCTTTAAGGCGTGCTTGATGATCCCATTCTTCGTACAATTTTG